>BNJU01000404.1_pt1 | contig 63656 bp, 93 predicted proteins | sample 8539281 | NCBI WGS metagenome assembly BNJU01 (sample SAMD00202456, study PRJDB9452) | human saliva metagenome | isolation source: human saliva | place: Japan
GAACACCGAAATAGGAGGCAGACTCAGGCTCCCGATGTATGCCGAAGCCATCTGCTTTTCCGATTAAGGCAGAGGTATTTTTCCGCTCCCGAAAATTATAGGGCGTCGAGTGAATGATGGCAGGATAAATCGATGCACAGCCCAGCCCCATAAAAAGGAGGCTGAGAATAACAAAAAAACTTTGTCGAAGCTCCATGCCGAAAAAGCCGCTTTCGGAAAAAAAGTCCGGCAGGAAAAAAAGAAGGACAATCCCCAGAAAAAGAATCGCGATTCCTCCCAAAATCAGCTCCTCGTCCTTCCATTTTGCAGAAAAAAATACCGGCCAAGAAACGCCCGAAGGTGATTCCGAAATAAAATAAAGCCACTAAAGATGCCGCAAGCTTGGCATCAATACGCAAAGAATAAACCATAAAGGAACCGGACCATAGTCCGATAGTCTGCTCAATCGCACAGTAGAAAAAGAAGCTCGCAATGCACTCCTTCGCACCGGGAATCCGAAGAATCTCCCGAAAAGACAAAGCTTTTTTCCCTTCTTCCAATCCTATATCCGTCTTTAGCGAATTCGTTTTTGCTTCCGAATTTATTCTTTCTTCCGAATTCGTTTCCGCTCCATCATGCAGTTCTCCATTCGCATCGTCTTTCTCCTTCCAAAGTCCAAGACTTAGGAAGAGAAAAAATGTAAGACCCGCTTGGAGTATCCCGATTAAAAGGTAGCCTTTAGACCAGGAAAATCCCCTTTGCAAAACAAATCCCATGATATAGGGACCGATTGAAGCACCGATTCCCCACATACAGTGTAGCCAGTTCATGTGCCTGCTGGAATAGTGCAAAGCAACGTAATGATTCAAGGCCGCATCCACCGAACCTGCTCCAAGTCCATAGGGAATGGCAAAAAGAAGCAGCATATAGAAAGAACGACTCATAGAAAAGCCAAAGATAGCCAAAGCGGTGAGCAATACGGAAAATGCAGTGATCTTTCCTGTTCCAAAGCGCCGGTTTAAGCTCTCACTCTTTAGACTGGATAAAATCGTACAGCAGGAAATCAGCATATACACGCTACCCGAATAGGAAAGAGGGACCTTCAGCTCCTCATGCATAATCGGCCATGCAGAGCCGAGTAAGGCATCCGGAAGCCCCAGACTGATAAACGAAAGATAAATGATTAGCAGTAAAAACGAAAACATCATTCCCCCTATTTCCCAAAAACATCACTTTTGCTGAACAGAACAAGCTACAAAAGCAGTTCTTTCGCCCCTTTTCCCTGATTTATCCTACTGTTCTGTCTTTATCGGATTATCCGATCTAGCCCGAAGCTCTTTCAGGATTCCGCCGGTAATCAAAAAGGCAATACATGCCGCAAAAACATCGCTCACCGGCTGAGACAACTGCACACCGAAGAGACCGAAAAGAGGCGGCAGAATAAGCAAAACTGGAATCAGACAGATTCCCTGACGAAGAAGAGCCACAATGCTAGCTCGGAACGGATAACCCGTAGTCTGACTGAACATATTGGCCATGGTAATCTGCGCAGCAAGCGGAATGGTAAGGCATTGCAGGCGAAGCGCCAGATAGCCGATGCGAATCACCTCCGCATCCTCTCTTCTAAAGACGGTAATCAACGGCTTTGCAAAGAAAAACACCACCGCTCCCATAACAATTAACATCAGAAAACATACCTTTAAACTAAAATAATAGGCCTGTTCCACCCTCTTATAGTTCTTTGCTCCATAGCAATACCCGCAAACAGGCTGAAATCCCTGTCCAAATCCGATGACAAGCGAATTTAAAAACATGCTGATTCGCATAACAATTGCCATGGCGGCTATGGCGGCATCCCCGTAAGGGTGCGCCGAAAAGTTCAAAATGATTGTAGAAATCCCGGCAATTCCCTGCCGGGCGAGGCTCGGTAAGCCGAACTGCAAAATCAAGCTATAGCGTTTCCGACTCGGCCTGAAGTTAGTAAAGGAAACACTGATACAAGCCGGCATCTTATTGCATTGATAGAGTAAGATAAAAAAGGAAACCATCTGGCTAACTGTGGTCGCCACTGCCGCACCCGTAATTCCCATTTTAAAGCCGTAGATAAAAAGCGGATCCAAGAACATATTTAAGATACCGCCGGTAGCAATTCCCAACATGGAATAGAAAGAGTTTCCCTGAAAGCGAAGCATATTGTTCATCCCGAGAGACGCCATGATAAAGGGCGTTCCGAGAAGAACATATTTTTGCATAGCTTATTGCATAAGGAGCAATTGTCTTTGTTGAACCCAGCGCATAAATAAGAGGTATTACATAAATAATACAGAAGAGGGCGATAAGCGTTCCGAGAAAAAGCTCCGTAAAAAAACCGATTGCTACAAAGCGTTCCGCTTCCTCCTGCTTTTTTGCACCCAGCAGGCGGGAAATCTCATTTCCACAGCCCATCCCGATCATAAAAGCAATGGCTTGGATAATCGCCATCATGGAATAGACGATGCCCACCGCACCGGAGGCGGAAGTCCCGAGCTGAGACACAAAAAAAGTGTCTGCCATATTGTAAACAGCCACTACAATCATCGATACCATGGACGGAAGTGCAAGACGCGGAATCAGAGTCTGCACCGGCTCTTCCATCATCTGCCTGAACTTTTCTTCCTCCGTAAGCACCTTCCTCATTGTTTTCTCCCCTCACAAAACCTGAAAGCTTCTATCCGACTACTCTATATCCCTTTCGATTCATTTCATCGGTTTTTTAGAAAATTCGCTTAATCCAAAGCACAAAGCTGAGTCTTCCGCTTACAACGTTCTTTCAAAGAAGCTTTGTAGGTTCTTTCAATGAAGCTTTGCCTTGCGAAATTGTTCTAATCTATGTTAGGATAGCAAGAATACTGTCTAAATGTGCTTTTATTATACTACTGCAAGAAAGATTTTTGCAAAAACACCGTTAAGTCAATCCATTATTTTTCAATTCATCAGGGGTTAATATATGAAGCGTTTTATCCATTATGTAAGTCATAGTGTTGCAGCCATGATTGGCATTTCTGTCTATATTCTGGCAGATACTTTTTTTATTGCGTCTTATTCCGGAAGTGACGGACTTGCCGTCTTAAATCTGGCACTCCTCTCACGGCATGATGAATGCTCTGGGCTCCATGCTCGGAATCGAAGCGCAACAAGATACAGTATCCGTAAGGCAAGGGGCAAAGATGTAAACTCCTTCTTTTTACAAGCTCTTTTCTGGAATGCCGTATTCAGCATCCCTTTTTTGATTGGCGGACTTTTCTTCCCGAGGCAGATTTTACAGCTTTTGGGAGCGGACCGGGAGCTTCAGGACTTGGGAATCCCCTATGTTCGGACGATTCTCCCTTTTGCTTTCTTCTATATGGCCAACTATACCACCGGAGCCTATGTGCGAAACGACAACAATCCATCCAACGCTATGATCGGTTCTGTCATTGCAAGCCTTTTTAATATCGTGTTTGACTATATCTTTATGTTTCCCGATGAACATGGGTATGGCCGGAGCAGCGCTGGCAACCGGACTTTCCCCTATCGTGGGATCCGCCTTTTGCCTATTACACTATTGCAGCAAGAAAAATACCATTCCCTTCGGTTGGCAAACACCGCGCTTTAAGCATCTCTGCGCCTGCTGTCAGCTCGGTCTTTCGAACTTTGTCGGAGAAATCGCGAACGCCGTCACCATTACCACCTTTTAACATGCTCATCTTAAAGATCTCCGGAAATATCGGAGTAGCAAGCTATGGAGTCGTTGCCAATGTCTCTGCAGTCTGCAACGCCATATTTAACGGTCTTGCACAGGGTGTACAACCTCTAATGAGCCACAGCTACGGAAAAAAAGACAATAAAGCCCTGAAAAAATATCTGCAATACGGAATTGGCACCGCATTGCTTTTTTCCCTGACCATTGTCTTTACCGTAAACTTCAAAAAGTGATTTCTTTATTTCTCTATTTAACAGTGAAAATAACGCAGGTCTTCACCAGTATGCCGCAGAGGGCATCCGCCTTTACTTCTGGGCTTTCTTCTTTGTCGGAATCAATACCCTTTTGGTATCCTATTTCTCCGCAACGAAATAACCCGAAGCCGAGCCTTCCTCACTTCTTTGATTCGAGGAACCTTTGCCATCGTCTTCTTCGCCTTGGTCCTTTCCTCCATCTGGCAAATGACCGGCGTATGGCTTGCCTTCCCCTGCTCGGAAGCCTTTTTCTCTCCTGTGATTCTCTACTTCTATAAAAAAGAGCAAAATGAAGCAAAAGAAAGAGCTTAGAGCTCTTTCTTCTCAAAAGGGGCTGTAAAAAATCAAAATAATTTTCTAAGCAATATAGGTCTGAACTTGGGGCACGCTCTCGCTAGCTTCGCCTGACTGAGCAGTGGTTTTGTTAACCACTGCTCACTTTGCTTCGCAAAGCAAATTCCTTCGGAAGTTGGTCTCGTACAGGACAACTTTTCTGATGAAAAGTTTGTCCTTACGTAACGGATACTAAGCGAAAAACTGCGTTTCTCTTGTTTTTCGCAAGTACCGACGGGCTCAGACTACCCCGCATTCAGACCTATATTGCAAAGAATCTATTTATTATTTTGATTTCTTCATCACGAGTATTGCTCGTAAAGAGAGTGAGACTACAGCAGTTTGAATCAAGCAATGGAAAGACTTTTTCCTCTTCCGGTAAGAGGGAGAGGAAGTCCTCTTTCTTCGCGATGTCTTCCTCTATCCCTTCTCTTCCGGGAAGAGAAGTCCACGGCTCCAGGCAGAGGAAAGGCGCATCCTTCCCATAGGGTTGCCAAAGGCCAATATAGGGATAGTCCGGATATTCCATATAAATTCCTCTTTCTGTCCCCTTCTTTCTTAAGAACAGAGCCGATCCCGTTTCGGATAAAACCACTGCATCCTTTTTAAAGAGAGCGGACGAAAGCGAAAGGCATTTTTCCTTTAAGGATAGTTCTCCTCTCTCTTTTTTTGTGAAACAGTCCTTGGAAAAAAGAATCCGCTCCGGCTTCTTTTCTCCAAGCTTCGGAAAATACACTTCAAAGTCCGCTATTGTTTTCTTCCGAGAAAAAAGCTGAATCCCGGATGTAATCCCAGTCCGAAATACAGGGTCTCCACGCCGAGATTTTCTACCTTAGTCTCCATAAACAGACTCTTTCCCTCCACCCTGTAAAACATTCTTAAGCGAAACGAAAAAGGATAGGACTGCCTTGTCACCGCCGTGTCTCTAAGCTCCAGAATACAGCTTTCCTGTTCATTTTCTACAACACGGAAAGTATTTTCCCGAGCAAAGCCATGCAAGCCCATGGAGTACTTCTTCTCATTATAGAGATAGCATTTCCCTTGAAGACGTCCGATAAAGGGAAATAAAACAGGCGCCTGTTCCTTCCACAATGCGCCCCCTTGCCAAAGAAACTCTTGCCCACTCGTCTTATCAAAAACAGAGTGGAGCTCAGCTCCTTCTTCCTTTATCACTACTCTTAGTTCATCGGATTCAATACGTAACATAAACTGCTCCTTTTACAAACCACCACAGCAATCTTATCTGTATTGTACCCAAATTCCGGCAAAACTACTATGCTTTCTTTCTATTCCTGCTATGTCTGTCCAGAATAGCCTGCTGCTCTTTCGTAAGGTGAAAGTCCGTATGATCCAACTCTTCATGTCCCGACATGATCGCATTTTCCTGACTTCGCATAACTGCAAAAAGCACAAGAACCGCTTCTCTTGTGTTCCTTCCGTAAAGCGCGAATAATCAGGAAAATCAAGCCTGCCACAAACAAAATCACCACAATATTTCCCATTATTTTACCTTCTTTCTATTTCTCTATCTTTCCGTCTTTCAACTTATAGACCCGGATTCTTCCTTCTATATTTCTATCTGCATTCCAAACTCCTATCCCCACTCCTTTTTTTATCATTTTTTTCTAAAATATATTTTCTCTAAACTAAGTCATGCAAGAATTAGTTTTGAATAACTAATTCCCTATTATAGAGGATTCCGCTCGAGATAATAGAAAGAAAAAAATAAAATTTTTGAAAAAATCCTATATCGCATGCACTGAAAGCAAGCCTTGTTAAGAATGCAATTCTTCTTAAGAACGTAATACTTCTTAAGAACACAATACCCTCTTCTCAAGCGAAACAGGAAGAGGGTATTGCAATATATACTGGGGGACAGTTCAATTTATTAGAAATGCCAAGAAATATCAGGCAAATTCCTTTAAGCCATTGCTCTCTCTACGGCTCTTTCTTCTTTCTCGGAAAGGGTATCCGCTTCCTTGTACGGACGTAGAGTCCCCAAATGCCAATCAGAATCAGCGCAATTGCCACAATGGTGAAGAAATTGAAGCTGACAACACCGGCGATGAGTCCGCCAATCTGGTAGATTACGAGAGATACGCAGTAAGCCAAGAAGCACTCCCAACCAATGGCAAACATCGTCCAACGACCATTGTTCATCTCTCTCTTGATGGCGCCGATTGCTGCGAAGCAGGAGCACAGAGCAAGTTGAAAGCAAGAAACTGTATCCTGCGATACCATTTCCAAAAATACTCACGAACCTGTGCCCAAATCTGATCACCGGACTCGGCAAGCTCTTCTGCACCCTGATAGTGGAAGAGGGTTCCGAAAAGTACCTACTACATTTTCCTTTGCAATGAGTCCGGTAAGCGCTGCCACTACAGCCTTCCACTTGCCCCAACCAAGAGGAGCAAAGAGCCATGTAAAAGCATTACCAAAAGCGGCAAGAATGGATGTATCCATGTCATCTTCCGGAAGATACTGCATCTGGAAATTAAATCTGGACAAGAACCAAACGAGGATGGTCGCAAGGAGAATAACGGTACCTGCCTTCTTTACGAAAGACATTCCTCTCTCCGCCATACTCTTTAAGATATCGATAGGACGGGGCAGGGTGGTACGCCGGGAGCTCCATAACGAAAGGCGCCGGCTGTCCTGCGAACATCTTTGTCTTCTTTAATACGATACCGGAGAACACGATGGCACAAACGCCAGGAAATAAGCACTCCAGCCTACCCATGCGGAATTATTGAATAACGCGCCGGCAAGTAAACCAATAACCGGAAGCTTTGCGGAGCAAGGAATGAAGGTGGTCGTCATAATCGTCATACGACGGTCTCTTTCATTCTCTACCGTACGAGATCCCATGACACCCGGAACGCCGCAGCCTGTACCGATCAGCATCGGAATAAAGGACTTTCCGGAAAGACCGAACTTACGGAACACACTATCCATGATGAAGGCAACTCTCGCCATGTATCCACATCCTTCCAAGAATGCAAGGAAAAGGAAGAAGGTGAGCATCTGCGGCAAGAAACCGAGTACCGCACCAAGACCGGCAACAATACCGTCAATCACAAGTCCCTGTAAAGCCTCGTTCACGTTCATAGACTCCAGAAGACTTGTAACTGCACCCGGGATGGACGGAAGATCAACCAGTCCGAAGAAGGACCACGGATCTGAACCGAAAAGCACGTCATTTACCCAGTCGGTCATCTTCGTTCCCACTGTGGAAATGGAGATATAGTACACGGCAAACATGATGAGTGCAAAAAGCGGGAGAGCAATGAAAACGATTCGTAACAATGGAGTCAATCTTATCCGATGTCGTAAGACCGGTCTTTCCACGCTTCTCATAAGCGGAAGAAATAATACTCTGAATATACTTATATCGCTCATTTGTGATGATACTCTCCGCATCATCGTCTTCTTCTTTTTCAAGCTCGGAAATAATACTCTCCACATCGACATTCTTTGCCTTCTCCGGAAGCTCATTTCGAATCTTGTCGTCTCTTTCAAAAAGCTTGATAGCAAAAATCGTGCAAGCGCTTCGGGAACTTCTCCGCTAATCTTACTTTGAATCTCGGAAAGAGCTTTTTCCACATTTTCAGAAAAACGGTGTTCAATCGCAGGTACTGCACCGCTGTTTGCTTCCGCTACCGCTACCGAAATCAGCTCATCAATTCCCTGATTACGAAGTGCGGAAATGCTAATTACCTTACAACCCATGGCTTTACCAAGCGCTTCAAGATTCAAAACGTCTCCGTTCTTTGTTACGACATCCATCATATTGATGGCCATGATTACCGGAACGCCAAGCTCCTTTAACTGCGTGGACAGGTAGAGGTTTCTCTCCAAGTTCGTGCCGTCCACGATATTTAAAATGGCATTGGGCCTATTGTTAATCAGGTAGTTTCTCGCAACCACTTCCTCAAGGGTATAGGGAGACAGGGAGTAAATTCCGGGAAGATCGGCAATCACGATGTCCTTATGTCCCTTTAACTTACCTTCCTTCTTCTCTACCGTAACACCCGGCCAGTTTCCTACATACTGGTTCGAGCCTGTTAACTGGTTAAATAATGTTGTTTTTCCGGCATTCGGGTTACCGGCAAGTGCTATTGTTACAGCCATCTTCTTCCTCCTAAACCTTCTCTTCCACTTCAATCATCTCCGCATCTGCCTTACGAACAGAAAGTTCATAGCCTCGAACGGTAATCTCCAAAGGGTCTCCCAAGGGGCTACCTTACGCACAAATATCTCTGCACCCTTTGTCAGACCCATATCCATAATTCTTCTTTTTACAGCGCCTTCTCCTGTTAATTTCTTCACCACAGCACTCTGTCCCGGTTTTAAATCTTTCAGTGTCATACTCTCCTCCACCTTCTTTCCTATTCTGTAACGAGTCATTACACATTATTTTGTGTTAACCCGCTAAATACCAACTCAGACTCTGGAACTATCTCATAAGCATTTCCCGTTAGAAACGCTAGACTATAATCTTGTTTGCCATCTCTTCACTGATGGCCACCCTTGCCCATCCTTAATCTTTACAATGACATTTCCAAGAGATGCAGAAATCACAGTCACTTGTCCTCCGACCACAAATCCCAGGTCACTCAGGTGCTGCTTCATCTCCGCAGAACCGCCGATTCTTTTTGATTTCCAGTGGTACACCGGTACCGGCCAATGTAAGTGGCATAGTCTCCCTCCTTTCGCTATTCTTGCTCTTTTTCCGTCCCAAAACAGACAAGAGCAAACTAAGCTCACTCTATGGTTAGCATATAAAAACCATCTAATAAATTAGCACCATCTAACTTAATTGTCAACTGAGGAACTCGATTTTTCACTCAGGCTCTTGCAATCTCCTTTTTTATATCAAGGTGTCTACTTTTAATTATCAATAAATTTGTCTACTTTTTCTTGACTGCTACAAAAATGCTTGAAGTCTATGTAAAAATGTGTAATTATTTTTCTCAAATCCTTGAAAAAAAATGTAAAATCACCACTTGAATATATTGTAAAAATGTGAAAAAGATTTAGTAAAAGAGCCGACAGCAAAGCTGCTCGGCTCCTCTTATACTACCTCTATTCAGAACTACTTTTGTAAGCCCCTTCTTTCCACTTAGCGTAGAAGTTTTTAATCTTCCCAAAAGGATTCCGGGCTTAAGACATGTTCCATACGACAGGCATCCTGGGATGCCGTATAGGCATTGACTCCTAAAGCCACCAGTACATCCGTCAAAACCGTATGCTTTCTCATAGGTAGCCTGCGCAATGGAAAGACCATGCTCTGTCAGGGTCAACGCTCCCTTTCTCATCCACTTCTACCTTGCCTTCCTCTTTCAGCCTCTTTAAGGCAATGCTCACGCTTGGCTTGGAAAAACCCCAGCATATTTGCGATGTCAATGGCACGAACCTTTCTGTGATCCAAAGACAGCATCAAAATCGCCTCTAAATAATTCTCCTCTGATTCATGGCTCTCATACGGTTTCATCTTGTCCTCCTGTTTTAACTCTTGTACTAATCTAAATTCCTTTCTCCCGGTGTCTTTGCCGATTTATTCCCTTTCGCTCGACTTACCTACGCCGACTTGCTCACTTCCAAAGCCAAACTTTCATTCTGCTCCTTCGCATTCTGTACGAGAAGCTGTACTTCCTTCCTCTCTTTCGGAAGAAGTGCAGTCATGCTCTTTAATCCGGTCGCAATAGTCGAAAGATTATGGAACAGTGCAGAGCCGGACGGAGTAATGACTCCGAAGAATCCCAATCCGATAAGTGCTGAGTTAAATCCGATAATAAAGCGATAGTTATCATTAATTCGGCGCATCAGGCGATTGCTGATTTCCTTTAGAATAACAAGCTCATAAAGGTCTCCCTCTTTCACCGTGATATCAGCTACTTCCTTTGCAATCGCCGCTCCCGCAGAAATGGCAATGCCCGCGTCCGCCTCGGAAAGAGCCGGAGAATCGTTGATTCCGTCTCCTACCATGATGACCTTGCGTCCCTTCTTGTGTTCTTCCTGAATAAACTTCGCCTTGTCCTCCGGAAGCACCTCTGCATAGAACTCGTCCACACCGACCTTCTTCGCCACCGCTTTTGCCGTGTGTTTATTGTCTCCGGTCATCATGACAACCTTATTGATGCCCAAGTGTTTTAACTTACGAATAACATCCTTTGCTTCCGCACGAAGCGGATCAGATACGAGAATCACCGCTGCAAGCTGACCATTCACCGCAAGGTAAAGGGAAGAATATTCCTCCGGAATGGCATGGAACTTCGCTTCCTCACCCTTCGGCACTGTACACTTTTCGTCCTCAAAAATAAAGTGATAACTTCCGATCAGCACTCTCTTCTCTTCGTAAATACTGGAAATACCGTGCGCTACAACATACTCCACCTTGGAATGTCGCTCTGCATGATGTAAATCTCTTCTCTCCGCCTCCGTCACTACCGCATTTGCCATAGAGTGAGGATAGTGCTCTTCCAGACACGCCGCCATACGAAGCATCTCGTCTTCGTCAGCCCCCATAAAGGTTATAACCTCTTCTACTCTGGGCTTTGCATAGGTCAAGGTACCTGTCTTATCAAAGACAATGGTATCCGCCTCGAAATCACTTCCATAAACTTACCGCCCTTTACGGAAATATGATACTTTCGGCTTCTCCATTGCGGAAAGCACCGCAACAGGCATAGACAGTTTCAGCGCACAGGAGAAATCCACCATCAAAAAGGCCAGCGCCTTCGTCACATTTCGAGTAAAAAGATAAGCCAAAGCAGCACCGCCAAGACTATAGGGAACAAGCTTATCCGCAAGATGCGAAGCCTTATCCTCCGTAGAACTCTTCAGCTTCTCCGACTCCTCAATCATTTTCACAATGCGATCATAACGACCGGAGCCTGCCTCTTTCTCTACGATAATTCGGCATTCTCCCTCTTCCACAACCGTTCCGGCATAGGCATAGCTGCCCTTTGTCTTTCTGACCGGCACGGACTCACCCGTCATGGAAGCCTGATTAACCATGGCCTCTCCGGAAGAAAGTTTTCCATCTAACGGAATCATGTTTCCGGTGCGGACAACAATCTCCGCTCCGACCTTCACTTCATTTACCGGAAGAAGCACTTCCTCTCCCTGTACCACAGTCCAAACCTTATCTACATCGAGAGACATCGTGCGCGCAAGGTCATCCACCGACTTCTTGTGTGTCCACTCTTCCAGAATTTCTCCAATGCCGAGCAGGAACATTACTGAAGATGCCGTATCATAGTCTCCCGTAAGAATGGATGCGGAAATCGCCACTGCATCAAGGAGCGCAACCTCTATTTTCCCTTTTAAAATGCTTCCAATCCCCTTAAGAACATACGGAATTGCCTTGATTCCAGTGAGTACCCGTTTTAACGGAACAGGGAAAAAGAGGACATTCACTACACGGTTTACCACCGTAAGAACCAGCTTATCCTCATATTCCCGGTTCAATGCCCTTCCGGTATGATCCGGCACAAGTGCCACATTCTCCTCATAAGAAAAAACGGAGAGGGCAAGAACAATCCCTCCCGTGTTCCTTCGTAAGAAAATAATGGCGTCTGCCGTTCTGTCGTTTACCTTCGTAAATAACACACTCTCTTGGGCTTTCAGATAATACTCTAAAATATCCGCCTGCTCCACAGTCATCCTTGGCTGTAAAGCACGAACCCTCATACGACCTTGGGATTCATGTAAAATCTTACACTTCATTTCCCTTACCTTTCCCTTACTTCGTTTTCCATGAAACAAAAACTGCTCGCCTTGTAGGCGTACTCGTTAAGAATAAAATACTACAGGCTTTGCACTAAGCTCCAAATTAAACTTCTTCTGTCACACTCTGCTTCGCAGTCACAGATTAAAGACTTCTCTTCCTCTTCCGCTCTCTTCTCATTGATGCGCTTTGCATCAGCATAAATGTCTTCACAGTTCTCCTTAATGGTGGTGCTGACCTTCATAACACAGTCCTGACCGCGGAGCACTGCAGCAGCTGCCTCAGTGTACATCTTCTTCGCATCCTTGGAACCCAAAATCTTCATTCCGGCTGTACCGAAAAGAATTCCGCCTGCAAAAATCCCAATCTTCTTCCATGCTACATTTGCTAAAAACATAAAACCCTCCTTTAAAAATACAATCTACTAATTATTCCGTTCTGTAAAATGAGCTATCAGCTGTCTCATAATAACAGTTGGTAAATCCATATGCAGGACTGTTCAAAACTCTGCCTCATCAAAAAAGCAGCCTATATGCAACTATACCGGCTCACTCTCTCTACCAAGAAGCAATAGTTTAATGAATTTACCGGTAGTATAAAATAGGAATTATTACTAAGTCAAGGCTAACCCTTTTGTATTTTATTTCCATTTTCAATACAATGTAGTCTGCGCTAACAATGGTTAGTTCTGCATAACTTTTAACATCGATTATGGAGAAAGTCAAGAGGGAGGAAGGCTCAGATTGCTCTCTTTTATAGCTAAACTGCATTTGTCGCTTAACCCTGTCAATTGTTTAGTTCTTCTTACTCCACTATGTCAAATAGCAGTTTATACTTATCAATGATTTCTTTTAGCTCTGCCTTATCTAACGATTCTTCAATCTGTGTAACGGATCGAGCTTTTAAATCCAACGCTATAGTTTGATCCAACATCACCTTTCCTTGTATCTTCCTTGTTGTTCTTAATTGATGATACGTTGGATAGTTCCGTGTCGTTGAAGAAATTGGTGCAACAATCGTTAATCCCCCAAACCGAGCCACCAGATCATGGCTAAGAGCTATCGCAGGTCGTCGATTTTTGCTCATGACCAATGCTGGGATTGAAATCAACAAAAATATCCCCTTGAGAAACTACCATGGCAACCCTCGCCCTCTGCTGTTCCCCTCAATCCAACTCGATGATGGCGAAGCCCATCATCTTCCCCAATCCGCAAATAATTCATGTATGCTCGTTGTTGTGTTTTTCCGGTGTTAATACAATGGACTGACCTTGTACAGAAACGGAAAATTTTTGGTTGACATCAATATTCAATAACTTTTAAAAACACTTGTCAGAATTCTTGTTGCCTTGAATTCCCCCATTTTGACAATGTTGTGTATTCATGTATAGCCTTCTCCATATTTTCCTCCTGTATAAATGACATGAGCTCTATCCGAAATGAGATTTCCGTTCTCTACTATATCTTTTTCGATGTTCTTTTTTTGTATATCCAATGTATATTCTTATAACTCACTTTATCGTATGCCATTCTTTCCGTCAAGAATACAATAGAAAAAACAAAAAAGAAAAACGAGATATCGCACGCTTTGCGCACGATACTCGTTATGAATAAAAAGAAGGCCCGAGCTTGCACCCTGACCTTCTCATCTTCGGAACGGCTGTCCTGTTTCTCAGCAGCACGTTCTTACATCCATTTTCAGATAAATTACTTAAGAGTAATCTAGCGCCTTCAGCCTCAAGCTTAGCCTTGATATCATCAGCCTCAGCCTTGGAAGCGCCTTCCTTAAGAACCTTCGGAGCTGCCTCAACGAGATCCTTCGCTTCCTTCAGTCCAAGACCGGTAGCCTCACGAACAACCTTGATAACCTTGATCTTGTTCGCCTACATCTGTAAGCTCAACATCGAACTCGGTCTTCTCTTCCTCAGCTGCACCTGCTCCTGCACCTGCACCTGCTGCTGCAACTACAACGCCTGCTGCTGCGGAAACGCCGAATTCTCTTCGCAAGCCTTTACCAAATCATTTAATTCCATTACGGAAAGTTCCTTAATTGCTGCAATAAACTCTTCAACAGTTAACTTTGCCATTGTATTTTTCCTCCATTAATATTATTTTTCGAACAGAAAAGCTCTGTTCCTCTGTTTTGACGAGAATCACTTCATCTGCTCCCCGTCCTTAGGACTGTGTCCTAAAAAGATTCGTTTTCTTTCGAATGCTCGAAAACAGGAATCTCCCTACTTCTATGCATTCATTCGCACTTCAGTGTCTTCTTTAAGCCACCTTATGCAGCTTCTCCGCCGTCCTTCTGTGCAATCTGGTTAAGCACACGAGCGAAGTTTGTAACAGGGGACTTTGATCGATCCGAGAAGTCTTCCCGAGCTCTTCTCTGGACGGAATCTCTGCAGTGCCTGTACTGCCTTTGCATCGTAGAACTTTCCTTCTACAACAGCGCCCTTAAACTCCAACTTGGGAGAGGTCTTTGCAAACTTTGCAAAAATTCTTGCTGCCGCAGTAGCATCATCCTTCGATACGGCAAGAGCGGTAGGTCCGTCTAAAACTGGATCCAACTGAGCGAAGTCCGTTCCCTCTGCTGCTCTCTTAATCAGGGTGTTCTTGAAGACCTTGTACTGCACGCCTGCTTCTCTCAAAGCCTTACGAAGTGCTGTATCTTCCGCAACGGTAAGTCCACGATAGTCTACTACAGTGGCTGCCACAGCGCCGTCCAAAAATCCCTTGATTTCGTCGATAATCGGCTGCTTTAATTCAACCTTTGCCATCTTCGGTTTCCTCCTTCTTTATTTTTAGAAAGTATTAACGCGAATGGGCTTTTGTGTTTCCACGAAACCCCGTAAGAATCAAAAATCCCTGCCAAAGACAGGGGATGAAAAATACGAATTCCACGCTCCATTTCTGAAGCCAATCCTTTATTCTTTCCTCGGCGGGCGATTGCTCTTTAGATCCTTTAGCTTTTCGGTCGATGCAGAAAAACTGCGATATACGACCATGGAAGCTATAGATACCTACTGTCTTCGGTTAATACCTTGCAGATACTAGCATCTTTCCGAAGAAATGTCAAGAATTTTTAGAAATCGATTCATGCCTCTTTCGGGCTCCAGTACCGAATCTCACATACTGTACCCCTTCCGGACTCTCCCAACGAATCCAGTCCTCTCCTTCAGTAATAATCTTCTTCAAAAGGCGGTTCCGGAAATGGGGATATACTTCGGATGTCATCCGGGGTAAAAGTTGAAGACCTTGGTGCCAGTCCTCAAAGGGAATACTCCATGGACTCGTCCAGATGAATGCCTTCCAGCTTCTTCACCCAGTAACGGACGGTTCTTCCGTTTTCCTCAGTTTCACCGGAGAACCAGTAGAGCTTTAAAGTTTGCAGTTACCGGAATCTCTTCCTGATCGTGGAGCTCGATATTCAGGGCGCCGTCGTGGCCGGACTGTTCGCCCCTCATGCTTTGCCTGTTGCTCCGCCGCCTTCTTCTGCTCTTCTGCCTTCTTCAGTTCTTCCGCTTCTTCTGCTCTTCCGCAAGCTTTTTCTTCCCTCGGATAAAGGCACGGTTTTTCTCCTCCCTCAGCCAACATCGGCTCTAAATCAATGTTTTTCACTTCGTTATTTCTTAAAGTAATTTCTGTCGTACCCTCTTCCGGAATATAGAAGTTTGCGGAATATTTTTCCGTAGGGAGAGTTAATCAGGCGATTATCCGTGACTTGAATCTTCTTCATTTTTCTCCGTAAAAGCTTTTCAAAAATGAATAGGCCAGAGCACTGCCAGAAGTCGTTGTCAGTTCCGGTCTGAATCAAGAGATTTCTCTTAATAGAAATATTTTTGGTTGTCATCAAAGTTATAACCGGGGAAAAACGGTGCTGACACGAAGTCCGGATCCGAAGTGATGTCCTTCACCAGATTTCCTTCAATGCAATGGTTCGCACCCCGTGCAGGGCAATGTCGGAAGCTCGCCAGGTCAGCTCCACCGTGTTGTTTAAAAAGGCATTGTTTTTCCGCAGGCTTTGATTTCGTATGGATATAACGAACCCGCTTCTACTCCCATTGACCTTTTTCCTCGATTTTTCACATCGCCTTGCTGGCAAAAGGTTGCCAGACCGTCATCGCTATTTCCACGGATATCAGAGTTCTGCACCTTGGAATTTCTTTGGTTCCCTGGGCAAAGTTCACCCCATCCGCAAAGTTGTTTCGGATACGGCTGTTGGAAACGATCAGCTTATCGGTGTATTTTCATTTTTATCCGCTTCCACATAGTCTCCTACCCAGATTCCGCATTCAAAATGCTCAAGCCAGAGGTCATGGAGCTTGGAATTCTCTCCCAAAACGCCGGCGATTCCTTTGCATCTTGCCTCCTGATGAAAAACGGACTGTACTCGGAATCCATGCATCAGGTTATCCATCTCAACATTTTGAACTGCTGTCCAGAAACTCATACCGCCTCCGGCCTGCTCCTCAGAGGTAAAAATGAAGCCGGGTGTGCCAGATTCCTGCACCGGTAATCCGCATATCCGTCAGCACTTATCACCAGCTTTCGGTCAAAATCGAAGGTTCCCACCGGAATATATAAGGTCTTGTTCTCCTTGTCCGCGCTCTTTCAGGGCATCCAGAAATGCTTTGAATCGTCCTGTCCATCGTTTGGCACACGCGCTATAGGAGCATCTGTAATGGAAATGCTGTTGTCCGGCGCTCTTTGCTTCCGGAGCCTCTTCCAGCTCAATAAAGTCGATTCCCAGTTCATCCGCTTTTTTTATCGGTTCTGCGGATGGTGAGTACGTCCCTCCTCCAGTTCCATTAATTCCCTTGTTGTCATTTTCCAGAGAAAATGTCTCTCATCAAAACGAAAAACGAGAATGAGAGCCGGCTATCTTTTTCATCAAAAACATCATTTTCCTTCACATACTGCCAAGCAGAACTGTTGTCCAACTCCAGCGTTTTCTTTCCAAGAAGCTTCCATTTCTCTCTACAGAAATCTCCAGCTCTCCGGATGCATCCTCCGGCATGGTAAAACGAAGGGTCATGGCATTGGCCGCCTTCTTTAGCGTAAAGCGTAACGAAGAACTTCCTTGGTCAACTGTACATAGCTCTGGTTGGAAGCCTCCATCTCACGTTTCATCGTAGGTCGTGGAGTGCTTCAGCACCGCATCACTTCCAACTCCCTCTTCCGCCCTCGTAGCGAAGGTAGGGTAGCTTGGCACCGTAGTCATGGCTTTCCTTTGTCCAAAGCTCCGTCCTCGTTTCCGCAAATGCGGTTCCATGAGAAAGAAGTCCCAGACCTGTCATGGTCAGAGAGTAACGTAAGTTGTTTTCTGAATTTCATTCTTCTTCCTTTCTTCTCCAAAAATTCACTTTTTAACGTAGCTTTTTAGTTTAGAGGGAAATTCAGAAAAATATTATGATTTATTTCAGGGCATAAAAATTAAATAATTGCAAAATTCGTTGTAATTTATTGTTTTCTGTTATACGCAAAATGCCCATTTGCAACTTACTGCAACTTAGCGCAACTTAAAAATCAGTAATACTCCAGCTCAGCATTGTTATATCTATTTTATCCTATAAGCCTCAATCAGCTTATATAACAAAAAGACTCACTTGGGTCTTATCCAGTAGTCTTTAGAAATTTTCTTATGCACCGAACTGTACTGCATCCAGCTTCACACCGGGGCCCATGGTAGAAGTCAAAGTAATGGACTTCATGTAAGCACCCTTTAAAGCTTGACGGACGAGCCTTAACGATAGCTGCCATCAAAAGCATCCAGTTGGACTTTAACTGCTCTTCAGTGAAGGAAGCCTTTCCAACAGGAACGTGGATGATGTTCGCCTTGTCCAGTCTGTACTCAACCTTACCGGCCTTAGTATCAGCGATAGCCTTCGCTACATCCATGGTAACGGTTCCAAGCTTCGGGTTCGGCATCAAGCCCTTCGGTCCGAGCAAACGTCCGATACGTCCAACAACACCCATCATGTCGGGGTTGCGATAACAACATCGTAGTCAAACCAGCCGCCCTGAATTCTGGTACAAGATCATCTGCACCAACAAAATCCGCACCTGCAGCAAGAGCCTCATCAGCCTTTGCATCCTTAGCGAAAACCAAGATGCGAACATTCTTACCGGTTCCTGCAGGGAGAACAACAGATCCTCTAACCTGCTGGTCAGCGTGACGACCGTCACATCCGGTTCTGATGTGTAATTCCACTGTCTCATCGAACTTCGCAGTTGCATTCTTCTTCAACCATGGCAAATTGCATCTGCTTCACTGTACTTTAACCTGTCTATCTACAGCCTTTGCCACTTCGGCATATCTCTTACCCTGTTTCATTTAACAATCGCCTCCCCTTCTTATTGTTCTACGTTGACACCCATGGATCTGCAGGTTCCTGCGATCATGGACATTGCAGCTTCGATTGATGCAGCATTTAAGTCTTTCATCTTTGTCTCTGCAATCTTCTGAAGGTCAGCTTTAGAAATTGTTGCAACTTTATTCTTATTGGGCTCGCCGGATGCCTTCTGCAGCTACATGCTTTCTTAATGAGAACAGCAGCCGGAGGAGTCTTCGTGATAAAGCTGAAACTTCTATCTGCATAAACCGTGATAACTACGGGGATAATCATGTCGCCTTCATTTGCAGTTCTTGCATTGAACTCCTTTGTAAATGCAACAATGTTAACACCGTGCTGTCCTAAAGCAGGACCAACGGGGGAGCCGGGTTGCTTTTCCAGCGGGAATCTGTAACCTAATGTAACCTTCTACTTTCTTTTTGCCATATAGGCACCTCCTTGTGGTAATTGCGGGTAAACCCTCCCACGAGCTTGCTTTGCAAGCGGTGGCTAAATGTACTCCATGGGATAAAAATCCCTCAGGGTATTACCAAATCTTATCTTAACTTCTGCACTTCGCCGTATGGACAGTTCTACCGGGTATCCCTGCCGAACATCTCTACGTTAATGGTGACAGTCTTCTTCTGGTCATTGATCTGCAATGACACCAATGGTATCCTTCCATGTTCCGGAAATAACACTCACTGTGTCTCCTTCAGCGAAAATCAACCAATACCTCAGACTTCCTGTATCCTAAGGTGAGGATTTCTTCCTCGGAAAGAGGAACCGGCTTAGATCCGGTCCTACAAAACCTGTAACGCCTCTGGTGTTACGAACAACATACTCAAGTTTCATCGTTCATGACCATGTTTACAAGAACATAGCCGGAAACATCTTCTTGTCTGTCTTCTTTCCTCACACCGTTCTTCATTTCAATAACCGGTTGCATGAACACTGACCTCTAAAATCACATCTTGAAGGCCACGGTTATCAATGGTTTTCTCCAAATCCATCTTGACCTTATTTTCATAAACCCGAATAGGGTATGCGCTACATACCAGCGGGCTTCTGTGTTTTCTCTGCCATCTTCCCACCTTTGCTTTACAAGAATCAATCCAAGACCCCATTTCATGGCAATGTCTAAGCCGGTAATCAGTAAACCGATCAGTATACTGATGGCAACCGTAACAATAGACTGCTTAATTACATCCTGCCGTGTAGGGAAAACAATTCTTTTTGAATTCCGCTTCCAAACCTGACAAAAAAAGAACTCAGTCCGGACTTTTCTCTCCTTGCATTATTTTTGTCTCCTTATACAACGTGTGCTTTTTGCAGAACTTACAATACTTGGTCACTTCCATACGCTCAGGATGAAGTTTTTCTCCTTTGAGAAAGTAATTTCTTTGCTTACATTCTGTACATGCTAATATAATCTTTGTACGCACGGCTTTCACCTCCAATGATTTTTAACTTCGCATGACTACGAAATTAGTGCATAAAAATAGGGCATTGCCCTAAGTACCATGCAAGTCTAGCATGGATGAGGTGCCCCTAGTCAAAGCAGATTTGTTTAGAAACTTACCTCCGTCTTATAATGCTTCGTCGCCTTTTAAGAACTTTTGTGAAAATGTCTTTGGTCCGTAGCTTCTATGTCATAAAATTAGTATTCTTGCCTTTACTTCTCTAAAAACAGTTTTATGATTTTTCTTATATTCTTTTACTACTCTTTCTACCTGCTCTTCTAACTGTTCTCTATCCGGAATATATAGCGTACATTTAAAGCAAAGATCTGGTTCGATAAAGCTGCCAAGTGCATATTCCGCCTGTATACTATCCTTGTTCGTACAAAGAATAATCCCGATGAGGTTCATTATCCATTTCATCATTCACTTCGGCTTTTATAGTAGTTCAGATACATATTAAGCTGTCCCACTGCTTCAGGCATTAACAGCCGTCTTAAGTTCAATAAGCACATAGCTTCTTAGGATTTTTATTGTAAAATACCATATCAACATAATAATGGATATTTCAAGTGTTACCCTTTGCTGTGAACCTACATACTAAAACCCTTTTGCCAAGTTCAAGTAGAATTTTTCAATATGAGTTACAAGTGCTTTTTCTAAATCACTTTCCATAATCGGTTTTTCTTCAGGTAATCCTAAAAATTCAAAGACATAGGATCTTTTTATGATATCCTTTGGAGTGGCTATTTCATTTCCCTTTAAAGCTAGATCTAATACTTTTTCTTTTATTTGCATCCCCACTTGATAGCAATAATCTCTCAAATAACGATGTATTTATTTGTCTTTTTAATTCCTGCGGACCAATTTGCATTGACAGTTTCTTTTTCGTAAAAGCTACGCTACTCTTATCCTCAATAGATAGAAGTTCTAAATAATGCGACCAACTCAATTTGCCAGACAGTGTCTGGCAAATTGGATATGACAAATAAAAGCTCCTCATGTTTTGCAAATTAGACCTTGAAAATCCCTTGCCATATTCTTTTGTAAGTTTCTTAGATAAGTCCAATATCAAGCTCTTCCATACCCGGCCCTATCCGAATGACCTTGCTCATCTTCACAATAATTCTCCCTATTTCCCAATAGGTTTTTACCAATATATTATTGACTTGCTTCGCTACATCCGTTCTTGCGTTCTCCATTAGCGTTTTAATATTTGCATAAACATCTGCATGGAGATTGTTAACTAAATCATTCATAGGCCTACCCCTCCCCTTTTAAACTTACCTCCGTCTTATAATGCTTCGTCGCCTTTAAGAACTTCGTGAAAATGTCTTTCGTCCGCAGCTTCAATGTTGCAATATTGTGGCAGGGATGAGCACAGAGATACTCTTCTTTCATTAAGTCTTTATCCATAGAAGCTCCACCAAGTCCTCTTTATCATGCATTAAACCGAGACAGAGGCCGATCCCGGGTGCAGCCCAGTACCCGCTCCATCTCCTCCATCCGCAAAAGAAAGGTGTCCGCAGCCGATTGCTTTCGACAACTCCGCTGTCTTAAATACCTTCTCGCCCGGCATCATAAGAAGATAGTAAAAGCTGTGCTTACTGTTCGTAAGAAAGAGATTCTTGCATACTCTCGCGGAAAAATGCCTCTTCAATCACGGCGCAATCTTCCATGGTATGCGCTTCCGGATGATCCACCCGTTCATAGAAATCCCTCAGTTTATCCAAATAATCATAAACCGCAAGTTCCTTTTTGCTTCTTCCTTCACTTTTTCCGGGCGTCCCTTCTCTACCGTTAAAGCCATGTTTTCCCCCCATCTTGTTCTTTCTCCAGATTCTTTGCTTCATTTTCCACCGCACTGTTTAACAAGCCGATGATGCTATCCATATGAATAAAATATCATAATTGCATATTATTTTTCATTATAAGGCGTTATAGCGATTTATACTTGTTTCTGTCTTTCATTTTACAGAAATATCATTCTATTCATTGTAAATACTTCTGGTTTTCAGAAATATAGTTCTATGTATTGTAAATACTTTTTAATTTATAGAAGTATGGTTCTACAAATCTCATAATTTACCAATTTACAGAAGTATGATTCTGTACTACTATAAGAACAGGCTTGCAAAAATATATAAGAATAAGATTCTTACCTGCGCCGTCCTTTTCTAGGTACTTTCTAAGTCTTTTTCAAGTAAAAGCAAGCAGAGAAAAGGAGATTTATGTATTTAGAACGCAGTATCTAAACAAGTTAATATCCTTTCGAGATACCGACTTCATTAAAATTATTACCGGAGTTCGTCGTTCCGGGAAGTCTGTACTATTAAAACAGTATAAGGAGTACCTGAGAGCGAGAACGTTCCTTCTGACCATATTGTATACCTTAACTTGGAGGCCTATGCCCTATCGAAACGTGCAGTCAAGGAAGATTTAGGCACTGTACTGGAGCGTCTCTGTCCTGAAGACAGGAAAAACCTTTTATCTTCTCATTGACGAGGTCCAATATGTCGATGAATGGCAAGGGTCATCAACGGTTTTTCGGGTAAGTTATAACTGCGATATAGTTCTTACCGGGTCTAATGCAAGGCTATTGTCCGGCGAGTTAGCAAGCCTGCTTAGTGGGAGATATGTAGAAATCCTGTATATCCTTTTTCCTTTCATGAGTTTCTGGAGGCGAAAGGAATTCCCCTAAATACACGAGAAACGGATATCGCCTATAAAGAATATGAAAAGTACGGAGGACTTCCCGGAGTCATTCTCTCAACGAGGAGCTGAAGTCCGGTATTCTCTCAGGTATATATGACTCCATACTTTTAAATGATGTTGCAAGCAGAGAAATGTACGAGATACCTTCGCGCTGAAAAGAATCGTTTCTTTTTAGCCGATAATGCAGGGCAGATGATCAACAGCACAAAAGATATCAATCTTTTTATCCCACGAGAAACTATCCATTTCCTATCATACTGTAGGAAAATATCTGGACTTACTACAGGAAGCCTTTTTGTTTTATGAAGCAATGCCTTATGATTTACGTGGAAAAGCTTACTTACGACAAAATGCAAAGTATTTTATGGTGGATCACGGTCTTAGAAACATAGCAGTAGGATTCAGGAAGGCAATTACGAAATCGCTTGGAAAACATTGTCTTTATGGAATTGCTCCGTAGAGGCTATACCGTCGATGTCGGAAGACTTGAAGAGAGGAAATTGACTTTATAGCAAGAAAGAATGGAAACCGTCGAGTATTACCAAGTCTGCTACCGACTACCAAGCAATACCCACGAAACGGATAATCTACTGCAAATTCCCGATAATCACAGAAAGGTACTGATTACAGGACGATATGAAGATAGCGGAAACATAAAGGGTATAGAACTCCTATATATAGTGGATTGGCTTACGGAGAGTAAATAAAAGACTCCCCTGATAAGCGGATCATCCGGATGACAACAGCAAGAGCCCCGGCGTAGAAATCTACGCCGAAGACTCTCTTCAATACCTCTGTAGCTAAAGACTAACCATCCCCTGTAAAAGGTATCACAGGTTGTTTCTTATATCCTATGCTTATCTATATATAATAGGAAGCATTTGATACCCTTAGGCTTTCTTCTCTTTCTTTTTCTGTCCAATTCCCCAGAAGAATAAGGAACACATTGATGTAGCGGCAAACAAGCCATATAGTGCCATAGAACTGCTGTCTCCCGTTGCGACTTTTCTGATTGCTCCAAAAACCGCAGGAACTTTCTGTATCGCTTTTACCGGATCAAAAGGTCTTACCTCTCCTTGCACTTCCGGAATCTTCGGCACAGGTTGTGTCGGATTAGGAGGTGTAGGTGTAGGTGTCGAGGGGTGTCTCCGCCACCACCGGGAGGAGTATCTCCTCCGCCGCCCGGGGGGGTATTTCCACCGGGTTTTCTGTATTCATTGGTAAAGACTATCTCCCCATATTTTTCAGTTTTTTCTCCTATCCCTGCCAGGATAAACGCTTTTAGACTCCTCCCGGATGTACTGCCATCTGCATTGTTATCCGAAGCATATTCCACTTTCACAATTACCGTATAGATACTTTTTATCATAAGCAATGTTTTTCATTATCCTTTTACCTGATAAACCTTATATGTATATACTCCTTCTGCTGTATATGCAATATTGAATTACAAATCATAGTCTTTTGCACCTGATCCCGTCCTAGATATCTCGCTAGGGCTTGCAAGAGGTGACCCTTCACTTACCCTTTCCATAACGACTTTATAGGTTTCATCCGGAGCGTTTCCCTGAACACTAATCTTTACAGGAATCTTCACAGTAACTCCCGGTGCAGCCTGCGAAGCCATACTTAGCCCTACCGAAAGGAAAAAGCACAGCTGATAGAAGCTACCAGCCCTTATAAAAACTCTTTCGCTCTCATCTCCGTTACTCCTCCCTTTATGGGTTTAGTCTTGCCATAACAACAGCACGACCGTTGGTCAATAGCGATACACAGGTGGAAAGAGCCATAACCTGATCCCCTTCTTTTAGCCCGATATCTCTGTAGTTCGTAGAGTGTTCTTTCAGATACTCTACCAGTTCCATGATATGCCCTTCTCTGTTGCTTGTGTTATAAATCATCCTGTCGTACGCATCACATTCAATTACTGCAAAAACCTCCAGCTTCCTTGCCTTTCCATCGGGCAAGAATAAGTGCCCTGTCTTATGTTCATCGAAGTAATCCTTCTTGATGAACTCCATCACATCTCCATACATCCCGCCATTATCCATGTGGTGCCCATAGGTCATCATATAAGGATCGGAAAAATCTGCTTTATTCTCTGCACTTAAGAAAATTGCACCGGATAAAGAAAACTCTTTTGTAGCATCCCTGTTAATATATTCCATATCATCCTCTCCCTGAACCATGGGGTAGTCAATATGAGTGCCATCTACGGTAATCCATCCTCTTGTGTCCGGATTGATAGCCAGTAATTCCTGCAAGCTTAGTCTTGTCTCCTCCGGATTATCTAAGCTGGGTTTATACTTTAGGAAGTCGTTCTTCAGAAAAGCAGCAGACATGGTCATATAAGTATCCCAAAGAGAGTATCCCCCATAAGACAGCATCGTCACCATAAGAATAACCGCAAAATATGATAAAAACTTATCTCCCAGCTTCGCGGCTCTCGCTACAACGTTCATTCCTTATCCTTTCCACTCCTTTTCCCTGTACATGGTGTGCACATGATATGCTTTGCAATTTCCAAAATAAAATCCTCAAAGTTTATAATCTGCATACCCTGTATTTCAGCATTCCTCCCGGGTGGGAAGCCCCCGGGATTCCTACTGATTCAAAATTTCCTGTTTCACTCACTAAGTTTGGAGAAGAAGATTGTTTACCTAGTAAGCTCTCCGGAAAGATTTTGATATGTCTATTGAAGAAGTCCGAAATTATTCCTCTTCCTTCTTGCGGTTAACGAATACTACACCTAATCCACCTGCAACAGCAAGCATCATAGCATACGGAGCAACATTCATTACAATACCGGTCGGAGTAACTCCTTTTTAGTATTAGTGATATCCACTGCAGCATCATCTTTCAAAACATTAAGGTTTGTATAATACGGATTTACTGGAGAAGTCTGTGCAATTGGATTAAGCGTAATATAAGACTCCTTATCCTTTACCGCCGCAACTGTCATGGTATAAGTCTCTCCATCTTCCTCAGTTACCTCAATTAAATCATGTTCTGTTAATCCCCAAATATGAATTCCTTTGTCGTTTGTAACAACAAACTCTCTGTCTTGACCAGGCTTAATAGGAGCTACTATCTCCTCTGTCGTTCCGTTAACTGTAGCTGTTTTAAACCACTCATTACTACTATTCTGCGAAGTAACCTTCACCTTAAATTTAAAGCTTCCGTTGTTTTTGGGTAAAGGATTAACAACTTTCTTTTTGATAACAACGTCATGGGTTGTGTCATCTTCCTTTTTCAGGTTATCACCTGGTTCCTCTGGATCTCTTGGATCATCTTTCGGCGGGAAGTGCTTACCATAGTTGTTATTTATTGTACTAATCTTACAATCTTTGTCAGCTAATTTATCACTTTTCTGAACAGCAAGAATCAGACCATCCACGTTAGTAGCTGTCGGTTCAACTTTAGTAACTACGAGAGTATACTCCGTAGCTGAATATCAATTCCTCATATCTATCAGCTTCATCTGGTATGTTCTCAGTGAATGTAAAGAAATAATGTCCATTCTCTGTGAACTTAGTTTTGTCAACTGTTATGTCCAGTTTTTCTTGTAAAGTGTGCACCCTTATTAATTTTTCCACCAACTCCAGTGCCAGTATCTTCTGTTCCTAATCCCTCTTGTTCACTCGGCTCCAAAAATCTGCATTGGGAATTTTGACAGCATTCTTCACATCCTGATCGCTCATTGTTGCTGCAAGGTTATTATATTCTATATTACTAATTGTAATCTTCTGGTTTGCATTTTTCTTCTGACAGAAAAGTAAACGTAGTTCTCGGCGCATAAAGTATTTCCATCTGTATGCAATACCTTGTAGAACGGAATCGTTGTTGCTGCCATTGCAGGCATAGCCATAGACATTACCATCATTCCGGATAATGCCAGAGTTGCGAGTTTGTTAAAATTCTTTCTCATGTTTTCTCTCCCTTTTTAAAAAAATAGTAGAAACATTGTGTGATATATAAACAGAAGGTTGCGATCCTTCGATTTATTGCTACTTGAAAGCCTTATATTCTTTCTTGTCCGGTCGATAATACACGTGTCTAAACAAGTTCTCTTCCGATGCAGATGCATCTGCTGTTGGAGACACCGGAGTCGCCATTTCAACTCCTTTCGTCGATATTCGGTGCATCGAAGTTCTTTTCCAACTTTGTTCTTCTTCAGCAGCTGTATCTACATCGGAAGAGACTCGTTATAAGATTTTCAATGAACTATAGCTAGTTCTGATTGGTGAAAGGATATCGTTTGTGGCTATCCTTTCTGCTTTTAGAGTTTTTGCAGTAGATGAAACTTTGCAATTCCTCTTCTACGTTCTGAAAAGATTGGTTTAAATCTCCCTTCTTTTCTTTTGGTTAATGGCAGTATGCGCCTGCCATCAGGGTGAAGCCGAAGATACTGAAGAGGTAAGGTGTGAGGTCTCCGCGAAGGCCGGTTGGAACAACGGTAATTCTTGGGTTTTTGAAAACCACTGTTTGGCCTTGGTTAGTTGTAAGTTCCGTGTAGGTATAGGTAAACTCTCCCAGCTTTTTCTTTTTATAGCCAATATCACCTTCTGTATTGCCCTTCATCGTATCTACCTTTGCCGATTCATATCCATCTTTTTCTTTTTCAAAGATTCGGAATCTATAGTTTGGATTAAAAGGCAATTTCTATAGACTCATCATGGTGAAGTTGGAAGTGAATAATAGATACTCTTGTAAGGCTTCCAAACTTGTGAGAATCAACACTAATTTCAAAAGTCTTTTTCGGATACTTCGTTTCTAAGGAATGCAGTATTGGTTCTAGTTCATTTGCATTCAGAGGAACATCATTTAATCCATCATGCTTATAGAAAGCTATATCAAAGTCAAAATTATCGTTCTTCGCCTCATCGGTAAAAGCTGTGCCTCCAAATTCTTCAACTACTTTTTAAGAGTAATTTTTCAATAAACTCTTAGGTTGGTACGTATTAGTAGTGATATACTATTCCTCCTACGCTTTCATTCATTGGATTAAATGATTCATTTCCACGTTTTTCTATAAACTGATATCCAACTTCATCTGTATTTCTTTTCTTTTACAATATTAGAATTAGTCTGTTCCTCAACAATCTTATACTCTTTATCCGTTGGTAAACCATTAATCGTAATGACAAATCTGTGTCCTTCAGTTCTGTCCCATCCTGTGTTTTATTTTTCTATTGGATGAATATAAACCTCATATCCATCTTTAGTCTTGAAGGATTTTTCCTATTTTAAGAGCATCATCATCATTAATCCATAATTCATCTCCTAAATTAATTGTTGTGAGTAATTTTACTCCCATTCCTTCCTTTTTGAAAAATTTTAAAAACTAGTCTGCTGTAGGACCTGCTTTCCAATATTGCTTAACTTACCCGAGCTCTTATCTACAAACTTGTTTTTCTAGGCCGCTGAAAATTTTTGTAAATCTTTAAAATCCTTTTTCTTTCAACATTGATGATAGGTTTATTGTAGTTTTCTGTTGGACCATCATGAGAGCCACACTTATCACAATATTTATATTTTACAGTTGCCTCATCATTCGTATACAAGCCCGGCTTTCTAGCGGATGTGCCATACACTTCGTCATTTCCTCGTGAGCAAGACCGGATGATTTGTGAATATCATTTAAGTCAGTTCTGTCATCTCCATTGTTAATCATGTCCGACTTATGTATATTCTTGTAAGCGAGTCTCCGTCGGCTTAATATTCGCTACTAAACGAAGTTCATATCCCAAAGGAACCACATAATCTGCAGGTTCAGTCTGTAAACTGATAACCGTTCGGTTTTTCGAAGCATCAAAACGGGCATCTACTTTAATCTGATTAAGTCCCTTTGCTTTTTGTTCTTCCTCAGTAAGAATACGCTCATCTTCAACATTGTTGTCCTTTTTCTTGACTAATTCTCCATGAAGTGAAGATTTGCCATTAACAAGCTCAACATTTTCACTCAACACATCTTCGATACGAACACTATGTATTCTAGTTTCAGAAATCTCGTTAAGAAGAGTCTTAAAACTATCCTCTAACTTATTTACATTAGATGCATCAAATTCTTTGTGAACTAAATTTTTCATAATGTAATGCTCGCAATAATTCCGGAATTTTGTCACGTTTCGAAGCATCCCCTACACAATTGTATAAAATGCATAAACTTACAAAAATATTTCAGTTCAAACTTTGCTGCATTTAATGCGGGGTAATATATTTCATCACCATTGCCAATGCTCTCTCCAGCGGTATAAGGTGCTCTTGTAAGATAATATTTATTATCATATTTTACAAACGTCTCATAAACACCATCCTTAGGGAACATACATCTTTGAAGGATTTCCGCCGGCAACCATAATCACAACAGATTTTACATCGTCTCCTTCTCTAACTAGTCTATTTTTGATTAGTCCAAACCAGGTTATCGTTATTCGTTTTTACTTTTTCAGGATCGTTCCTTGGATCACTATACACTTGGTCTAGATTTTCAATATACCTCTCACTTGCCTGAAAATAGCCAAAGTCACTTATCAAATCTCCTTTTTCATCCTTATGTACTCTTGGATTACCATATTTATCCCAATAGTTCATTAATGACTTAGCATCACTTATCGCCGCAGCAAAGTTGGCACCAGTACCCTTACCCGACTTAGGTCTCTTGTTCTCGAGTGCTTTTAATTCATCTTCGATTGTTTTCTTATCACTAAATTGATAGGTCCTCAAGTCATCATATAACTTTTTCCCTCTCAGTCCCGCGGTACATCTCTAAATGCTCGTCCGTTTTTCACAGACTTCTTAAAGTTGGGGCTTAAACCATCTTCTCGTCAAATCTCCTAGCATTCCAGCTATTGGCCTAATGCCATTTATCATCTCATTATTTTTGTTGAAAATATGCTCTTTTTCAGCTGAATTGTAGTCTATAATTTCACCACTATTTGTACTGTTAATTGATGGATTATTCTCTTCACCATTCATGCTAACAAGAGCAAATCTAGCGTCAAATCCACTCTTCTCTGATGCCAATCCATCCATTAGGTCATATAGACTATCTTTTGATCTTTTGTCATCTTCCAAGCTGATATTCCCTGAGTTATCGTAAATGATAAGAAGATCCAATTTGGTTTTTTGGTCATTTTGCTTTTGTTTCTTCCCGGCTGTGCCGTAAGGGTCAAATCATATGTCCCATTTTTCTCCCTCAATAAACTTTGTAATATACTTATCATGGAGAGGCTGGGCTGACCAACATTCGGAGAATGCTACCTTACATTAGGGCACCGGATAGAGATGATACATGAAATAAAAATTCATGATACGCGCAGTCCTTTTTCAAATGAATATTTCTTGCCATTCTCTAAAAGCGTAAAATTTTTGTTTGTTAGTACCTTTACTTCATCCTTATAAACTCTCTTGGCTAATATCATATTTTTCTTTTCCCAGTATATAATTCATCTACGTTGATCACTTTTGCCCAAAAAGACCTTGGAACACATAACCATCAGCGATTTTGCAAGAGATTATGATTTGCAACAATTTGACCATTAACAGCTTCCCACTTAAAATTATATTTTTACCTCATATTGCCTTGTAAGACTGTTATACTTCACAACGCTCATATAGATCAGTTTCTATTTCTTTTCTTTCCGTTGGGTTTTCTATCAGGCGATAACCATGTTTCCGAAACATAAACCGTAGGCGCTATTTCTTTGAAATTTTGATTCACAAAATGAAAGCGTATCGGCCTACGAGCATCATTATCTCCACCTTTCCAGTGGACAATATATGCCGAGAAAGAATTTACCACAAATTCCTTAGTGATAATTTCTATGCCTTCATTCTTTTTCTCTTCTTTCTCAGAGTTTTCTTCTGCCACTAAACCATCTTCAAGCTTAACATACTCTTCTTCAGATAATTCCTCTGCTAGCAACTTCTTTTTACCTCTGAATCTTCTATTTCGGATTGTTTCTCTTCAACAGACCGAAGTACCGTTTTCCACATACTGCTCTTTTCCATCTTTTTCCACAATGTGGTGAATCGCAATGGTATCCGCAGTTGCTTCTTCCGGAACTGCCTTTTTATCGAAGGTAAGTCGTACTGTGACTGTATAGTTCTCCTTCGGTTCTACTTCCTGTTCCTTGTTCTTCTTGCTTACAAAACGGATATCTAAAGAATCGGTATCATCGTAGATTCCGGATTCCTGCATAAGCTTAATCTGCACTTCTGTAAGCTTCTCGCCTTCTTTTTGCCCTCTTCTTCCGGCTTTACAAGACGCTTGGCTTCACAACATCATCCTCATCGAATGCATCTTCATCGTAGAACACTTCAACTGTTACGAAGTCTTTGATTTCAACGTTCTGGGTCTTTCTTCCAAGCTCATTTAAGCTATACTGTGCAAATCTTGCAGTCTGCAGTTCTCCCAGGAATTCCTCATAGTGCTCGATAACTTCCTGTAAGAAGCCGGTAAAGTTTTTCTTTCTTTTCCTTCACTGCTTCTAGCAGCTTTACTTCCGCTGCAGTTTCTTCTGTCGCTTCGGTTTTTCTGTGCCTTCAGTAGTATGCTCCTTAGTTTTCAGCTGATTCTTCTGCACTCTCTGCTTCCGCAGTCTCTACCACTGTGCTTTCAGCAATTGTAGTTTCTTCCAACACTGCCCTCTGTAGAAACAAGGCTCACGGAAGAAGCTGCACTTTCCGACTCACTCTCTTCTGTCTCTTCAGCACTTGCAGTTGCTTCTGTTTCTGTACTTTCTACTGCTGTTGATGCTCTTGCTTCCGTACTTGCCACGACCATAGTCTCTGTCTTCGGCTTCTTTTTCATCCTTCTTCAACTTATCAAGGAAAGACTTGAAAAGCTGTGTCTTCGGGGACACGACCACCTTCGGGTATGTATTCCCATCAACAGAAAGCTGGAAGCTGATTCTGTGATCCGCCTTATTCTTATAAAGGAAGGTGATTAACTCACTTCCTGTCAGTTCTGTATTTCTTTCCGTTTTTCGATATTGCTGTCGGACGCAAGAGCCTCCACTCGCTTTCCTCTTCTTTCTCCACTGTAGCCTTTGTTTCTTCCTGATTATTCTTCGGGAAAAAGCTGTGACAGCTGGCTGTTTCTATCATGAGAAGCAAGCTTTCTTTGCTTTCTTTCTTCAAGTCTCTCAAGGTCCTTCGCATCTCTTTCTACAAAGACCTGTAAAGCCCGGCTTCTTCTTCAGCAAGGCTCTCAGAAAGTCCTTCGAAATACTGTCTAGCGGAATCTCATAGACTTCTTTCTCGAAGAGAAAAATCTCTGCATACTCTTTCTGCAAGTCCTCGTCTCCGCTGTAACCCTGTAAAGCCGCAGCTTCTACTCGATCTCCTTTTTCGATGGCTTCCTTCGCCGCTCTTTCTCTATATCTTCGTAACAGTTGAACCTTCACCTGCGTGCCGGAGACGGATATCTCGTTCGTCTGCTCTTTTTCTTCCTGCTCTGCTCTTCCGGAAATGGTAAGACCATGATAACCGGTGAACAAAAGACAAGCTATTAAGAGCATAGAAAGCTTCTGCTTCATGCCCTTATTCATTTGCGCAATATAATCTCTATTATTTTTCTTCATCGCCATCGCCTACCTCTTCGCATTTTCCATACCATACAAAAATAGTAAGAAAGTCAATCTTTCCGCATGAATACAGAAAGGCTCGATGTGTGGCGTTCTTCACTGCAACCCTACTCTGTTAAAAATCAAATCCCTCTGATTGCTTCTTTTTCCAAGCAATGCGTATCCTGTAGTAAATTTTATCAGTGGCATTTTCTTTTTCAATAGACCTTGCTTTAAGAGGGGTTCAAAATGTAATAGAATCCGGTTTTTCCTGTTTTTGATTCCGTTTTTCACTTTTCAATTGGCAATTGTGACGATTTTTAAGAATTATGATTTTTTTGTTTGTTTATAATTTTTAAACCGAAAAAAGACGAAATATTTTCTTAGTTTTTCCCTTTGAAATTCAGCTCAACTTTTCTTTCGAATCAAAAAGTGGAATGTCGTATATTTTCACTTGCGTTATAGGTTTGACTAAGTTCTATTGTTTTCTTGCACATTACCTGCTATATAAAACAATCGTGCAGGCTATAGTTCAGCCTGCACGATATATCAGTTCCAATACATACTTTTCTTTTAGCTTTTGAGCATCTATTCTGTAATGATTCCTTCATGTTGCAGTCTTTCCGCGACAATTCCCGGATGAATTCCTATTGATTTAGCAAATTCGACTATCTCCTTATCCGAAATGAATCTTGTTGGAGCTAATCTTTTATACTCACCGGGGAATTAAATAGTTAGTTGCAAACTTATCTGCTTCTGTTTCAAGATTATTTATCTCAGTCATTTCTTCCGCCGTGCTCTTTACAAATACAGTTTTTATCTTTTTGTTGAAGAACGTGCTTGATTTCATGAAATAGAGAAAACCAAAACTTATCTACATCGAGTCCTCGATTATTCATTTGCAAGCACGACCCTGTCCTCTGTTACCCATAACAGCACCATTTACTCCGGAATTCTTTAAATGTGGCAATAAAACAAATGCCACTCCACATTCGGAAAAATTTCACGCATTCTTGGCAAGAATTCTTCCAGCTTTGCACAGTCATACTTCTTAACTCCGGCAAATATCCTTTTAATTTTTCTGCATCTTAGAGTTTAGTATCAATATTCTTCGAAATATTGATAGCTGTTTGAATCAAGCCCTGGAATTCATAATATTCTTTTTGTGCTGTTACGTGGTGAAGCAGTTCTGAAATTCACCAAAAATCAGGCTGCAACATGATTCGCAAATCTGAGACCTTTAAAAACAACATAAATTTGCGATCTGATCAATTATGCTTTTTACTTTTGGCAAACCAAACGACTTCAACAAAAATATTTATAATCTATTTCTTTTATCACATCTTTCTGCGTCAATATCCTTCGCCTGTTCTATTTCAATCCGCTTTTTATCATAGGTATTTTGCAAATTCTGCAAAGTCTATGCTTGTTCCTGTCATTGCGAAAGCTTCTTTGCTAAGTCATTAGAAATATTCGCCTTAGCATGAATTAACTTCGACTTAAAGTTTTGGCCGTTGTTCCCATCCTTATCGCAAAATTCAGCCTGACTAATGCCCATATCCTCAATAATATCTGCTATATAATATCCCGGGTGATATGCCACTATATCTTTTATATTACATTATTCATAATGGTTCGACACCTCCGTTACCTTCAATTTTAATCATTTTACACTGAGCTAAAATATCCCCTTCCGTAATCTCCTGTCCGTCATGATTACAAGGAATCATGGTAACTCTATATCCGGTATTTCCTACTCGAATACTCCACTCCTTTTTCTGAACCCTTTTAGCGCTCAAAATGAAACGGAGGATAATTTGCAATATCCATCAAAGATTCTGCATTCAGTATAAAGTTTTCTACAGATTCAAGTTTCTTTTTACTTGCTCAGGATATCTCCATTTTTCTTGTATGCAGAGCAAAACTGTTTCTTTGCAGTTTTCATTTTTTAAATAGTATCTGCATTCTCAAACGAAATCATTTTCCTTTCTATAATTCTATTACCAAAAAGGTAATTAAATTATAGTTCTCCCCATGGACAAAGTAAATACTTGTTCAGAAATTATTACAAAAATCTCACTTTAATAAAATTCTCGACTATTTCTTGGAAAGCTATGCTATGATTTATTGTACGAAAAAGCTTGTATATTCCATAGTAAAACTATTCAGTAGTACTCATGTAGTTTCGGGTGCCATGACCAAACAAAAGGAGGGATTATGACAGTACAGGAAGAAAAATCCTATAAAAGGTGGAAATTTTATTAGAAAGATATCCGGTCTTGAAAGCCGTACAGGAAGGAGTATGGAAGCATTTTTATTCATGCGGGATTCTTATGAGAGCTGCTTCTCGTGTGTGGAGGCGCTGCAGATAGTGATCATATCGTCGGGGAGCTGATGAAGGCTTTTTGTGCAAAGCGAAAGATTAAGCCGGAACTGCAATCTCGTTTGCAGGGAGCTTTACGGAGGAGGCGGAGTATTTTTACAAAAGCATCTGGAGCAGGGGCTTCCGAGCGATTTCCTTCAGCTCACAAAACCGCCTCCACACTGCCTTCAGTAATGATCAGGACGAAGCTCTTTTTATGCGCAGTGCCTTTTGGGATATGGAAGAAAGAGGATATTCTCTTTGGTATCAGCACCTCCGGCAATGCGAAGAATGTGGTGCTCTTTCAAAAGCTTGCAAAAGGCTATGGGAGTGAAGAGCATTTTACTTACAGGGAAAAGATGGTGGGGCAGGGGAAAGACTTGATTTGACCTTTTCCATCATCGTACCTTCCGGGAAACCCTACCAGATTCAGGGAGCTGCATCTTCCGATTTATCATAGTCTGTGCCTTATGCTGGAGCAGTATTTTTGGATGAACAGCGACTAGAAGATTTTGATGAAATTCATAGTTATAATGAAGACAGGTATATAACTATTGGACTTGCAGGTAAAGTTTTAATGGTTGTTTTACACCTTTCGAAATCACTTTTATAGAATTATATCTGCAAGAATTGCAACCGAAAGAGGAAAAGGAGAGCGTATTTCAATGGCTGTGAAAAATATAATCTTGATCAAAACAGTAAATTGACTGATGAACAGATTTTGGAATTAAAAGAAGCATCAATGCGCCCCTTCTCTTTGATGAAGATCGTTCCCTGAGCTAACGGATGAGGAACTTGCTCAGTTTAAAAAGAATTTCAAATAAAAGGGAGAGCGAATTACTTTAAAAAGAGCCTATAATATCGCTTTTGCCGCATCTAAAAATGTAGGAAAGTAAGAGAAGTCTTTGCTTTCCCTACACTTTTTCTTTGAAACGCTTACATTTTACTCGTGATTTTACATATGCTCTTTTATCAATCTATAATTAAAGCGTAATTGTAAAGAGGATGATAAAATGAACGCTTTAGAAAAATACTTTTTAGAAAGTATATTATTACAAATAAACAGGCGGAAGAGATAGGGCATCAAAAAGGCATATCTTAGCTTCACTTGTCGAGAAAGGCGAGCTGGAGAGGATTAAAAATGGAGTCTATAAGAAAAAGGATGCATAGATGATGACTTTTTGCTCAATATCACTTAATAATGAGCAAGTGGTATTTTTCTTTCCATACAGCTTTATATCTTCTTGGATTTTAGTGATCGAACACCTAATATTTTTCATATCAGTGTACCCCAGGGATATAATACAGGGCATATCAAAACGAAAATTTTCAAATATTAAAAGTGCATTATGTCAAAGAGAGTTTTTCGATCTTGGGAGTCAGTAAGACAAAAACACCCTAGGCTCTTCGTGTCAAAATGCTATAACATGGAAAGATGTATCTGCGATATTGTTTTAGAACGGAAGTCTGTTGATAAAGCAGATATTTATAGATGCAATGACACGGATACTTTAAGAGCAAAGATAAAAATATCAGAAATCTTATCAAATACAGCAGAGTTCTTGCATTGAAGATGAAATCAGAAAATACATGGAGGTTTTATAAATGATAGGTCAGAAAGTCTGAAAGGCAAAATAAGAAAATATTGCGAACTCTAAAAACTCAGATCACAGGAGGTTTTTACAAATGTTTTTCTTTGAAAGATTCTTGGAAAGACTGTCAAAATCTGTAGTATATATTTAATTTTATCATCAAAAGGCGGACTTCTTATATCTTCTATAATTGGGATTGATAACCGTACTACGATGGATATGGATACCACGATCAAAGGTGTTCCATTGAAGAAGAAATTGTACGAAATATTGTTTTCAGAAAAATCCTAAATGTAGAGGTAGATGACGGTATAGAATTTGAAATAACGAAATATAAGCAATATACGAGAAGAAGATGAATACGAGAACTTTTAGAGTCCATTTAATAGCTAAATTTTGACAAAATTAAAAATGATATGAAGATTGATATTACAACAGGTGATGCCATAACACCAAGAGAAATGGAATACCTATATCCTTGTATGTTTCAAGAGGAAGAGTCTTAGGGTTTTAGCATATCCTATCGAAACGATATTAGCTGAAAAATACGAGAGCGTTATAAAAGAAATATCTCCACAACTAGGATGAGAGATTTTTACGATCTATATAGTTTATACAATCTAAGAAAAAGAAGAAATTGATTTTGACATTTTAAAACAAGCGATCATTTCAACCGCAAATAGAAGAAAGTTTGCTTTATGAAACAGGCAAAGGATATTATTGAGGACATAAAGGATGACGATTATCTTAAAGAATTATGGAAAGTATATTTAGAAGACAATCTTTATGTAGGAGATTTGGAGTTTTCAGAAACAGTAAAAATAGTTAAAATTATTGCGGAGAAGATTTCTAGATGATAACAATCTACTTCAAAGAGCCTATAATATCGCTTTTACCGCATCTAAAAAGTGTAGGAAAGTAAAGAAGTCTTGCTTTCCTTCTTTTTTCTTTTTCCAGCTCTTCTTTTTCCGTAACCTGTTCCAAAGGAGTATGGATTTTACACCGAACTCTGCTCCTGCCGTGCAGTCAAGGAGCTTGTCCCCAATCATACAAGAAGAGGAAAGCCAGTTCTTTCGCTCGGAAAGACTGCGGTTTTCTTCTTCCAGCTTCTTATGCTCCCTTTCTGTCAGCCGGTAGGCGCTTTGATCGATTGCCGATTTTTGGGCTTTCGTGATGGGGCAGAGCATCTTCTTTATTTCTCTCTTCAAAAAGCATATCCCATTCCGCCTGATAAAAGAGTCCCGTCTTCGGCTTTCTGCAGGGACAGTCAGTATTGTGGAGGAGACCCTCCAAGTGATGAGGACAGTAGTAGATACCTTGTAAGAAGATACGCCCTGTCTTTAAGTTCTCTCTCATATAACGGTGAAAGTAGTTCTGCATCTTTCTCCGTATAATAGCCTCTTCCGATTCCTGCCTGATTCGTAATCACAACAAGTTGAAAGCCCTGTTCATGAGAAGTTTCATGCCCTCCACCACTCCAGGGCAGAAAGCGGAAGTCCTCCGCCCTGTGGAGGTAGGAGACTTCTTCGTTTATCGTTCCGTCCCGATCTAAAAATACGGTTTTTCAGCATTCTGTCCTGCTTTCTTGCTCTATCGTCCCGTTCTCTATATCTTTTTCCGGAACTGTGCGTCAGTCTTCGGTATCCCGATATCCATAAAAATAGCCGTCGAGGAAGTGCCTGAAGATATACGCCGTCCTCCAGCCATGCAGGAATACAGTCATTTTCCAGACTCTGCTTTCCTTCCGGAATCTTCTCGATAAGGCTTTTTCATCACATAGATTCCCCGTTGATTTCGCCGGGCTTCGGTGATTTCTCCTCATTTAGGCTCATTTTCTCGTTCCAGCAAGTATGCGCCCTGTCTCATCTTTAGGATTGCCCCGTAACGAGAGATATCTTTGATTTTTCCTACTGGCTATGGTCATTACAGCTTGATTTTTAAGCTGCTCTGCCATCAGATTTTCATAGTCCGTATGAAAATAGGTATCACATTTAAAACAGGACATTTTTCCGCAGAAACGTGGAAAGAGCATTTCTGATGGCTCCACCTGTTCCTAGGGGGCTTTCCTCATAAGAATAGGATATGGATAGTCCATATTCCTCTCCGCTTTTAAAGTATGCCCTCTATCTGCTCCCCATATAACCGAGGGCAAAAATCAGGTGCTTTACGCCACTCTCGGAAAGCATCTTCACAGAGTAATGAAGAAAGGGCTTCCCCCGCTATATCCGCCATGGGCTTCAGGGCGGTCGGAGACCCACCGAGCGGAGCCTTGTTCCGAGCCTCCGCACAAAAAGTATTGCTTCCATTGTTCTCCCTAACTCCTTCCTTCTTAACTATACTGTGCTTGTATTATATTACTGTTTATCTATCACATAGGCTTTACAATCAGAGTATCAGCCATTTTTCCATTCTTATTGGATCCTTCTCTCTTAACTATTTCCATTCTTCTTAGCTCCATGAGATATCTTTCCGCTGTGGACCTTGATACGCAAGTTGCATTGCAATCGAGACCAATTTCTGCACGAGGATTTCCTGTGATAATCGAAGAAGTTCCTCTATTCTTTTCATGTTTATTATCTGAGATATTGGACGAGTTTGATTTTTATCCCATCATTTATCCCATCAATTTTAGCTTTTCCGGAATTTATCACCTCATTTTATCACTCAGTTTTAGCTTTTTCCGGGATTTATCACCTCATTTTATCACCTCAGTTTTGCCTTTTTGAGGGATTTATCACCTCATTTTATCACCTCAGTTTTGCCTTTTTCCAGGGATTTATCACCTCATTTATCACCTCAGTTTTGCCTTTTCAGGATTTATCACCTCAGTTTCATCAATTCTTTTATCCTCTTCCATGCCTGAAATAAAAATCAGGATGGACTAAAATTCTTGAAATAAAATAACTATATTTCTTTATCCGTCTCAAACTCCGGTAGAGTGATCCATTCCTTTTGATTGCATCCAATATTTTCTTGAATCCAGTATTTCTGCCTTCTGTAAGATGAAGTTCCTTAAGAAATTCTCCAATGACGACGATTCCTGTATCTGCGGTTAGAAACACGATAGTCCTTCAGTTGTTCACGAGTAACCGAGTAAACCGGTCCGGGATAGCTCACAATTTCAATTTTGTCTTCCTCTATTCTGACTTCGATTGGCTCTCGAGACATCATATGCTTTATGATGCACAGCATTTGCCAGTGCTTCCCTCCAATGCCGCGTAAGGATAGTTATAGATGTGATCAGCCTCCGCTCTGTCGGGATGCTTAATGATTTTTCCGCTGAATATAGTATTACTGATATATCTCAAAGCATCTTTCAATTGCTGATCAGTGGTCCCTTAAAGGTCTGCTCATCAATTTCGTCTCCTCCAAGTCCCTTGGGAAATGCCACAACTATCAATCTGCGCATATGGAAAAACTTCTCCGGCTCGTCAGAAGAACATCAATCCAACATTCTTCGGTTTTTCGATACTCAGGCATAGTATTACAGATTCCCATATCTTCGCAAAATTTTTCCAACGGTCTGGAATCTAAATCTTTTACCATACTGCTTCCGACAGCAGAAAAGGTACTGCCTAATCAGATTAATATTCAAATCCGTCATTTCTGCCTGATGATTTTACACGATCATCAAACGGAACCTTGTTGGATAGGGAATGAGCTCATTTAATTCATGCTGGAGAGGGCTTTTGCAATAGCTGCCATCTTGCGAATAAAAATATGTGCGTTCTTTCGATGCTACTGCCTTAGCTTTTAGATATGTAAAATTGTCCGGACTACTGTGCGGTCTCACATCTCCACCGGTGCCCATATTACAATGGTGTTTTCCCTTGATATTCAATCGGTGCAACAACAGGAAGATAACGTGGCTGAATTAGTGCGCTTGTTTGTAAATCTTTCATCATCCCATCAGCCTGGCTGACCGGTATTCCCTCAACCGGAAATGCGGGACGTCCATTCTTCTCTTTCACCAAGAACAATATAGCCACCTCCCCAGTTATCAATATCATTGGCGAAAGCGCAAATCGTTTTTAGCGATGCTTCAGGCATCCAGCTGAGTCTTAAAATTCTATACGAGCTCCTCGACCACATTTCCCTGTCAAGAGGGTTTCTATACTTGTTAGTCCATTTCATCACCTCATTTTATTTTCGGAACCTTATACTCTTATTTTACATGAATCAGTTCTTACAAATCGATAAGCTCATGCTCTTGAAGTTTTTCCAGCTTTCAAATCAGCTACTCGTCTTTCGAGCATGGCAATATGTTCTTCGCTGTAAAATGGATCACACCCAATCAAAATCATCCTTTATCCCTAAATACCGCATCGGGGAGAAGTGCTCCGCGATATACTCTGTAGCTTTCTTCAGTACTCACGAATCCTCAGCAGGTTCTGGTACAGCAGGACTCCTTCATCGGCAAATTTCCGTGGATCGTCCTCCACCACCATGACTTCCTTCCGCATGGGGAATGCCCTCTGCTCCGCAGGAGGTGGTGAGAATAACTGCTCCTTCGTAGAGTAGCTTCTACAACCTTACCCTTTACCCTGCACCATAACGGAGCGGAACAATCACAAGGCGACTCTCCTGATAAAGCTCATGCAATCTTTCATCCTCCACAAAGCCGAGTACCTCGACTCCTTTATTTTTTTCCAAGTCTTTCACCTTGTCCGTAACATGGCTTCCCCACTATACGGAACTTTAAGTCAGGTAGCTGTCTCTTCATAAAAGGGCAGGACTTCTTCCACAGAACCAAAGGACAGCATCTTCATTGGGCGGGTGGGCAAAAGCCTCCTACAAAGAGATGCCCTCTCTTTCTTCTCGATTTTTCTACTGCAACAAAGCTTATCAAAGACGTAGCGGTAATGGCCTTTACCGGGATGCTGTCATCTATTTTATGGATCTCCTCCACTTCCAAAGAGAGGATAGTAACTCATTTCCGCTTTTTCCCATGACGGAGAATTCCATATTTTTAAAATACTGAATTTCTTCCAAAAGTTCCGATCTCTGCTCGAGCTCATACTCTCTTTGGAGACGAAGGAAGTGCAGGTCGTGTCCATAGAAAACATAATCTTCCAGGGGTATTTTTCCTTAATAAAGTCAATATATTTCGTTGCAATATGCGGACGATTGAGGTAAGCGATATCGATCATCTCCTTGTTTCGCTCCATCCAGTTCCAGATATCGCCCTGCATCTTTGTGCCGTAAAGCACCTCGATTCCGAGTTCCTCCAAAGCGGAGGTATAGGGTTCTTCATGAAGGAAGTTATCTCCAAGGAATTTCACGATGACGCCCTTGTCTGTCAGCATTTTCAGATATTGATAGGTCGTTTTTGATCCGGCATCCTTGTCAAAAGTCGGAACATAGTGATCGACAAAGAGAACATAAGCGTTTTTCCTGTCCTCTCTCTCTGCAGAAACGGATTCGGATTTTCGGTATTCACCTCTGCTTCTTCAGCTCTTCCTTCCACTTTTCCTTGAATTTCTCCTGATTTACTTTCTGATAGCGCTTTAAACCGCTACCCTCCACATCGGTTCCGTTGGAAATTCCTTCATAGTGAATGACCTTGGAGCGGGGCTGGTAAAGGACCTTATACCCGTGCTTTCGTACGGAGAAGGCAAGGTCCGAGTCCTCGCAGTAAGCCGGCGCAAAGAGCTCGTCAAAACGATTTTCTTTCCAAAGGGGTCGAATCAGGATTGCCGCACCGGAGATGTAGTCCACTTCTTTTATATAGTTATATTCCGGCTCATCCGGATCCTGCAATCTTCCGTAGTTCCAGCCGGAGCATCGGACCAGATAATCCCACCCGCTTCTGCAGTCTTCCGTCGGGTAGACGATCTTTGATCCCCACCATACCGGCATCAGCTCGTCTTTCCATAAGATCCACAAGGGGAAGAGAGCCAGCCCTCAGTCACTTCCGTATCATTGTTTAAAAAGAAGATGTATTCTCCTCTTGCGACTTCGCTGCCTGATTGCAGTTCTTTAGGAAGCCCATATTTTCCTTATTTCGACAATGACGAGATTCTCGGAAAAGAGACGCCAATCTCTCGTTGCATCAGTAGAAACGTCGTCTGCGATAATCACTTCGTATGGCGTTTCCTCCTGACTTCATGTATGGGCGAAATCGATTGCAGGCAGCGATAGGTATAGTGAATCTGGTTATAGCAGGTTACGATACTGACCTTTGGCTGTTCTATTTTATCAAAACGGACTTTTCGCGCTCTACATAGGCCTTTCCAATCTTAAAAATGCCCCAGATCCGATTTCTTCCGTCCGGAAGAAGATAAAGGAGTAGGTTCTGATGGGATGCAGGAAGGTCTGTGCGATATAATGTAAAATCAGTCTTCTCTTACTATCCTCCGAAACGGCGATTAAAGGCGGAAGAGACTTTTTCTTTTAATTCTGGAAAGAAGGCTCTGGTTCTTCTCAAAAGTACGCCTTTTTCCGTCTGAAGCTTCATGCGATATCCCGTTCATGGGTAGTGATTACCTTTTCAGGTTTCCTACATGCACTTGGGTAAGGCGGAGCACTTCTCTTTCTTTTCTTAGAGAGACATCCTTGTCCTTGATATCCTCCTGTAGATGCTGCAATAATCCGTTCCTTTTCCTGAATCTCTTCCTTTTGCTTTTTGGAAGTTTTTCGGGACTGAAGCGCTGGCTACGATACGCACAGACATTGCTCTTCGCTCTCTCCGTGCACTTCCTCCTGAAATTCCTGCTCCTTTTTCTCCATAAGAAGAAGCTCCCGCCTTTCCCACGGAAAATAAACGGAAGAGCTCTCCTCATCCTTATATCTTAGCTTTTCTTTATAGCTTTCATACCAGTAGTGAAGGATGCGGTACTGCAGGAAACTTCTCTCCGCTCCCTCCAGGGAACACCCACTCGCAGTCGATGAGAACCGCATCGTCGCCCGACATCAAAACATTTTCAAAAAGTAAAGTCGTAGTTTGCAGGAGCAATCCACTCTTCTCTTCGAAGAAACAGTTCCAACGCTTCCGTGATTTCCTTGACCGGAGCTTTTTCCATCCGTTATGAGCTCGCCAAGTTTTCGGAAATGCTCTTTCCCTTTAAAAGGGGTAACGACATAAGAAAGAAGTCCGAAGATTCGTAGGCCCTCAGAAACTGTTTTTTCTTCCAAAACCCGGATCTTTCGATTCGCAAAAAGACTTCCATCCTCTTTCTTTTCTCAGAAGGCTTTCGATATGCGGGTTTGCTTCCTTTGTAATACTTTCCTTTAAAAACAAACTTTTTCCCCCTTTTTATCGGAAAGAATCTCTGTTTTAATGGCATAGCAGGGCTTTCTGCTCGCATTGTATTTTAGATAATTCAACTTATTACTGTGGATATCCTTCATTTCGGATATGCCGACATTATTTTTCTGAAATAATACAAAAAGCAGGGTGCGAAATTCGAAAAACACCTTCTTCAGAAAGTGCGGCGATACTTCGCTTTCTTCTCCTTCCTGCGGTAGCCTATCCTTGGTATAGAAATGAATCGGATAGTCCAAGGAAGGAAGCGGGAAATAAATTCTGTCCTCGCTCTTCTCACACGTGCTTTTCAGATTTTTCCCCGATTTCCTGCAATTCTTTTAAGCTTTGTAGCTCAGTTCCTTCTCTATAGCCGGTGCTTAGGCTTTTCCAGACTTTTTCATTTTGTACCCCCAAAAATGACCGCGCCGCCCGGAAGAAGCCATTTTTCCGAAAAGCTGAGGAGCATTTTCTCTATGGAATCTTGGAATAGAGTGAGGATACGCTTATTTAACGAAGGAATAAGGACATAATCATACTGCCCTTCTTCTAAGCGAAGGGAGGCGCTTCACCTCTTTTTAGCTTGGAAGCAGCTCTTCGACTCCTTATCGCAAAGGAGGAGAACCTTTCACATCCTTCTCAAGGCCTCCCTCTGCCGGAAAGAAATTGATCCAATCCATCAAATTCCATTTATACTCTGCAAATGTCATGCTTCGTGCCTTTCCAGAGCCACTTCGGACTCCATATCGTAAATCCCGACTGTGTTTTTATTGGACAGTACGGTGATGCTCGTGATGTCGTATTTTCTATCGTAAACGGTATGCTCTCCGCCTTCAAAAGCCCGTACAGGAAATGGAAAGCAGATACTCTCCGCCCTGCAGGTTCATCTTTTTGGCTAAAGGAGCAGATATACTCGTCTCCGCCTTTACAGCAGGATATTTTTCCCCTTCAAAAAGCGTATTGGTTCCGCTTAAGTCCATCCCCCGCTTATCCTTTATCGTAAAAGGTGAAAATGGGGCAGCTATCTCGTCATAGAAGTGAATTCTCTCCCGAATGGTAAAGCGCTCTCCTTTTATGAGAATATTACTGAGCTTCCCATCCTTATCAGATATACCGAAGTCGATAATCTCCGCTTTCCCGTTTCCGTAGAGTTGTGCGGAAGGTTAATGCTCATTTCGTCTTTCACTAAGGCGGAAGCTTTTTCCTTGTCTTGTGTAGATGGAGTACACAGCTTGCCATCGGAGGCTGTTTTTGCTACTGTCTTTCGCAGCGGATCTATCTTATCGCACTTCGCTCTTCCTCTAAAGCCGAGTCGCTACTCCCTTTTTCTCCGTTCCTCCTCTGTTCTCCCCTTCTCTCTTTTCCTCCGCTGTGCTGCCCTCTCCTAGAAAATCCTGCTCGTCTACAAACTTCTCCACCAACCGGATTTTTCCGGCAAGAATCTTCTTATATTGGTCAACCATCTGCCCAGGAGACCTTCTCCGACCTTTTCTCCCTTGTTAAAGAGGATGACGCGGTCGCAATATTTCATAACGGAGCCAAGGTCATGCGTTACCATAAGAATGGTCGTGCCTTTCTTCTTCAACTCATCCATCCGATGATAGCATTTTGCCTGAAAGAAGACATCTCCGACCGAAAGCGCCTCATCGACAATCAGAATCTCCGGATCAATAGAGATATACAGCGCAAAGGCCAAGCGCACAAACATTTCACTTGAATAGGACTTCACCGGTTGGTACGAAGTCTCCGATATCGGCAAAAGTCTAAGATATCCGGGAACTGATCCATTTCCTCCTTGCTGATGCCCATCATGGTGCCGTTCATGTAGATATTTTCTATACCGGTATAATCCTGATTAAAGCCGGCTCCAAGCTCAAGAAGAGCGCAAACCGTTCCCTTTGTTTCCACGCTGCCGCTTGTCGGGCTGAGAACCCCGGTAATAATCTTTAGCATGGTAGACTTTCCAGAACCGTTTGTTCCGATGATGCCTACCGCTTCGCCTTTGTTACCGAAAAAGAAATATTTTGCAGAGGGCAAAGAAATCCTCATGATAGTTTCTTTCGTATACTGATACTTTTCCAATAATCGGTCTATAGGACGGTCATACAGACGATAGACCTTACTCACATTTTTTACGGAAATCAACTCTTCATTCACCGGTTTACTCTCCCCCTGGCTCTCTTACTTCACCCTCTATGGGCATTTGGGAAAATTATAGCATTCTCAAGGGTTCCGGTCAAAGAAAGCTTGCTATCTTTGATGAATTTACAGAGCTTATTACTGTCCGGTTAATTTGAAAAACTTATCTTCATTATTTACATTTCCACAATGCCATAGGATGATTATGAATGCGTTCCAGAATCTCGGCATCCTCAAAAAGTAATTCCGGTTTGTATTGTTTTTTAATGAACATTTCCATATACTCCATCTCTTTGTCTGTCAGTTTCATAAGGCGTTCTATATGTTCTTTTGCAATTCTCTTTTTCTCTTCCAAGTCAAACTTATCCTTTGCAGATAAAACCGGAAATAAATCTGATTTTATTTTTGAAAATAAGGCTATCTATAGCTGACACATCAAATCCTTTAATCACTTCTTTTGCGGAAATTGTGGCATAAAATAGTATGCATTTTCTAAACATATTCTTTTCATCTGAAAAACAAGTTCATCTCAATCATGTTACAGTAATCATATAAATCTCTTGCAGCTCTACTTATTAGTGCATTAGCTTTTTGCAGCAAATATTTCCATTGCTGCGACAGTCCCAACATGAATGCATTTCCAAATAGTGTTGTTAAAATCACTCTATCTTCTGCAGGAAGTAAATGCGTCCCTCAAGGAATAGTTGATTTCTATTTTTAACATATCATTAGTGCCTGCTGCATTCGTATAATTATAGTGAAAAGCATCAGGCTGTGCTAAACCTGGATGCGCCAGACAAAAATACCCCTGCTCCGCCATAGCTTTTTAGCGTTTCTGTCAGTTGTTTTTTCTCGATTATGGATTCTTCCCTCGTCAGATTCGGAATAAAATCCAAGTCTATATCAACAGATAATCTTGAAACTGAAAACAGTCAGATTGATAGCTGTCCCACCTTTAAGTAGCAAATGTTCACGCATATATGTCTGCGTATTTAGAAATTCCAGAATCTTAACCAGCCGAAGAACCTTTTCAAAGGTATCTCGAGTAAAGCCATGTGCATGAGCTTTTTCATCCAACGCTTTTCTATTATACTGTGGCATCTTCTATCCCTCCATTCTTCAATTTCTTCATATCCTTCGGATATCCAACTTCACTCACCGGGTAGGCGGGTTCGTTGATGCCGTTTGTTAGGGTATCGCTTTGCATTTCCGCTCTTATTCTTACATACTTTTAAAAAGTTAGCGCTTACCCCATCTCCAACTGATATTGTTCAAATATAAACCCTAGTTTCTGATATAAAGGTACTCCCTAAGCACTCAGATATTGTAATAACTTATCCTCATTAAGATTTTTAAAAGAGGTTACACATACAAGCACTTCTTCCAGCCCTGCTATAAGGTTAAGATCTTTTTATGGAGTCCACTATCGTCCGCTCTTTATTCGTAATCCTGATGCCACCACTAAAAATCCGGTGAATCTATGCCTTCATTTATCCCTTTTTACATAATGATATCTATACCCATCAAAGGCAAAAGTCATGGAATCGTGTTTCAGAACCGACATAAATCTCATAGAAGACTTGATCTGTGATTTCCATAATACTCAAAGGCTGTATGGTGAGATACATAAGAAGAGACGTAATGGCAGATGCAATCTGAAAACCCGGTTCGCTACAGGTCCTCCATTTTCCCCACTCCACAGGTATATAATCCATTTCGAATTTTATAGACCATTTTTTCTTTCGAAGTTTTTCCCAATGCCACCCTTGCAGTTCTTTCGTTTGCATATAACGTATTCACTTCTTTCATAGAAAAACCGGATATTGAAGCAATTCATAGTATAAATTCATATCTTCACTCCATTTTGTTATTATAATGTTTTATTTTTACACTATTTTATAGGTTTTTTGTACGCATTTTAAAACCAATTGCTCGATTTAATCACTACCACCCGTCAAACGGGTGGTTTTGCTCGAGACTATAAGCCCCTGCTACTAGTCAGCGTCTAAAGGCGCTGGCTTTCGATCTGGGCTATGGGAAGTTTGCTTTGCACCTTCCCACAGCTCCATTCAAAGCCATATTGCGTTTGACTCGTCGCTACCCCATAAAAAGGGTATTGGTACTACTGCACTTTAACCCTTAAAAGGGTCTTCATATTCTTTAACACTTAGTTTATCCAAAGCTATATCGTGTTTTTCTTGATCTTGGATATACTTTTTATTGACTTCATTTAAACCTACTGTACTGACATAATAGCTTCGGCCCAAAAATGTCTGTTTCAAATTTGTATTTAAGATTTGCGTGTTTATCAAATATCATTAGGCACTTTTTCCTTTTAAATAGCCCATAAAAGAAGAAACGCTAATCTTAGGTGGAATACTAACCAGAATGTGTACATGGTCCGGCATTAAATGCCTTCTATAATCTCCACTCCTTTAAAGGCGCAGAGCTGCTTGATAATATCCGAATATCTGACTTATATTGATAATATATTATTTTTCGCCTATGCTTCGGTGTGAAGACAATATGATATTTACATCCATTTCGTATGTGCCAATGCATATTCTTTCTTCGATATAAAATCACCTTCCTTTTCTACAATATAGCTTGAACAACTTTATTGTATTAGGAAAGGTGATTTTGTATAACAGTGTTTCCCACCCGCATGGCGGGTGGTTTTTATATCAGAGCTAACATTTTTCAAATGTCAGCTCCGATACTGGCTAAAGTCCATTAATTAAAAAACAGCTCCACTTTCGTGGAGCTGTTCTTCTTAATCTACCTGGTATGGCAGCAATGCAATGTGTCTTGCACGCTTAATCGCTGTTGTAATTGCTCTCTGATGAGATGCGCAGGTACCTGGATTCTTCTAGGAAGAATCTTACCTCTCTCGAAATGTACTTTCTGAGAGTTCCAACATCCTTATAATCTACCGGCTTAGACTTCTCACCGCAGAATGCACATACTTTCTTTCTGCTACGGAAGCCGCCAGCCCGTCTTGGTCTTGCTGCACCGCTTTTTATCTGACTCCCTGAAATGCCATGGCTTTCCTCCTTAAAATGGCAAGCTAAATCTTGCCCTCTTTCATCCTGAGGAAAACTTCCCAACCCTAGGGTGAAGGGAGTCCCTCGTCCTCTACCCCATCAGGTATACTCATAAATCCTTCGCTTAAGTCATCTGTTCCGCCCATAAACGGACTACTTGACTCTCTGGAATAGGAAGAGCTTCCGCCTCCCTGTCCTTTGCTGTCTGCGAACTCCTGATCCTCCACAATGATGTCTGTGGTATAAACAGTCTGTCCGTCTTTGTTCTGGTAACTGCCGGTTTGAATGCTTCCGGAAACCAACATACGCATACCCTGATGCATATACTTCTCGGCAAATTCCGCTCTCTGTCCGAAGGACACGCAACAGATAAAAGTCAGCAGTAGGGCTGACCGTCGCCTTAGTTTTCTTCTTCCTCTTCTATCCACCGCAAGCGTATATCTTGCGATAGCCAAGCTATTCTCTCCTTGTGAATACCGAATCTCAGGATCTCTTACCAATCTACCCATTAGGATAACTTTGTTCATCTTTTACTCGCTTTCCGCTTGCTTATTCAGCTACAGTTTCTGCTGCAGTCTCCGTTGCCTTCGCCTCAGCTGCTTCTTCGGGCTTAACAACAAGATAACGGATTACCGGCTCCATGATACGAACCTGGTTCTCGAGCTCGTTAGGAGTGTTTGCATCTCCTGTGAACGGGATGAAATAGTAGTAGGCTTCCTTCATGTGCTGAATTTCATAAGCCAGTCTCTTCTTTCCCCACTCTTCGATGTTCTCGGAAACAGTACCATTGTAACGGGTAATAAATCCCTTAATCTTTTCAATGGCTGCTGCTCTCTCTTCATCATCGAGCTTCGCACTGAGAACAACGCATAACTCATACTTGTTCATTCGCTTTTTACCTCCTTATGGTCTCTGGCCTTTCCTTTTGGAAAAAGCAAGGAATAGTGATACAGTCGCCTATTTTAACAAAAACCGTACTTCCGCAAGCTAATTATTGATTTATTTTTGTTTTATTGCTTTATTTATTTTATTGTTTTATTACTTTATTGATTTTTATTACTTTTATTGATTTTATGTCTTTATTTGTTTTTATTGCTATATTTGTTTTTGATTGTTTGTTTTGACTCTTCTTTTTGAATTATTATTTTAACTGCTTTTTGAATTATATTTTGATTGCTCTTTTTATTCTTAACAAAGATAACTCGCGTAGCGTGCAGTATCTCGTTTATTTTTTTCGAATCAGATGTCATCCCTAAAGTACAACTTTTCTTTTGAAAGTCTATGGAGAAGTTCTTCTTCGCCCTCTTCCGGATAGCCTGTATAGCGGCAGAAGAGCTCCTTATTCAGAATCTTCATCATAATAACGGGATATTCCGAAGCTCATCTTCTTCGGAGGAGAACTTTGCTTCTTCCTCTCTCCTACTTTAAGAGTTCTTCCGTAGGAATCGCATAAAAGCTTGTAGTCCGACAGCTTTTTCCGCTTTTAAAACATCCCCTTCCTCCGATAACAAAAGCTTCGTATCCTTTCCCGCCTTTTCTTCAGATTCTCTGAAAGTCTCCGGCTCATCCGTGATAAACTTCGCTACAGTCTGAAAGCCATAGGGCGTATAAATCTTCTCCATTACAGGAAGTAGGAAGCAGAAGGCTTCTCCTTCCTCTTTCAGAGCTGAAAGCTTAGCTGAGCAGCTCCCCCATAATTCCCTGCTTTCTCTTATCTTTTCTCGTTGCCACCGCATAGATATAGCTCGCCGTGATTTCCTTTCCGAAAAAGGAGAGCTGAAAGGGATTTAAATGCAGCATAGCAATCACTACGCCGTCCTCTTCCATGGCAAGAATCCGTTTCGGTCTCTTCTTGTAATAAAAAGTCCAGAAAGGCTTCCGTGTCTTCCGGAAAAATCTCTATACAAGTCTTTTGTTCTCTCCTGCTCTTCCGGTGTATTAAGAAGCAGAATCTTCCTGCTCATACTGCATTACCTCTTCCTCAAACTTATCTACAACAAAGTTCTCATAGCCCTTGAAGTCCTTCTGTACAACCATGTATTTTCCGTACAAAGCCAACGGGATTATAGCTTTCCTTCGCCTTTTCTTAGGCCGGCAAGCCCCATATCATCCTCTCGGTTCACGAGCTTTGCCTTAGGAAACTCATGGAGTAAAAATTCCTGATTGATAATCTGATAGATACCGGGAATCTCCGGGTTACCTTTTTCTATGGAAATGCAGGCCATCTCCTCCCTCGGATTATAGGCCCCGATAGAAAAGGCCTCCAATCGACCATCAATAAAGATTCCGCCAATATAGTGATCAATGCTCATGCAGTTCTGCAAAACCTCATGAATACCCTTGATCTCATACTCAGGGTATCCTCGCCGTTGCCTTCTTCCTTGACACGAGACTGATACCAACGATCCAAAAACTCCCAAACAACGACCTTCTCACTGCAGCAAATGCTCCGGTACTCCCAGCGTCCCTCATATTCTCTCTTGAACTTGTTGACCCGATTCTTCTTCTTATAAAAACGCTTTCCCGGCAGGGTCCGAAGCTCCTCCGCATCATAAAGGTAGTCTTTGAAGTCTTCCTCTTCCTCCACAAGGTAACAGGGATTCTCCTCCAAGGTGAGGAACTTCACCGCCTCCTCATCCGCAAGATAAATCTTTAAAGGCTGCTGTAAAACTTCATTAAAGTACTCCTCAATTTCTCGAAAATAAATCGGAAGATCCTTTTCGTCACAGTAAGGCATCGCCGTATACTTCTCGCCCTCTCTGTCCATCAGAAGAAAGAGGGCCTTGTCCTCCTCTTCCGCAATCAAAATATCGCAATACTCCCGCCATAAGTAGCTGTCGAGAGCACAACTGTCACAAGTTCTATTCGGTCTGCGATAAAAATACGGCGCTATATGCTTTGAGTCTTCGGCCCGTAGTACTGAAAATTGCAGATTCTTTGCATCCGGCATGAATATTCGTTCCTTTCCTTTTATACTCTTGGTCTAACATTTTACCATAGATTGGGAAAAGAAAAGGAAAAAAGAACGCTTTTCCTCCTTTCTTTATGCTTTTTTTAGCTTTCATCGGGAAGCATCTTCTCTGTAGACTCCTCACCAATGATTTCACCCAATCTAGCATAGGAAAATGCACTTGAATAGCCCTCATATTCGGATAATATCCATATATGGATATGGTTTTCTTTGCCTCATCTCTGTAAAAAGGAAGATGACTTCCCTATGTTGTTCTATTTTTCTTTCTTCTTTTCCCGATTCCGTATATATAATTCAACTCCTCCGTATACTCCCTTGTTCTTATACACTACAAGGGAGGCAGAATCAGCTCCACACGAGCATCCTTACCGCCTCAATCAAAAAGAGTTTTGCCTCTCCTCACATAGGAATGCACCATTTGAAGTCTTTTTCGCTCGAGCTTATTTTTCCCGTAAAATGCTGATGATCTCCGCCATTCTCTTCGGGCGATGTACCCAAAAATTTCCCGCCAGATTCCAAAAGCAAAGCTTGCAGCCCTTGCCACATCCTGAAAACGGCACAAAATCTCATGTCTTGCGATTAATTTCTTCGAGTCCGGATTCTGCAGGTCTGACTGCATATAGGGCGGATTTGCCGTTACAATCTGATAGCGGTGAGAAAGCCGTTCTCCATTTTTCTTTCTTAGCTCCATAATCTTACAGAGGTCGCCCGTCAGCATTTCCATACGCTCTTCTTCCTGATTTAAGGCTATGGAACGCCTTGCAAGCTCTGCCGCTTCTTCCTGGATTTCCAGTCCGCAGATTTCCTTGGCTTCCCGTCTTCGCGGCAAGGAGCAGGGCACAATACCGTTTCCGGAACATAAATCCAAAAACCCGATATCCCCTTCTTTACGGATTCTTTAGCAAATGCGCTAAGCAGCACTGCAGTCTATTCCATAACAAAAAGGCTTCCGTATCCTGCACAATACGGTAGCCTTTACATTATAAGTCGTCGATTCTTTCCACAGCTTACTCCAAATCCATTTTTCCGGCGAGGCTTGAACTTTAGGGTCTGAAACAGCATACTCTCTAAGCTCTTTCTCATCTTCTTTTTCCAAATTCACAATCAGTTTCACTTTCTGGTTTAAGACGGACACGGAAACCACTTCTCCTTTTAAGCCGTCTTTTGTCGTAACAAAATCTCCCAATGCAGGAAGCTTGGAGTTTAAGAAGTCGTAGACCTCTTCTTCATTTTTTAAACAGCACATCAGTCTTCCGCAGACCCCTGAGATACTGCTGGGGTTTAGGAAAGCCCTTGGTCTTTGACCCATTTTGATGGAAACCGGTGCGAATTCGGAAAGGAAACTATGGCAGCAAAGCGGTCTTCCACATACACCAAAACCGCAAGCAGCTTCGTTTCATCTCTCACTCCGACCTGCCTAAGCTCAATTCTTGTTCGGAAAATTGCCGCAAGATCCTTTACAAGAGCACGGAAATCCACTCTTCCCTCTGCAGTAAAATAAAACAATGCCTTTCCTCTGTCGAAGGTATATTCTACATCAATAAGCTTCATTTCAAGGCCGTGCTCTTTGATTTTCTCCTGACAAATCGCATAGGCCTTCTGCTCTTCCTTATGGTTCTCTTCGTATTTTAGCCGGTCTTCTTCCGTTGCTTTTCGAATAATGTCCTTTAGCGGGGCAACAATTTTTTCCTCCGGCACTTCCTTATTTTCCAAAAGAATCTCTCCGTACTCGACTCCTCTGGAAGTTTCCACTATGGCATATTCTCCACGGGAAAAGTTGACTCCCCTGGGAGAAAAATAGTACACCTTTCCCGCTGTTCGAAACTTAACGCCAATTACTTCTGTCATATAGTAAAACTCCTATACCTCTTCACTTAAAAGAAAAAACAAATCCATTAACTGCAAGGAACTCTGCACATTATACAGCTTTCCTTCCTTATATCGTTCCATATACTCTCCCCATCGCCCCAAGGCTCTGAAGGAATATCGTTCTCCCATTTCCACAATATGCACGACAGCTTCTCTGCCGTATAAAAGCTTTGTATCTTTAGAGCATTTATAGCATAACACATCCCTTAAAATAATATCAAGAAAGCAAAATAAATCCTCGCTGTCCACCGTACTCAGCTCCTCGACAAATTTTTGCATTTCCAGCTGGCTCTTCCGATTGATTTCCCGTATAAACGGAAGAAGCCTTGCCAGAATCGGATTCTGCATGAGTGTCTCCCAACGCTTCTCTATATCCATCTCTCCGACAAATACTCTTACAACACGGCTTAGAACCGTAGGGAGGAGTCTTGTCGCATTCTTTGCAAGAAGAAGGATTATCACATGCTCCGGTGCCTCTTCCAAGGTCTTTAAAATCGCATTCTGCGCTTCTATAGTCATACTGTCGCTATTCCAAATCAGATAGACCTTGTACTTCCCTTCTTTTCGGCGATATCTCTACAGTCGCTTTCATCCCGCCGAATCTGCTCTATTGAGATACTCCCCTTCTTTCCGCCTCCCTGTTTCTCCTCGAAATTCACAATAATGCAGTCCGGATGCTCTCCCTTTTGCACCCGGGCTGCAACGTTTTCCTTATATTCTTTCGCGCTTGCAAAGCCTTTTTCCTGAAAATGCTCTTCTTCCGAAAGCACGGTCGCAGCAAACTGCCCTGCCATCCTCTCCAGTTCTTCCTCTTCCTGCCCAAGCAAAAGATAAGCATTGTGAATTCTGCGGGTGGAGATTGTATATTGCTTCATTTTTTATTTTTCTCCAAATCTTTATCTTGCTGTAACAAATTGTAAGATATGCCCCGGCATATTGAATCAGCGATTATATCCCGATTTATTAAATCACAGATTGTATTCCGATATATTAAATCACAGATTGTATTCGATATATTGAATCACAGATTGTATTCCGACAGATTGTATTCCGATATATTGAATTAAATATCAGTCAAGGCTATGGAATAAGACATTCACGTAAATCCCCCAGTATTTCCTCAACACAGGCGGAAAGTTCGATATTCCGGTATCGTTTCTCAATTTCAGCTTCTTGCAGCTTTTTCTTCAGAAAAGTCTTCGTCGTCTGCTTTAAAACGACGCTGAATTTCCTCCTCCGTCATCTTTCCTTTCCCTTCCTCCCGAAGAAGGGCTCTTTGTAGGCGGAGCTCTGTCGGTACTTCAATATAAATCGGAATAATATTTTCCTTTCCAAGCTTCTTCTTTAGCTGCAAATAGCTTTCCAAAGTCCCGATAGCCAGCATAGAAGCAGTATCGGTCAAATCTTCCTCCGCCTCGGTCCCTTTTTCATGATTCTTTGTTCCTGCAGAATCCGCTCCGCTTTTCCGTTTTTCCTCCGGTAAAATTGTACCGTAGTACCATTTTCCAAAAACAGTGTCATAAGCCCGGTATTCCGCCATTTCTCCGGAAGCAATATAGCCTAAGAATTCCTCTTTTGTTATAAAGTGGTACTCTTGTCCTTCTATTTCCCCCTCTCGCATAGGGCGGGTAGTATAGGGAATCAGCTGCTTCCAGCCGGTTCTCTCTAATAATTTATGGAAAATGCTGTCCTTTCCTGAGGCTGATTTTCCCATAAGGTAATATATCATTCTGCTTTCCTTTTTATAATAACCGTAGAGCGAATCATCATATAAAACGTATGGAAAAGAAGTTATGGTGAAACCACGCCGGGGCCTACTTCATCATCACCATGGTCTATTTCGGGCCCTTCTCCGATTACGGCATTGTCCGGGTTTTTCGTTCCTTGGCTGCTTTCTTTTGTTTTTGATTTTTTGCTTTCAAGGGTCGGAGACTCCCCTATACTTTCCTTCTCTCCCTTCCCTTCTTTCTCGCTTTTTACTTTCCTTCGTTGTACTACTTTCCTTTGTCTTATCTTCCTTTTCTTTAGCCACTTCCGTAGTACTTTCCTTTTGGCTTTCTGCAGATTCCACAGTACTTTCTTTTGTGCTTTCCGCCATGCTTTCCTTTTCTTTCTTTTTCGTTTCTTTCACTTCTTCGGTGATGACTACCGCTTCCTTGGTCTGTTCTACGGAAGCCTCGGTTTCCTTAAGGTTCGGTAGAGTAAAGCCGTAAATATTTTTGAAAAGAATAAAGCCTGCAACTATGGTTACTACAACAATAGAAAGAGCAAATAATAAGCGGAGCACATCTCCGATAAAATTTGCTTCATCATCCACTCTTTTTCGTTTATTTCGTTGATCTTTCATAATATCTCCCCAAAAATGAACTGTAATTTAACTATTCTATCATTTTAGAAGCTTTTTGTCTTGAAAGAAATGCATTTCTCCCAAGGAGATATGGATTAATTCTCTACAGAGATGCATTTCTCACAAATTGAAATCCATTTCTCACAAATTGAAATGGATTTCTCCTGAAAAGATAAGCTTCTCTTCACCGCTGTCCAGTTCTACTTTGAGTTCCCCTTTTGGAGATATTTCGATAACCTTTCCCTGCAGTTCAACTCCATTTTCCTCAAAATAAACCGTCTTTCCCAAAACAAAGATTCTTTTTCTCAGTATTCTTTCAGGACTTCCTCTTCATTGCAAATGGAAAAATAGTGATAAAAGTATTGTTGCAATAAGAATATTACGGTCAAATTCTTTGCATTTTTCTTCATCATAGCTGCCGAAAAGAGAGCCGGCAATATTCTCCAATTCCCTGGGGTATCCTTCTATGGGAGTAAATAGATTGATTCCGATTCCCATAATACAATATTCCAAGCTTGGACTTTGCTGCGCTGAACCGTTCTCCAATTTGAATGTCTGATTCGGATTCGTCGAAGTAGAATTTTTCTTTCGTAAAATTCGAGTCTATCTTCGCAGTGAATACACCGGAGCAAAACTTCCCTTCTGCAAGGATGCCACAGATCCCTGTAAAAGGTCATTAACCCATTTAATGGATAAAGATATTCCGTAAAGCTCCTCTATTGCTCGTACTACTGCCACAGCTGCGTGTGTGGTAATTAGTATAGCATTTCCTTGCTTATCTTTCGGTCTTGTAAATATAGAAAAATAAAGCCCCATCCCCTTGAGGGAATAAAAAGCTTTTTCCTGCCGTCCCCTTCCTGCAGTCTGGTAATCCGTAAGAAAAACAGCCCCTCAGGTAGTACTCCCTGTTTTAGAAAGTCTTTCATTTCTGAATTGGTAGAAACACTTTCTAATAAAATATGGATTGACGGTACTATCGGATTTGATTCTAAATCCACTTTATCTATATAATATTGCAGTATTTTTTTTTCATCTAAAACGAGCATTACGATTCTCCGGCCCTTTCCAAACTTTCAATTTGCAATAAACCGGCATAGTATTCCTCCAGTTTAGAGAATAAATCCTTATAATCCTTCAAAATCTGCTTACGCTTCAGTTCTGCTCCGATTGCATCATAAAGATAATCATCCTCTTCTTTTGATTGATGCAATATCAGCCTTCCTTCATCATCGAATTGCATCACACCGCCTATATCCTCCGTAAAAACAACGGCAATCTTCTGCGACTCTTTTACTTCTTCAGGCAAATTCTGAAACCGTGGATTAAAGAAAAATTTCTCTATATAGGGAGTTTGCCGCACAGAACTCGCTTAGCAGACTCGCCTTCTTCTTTTATAATCATATTGTTTATCCTTTCAGTCTATACTTGATCCCTTGGTCTATAATACGTGTTTTGTTAACATTTATCAATTCATCCGAAGTTCAAATCGCCCTACAGCCTTTATTTATCTAGCTGAAGAGCAGTTTTCATCAACCCGTTTTGTCCTATTAGCCATTATTGTATTTCTAAGACTGCGTTTTAGTAAATCACTACCACCCGTCAAACGGTGGTTTGCTCGAGCTATAAGCCTCTGCTACCAGCGTCTAAAGGCTGGCTTTCATTTTGGGCTATGGGAAGTTTGCTTTGCACCTTCCCACAGCTCCATTCAAGCCATATTGCGTTTGACTCGTCGCTACCCCATAAAGGGGTATTGGTACTACTGCACTTTAACCCTTAAAAAGGGTCTTCATATTCTTTAACACTTAGTTTATCCAAAAGCTATATCGTGTTTTTCTTGATCTTGGATATACTTTTTATTGTGGCTTCATTTAAACTCCTGTACTGACATAGCCTTCGGCCCAAAAATGTCTGTTTCCAAATTTGTATTTAAGATTTGCGTGTTTATCAAATATCATTAGGCACTTTTTCCTTTAAATAGCCCATAAAAGAAGAAACGCTAATCTTAGGTGGAATACTAACCAGAATGTGTACATGGTCCGGCATTAAATGCCCTTCTATAATCTCCACTCCTTTAAAGGCGCAGAGCTGCTTGATAATATCCCGAATATCTGACTTATATTGATAATATATTATTTTTCGCCTATACTTCGGTGTGAAGACAATATGATATTTACACATCCATTTCGTATGTGCCAATGCATATTCTTTCTTCGTCATAAAATCACCTTCGCTTTTCTACAATATAGCTTGAACAACTTTATTGTATTAGGAAAGGTGATTTTTGTATAACAGTATTCCCACCCGCATAGCGGGTGGTTTTTATATCAGAGCTAACATTTTTCAAATGTCAGCTCCGATACTAACTAAAGTCCATTAATAAAAATCTCAAGGACTATCCTTGAGATAAATAAATGACGCCAACGAGACTCGAACTCGTGATACCACCGTGAAAGGGTGGTGTCTTAACCGCTTGACCATGGCGCCAAACTCTTTAGCAGAGTGAAAGGCGAAGACCGGATTTGAACCGGTGATCAGGGTGTTGCAGACCCACGCCTTACCACTGGCTACTTCGCCACACTTTTCTCGGTGAGAGAATAGTGAAACGCCTCCAGATGGACTCGAACCAACGACACCGCGGTTAACAGCCGCGTGCTCTACCGACTGAGCTATAGAGGCATAAATAAATATCCGTCAGAAAAGGATTATATCGAATAGGATAAACCCTGTCAAGATAAATCCGCTTTGTCCCGAAGAACATTGCTAACTCTAGCAGTAAAAACAAATCAATCAGACGCATTGGATAAGCCCTCGACCTATTAGTAACTGTCAGCTGAATGTATTGCTACACTTACACCTCAGTCCCTATCTACCTCGTTCTCTTCAAGGGTCTTACTCTTACGATGGATATCTCATCTTGAGGTTGGCTTCACGCTTAGATGCCTTCAGCGTTTATCCATTCCCAACTTGCCTACCCTGCGATGGGATTGATTCCCAACAGGTTCAGCAGAGGTCAGTCCATCCCGGTCCTCTCGTACTAAGGACAGATCCTCTCAAATATCCTACGCCCGCGCCGGATAGGGACCGAACTGTCTCACGACGTTCTGAACCCAGCTCGCGTACCGCTTTAATGGGCGAACAGCCCAACCCTTGGGACCGACTTCAGCCCCAGGATGCGATGAGCCGACATCGAGGTGCCAAACCTCCCCGTCGATGTGAACTCTTGGGGGAGATCAGCCTGTTATCCCCAGGGTAGCTTTTATCCGTTGAGCGATGGCAATCCCACTTTCATACCACCGGATCACTAAGTCCGTATTTCTACTCTGCTTGGTCCGTCAACCTCGCAGTCAGGCTCCCTTATGCCTTTACACTCTTTTGGATGGTTTCCAACCATCCTGAGGGGAACTCTTGAGCGCCTCCGATACTCTTTTCGGAGGCGACCGCCCTCAGTCAAACTCCCCACCTGACATTGTCCCTTGACCGGTTTTACGGCCTAAGGTTAGAAATCCAATAACATAAGGGTGGTATCCCAACAGCGACTCTGATAATACCGAAGTACTATCTTCTCAGTCTCCCACCTATCCTGTGCATACATTACCGAATCCCAGTATCAAGCTGGAGTAAAGCTCCATGGGTCTTTTCCGTCCTGGCGCGGGTAACCAGCATCTTCACTGGCACTTCAATTTCACCGGGTGCATTGTTGAGACAGCGCTCAAATCATTACGCCTTTCGTGCGGGTCGGAACTTACCCGACAAGGAATTTCGCTACCTTAGGACTCGTTATAGTTACGGCCGCCGTTTACTGGGGCTTCAATTCAAAAGCTTCGCTTTCGCTAACCTCTCCTCTTAACCTTCCAGCACTGGCAGGCGTCAGCCCATATACTTTACCTTACGGTTTCGCATAGACCTGTGTTTTTGCTAAACAGTTGCTTGAGCCCTTTTTCTCTGCGGCCCAGTTGCCTGGGCACCTTCTCCCAGTTACGGGGTCATTTTGCCGAGTTCCTTAACAATGCTTCTCCCGCCGGCCTTAGGATTCTCTCCTCATCTACCTGTGTCGGTTTGCGGTACGGGCTTACTAAACACTATAGCGGCTTTTCTCGCCACAGAGTCGAAGAGCTTCTCTACTTTATTTCGATCCGCATCAGGTCTTCAGATTGCATAGCGGTTTTTCCCTACTACACTCCTACCTCCTTGCACCGGTCTTCTCATTCCCGGCTCTCTCTTTCTCCATGTGTCCCCATTTCTGATTTAGTAAGGTACTGGAATCTACACCAGTTGTCCATCGACTACGCGTCTCCGCCTCGCCTTAGGCTCCCCGACTTACCCAGGGCAGATCAGCTTTACCCTGGAAACCTTAGATATTCGGCCTGGAGGATTCTCACCTCCATCTCGCTACTCATTCCGGCATTCTCTCTTCAAAACAATCCACGGCTCCTTTCGGTACCGCTTCATCTCGTTTTCAATGCTCCTCTACCGATGTATAAATACATCCCTAAGCTTCGGTGTCATGTTTTTAGCCCCGTTAATTTTCGGCGCAGGACCCTCTCGACTAGTGAGCTATTACGCACTCTTTGAATGTGTGGCTGCTTCTAGCCAACATCCTAGTTGTCATGAAAATCCCACATCCTTTACCACTTAACATGTACTTTGGGACCTTAGCTGTAGATCTGGGCTGTTTCCCTTTTGACTACGGAATTTATATCCCGCAGTCTGACTCCCGCTTATATCTTACCGCCATTCGAGTTTGATATCTCTTGGTAGACTTTGACGCCCCTCAAGAATTCAGTGCTCTACCTGCGAAAGACTTATCAGCGAGGCTAGCCCTAAAAAGCTATTTCGAGAGAACCAGCTATCTCCGGGTTCGATTGAATTTCTCCGCTATCCACACCTCATCGCCACCCTTTTTCAACGGATGTGCGTTCGGACCTCCACCAAATTTTACTTTAGCTTCATCCTGGACATGGATAGGTCACCCGGTTTCGGGTCTATATTTACTGACTTAACGCCCTATTTAGACTTGCTCTCGCTTCGGCTCGGACCTAAAGTCCTTAACCTTGCCAGTAACTATAACTCGCCGGACCGTTCTACAAAAAGTACGCGGTTCAGCTTGCGCTGTTCCACAGTTTGTAAACACAGGGTTTCAGGTTCTTCCTCCCCTCCCGGGGTCCTTTTCACCTTTCCTTCACAGTACTAATCGCCATCGGTCACTGAGTAGTATTTGGCCTTGGGGTGGTCCCCGTCTTCCCTGCCAGGTTCCACGTGTCTGACAGTACTCTGGATACTGCTTAATCCTTTACGCTTCGTGTAAGGGCTTTCACCCTCTATGGCGCCTATTTCCATCGGCTTCCACCACTTACAGATCTTTTATGCAGTCTGAACCCCGAGGTACGCACCTCGGTTTGGGCTCTTCCGATTTCGCTCGCCACTACTTTCGGAATCACGGTTGTTTTCTCTTCCTCCGCCTACTTAGATGTTTCAGTTCAGCGGGTTCCCTCCGTACAGTTATGTATTGGCTGTACAGTACTGGAGGTCTTCTCCAGTGGGTTTCCCCATTCAGATATCTGCGGATCAACTCGTATTTGCCAATCCCCGCAGCTTTTTCGCAGCTTATCACGTCTTTCTTCGGCTCTCAGTGCCCTAGGCATTCACCCTATGCTCTTATTGGTTAACCAATTCTCCACTTGATCGCTCAAGTGTTTTTGAGATACCAGCGTGTATCTCTTTTTCTGATTATGAAGAAGATTTCTCTTCTTACTCTCGATTGTTTGTACAAGTTTTACCTTGTGACCCTCGGATGTCTTACTCTATTTACTAGAATAATTATTTTCTTTCAGATATTCACTTATCAATGTACATCGCAGCTTTCACTGCGAATGGAGATAAAGGGATTCGAACCCTTGACCCCTGCTTGCAAGGCAGGTGCTCTCCAACTGAGCTATACCCCAAAGCTTTCGCTTTTAATTTTTCAAAAATGTTTGGCACCCACCCTATCTTCCCGTGCCGTTACCAGCAAAAGTATTTTTCGGCCGTTTAAGTCTTAACCGTCGTGTTCGGGATGGGAACGGGTGTTTCCCTAAACGCATCAACACCAAACAAGAATGAACTATTTAATTGTTTTTATCAAAGATACTTTTTCGAATTCACCTTTATAAAGGGTTTTCTCGGAATCGGATTACCGTCGAAAACTTTTCTTCGAAAAGTAAACTCTTCGATCCTACCTTTATAATCAAAAATCGAATAACACACAAACCCCTACTTTATCCTTAGAAAGGAGGTGATCCAGCCGCACCTTCCGATACGGCTACCTTGTTACGACTTCACCCCCAGTCATCAGTCCTGCCTTCGGCAGCTTCCTCTTTGGAACACTGACTTCGGGCATTACCAACTCCCCATGGTGTGACGGGCGGTGTGTACAAGACCGGGGAACGTATTCACCGCAGCATGCTGATCTGCGATTACTAGCGATTCCAGCTTCGTGTAGTCGGGTTGCAGACTACAGTCCGAACTGAGACGTTATTTTTGAGATTTGCTTAAGGTCACCCTCTTGCTTCCCTTTGTTTACGCCATTGTAGCACGTGTGTAGCCCAAGTCATAAGGGGCATGATGATTTGACGTCATCCCCGCCTTCTCCAGGTTATCCCTGGCAGTCTAGTTAGAGTGCCCATCTTGCTGTGACTACTAACTATAGGGGTTTGCGCTCGTTGCAGGACTTAACCCAACATCTCACGACACGAGCTGACGACAACCATGCACCACCTGTCACCATGTGCCCCGAGGAAAGTGCATTACACACTCTGTCAATGGGATCTCAAGACTTGGTAGGTTCTTCGCGTTGCTTCGAATTAAACCACATGCTCCACCGCTTGTGCGGGTCCCCGTCAATTCCTTTGAGTTTCATTCTTGCGAACGTACTCCCCAGGTGGAATACTTATTGCAGTTAGCGACGGCACCGAGAACTTTGTTCCCCGACACCTAGTATTCATCGTTTACAGCGTGGACTACCAGGGTATCTAATCCTGTTTTGATCCCCACGCTTTCGAGCCTCAACGTCAGTTATTGTCCAGTAAGCCGCCTTCGCCTCCGGTGTTCTTCCTGATATCTACGCATTTCACCGCTACACCAGGAATTCCACTTACCTCTCCAACACTCTAGAACAACAGTTTCCAAAGCAGTCCCCAGGTTGAGCCCGGGGTTTTCACTTCAGACTTGCCATTCCGTCTACGCTCCCTTTACACCCAGTAAATCCGGATAACGCTTGCCCCCTACGTATTACCGCGGCTGCTGGCACGTAGTTAGCCGGGGCTTGAGTCAGGTACTGTCATTATCTTCCCTGCTGATAGAGCTTTACATACCGAAATACTTCTTCACTCACGCGGCGTCGCTGCATCAGGGTTTCCCCCATTGTGCAATATTCCCCACTGCTGCCTCCCGTAGGAGTTTGGGCCGTGTCTCAGTCCCAATGTGGCCGGTCATCCTCTCAGATCGGCTACTGATCGTTGCTGGTAGGCTTTTACCCTGCCAACTGGCTAATCAGACGCGGGTCCATCTTATGGCGATAAATCTTTTCACACTCTGCCATGCGGCAATGTGTGCTTATGCGGTATTAGCAGTGATTTCTCTCTGTTATCCCCCTCCATAAGGCAGGTTACCCACGTGTTACTCACCCGTCCGCCACTAGATAACGCATCTTCCGGCCGAAGCTTTCCAATACGCATCTCGTTCGACTTGCATGTGTTAGGCACGCCGCCAGCGTTCATCCTGAGCCAGGATCGAACTCTCATAATAAAGTACTTTTCATAAAAGAGAAAGTATAAATCTGTCATCACTGACAGTTAAAAGTTCAGTCCAAGTCAAAACTTAGCTTAGCTTTTGTTTTTCCTTAATTACTGTAATTAGGTTTTTCGCTGCACATTTCTGTGCTTCTGAATTTTCTCTGCCGGAACTCCGGCTTTTTGTTCTTCTTTAGAAGAACTTATTTCAAGAATCTTCAGGGTCTGT
>BNJU01001442.1_pt1 | contig 63652 bp, 81 predicted proteins | sample 8539281 | NCBI WGS metagenome assembly BNJU01 (sample SAMD00202456, study PRJDB9452) | human saliva metagenome | isolation source: human saliva | place: Japan
AAGAATGCAGCACATACAGCGCCGATGACAGTGGAGCAGTACCAGGCACTAATAATCCATATTGCCAGTCGTTGGCTGACTTTTGTTTCTTTGATTGCAATACTGGTAGGCAAGACGGGTCCTAAGTCACGAGCTTGGTTCATCGCGAATCCAGTTGTGCCTCAAGACCCATGCACCGACAGCCCATACGATTGGAAACCAACCATCGATTGGTACTAATTCTTTGTTTGCATTTCAGTTGCTAAGATTGCTGTTAAGAAAATGAAAGTTACCGAATGCTTCGACGATAGTTACGTGGTCAAAGTTACGGCAGGTTAGGGCTCGTTGAGAAAGATGTTACGGATCTGCCATTCCGTCAGACTTGACCTTCAGAAGCCGTGAAAGTGGTCTGCGGCTACGTGAACCATACGATTACCGCACCAGCGAATGCGCCCTAGAATTTCAGCGATAGCAACAGGGATGATGTTCAGCGGAAGTACTCCTAAAACTACTTTAGCTAAGCGCCATAGCAGGAGTTGATACTTACACCACCGAAGATGAATAAGTAACAGTGATACCGAATGCCCATGTTGTGATGGCGAATAAGTGACCCTGTTCCAGCGTATTTTGTTTTCTTAAGACGTCATCACAGTGTACGCCGACCCCGAAGATAATCATGAGGGCTGTTCCCATAAATTCAGATAATAATAAATGCATCAATGTTTGATCCATTGGTTGATTCTCCTTAATGTAATTCTTTTGTTAATTGTTGATAGACGGCTTGAATCGATAATCCTGTTTTTCGTAGCGATTCTCGCGCAGTCTTCATATTCTAATGTTGATTTTGTAACAGTTCCTATTGGTTTTTCTTTACTTCACGGCTCCAATGCTCGTTTGTTGCGTCTCGAATAGTGCGGGTCATGACTTTACGTTGGACGTTTTTGATAACGAAAGCCAATCGTTGATGTTTTGTTCGAATAAAATGGCTGTAAACCGTTCGAGGTCTCCTTCTTGGATGAGAAGTGTGAGATGGGTTGCTGGACGGTTTTTCTTTGTGTAAACGGGAGTGTAATGCACATCAAGCGCGCCTTCTTCTAATAAAAGGCTCATGATGTAGCCAAGCTCTTCACCGCTTTGGTCATCGATGGTTGTATCGATTTGAATAATTTCATCGTTATTGGAAGTCACGACTTGATGAGAATGTATGTTTTTCTCTAAGAGTGTTCGCGTAACGCATTGAGTTTACCCGTGTCGCGTTTCCCAAAACCATAACCGACTTTTGTAGCAGTTAGGTTTGAAGGTTGTGCAAATACTGGGCGGATGGCCTTAAAGAGAGCGAGGCCGGTTGGTGTCACAAGCTCTGTATGAATGTCAAAGTCTTGTGAGAATGGAATGCTTGTTCCGAGTCTTAATTGCATTACAGCAGGAACCGGTACGGGCATGACTCCATGTGCAACGGTAATCATACCGCTACCTTCAGTGACAGCAGTGCTGTATACCGCATCGATGTCGAGTGTTTCCCACAAAATGAAGAAGCTCATGATGTCGATGATAGAGTCTGTTGCGCCAACCTCGTGGAAATGAATTTCTTCCACAGGCATTTGGTGCACGTTCGCTTCCGCTTGTGCGATGTCACGGAATACTTCCAAACTTTTTTCTTTTACAAAGTCACTGACACCACTTGAAAGAATAATCGTTTCGATTTCTTTCAACCCACGAACTTCTCCGTGATGGTGATGATGACTATGTGTATGTTCATGAGAATGACCGTCGTGGGCATGTTCGTGGTCATGATGATGATCGTGTTCATGTTCGTGTGAATGTTCATGTGTATGCTCATGAGGTGAGTGTAGTGCATGTGTGTTCTTCGTGCGCATGTGAATGAGCATGTGTATGTTCATTCACATGCTCGTGGTCGATGATGATGATGATCAAAGTCACCAGCAATGCCATGGTCTTTTTCACCATGTTCCATATGCACATCGAAGTCTCGTTCCCCAAATACTGCTTTTCGCGATGCGGTCTACATGAAGATGATAACCGTCGAGCGAAATCGTCTTAAGGGCTTCTTCAAGATGCTTGCGGTCGGCTCCTAAATCGAGTAGAAGAGCATAGCATATCACCGCTCAGCCCAGAAAATGGTTCTAAATATAATGTGCTCATGCGAGTCCTCCTCGAATGTTGTTAATCATGCTTGCTGAATAGGCTGCGCCAAAACCGTTGTCGATGTTTACGACAGTAACGCCGCTTGCGCAAGAAGTCAGCTATGCTGAGTAAAGTCGTCACGCCTTGAAGATTCGTTCCGTATCCGATGCTGGTTGGAACGGCAATCACAGGAACGTCTACTAAACCGCCAACGACACTGACAAGCGCACCTTCCATACCGGCGATGACAATCACGACGCTAGCGCCTTGGATGTCTTCGAGACGATTGAAGAGGCGGTGAATACCGGCAACTCCGACGTCGTAAATACGTTTGACATGATTTCCGAATGTCTCAGCAGTGACAGCCGCTTCTTCAGCAACAGGAATGTCGCTTGTACCAGCTGTAACGACTGCGATGTAGTGTTCATGTTTTGGTGCGATTGGGTTAAGGACGAAGGTACGTCCGAGTGGTTCATAGACGCCCTCTGGAAAAGCAGGTGAGAGCTTCCCCTTTTTCAGCGTTCACGCGTGTTGCAAGAATGGCTGTTTTATGCTCATTCATTGCCGTGATGATGCCAATCAATTGCTCAATGTTTTTTCCTTCACCATAGATGATTTCTGGAAATCCATTGCGCTTTTGGCGAGAAAGATCAATGGCCGCGTAACCAATGTCTTCAATCCCTTTCAGAAGGGTGGACGCTTCTTCAATTGAGAGGCGTCCATCTTTAACTTGTTGTAGGATTTCTTCTTGTTTCATATTATTTATCTTCAACGATAACAGATAATCCATCGCGGATAACTGTTACTTTTGCGTCTGCTCCTTGAAGTTCGAAGGCACGTGCAAGAGCTTCGTCAAATGTTTTCGCTAATTCCATATGCATGTTTGTGATAAGACTTGGTTCAACTAAGTCAGATACAAAGATTACATGGTGGTGTACTAGAATACGCGCTAAGATTTGTGAAGTCCATTGGTCAGGAACTGTTTTCAAGTCTTGGAGTGTTAATGGCTTGGTCTAAGAAATCTTTAGGATCTTTTAACGTCTGCTAAGTTACGGTAGAAACCTTCACCACCGTGACCATCTTGACATCCAGCAACCATGATAATCACGCCGCCTTCTTTGCTTGTCGCTTCAGCAGCAGTCATTCCTTTAACAGCTGGTAGATGTTTTGGTCCAATGGGAAACCACCATTTGTAGAAACGGCGATGTCGCAAGGGATTTTAGTTACATGAGCTAATTCACGAACGAATTCGCAACCCTACTTTATGCGCTTCAACCATGTCTCCGGCAAATGAACCGATGATATGTTTTTCACCGTCTAATACAACGTTTACGATGAAGGCTAAGTTTGCAGTACGTAGCTGCATATACATGTCTTCGTGAATTGGGTTGTGGTCTAAGTTACCAGTACGTGATTTTTCTGAATCGATGAAGTCACCACTGTGGTTTGCCATGATTGTTTTATATGAAGCAACCCCAGGAAGAACTGATTTACGTCCGCCAGAGAATCCAGCGAAGAAGTGGCTTTCGATAAATCCTTCAGCGATTAGTAAGTCTGCTTCAGCAGCGATACGGTTGATGATGCAGTCACCACCTGAAGGTAGTTGACCGATTTTTAACCATGTCTTCGTCGTTTGTAGAAATGTGCATTACGATTTCTTCGTTGTCCACGATTTCTTGACCGTATTTTGTTAATTAACTCTTCGCGAGTTGAAGGACGGTGGAAACCAGTCGCAACTAAAAATACGGATACGAGCGTCTGGGTTTACGCTACGGATACGACGTAAAAATGATTGGTGTGATGATATGTGAAGGAACTGGACGTGATGGTCAGAACTGATTAACACGATATCTTTTACCTTTTGCTAATTCTTCTAAAGTTTGGCTACCAATTGGATTGTCCATTGATTTTTCCATCTGTTTCTTGTTCTAGAAAGTAGGTTATGGTAATTTTCAGCTTTCGATTCAAGTAATCCAGCAAAGTTTTTGTCAGGAATTACAGCAGTAATAGATGTGTCATAAAGTAGTTTAATTTCAACCATGATAACATCTCCTTAAATTTTTAATACGATTATAAGTATGCGTAAAATAGTGTGCTAGAAGTCTCAAAGTTAGTAACATTTGTTAACGTTAATTTTTGTGATAAGATGATAATAGTGTGTATGGAATTTGCATTAGAGAGTGTTCTAATTTTGAACAACGAAGAATATTTAATCAATTTTTAGAGAAAGAAAATACTATTATAAAGAAGAAAACATATGTACTTGGCTTACCGTGGTTTGGAACAAGCCTATACGTATGTGTTAATCGATGGAGTTGAAAGACAAGTATCATTATGAATGATGGCTCGAGTTTAATTTTGAGATTATGACTCCCGTTGATATTGTTTCATTGGTACGTGATGAAGTATCCAACTACACATCTGCACCGTTTTAACGTCCGTATTGAAAGCGACGAGCAACGTTCTACCGTATCCTCGTATTAGTGGGAATACGTAAGAAACGATAGCTGCAGATTACGTGCGGGAATATTACCGTAATAAATTATCTGAAACCATCGAGTCGTTGCAACATATGACGATGAATGGGAGGAGCGGTGTTCCTTCCTATATAAATTAATGAATCAATTTGGGATAGAAGCGAAGGCAGCATCTTGATTGACTCAATGTTACGAATGAGGATATCGCAGGATGCAGGAATTCTACCGTAATAGTGTAACGCATAGTCATGACCTTAAAGAAGAAGGCGTTGAAACCACAACCAAAAACTAGTGGTATGAGATAGCTTATTTAGAAGAATTTACAGGACGCGAAAGCTTTACAAAGAGAAAGAAGGAATCGAATGGATGAAAAGAAAGCAACTGATTACGCGAATTGTTGAAGGAAGTGGGAAGAATTGTTGTCCCATATTCTGGTGGATTGATAGAAGTTACCTATTAAAATCGCCGTGGATACGCTGGCCGTGATAATGTCATCGCAGCAGTAGTGAACTCTGAGTTGTTCTCAGACCGTGAATTTAGTGAAGCGATTGACCTTTGGGACTCGAAAATGGGCGCGTGTGATAGGGCTTGAAATGGAAGAACTCTCTGATCCGCATATCGCCTCAAACACACCAAACAGCTGGTACTATAGTAAGAAAATGCTCTATCAAACCATTAAAAAGAATGTGGAGGGCGAAGGGTTTACCGTGCTTTCAGATGGGTTGATTATGGATGACATCAATGATTATCGCCCAGGTGTGAAGGCGCGTAATGAAGAAGGTGTGCGTAGTCTCTTAGAAGAAGCGGGATTATATAAATCAGAAATTCGTGAATTAGCCAAACGCGCAGGTGTTACCAATTGAATAAAACCTTCATGCAGCTTAGCATCCCGTTTCCCATACGGAACACGCATCACCCCTGAAAAGTAGCAGTCTCAAGGCAGAAGAATACTTTACGAAACGTGGTTTCGAACCAGTACGTGTACGTGTGCATCAGGATTTGGCGCGTATCGAAGTCGGCGCAGACCAAATTGAAAAACTCGTGAAAAATCATGAAGAAATTAACGCGATGATGCAAGACTTGGGGTTCTTATTTGTAACAGTGGATCTTCAAGGGTATAAATACGGCCGTATGAATGACCAACTCGACGAAAAGACAAAGAAAGCAGCGGTAGAATAATGATAGTAACTCCTCAAGAGGTTCTAGATTTCTGGTTTGTGGAATGGGAGCCTCGCTGACTGGTTTTAAGAAATCGAGGGAATTCGATAATGAAATTCGCACGCGTTTTCTAGAAACTTACGAAGCGATTGTTGCAGGAAACTACCGAGTGGCGTCGTAGTGCAAAAAGGACGTCTGGCAGAAACTATCGCCGGATCAATTTTTCTAGAAATATGTTTAGGGATGATGCTAAGGCATTTGCTTCAGATGCATTAGCAGTGGAGCTTTGCCAAAGAGGCATTGTCTGATTGGGATGAGTTTTCAACTCAAGAACGTAGCTTTGTCGTGACGCCTTTTATGCATTCGAGTCATTAGCCGTGCATGATTGGGCGGCAAAATGGTTTGATGAACCAGGACTTGAACGCCGTAAGAAGTACTGAACTCATGCACCGTGAAATCGTGAACGATTCGGACGCTATCCGCACAGGAATCGAGTACTTGGAAGAACTTCCACTCCTGAAGAAGAAGCATTCCTACAAGAACATCCAGGATTTTTAATTCCAAAAAGAGTCCAAGCGACTCTCTCTTGCACGAATGAGTGCTCTCAAATAAAGAAAGAACTGACTCCACTGTGAGTCCAGTTTGTCACTTTCATACTTCTAGATTAAACCTGTACAATCTTTCGTGAGGATTCGTAGAAATCATTTGTACTATTTTATGTTTAGAAGCCGATTAAGTAAAGGATTGTTGCGACAATCGTGCTGGATAAACCAACGATAGGCTTCATAAAGGGATTAATTTACACGATCTTCAATCGCCATGAAGACAGAACCGCCCTGTCGCATGGAAGAATGAACCGTGGAAGTGAGTCGAGCACGGTTGCCCCTGCGTGAATCATCGCTGCTGCTGATACGGCTGGAACGCCTGCTGCCGTCAATGGACCAGAGAAGGTTTGAGACGCAGTGGTTGAACCGGCAGTTGTTGAAGCTGTCGCAGCCCCCATTAAAAATACCAGAAAGTGGAGCTAAGACGAAAGGCTGGCATGTTCATTGCTTCAAGAAGAGCAATCATATCGACTTGCAATGCAGAAGCTTTGATAATTCCAGCGATGGTACTAGTACCGATTAGAAGAATCGATACACCGATTACTTTGCTAAGACCGAATTCAGTGAATTCAACCGTGTTTTTCGCATGACCTGTTACAAGAATCGTCACTAAACCACCAAGTGGAGAGTGCGATTAATGGGTCCACGCTAATTCCAGCGATTGAGCGAAGTGCAAGAAGGGCGATTACAACGATTGGTCCAAGCATGGCTTTGAAGAAGGAGAGCGATACGCCACTTGTTTCGGCTTCGTCTACGCCGTCAAATTCATGTGCGCCGCCTTTTTAGCAAGGATTCCAGCGAGAATAATCGCTACGAATAATGCGATAAAGGCAGGAATTAGTTTTCTCACCATCAACGCTGTAAGGTCGATTCCGAACGCTTCGGATGCGGCAATCGTATTAGGGTTTGGTGAAATGATGTTCTCGCTTTTTCCGCCACCAATCATCGCTAATAAAAATCCCTGCTTTAGAAAGGTTTGCTTTTTCGCGATGGCGATGGCAGTGGAGCTACTGTGATAACGGCAATATCGATGAAGACCCCAACGGCACAAATAATCATTGTGGCAATCGCAATCGCTGCAATCGCACGTTTTTGGCCGAGTTTCTTCACAATAGTATCGGCAATCGTTTTCAGCCGAGCCTGTCTTAATTAACGCGCTAAAATCCCACTTGTCATGATACGAAGAACAGGGAGACATCATGCTTTTGTGCGCCAGTAACCATGGCTTTTACAGTATCCGCAAGTCCGCCACCACCAATTAATCCGCCGATAAGAGCGCCGAAGATTAAACTGTAGGCCGGATGAACTTTCTTAACAATCAAAATAATGGCAAGTACGAGCCCGATTAAGGCCCCTAATGTTGAAAAAGGTTGGTGCTGTCATTTTTAGTTTCCTCCTATTGAATTGATTGAATTAAACGAAATACTTGTTCCACGCTGCAGAATCATATTTTCGCGCAGTTTCTTTTCCATTGCTTCTGAACGGTAATGACTCTTCAGAAATTGGGAAGAAAAGCATCAATTCCGTTCTCGTTACATACCCCTGCGTCTGGTGTGAGGCATCCTGCAAAGGCGAGCACTTTTCTTGTCGTGTTTTTCGCAAGATGAGCCACGCCGATTGGAGCTTTACCAAGAGCAGTTTGACTATCTAAGCGACCTTCACCTGTGATGACAAAAGTCGGCATCCTTCATTTCGTTTTCGAGTCCCTGTTTCCTCAAGGACAATCTTGATTCCGCTCTCTAGAACCGCATTTGTATAAGTGAGAACGTAAATCCCATTCCTCCGGCTGCACCCGTACCTGGGTAGAGGCGGTCAGCATGATCAAAGGTTTCTTTCGATAGTTCTGCATACTGGAGAAGTGCCTCGTCGAGTTCTTTCACCATTTCTGGTGTCGCTCCTTTTGTGGACCGTAAATCGCACTGGAACCCATTGGACCACAGAGCGGATTCGTTACGTCACACGCCACGCGGAAGGTACAATCTTTCAACTCTGCTAGAACATTGTCAGCCTTAATGCGAGCAATGGATTGAAGGCCCGCTCCGCCGTAACCAGCAGGAGCACCGTCTTTATCTAGAAAAATCATATCCGAGCGCTTGTAACATCCCGATACCACCATCGTTTGTGGCACTGCCTCCGATACCGACGATAAAATGACGACAACCATTATCGATAGCATCTTTAATTAATTCATCGACACCGAATGTCGTCGTGTGCATTGGATTGCGCTTTTCATCGGGAACTAGCGTAATCCTGCGGCGGCACGAACATTTCAATAATTGCTGTTTTAGGACGCGTTTCGTCCGCGTTTAAATTCCGTATTCGGCAGTTATCGGTTCTCCTAGCGGCCCAGTGACGCTCACATGAACGAGTTCCCCTCCCATCCCGATGGCTAATGCTTCGACCGTTCCTTCACCACCATCTGCGAGTGGGCGAACAACCACATCGGCTTCAGGGTATACGACCTGAACACCTTCTTTGATGGCCTGACCCGCTTCCAGTGAAGACAAGCTACCTTTTAGTGAATCGATAGCAACGACTACTTTCATTTTCATCCCTCCTTATTGATGTAAAATCATTATATCAAGCGCTTACAATTGAAATTATTGCGAAAAATAGGAATTTTTATGAATTTGAAAAATAAAAACGAAGGAGTTTGTTTCATTCTATCAGGGTGATTTTTCGAATATTACAACGCTGTAATACATCAAAAATGACGAATCGCATAAGGGGTGGGAATATGGAAAATCGCTCGAACAAAAACCGAATATGAGATTAAAAATCCTTCCTATTTTGTAATAAAAGATTAATCAGTTTACCATTGTTTTTCCCCTCGATTTTTCGGTAACATAAATAAGCAGATTTGAGAGAAATTAGGAGATATACATAATGAAAGAGTCCTCGTACATGGGTGAAGAAAATCGTCTGTGCACTCAGCATTTTTGCTGTAGGAGCAACGACGGTGACACCAACAATTTATGCGCAAGATGACGCAAAAGCAAAGAGGAAGCAGCTGCGGTTCAAGATGTACAAAGCTACATCGCAATCGAGCAAACGAGCGGAAAAATTTTGATGCAAAACAATCAAGATGAAGTTCATGGGATTGCTTCCATGAGTAAAATGATTTTCACAATATTTAATTTTAGAAGCGATTAAAAATGGAGAAGTGACTTGGGAAACTACAGTCCCAGTAAGCGATCGCGTTCACCAATTGAGTGCGAACTATAAACATCCAACGTACCGCTTTTACCAAAGTGAAAAATACACGATTAAAGAATTATTCGACGCGATTTCATCTATTCAGCCAACGCCGCAACATTAGCAGTGGCCGAGTATATCGAGGATACGAAGCCAACTGGATTGAACGGATGAAAGCCAAACTCAATGAGTGGGGCATTAAAGACGCAACAATCATCAACGTAACAGGTCTACCGAATAAATACGGTGGCGCTGATAAGAATCCGTCATACGGTGATGAAGATGAAAAATAGCATGTCAGCGCGTTCGGTGGCGATTATCGCGAAGAACTTGGTGAATGATTTCCCTGAGATTTTAAAAAGTATCATCGATTTCCACACAAACATTCCGACCAAATAGTTCAGGAACAACAAAGATGGATAACTTTAACTACCTGCTTCCAGGGTTGCTTTTTCGAATACGAAGGGGTAACAGGGTTGAAGACAGGAACGAGTGATGCCAGCGGGCGTCGATTACAACGACTGCTACTCGCAACGGCTTCTCGGTGATTGTCGTATCGATGAGTCTAAAGAACCGCTCAATCGTTTCAAAGTAACAAGACATCTATTAGATGAAGTGTTCAAAGAAATATGAAGGTCTTCTTGTCGGCGCGCCTGGAAAATCCGTACAAAGAACTGGCGCCTATCCAATTAGAAAGGTGGAACGGAAGAAACGCTTGGCGTGGATTACGGGAAAACCTTTATTGCGGCTGTACCAAAAGGAACAGCACTAAGCCAGATCAGATTTCATTTACGCCTTCTGGATGATGTGAAGACAGAAGATGGCAAAGTGAAGAGCTCCTGTGACAGGCAGGGCAGACGGTTGGAACATTGAATTTTTGAGATGCCAGGAGAAAACCTTTGGCTATGTCGATGGGAAAGACCACGGAACGGTGGAAGCCTTTAGCCGCATTCGATGTGGAAAAACTTCGAACGTCGTGACAGAAAGCATGCGCGGAGCGAAAAAGTTTATCGACCAGATGGTTCAAAAGTTCAAGACTTCTTTGGTGGTATCTGGAGCAAAATCCAAAGTGTCTTCTCACCAGAAAGTTTCGAGACTAGAATGCTAAAAAGGCTTGCACTTTCACTCAGAGACGTGTACAATTTTAGACAAATGATACAGTATGAATAGTACCTGTGATCCTTTTGTAGAGAGCTAGTGGTTGGTGAAAACTGGCAAAGAGACCAGCGAATCCACATACGGTGCGAGAGCGGAAAACATTGATTAAGCTATCCGGAGAAAACCGTTATCCCATAAATGAGCGCAATGGAAACATTGAAACCGGGTGGTACCAGAAGAAAAGAATTACTCTACTGTCGTCCTTAGACAATTGTCTGGGACGGGTATTTTTATAGAAAACACAAAAATGGAGGGAAAACGATGTTGAGATATCAAACGCATTCGTGAAAATTTTTGAAGAGTGGCTACAGCGCTAGGAAACCGTGGAGTTGACCGCAACAGTAGAAGAGTTACGTGACTTAGATGAAGAACGTCGCGCTTTAATACAAAGACAGAACAATCAAAACAATACCGTAATACGGTGACAGAGGAAATTTCTTCTAAAACGTAACAAGGAAGACGCAACAGAGAAAATCGCTGAAATGAAACAAGTCGGCGAAGACATCAAAAGCAACGGACGCTCATTTAGCCGAAGTGGAAGAAAAAGTAGAATACATCGCATCTCGCTTACCAAACACAGCTGCAGAAGGCGTACCAGTAGGGGCAGATGAAACAGAAAATGTAGAAGTTCGCCGTGAAGGAACTCCTCGTGTATTCGACTTCGAACCAAAAACCTCACTGGGAAGTAGCAGAAGCTTTAGATATCTTAGACTTCGAACGTGGAGCAAAAAGTATCAGGGAAGCCGTTTCTTACTACAAAAGGCCTCGGAGCTCGTCTAGAACGTGCGATTTACAACTACATGCTTGATTTACACGTTGAAAAACACGGCTACACTGAAATGATCACACCATACATGGTAAACGAACAATCAATGTACGGTACTGGTCAATTCCCTAAATTCAAAGAAGATGTGTTCCAATTAACAGACGAACGCAACTTAACATTAATCCCAACAGCGAAGTTCCATTAACAACTACTACGCAAACGAAATCTTAGACGAAGCGCAATTACCAATCTACTTCACAGCGCTTAGCCCATCATTCCGTTCTGAAGCTGGTAGTGCGGGCCGCGACACTGTGGATTAATCCGTCTTCACCAATTTAACAAAGTAGAAATGGTGAAATTCGCAAAACCAGAAGATTCATTCGATGAATTAGAAAAAATGACTGATAACGCAGAAGATGTACTCCGCGGATTAGGCTTACCATTCCGTACAATCGTGTTATGTACTGGTGACATGGGATTCTCAGCAGCGAAGACTTATGATGTTGAAGTGTGGATTCCAGCGCAAGATACTTACCGAAATCAGTTCTTGCTCAAACTGTGTGGACTTCAAGCGCGTCGTGCGAAAATTCGTTTCACGTCGTGAAGACGGCGCAAAGATTAATTGGTGCACATTAAATGGTTCAGGGATTGGCAGTAGATCGTACGTGCTATCCTTGAGAACTATCAGAATGAAGATGGTAGCGTGACAATCCCTGAAGTACTTGTACCATACATGGGCGGCGTTACAAAAATTGGTTAAAAGGAACTTTGTTCCAATAAAAAGATGAAATAGGGTGGAGCAGTCATAAGCTTCGGACTTTCCTAGACATCTTCATAGTAAAGGCTATAATGGCACCGGGTTGAGCCAAAGTCTCAACTCCTGCCGAGACTTCAAAGAGGGCGTGCGGATGAAACCGCAGTGCCTCAGTCGACTCGGCTGCCGATCGCTATAGCTTTTACTGTAGAACTCAGAAGAGTCCTCCGCTGCTCGATTATGAAGTGTCTTACCCTGTCAAAGTGAAACAGGAAAATAATTAAAGTGTGTGACGAGTTCTAAGAACTCGTCTATTATGCTGGAGATTTTGGCGTTGTTGAAAGTAATTCTTTTCTTATTATAGAAACTGGATATACTCCTCAACTTTCTTGAAAAGAGATTCATAGGTTTTAAAATGAGTACAAACGATATACCTTCTTCAGCGTCGCCCCAGAATGCTTCAATTGGTCCATTATCGATTTCATCTTCAGGACAGGACATACGCCGTTGTTGTGCTTTCTCATAAAGTGCTTAAAGAAATGAGAAGTATATTGGAATCCTCGATCGCTATGAATCGACATTGTTTTCGTGAGATATCTATCCTCTTTATCTGATTCAAAGTATCTTTAACGATTTGATTATTGTCTGCTTCCCAGAATGTTTGATATACAGCAACTATTTTCTTTGTGCCACATAATCTAAACAACGCACACTTAAATAAGCTGTCTCGCTCTCGCGCTGAATTCAGTGATATCCGTTAATGAGCAGAGCCATTGGCTCATATTCTTTACTTAAATTCTCGATTTAAAATATTAGCTGCAGTGTATTCTTCAGTGTTCGGTTTATAACGTGCTTTTCGTATCTTCCTTCAATCCATTTGGTAATGGTATCATGTAAGACCTTTGACTACATTTTATGATTCCTTTTGCATTTCCTACTAATAGTTTAAAATGAGTTTGTGATGGACGATATCCATATACCTACATGAACAACAGTTTCATGTATACTTTCGCTGTATTCATTTCCGTTAGGCTTTGAGCGTAGTCGTCCAATTCGAAGGCACGATTTAACCACATTTATAATAGCCAGCTCTGTGACTGTAAACACCTTTGTAATAATAGAGTAATATAAATCCTCTTTTACTTAATTTTTAATCGTTTGATATTCACGTCCGATCTCGTTTGTGCAAACATCGCTCCCTTTCCATATCTTGTAATAGTGCAGCATTTCTGTTTCTAAATATTCGTTTCGCGCCTAATATTGCCATTTCTGCACTGAATACGCTCAGTTTCTGTCTGTATATATTTCTGGTTTTCGTGTTCCTCGACTACCTAGCTAATCCATCAGGACCATATTTTGATATTTTACCCATTGATTTCGACAAGTTGTGAAAGCGTTATATTTCTGTGCAGGTTTGTTTTATGTTGATTGGTGATTTCGAGTGCTGACGATAAGGATTCTTTCTTCATCATTCGTCTATGTTTCATGCCAGTGTGCACCTCTGGCTTCCAGATGGCCAGGCCTTCGTGGCCTCACCATTAGTATCATATGCCAATAATCCAATTTCGTGCAGTTCTATGCAGGAGATTTTGTATTTTCTTGCGATTACTCTTAAAGCGTTTTCGATTCACTAAAAACTCTTTGTAACCACACTTTCTTTAAAATTCATGTAAGTCTTCAGCCGTCTCCGTCTTCTAATGCAGAAGGTCCATATAACTATAGTTCAAAATACATATTAAATGCTCCGGGTGAAATCTTTTTAAACCATATTCACTACGCAGCTCTACGAAAAAGGCACACCATCTAAATACAATTCTATGAATCGTTCTAATTCTTTTTGCAGTATGTTTCTTAACCAATCTAATACCCCCTCTAGTGGTTTACTGAGTGTCTACTGGGGGAGCATATCAGTTATTCGAAGGAAAGCTGTCTATCGTGATGAACAAATCCTAAATATCCCATATTGGGCCAAGTATTTTCCAAGGTTTATCCGCTGAGAAAGTTAGAATGGAGAAGAAAGTGTAGCACTCTCTGCATCCTGTCCTTTCCCCGTCCTCCAGAAATACGCTTCACCAGACCAAGTCGCACTCACAATCCATTCAGAACCCACCCACAAGATTTAATGCACTGATTCTACGCAGTGTGCCAGCCGAAATAAAAACGACAGCTCTTGAGGTGGGGAATGGAGGGAATCGTAGAGGATATCAGCTTCAGGGTCTATAGTGCAGTAATGGGGATGACATTAAATGCGAAAAAGAGGAGTTAGGAATTGATTCCTTACTCCTCTTTGAGTAAAAGGTGCAAGACCAAGGCTTGCACGTGTCCCTACTCATGAAGAGCCTGAGAAAAAGCTCAACGAGCTATCCGATTTATTTAGAGGCCCTCACATTCAACGTGCGTAGAAGCAGTCTGTTTTATTTTATTTAGCGAAGCTCACATTTAACGCGTAAGAAGCGGTCCATTAAACTGTTGTTGTTTTTGTGCTCTTGTTGAATGGTTTTGGCGAGTGCGACTTGGGTCGGTGATGATGCCGTTAACGGGGCTATCTACGTATTTCTCGAGGGCATCATCCGTGCTGATGGTCCAGACAAACACCTCATGTCCTGTCTCTTGCGCATGCAGGACCGCCAGTTCTTGTAGAAAAATCTTCCACCACATAGAAATCCACCTTTGCGTCACCAAAACCGCCAAATTGAATTGGAATGACTTTGAAACCTGTCGTGATTTCCAGGCGCTTTTGCCTCGAGTTCTTCCATGACTTTCAAATCAAGAGACATGACTTTGTTGGAGTGTCGATGGCGAGTTCTTTGTATTTCGCGATGAAAAAGATACCGTGTACGGCGGGCTCACCGCCATGAGGCTTGAGCTCGATAACAAGCAGCATGCCAATTTCTTTGGCTGTGAAAACTCTTCAAAAGTAGGAATGTGACTCGTGAATCCGTCTTGTTCGATGGGAAGACCACGAACTTCATCAAGAGTCATGTCATGAAACGTTTATTTAGACCTGCTAATCGTTTCAAGTTATAGTCGTGCATTACGACGAATTGATTGTCTTTTGTGAGGAGATATCCATCTCCACCATGTTGGCGCCGGCTTCTTTGGCGCTTTATAACCCTTCAATCGAGTTCTCAACGGCTACTAACATAGCCGCGGTGACCGATGATGATAGGGGTCGTTGGCTGATTCCGTTCTATAGGTGGAGAGTTGTGAGAGCCCGCTTCCTGTTACGAAGAAGAGCAAAGGCAGTCACGATTTTCACGCTTATGTTTAATTTCTTCATGGTGATGATACACTTCAAGCGACGCCAATTTATGCTCATGAATGATTTTCGTCATAAAAATAAACGTAGCGATCTTTGTATAAAGGATAATGAAGCCTTGTAGCAACTGGCAATGGCTAACACACTACTCAAGAAGTGTATTGGATCGTATGGGTCTAAGAATTCAACGAGGGCGACACTTCCGATGGAGATAAAAATAACGAGAATCCTAAGGGACACCTCTGCATTGTCCGAAAATAAAGAGCAATCGCACAGTATTCTTCTTCGTCAGCTTCCAGCAGCAATATTTTTGTAAAAAGGCTGGTCGGTAAGAATCTGAAGTGGAATCATAGAGGCGCCTTTGCGTGAAAGTAGGTAGGACAACAATCAGTCGGTGTAAAAGATCGTTCACTACTCGTCTTAGTGAGTTCATCCGTGACATTCGGGAATCGCGATCGAGATAAATGTCAATTCAATATTAATAATCGGCAAGAGTGTTAAAAATAGAGCCAGAACGTAATAAAAGTGACCGTTTAGTAACTGCTTGAGTTCACTAAATGCATTTTTGGGATGCTACTGCGCCATGAAAAATGAATACCGCGAATCGTTCCGTAAATCATGAAGATGAGTATCGAGAACTCCATGAAAATGAGAAACGCGAATGAGTAGTATATAAAATGAATAATGGAATGGACAAGGCTTAATAAAACGGTCTTTAAAATTGGCGAAGTTTAAATTGGATTGCCCTGTCATAAAGAGCATTCCACGAAAAATAAGTGTTAAAAAGCCAACCAAAACACGGAAATAAAAATTGTAAAAAGATGGAATTGCGTAAATACATCCAGCTGTTCTGCGTTAAATTGTAATGTAAAGCGGATGGTTTTCCATACGGGATTTTTGATTCATAAAGCCTCCGATGTGTAAAAAGTTCAGTTAGATTTTACCTTTAGCACGAACGAAAAAGATAGCAGTTACTCCCAAAACAGTATTGAAAAATACTGTAATAGAACTTATAATGGTGAAAGTAATCAAATAATAGAAAAGCTTTTCAGGAGGGAATCAGCAAAAGACTGTTAACATTATTCTGTTTAGTAGCAACTCGTGAGTACTTGCTGTTTGTGGCGTAAAAAGTAGACGTTGGTGAATCTATCAAAACAACTTTTACCGGGTTAGATACAAAAGGGAACTCTGTATATCAAGTAGATACCAAGAGTTAGTAAAAAGAGTTCTTAGTAGCAAACCCCTAAAAGCAGATGCTGAAAACAGAAGTTCGTAAATGCTGCAACAAAAAGTGAAAAGCAACTCAAGTAAAACAGATGAGTTTTGTCAAATAACGACGAGTACTTTTCACATTCTCTCTCAGATAAAGATGCTGAAAAATACTTTAACCTTCAAAAGAAACAAAAAAGTGAAAGTTAGCGGATTAAAAAGAAGTGAAGAAATTAACGGCTGAAGAATTAGCTGAAAAATCACTTCATTAGAAGTGGAAGGCTTTAACAAAGGTGGCCGTCAGAAGTTCATGTGACAGATTCTAAATTGTCATTCTTACGTTTCAAAGTTGAAAACAATGGTAAATTAGAAAATGGAAAAGATGCTATCGTGTTAGACGGTACTTGCCAACTTATTAGAAGACAGAGGTTATGTATTAGAAGGCGACGGAAGCTTCATACTTCCTGTTAAAGGATTGAAGACAGTTAAGGAAAAACTGATGACGCTAAGAACAAAGACGAAATTATTGCAAAACCAAAAGAAGAAGTGAATAAAGAAATTTAGCGGAAAATGATAAGATAACGTTTGATAAAACTTATTATCGTGGTCTAGCGAATAATGTTGATAATTCATATTCGTATGGGGATGAGATTGTTCGCGGTAATGGGAACTTAGTAATGACGCTCAGTGGAATCTAGCTTTTGGATTCAAAAACGTGTATGCGGTTGGGTTTACAAATCTTATAACGAATGAAGAGGGCAAGATGGAACTTAAAGACGCACGTGTCATTTCAACAACGTATGCGGACTTTTTCTACAGCAACTCAAAGAATTAGAATCAATCGGTTATACAGAAGTTAAATAATTGGATTAGAAATTGCTTGGAGAGCATTCTCAAGCAATATCGCGAGACCTCGTTGCCCAAAAATTCATATAAGTGAATTTTGGGCAGAAATACTGTCAGGAGCGTTTGCCTCTTCAAAAGACCGATATTATCACATTTCTAAACAATATACCTCCAACACCTGCACAAACCCAATTTCTCCGTTTTTCACCAAAAACCTCATCACAGCGCGCTTTCTCGCACTTCACTTTTTGCAAAAATCTCATTTTCTTACAATCCCAAAGAACGTTGCGGTTTTATAACAACAGCAATGGGGGATAGCAACCAATGTGAATTACTGACTCTAGGGTGAAACCCGTAGAGTCAGTTTAAAAGCTAGTAGGAATTGAGACGATAGGCTCAATCCGTTGCCCCATTGCAGTAGTTATAAAAATGAACCGCAACAGTTCAAAAAGGGATTGTAAGAAAAACGCAAGTTTTTGTTTTTAAAGAAGCGCTATGCAACAGAAAGATGCCCCTGCATTGCGAGGGCATCTTTCATTGTTTATTCAACTCGTTGACAAGATCGATCATACTCAAATCATGCGAGCAAATCACCGTTTTCCCTTTGATTTCAGGAAGAGCAAAGTTACTCAAAATAATCTTATAATCAGATTTTTCTAGAATATCTAGCGAAATTTCAAGCTGGTCATACGTATGATACTCGAAGCGGTTTGCCGCGTTGTGTTCTAAAATACGATGCCAAGAATTTTGGATAGTATTCGTCGAAATCGTTTAAGATCAACACCTTGATTTTCTCTTGTTTAGCTTGCAACTGAGCAACAAGACCTTCCCAGTGCGTGTAGAACGTGTAAATCAAGTGCGAAATATTTCGTTGACGCTTCACGTTCTTGATTTCTTGTTGGTACTCCTCAAGAAGTGCTGCAACATCATTGTAGAACTCAGGTGAGAGCGATTTGAAGAAGTTCATCAATGGTTTCTTCTTATCGAATAAGATAAAGTCTGAGTGCACTTCGATACGTTCTAATTGAGACGTGTTGTGTAAGTGCCACAATAGTAAATCATAGTTTTCGCATTTCAAGTCGTAGCGTTTTTCAAGACTTTGGATGTTCGTCACTAATGTATCGAAGGATAGGCGGTCACGAACTTTTTCCTGACGAGCAGCTGAGAATTCTTCAACGGTTAGGAAGAAGTGCGGTTGTAAGAAAATGGAGAATGATTGTTCCAGGATTTCTGGAGTGACCATGATTCCTGTTTCTTTGGCGAATTGCTCTACGATTTCGTCTAGGCCGTCTAATTGATTGTAGTAATCATAGAATTTATCTTTGCTTTCGAAGTTTTGTACGAAATGCCCTTGATAAGATCGGAAGAAGTTAACCGTAAAAATCATCTTGAAGACACGGTATCCTTCAAAGCTTTGCGGGAAGTTCGAAGACTTGAAGAGGTCTACTAGAATTTTTTCTAGAGAAGCTTCGTCTACAAAGTCGAATGGCCATTCGAAGAAGCCAGTTTTTCAGCAAAGTATTGAACGAAGAAGAAGCGAATGTCTTGTTCGTTTCAATGAGTGCAAGTTTTTCTTCGAGATTTGAAATCGAATTTTTTCTTTTAAACTATTATTGATTTTTGAATGTAACGATTCAATGTTGAAGTCGTAATGAACGAGTTTTTGTGTCATTTCTGTAACAGTGGTTTCTTCGTGTAAGAATAATTGTTCTAGAATTTCATAGCAAATAGAATATGAATAATAATAAGGATAGACGACTTCGGTACTTAAATTCTCTGGTAATTCGATACGAACCCCATTCGTTGAGAAGAGGATGTCGAGTCCATCAATTTTATCGCGTAAAAATGCGAGGTCGATTTTGATGGCACGAGTAGAGACTTTAAAAAGTTTTGCGAGTTCGTCGATATGAACCCAGCCGTTTGCTTGAACTAAATAGTCGACAATATCGATTTGTCGGTTTTGATTTTTTGAAAGTAATGCTCTCATTTCTTTCTCCCTTTTTCTTGTTGGTTAGTCACACACTAAATTGCTAAAATACAATATATCACACTTTAGGTGTAAATAATACTTATTTCTAACTAGAAAAAATGAAAAATAGTTCTAAGAATCTTGAAAGTGAAAAACGATAAAAATGTAAACAAAATATTTTTCAAAAATTATGAGATTTCTATTGCATGAATTGTCAGAATATTATATACTACTCTCAAGTTGAAAAATTCATCCATGAAAAGAGGGATCTTATGAAATTAAAGAAATTCACATTAGGCGCTGTGGTTGCAGCAATTTTAGCAGGTTGTGGAAACGCAGCAGATAGTAATACAGTCAAAATCGGAGGAAACTTCGAGTTAACGAGGGGACATGCGACTTACGGTTCTTCTATGAACAACGGTGCTCAATTAGCCGTTGAACAAAAAGGGAAGTTATTAGATAAGGAATTAAAATACGTTTCATACGATAACAAATCAGACAAAACAGAAGTAGCTTCAGTAGCGAAGAAATTAGCTTCTGAAAAAGTGGTCGGCGTAGTCGGACCAGCAACAACAGGAGATAGCTTCAGTATCAATCCCAGTAAACGAACAAGCAAAAATTCCCAACAGTCTTCCCAGCAACAACAGGGGACGGCGTTACATTGAAAAACGCAGAAGATGCATCTTCAGTTTATGAATACATCTACCGTGATGTTTCTCTGACAGCTACCAAGGGGTTGTAGGAGCGAACTTCGTCACACAAAGAAAATTCGGAAATGCTAAAGTAGCCATCTTACAAGATACAGGTAATGACTACTCTAAAGGGTTGGCAGATGCCTTTGAAAAACTTACACTGACAGCAAAATCGGTGGAACAGTTGTCGCTCGTGAATACTACCAATCAAAAGACACAGACTTCAAGCAGTCTTAACAACATTGAAATCTAAAGACTTCGATGTATTATATGTTCCTGGTTACTACGAAGAAGTTGGTCTAATCATCAAACAAGCACGTGAAATGGGTATCACTCAACCAATCGTTGGTGGTGACGGACTTTCAAGTGACAAGTTAGCAGCATTAGCAGGTAACAGCTCAAAACCTTTCTAACGTTTACTACACTTCACACTTCTCAACATTAGTGATGATGCAGACGTTCACATGTTCGTTAAAGCGTACAAAAGAAAAATATGAGTACAAACCAGATACTTTCGCCGCTTTTAAGTTATGATGCAACTCAATTGTTAATGAAAGCTATCGAAACCGCAGGCTCAACTGATCCTCAAGCAATCACAAAAAGCTTTAGCAGCAACAAAAAGACTTCGATGGTGGTAATCTGGTACATTCTCAATGGGTCCTGACCACACACCAGTGAAATCAGCAGTAGTCATCGAGTTCCAAAACGGACAAGAAGTAAGTGCTCAAGAGTACTCAGCTGACTAATTAAGTTTTTAACAGTATTTTTAAGAGAGGCACGAAGGGACTTCCGCCCTCTTTTTCCGCTAGATAAGGATAGATTTGAAAGGAGAAAATATATGGAGTTGTTAATGCAACAATTGGTAAACGGGCTTGCAGTCGGAGGTATTTATCGTTGATTGCGCTGGATATACCATGGTTTATGGGACAATTAAGCTCATTAACTTCGCACACGGTGATGTGTACATGATGGGGGCGTTCATTGGATATTTTGCCGTAATGGTCTTGAAGATGAATGTATTCGTAGCGCTTTTAGTAGCGATGGTTTGCCTGTGCGGTCTTAGTGTGATTGAACGTGTGGCTCATAAGCCGCTTCGTAATTCGACTCGTGTAGAAGCGTTGATTACGGCTATCGGGGTGTCATACCTATTAGAAAATGCAATGAGTTATTTCTTTGGAGCGGAATCTCGTCCGTTTCCTTCAGACTTCGGAACTGAAACGATCACATTATTTGGAGACGTTTCAGTAACGGAAAAGCAAAATTTTGATTTTCGGGTGACCGTTGTCTTAATGGCGTTATTACAATTTATCGTTCATTATACAAAAATGGGGAAAGCCATGCGTGCAGTTGCCGTTGATGAGCAACAGCTCAACTCATGGGGATTGACGTAGACGGAGTGATTTCATTTACATTTCGCGCTCGGTTCAGCGCTTGCCGGGATTGCCGGTGTCCTTTGTTGGGGTGTACTACAATACCATCTCAACAACAATGGGGATTACAGTCGGACTAAAAGCCTCGTTGCGGCCGTACTTGGTGGTATCGGTAGCATTCCTGGGGCCATGGTCGGTGGTACCTCATCGGTCTATTAGAAACAATGGTAGCTTCTTCGGTTACTCACCATACCGTGACGGAGTCGTTTACTTCCTATTATTCATTATTTTAATCGTGTTACCAGCTGGATTGTTTGGTAAAAATGTCAGAGAGAAAGTGAGTGAAGAAGATGCAAAGATTTCATAAAAGAATATTCGTTGGACGCTGTTCGCATTAGGAATGTACGCTCTTCTTTTCGTACTTGTACAAACAGAGTGATTAACTTCTACTACGAAAGTACCTTCATAATATCACGATCAATATCATCTACGCCGTTGGATTGAACCTTATTCTTGGGGTTGCTGGACAGTTCTCACTAGGACATGCCGGGTTTATCGCGATTGGTTCTTATAGCGGTGCGATTCTTGGGGAGAAAATGATGAACGGTCTTCCTGGATTATTTGCTGGGATGGCAGTCGGAGTTGTCATCTCTGTTATCGTCGCGTTCCTTGTTGGATTACCAACGCTTCGTTTAAAAGGGGACTACCTAGCGATTGCGACTCTAGGGATTTGCGGAAATCATCCGTGTAGCCGTGACAAACATGAAAATTACAAACAGTGCTGCCGGTATTAGAGGGTGCCTTTATCAAACACATGGACGATTACGTATATCGCCTAGTATGTAACAACCATCTTAATCTTGAACTACACATTCAGTAGTGCAGGTCGTGCCACTTATGCGGTCTTACAAGACGAAATCGCTGCGGAATCCATGGGGGTTCAAGTGACGAAATATAAAATCTTGGCCTTCGTACTGGGAGCAGCTACTGCAAGTATCGATGCGAACACTTTCTGCCACAACGCTTGGAGCGGTAACACCAAGTGACTTCACGTTCATGAAATCAATCGAAGTGTTAATCATCGTGGTATTCGGTGGTATCGGAAGCTTCGCAGGTTCATTCGTGGCAGCCGTATTACTTGGAATCATCAACCTTGTCCTACAACCATTTGGACAATTACGTATGATCATCTATGCGGTAGCGTTAATCTTAATCATGATTTTCCGTCCAGGTGGATTGCTTGGTACTTGGGAATTCAAACTAGAGACTTCAAGTTTTCTAAGAAGAAAGAAACAAAGGAGAGTGGGAAGCAATGTTATTAGAAGTTAATGGACTAACAAAAACTTTGGCGGACTTTCTGCTGTCTCTAACGTTTCGATGAAAGTAAATAAGGGCGAACTCATCGGACTCATCGAGGCCAAACGGGCTGGGAAAAACGACTTTCTTCAACTCTGTTAACAGGAGTTTATGAGCCAACAGAAGGAACGGTTAGCTTAGAAGTAGACGGACAGTTGAAAAACTTAAACGGACTCGCACCTTACAAGCGTACAAGCCTAGGGATGGCACGTACCTTCCAAAATATTCGCTTGTTTAAAGATTTAACGGTACTCGAAAATGTAATGATTGCCATGCACGCACACTGAGCGATTCATTGTTCTCAACATTATTCCGTACGAAGAAATACTATGATACAGAAGGAAAAATGCTTGAAGAAGCGGTTGAATTACTAAAGATTTTCAACTTGGATACACTCAAAAGATGAAAAAGGCGAAAAACTTAGCGTACGGGCAACAACGTGAACTAGAAATCGTTCGTGCCTTAGCGACAAAAACCAAAAATCTTATTCTTAGATGAGCCTGCAGCAGGGATGAATCCTCAGGAAACAGCTCAATTAACAGAATTGATTGCTAAAATTCAAGCAGAGTTTGATTTAACAGTCGTGTTAATCGAGCACGATATGTCGCTTGTCATGAAAAATCTGCCAACGCATTTACGTGTTGGAATATGGAAGACTTCTTGCAGAAGGAACTCCAGAAGAAATTAAACAAAATCCCTGCAGTTATTAAAGCGTACTAGGAGGTGAGTAGATGTTAGAAGTTAAAAATTTATCAGTTCATTACGGAATGATTCAAGCTCGTACGTAATGTAGATTTTAAAGTTAACGAAGGGGAAATCGTGTTCTTATCGGGGCAAACGGTGCCGGAAAGTCAACCATCTTGAAGACTTTATCAGGACTCTATCCATCCTTCAGAAGGCGAAATCGTCTACTTAGGTGAGAAACTATCGCTCGACATCTGCGAAGAAAAATCGTTGAGAAAGGGCTCGTGAGTGCAGAAGGTCGTCACGTATTCAGGATTAACGGTAAAGAAAACCTTGAACTAGGGGCATTTTCTACGCAAGGATAAAGAAGAAATTCAAAAAGATATGGAGCTGTCTTCGAACGTTTCCCAATCTTGAAAAGAACGTAAAGACCAAGATGCACAAACGCTCTCCGGTGGGAACAACAAATGTTAGCGATGGGCCGGCATTAATGGGCCGTCCAAAACTATTATTGTTGGACGAACCTTCAATGGGGTTAGCGCCAATCTTCATCCGCGAGATTTTCAAAATCATTCAAGGAAATCAAAAGACAGGGACAACAGTTTTTACTAATCGAGCAAAATGCGAAAATGGCATTGTCGATTTCAAATCGTGCGTATATATAGAAACTGGATCGAGTGGTCCTTAGCGGTACAGGACAAGAGTTGTTAGAAAAGTGATGAAATTCAGAAAGCTATATCTAGGAGGGTAATCATGGAAGTTCAAAGATTATATGTCAACCAACGTTATTACAGTAACGCCTGAAACAACGGTTATGAAAGCTCTAGACTTAATGAAGGAGCACGACATTCACTGCTTGCCAGTTGTGGAAGATGAAATTAGTCGGACTGTTACAGAAGAACTTGTTGCAGGGCATTCACCTTCAATGCGACAAAGCCTCATCAATGCATGAGTTGAACTACTTATTAAAACAAGACGACTGCAAGCGAAATTATGCAAAAAGCAAGTCTTAACAGTGAGGCTCAGTACATTATTAGAAAAACGGCGTCTCTGATGCGTCAACAAAAAGTCGGCGTCCTGCCAGTCGTGAGATGCGCGTGGACATGTGGAAGGATTATTACACGACAAAGATATTTTCGATGCCTTTATCGAAATTTCTGGATACAACACTCCAGGTTCTCGTTTATTCATTGAAATGATGAGGAAAAACCAGGATCCTCTGGAAGAAATTTCAAATGTGTTGCGCGAAAAACCAACGTGAACGTTTCGACGATTTCTGTATTCATCGCGATGGGAAGGTGCAAGTGGTGCTTCATGTGGACTCTACTGAGCCCGATGAGTAGCGGACTTTATCTCTCAAAAAGGCTATCGTCGTGATTTCAGCGATGAAGAAATAGGTTAAAGAGTTAAAAGCGTTTGCTTTCAAAAATCCTTGGACATCTTCATAGTTATAGATAACTGCCAGCCCGGACTGGTGCTCAGGCCTTGCGAAAATCAAAGCCTCAAGCGATTCTCGCTATGGAGCTCTATTCTGCGTGAGACGTTATTTCTGTGACTTATAGAGTCCAAGGACTTTGCAACCTTCGAGTCTCACTCGCTAATCACGCTTTTATGGAACTTTGCATCGGGCTTGGTCTTCGTTTTTAACCTGTTTTCTGTGATACGCGTCTATCACGTGATGTCGTTTTGCAGGTCACCTTCATCTGCCCAGGAAACAGACTAGTATTAAAAATGAAGAAACAACTGCCGGCCTGAGCTGGGTCAGTCCTTGCGAAAGTCAGCTCGAAGTGATTCTCGCTATGGAGCTCTAATTTTGTTGCATATCGTTATTTTTATGACTATAGAGTCGAAGATTTGATTAAAATCATGTAGATTAAATACAGTGGTGAGTGGTATTATAGGTGAAACAGAGTGGTGAACGTCCTTTTTGTATGTTGGTTATGTGAGAATGTTTTTCGTTTTGATGGAGCCGTCTTTTAAACGGAAGGAGATGTAAAAATGATTTTCAATTAAAGAAAATATACTTTTTAGTCGTGATCGACTGGATTGTTTGTAGTATCTTCAATTTTTCTCAACGGTTTATGCACGCCGGGACTTTCGACAGAGGTGCATCAGGTGTTAGATGAGTCGATGGAAGAAAGTAATCAACAGGTCAGGAAAGAACGCTCTTCGAGAATGAGGTTCGCTTTCGATTCAGACATACAATCTTTGTGTTTGGTGATGAAGCTAAAGATGTTAAATCTGAAGAGGAATTAAAACAGTTAATCCAACAAGCTGATGATGGGACGATCACTGCAAAACAGTGGAGTGGTTGAGTGCAGCAAACTTTATTAAATGGGATGAATAAGGGAGTTTTGGATTTCTAGAGTTGACGGTCGTTTTACAAACGAAGTCGGGCAGCTATACAGATAAACCACAGGATTTTGAATATCACTAAAATTTCTGAACTAGCTAGGAGAGAATATAGCAGTGATATCAAAAGGAATACTAGTTTTCAATGTAGTTATGATACTCCTTTTGGGGTATTACTGTTGCAAAAGTATTTCGAATGGAGATGTAAAAGAAATTGGATTGTTATACGACGTGAGAAAAGCAAACCAGTTCAAGCAAAATGAGGATGGCATTCTTTTAAAGGAAATACAGAAATGATTCAAGTATCAGTGAAAATGACCAGAACGCTTTCGTCGGACAAATGTCAGGAGGCAGACAGAAATTTACTCTATCCAGCAATCGTGAGTTGAGTCTGTGTAATCGGAGGCTTATTTTCTTCACTAAAAAGACGAAAGTGTACATGCGTGATTTTAGCGATATAAGTTAAAGGGTTAAAGCGTTGTTTTAAAATCCTTGGCATCTGCATAGTTATAGAAACAATCGCACCGGACTGGTGAACATTATGAAAAAACTGCATAGAAGTTAGACGCAGTAGACAAATGGATTGACCTTCGCCTTTTTAGGCTGGGTCAATCTATTTTATCTTTGCAGAGGCGAGACGACGAAACAAAGTTTCTTCTGTCTTGCTCCCATTCTATAACATAGAGTCCAGGATTTTTGCAACGCTAACTAGGATGCCTTTGCATTTGGGAGAATCACGATTTTGTGGAGTGCAGGAACCAAGCTGAGTTCTCGGCAGGCGTTGAGTGGAGGCGAGACAGGTGTAATGGTGGGGAGATTCAGGAGGGTTTTGCGGATGAAATTTGATTTTACAACGGAATATGACAGACGTGGAATGGACGCGCTGGCTGTTGATGGGCTGGGAGCTGATTCAGGAGAAGTCGCCAGATAGACCGAAGAAAGGCTGATGTGATTCCGATGTGGATGCGCGGACATGAGGTTTTCAACGGTGCACGACGGTGATTTCGGCGATGCAAAAACGATTGGAACATCCGATTTTCCGGGTGCTATGCCTTCTAAAGAAAGTACTACGAGCATTATTCAGTGGCATGCCGCGCCACCATCAAGTGACAGGGATTAACGCGCAAACTTATCGGTCATGAAAATGGGTGCTGGGGTCGTATCGACTTTAACATCATATGCTGCGCCTGGAGATGCGGTGTTGGTGCATAGTCCAACCTATGTCGGCTTTTACGCAGTCGTTAAACGATAATGGATTGAAGGCCGTGCATAGCCCGCTCGTGAAGAAGATGAACAGGGCGTTTACCGTATGGACTTTGAGGATATGGAGCGAAAAATCAAAGCGCATAAGATTCATGTGCGATTTTCTGTTCTCCGCATAACCAAGTGGCGCGTGTATGGGAGAAGGAAGAAATTGAACAGCGCGATGAAATTTACCATAAGTACTGATGTGATTTGTCGTGTCGGATGAAAATTTGGTCGGATATTATTTTTAAAGGCCATAAGCATATCCCAACACAGTCGATTTCAGAAGATGCAAAAGAATCGCACCGTGGCCATGTATGCGCCAAGTAAGACGTTTAACCTAGCACGGGGACTCAGTGGGAAGTTATCGTGATTTACAATGATGCGTTAGAGAGACCGTGTCGAGTCAAAAAGGGATGAAAGCCGCATTATAACGCGATGAATGTGATGTCGATGCATGCGTTAATCAGAGCGTATCAAGAAGAAGGACTACGAGTGGCTGGAAGGTTGCGTGAAGTGATCGAGAAGAACGCGGACTATGCGTCGACTTTATTCACCGTGAATTTGACGGCGTGGAAGTGACCAAACCTGAAGGCACGTACATGCTCTTTTATCGACTGTTCTGAGTTCTTGAAAAACACAATCTGACGCTGGAACAGCTTGAAAAACGCAGCTGGGATGTCGGCGTGGCTTGGCAGAAGACGGCAAGATGTTCTTCTAGCGAAGGCTGTATCGTATTAACCTCGCGTTGCCTACGCGTCTTGTTGAAGCATTTGACCGTATGAAAAATATGTATTCTAGGACACTGTGCCATCATTGAGACTAGGAGGATTTCCGCGACAAAGAGTAATTCAAACAGAACAGGCTCCAAAGCAATCGGGCCTTACTCGCAGGGTAGCCTACACAGGAGAAACAATCGTCGTCTCTGGACGGTTGCCAATCGTTCCCGAAACAGGGGAGTTCGCAGGAAGTGATATCGCCAGCCAAACGCATCAATCATTGCAGAAAATATCCGCGCGATTTTAGAAAGCGCAGGGTGGGAATGGATGCGGTCGTATCAACAACCGTGCTACTAGCAGACATCAACGACTTTCGCAAACACGAGATGAAGTGTATGGAGAGTATTTTGCTGCTCCTTATCCAGCGCGTATGGCATGTTTCAAGCAGCAGCCTTACCAAAGAATGCTCTTGTGGAAATCCAAGCGATTGCTGTAAAAAGGATAAATGAGATTAGAGCACTTGCGTCATCTGGCGCAGGTGTTTTTGATTGAGATTTTTCTTCTAAGGTGCAAGCGGTTGTGATAAAAATAAGGGAAACAAGAGAAGAAAAGAGGCGTTGTGAGTGCAGGCTGTAGAACAACCAAAAATCAAACTATGGGACGCTATTAAGCGGAATACTAGAAATTGTGTGGGGGTGGACTCATCTTTGTAGCGCCGTCTTATATCTGCCGAATATTTTTCGATTGTCATTTTTAGTGATGGTTTTTCCATTTACCGCACCCTCAGAAGAAACACTTCAGATTCTGCACCAAACGCAGATGATGTTTATTTTATCTCGTTGCGTTTATTTGGTGATGTTCATTGTCCTATGAATTAGTCATCGCTATTATAAAAAGACGGGCGAAAGTTCCGTATTGGATTACAAAATCTACTGGCAGCCAGTTTAGGAGTTATTATGACGCTGCCGGTTCTCGTTTCCTATAGTTCCAGGATTAACGGCATCAATGATGTGACCGCTCAAATCGGTGGAATGGATCCAGTTCTCATTATCACGGGCGGGTTTCTGGACTATTGAGGATTGATTTCTGGAGCTGGATATTGTAATTTCGTTAAATCGATTTTGACTGTTAGAGAGTTGAAGATGAAAGATAAAAGATGGGCCAAAATCAGTGCGTTCATTTGAGGGAGTTCTGGGTGGGCCCTTTAGCGATGCTTTCACGTGGTGTTATTGGCGGCCGGAATTAGCGCCAGTCGTGATGGAGCAATGGTGGCCCTGCGTTATATGGTGACGACATTTGGAATTATCGTAGCGTTGAAAAGTGCGCACTATTATAAAGAGGATGAACGTGTGAATCAGGTGGGTGCTAATTTATTTGTGTGGCCTCAAGCGGGTAGGGTTCGTTGTCACCTTACTGCTTGCTTGGTAAATATTCAATGTTTGAGCGGACTCGTTGATTGGATAATGGACGCGTTATTCGACGGAGAGTGAGGGCTTTGAACGTGTGCCAGTGTCTAATGTTTCTATCCGCGATTTTATCCGTAGTATGGGGCATTTATTATGCGATTTGTCTAAGGAAATTTAAAGGGATTAGGACTAAGGGAGAGGTGTGATGGAAGATTTAACATGGGCGGTACGATGTGCTAATGTCGGCATTAAGGAGGAGCGCTTTTTGCTAGTGGCCACTGTAGTACTATTTGCTGCAGGGCTCAGGAGCAGATGGGTTCTTATTTACGATAGCAGCCCTACTGATAGTGGCTACTTATGTGACAATCTTCGTCGTCGCTCTTAAAAGTGCTATTTATTATAAAGGGAGATTCCAGAGTTAAGACGTGGGCCTCGAACTTGTTTTTACTGGCAGGGATTTTAGGGTGTGCCCCAATTCTTATCGTGATCCTCAGTAGAGTTCTCTTTTGAATCGAGCCGACGTAAATTCTTTGATTTGGTTGAGGAAGAGTGGATATTTTTCTGATTCTCTTTCCGCCTATCATAGTCGTTGGGGTGCTGTCGATTATTAGCGGACTCGGTTACTCTCTTGCCTGAAGAACTTTTAAAGAATAGTGTGGAACGAAGCTCATCTGATGGGTTTTATTGAAAGGAATTCGAAAATTACAAATAGAGAGGAAATTCGAGATGGAAGACAAAAAGTTGGTGTTAAAGTGTGTAAAGGTCGGAATTCTTGGCGGGTTGTTTTGTGGTAGCTAACCGTGTTATTCATCTCATTGATGGGTTGGTAATGATGACCATTAATGGTGACAACCTTTTTAGTGTTATATACGGTTGTAATGATTTTAATTACTGCTTATGAAAGCACACTCTTTAAAGGAGACCTCGAGGTACACAAGTGGAGACTGATTTATTTTTACTGGTCGGTATTTTAGCATTTGTCCCAATCTTCAGTCCGATTGCTAGGGCACATTCCTAAGCGATGTTTTACCTGGGTATGACGAATTTATTCAGTCTGGAAATGAGCCTTTTGCAGATATATTTCTATGGATACGGGTTTTGGAATCCTGTCGATTATTGGAGGTATTGGGTGCATGACTGTATTCAAAAATTTTTAAGAAATAGTGCAAAACGAAAGCTCATTTTTGTGGGTTTTACTAAGGAAATTTGAGAACTTAAGATTTAAAGGAGACAAGAATATGAAAAGTAAAAATGGGCTAAAATCAGTGCGTTTGTCAGGGATTTCTGGGCGGAATATTTTAACAGTATCTCCGCTGATTTTTGTTTATCGCAAGGAATGAGCAGTTGGCTAGATTATCAGTATATCTAGTAATGTGTGCGTGGGCGACTATTTTCTATGTAGCCATAGAGCTAAAATTTACTATAAGAAAGATAAACGAGTCATGAAGTCGGTTTCTGATTGGTTTTGCTGGCGAAATTCTAGGGTTGATTCAATTTTTATCTATTCCCCACTAATGTTTATTGTTGGAATTTTGTCAATTTCTGGAGGTGCTGGGTACGCTAGCTGTATTCAAGATTTAGAAGATTAGTCCGGAACAGAAGCTTATTCTAGCTTTTGATCGAATTTTGAGGACTAAAAACTTAAAGGAGAAGAAAATATGCAAAAGTACAAAATGGGCAATCTGGAGTGCGTATGTGGGCATTATTGGAGGGCATTTTTAATAGTGTCTCCTGGTATTACTCGCTGCAGGAATCGGAGCAAACGGATCGACGATGGGTTTCATAGCAATTCTAATGCTGTGTACGTATGTAGCGATTTTCTGTGTGGCTTTGAAGAGTAAACTTTACTATAAAGGAGATGACAGAGTTTCTACATTCGTAGCTATACGTTTGTCTTATCAGGGCTATCAGCTGTGCTCCAATCTTCATTTTTATTGTAGGCCATATTCCCTTCTTAAATGACTTATTATATTGGTTGTTTAGTGCTATTCCTGCTGTACAGGATGCCTCTCTCTCTTATTTCTATTGTTAGTATTTGTCGCCCTTCTATCGATTTTGAGCGGCATTGGGTATGCGGTCTGCTTGAAAAACTTTAAAAAGTAACGGGTGCAATATGGATATGAAAATTCAGTAAACCGATTAAAAGGATTGTATGTTGATGAAAAGATAAAAATGGGCAATGATTAGTGCTTTGGTAGGTTTATTGGTGGTGGTTTTTCAGTCCTATCACCATTTCTGTTAACTTTTGCGGCAATTGCGAAAAAGTGATTCGATACAGAATACCGTTCAATATGGTATGTGGATATTGAATCCTCTCGTATTCATTGTCGCTATAAAAAGTGCACTCTACTATAAAGATGACGAACGAGGTTCTAACAAAGTCTCAAACTTATTTGTTTTAGTAGAGGGCAGTGCTGCTTATTCCGTAGTACTCACACTTCTAGCAACAGTTCCAGGTTTTAGAGGCAATCAATGCAGTCGATTATAAATATCATCAGTAGTTTCAGTAGAGGCTTAGAAATTGTATTTTTGGCCGTTGCTTATGGGTGGATGTTTGTCGGTTCTTTCAGGCGTTTCTTACTTCCTATGCGCGAAAAAACTTTAAAAGGTGATAGATAACTTTAAACTAGAGAGTTTCTCTAGGCTTTTTATTTTGCATGCTTTATAATGGTTTGGACAAAAGAAAATTGGAGCAAGTATGAAAGTTATTGTTATTGGTGGAGGAACAGCGGATTGATGGCATCAGTCAGTGCGGCGATGCATAGGGGCTGAAGTTGTATTTGCTTGAGAAGAATCCAACACTTGGAAAGAAAGTTATTACACACAGGGTGGAACGCGTTGTAATGTGACGAACCATCGTACCAGAAGAAATCGTGAAGCATATTCCGGGAATGGACGCTTCTATATAGTGCCTTTTCTCAATTTGATAATCAGGATATTATTCAGTTCTTCGAGAGTCGCGGCGTGCGATTAAAGGAAGAAGATCGGGCGTATGTTTCCCAGTGACGGATTCGGCAAAGACGATTCTAGAGACGTTTATTCAGGAGATTAAGAAATTAGGCGTGCAAGTGCGTACGAGATGTGAAAGTGAAGACGATTCGTTTGAGCGATGGAGCCGTGCGAGTGGTGGAGCTGGATAATGGCGAGCAAACTCGAAAGCTGATGCGGTTATCTTGGCGACGGGTGGGAAAATCTTGTCCGAAGACAGGGGTCGACAGGGAGACGGGTATGGTATCGCGAAAGTAGCTGGACGTACGATTACACCGCTCTTTTGCCACGAAGTTCCGCTAACGAGTGGCGAGGAGTTCATCAAGAATGGGCGAGCTTCGTGCGTTGTCGCTTCGCAATGTGGCGCTTAGTGTCTTAAACGGTAAAGGAAAGCCTGTTGCGACGCATCAGATGGATATGATTTTCACGCATTTTGGGAGTGAGCGGTCCTGCTGTCTTACGTTGTTCAAGCTTCGTGCATCAAGTGCAGGAGAAAGAAGGCAAGAAGGACGTCGTGATGAGTCTGAATGCTTTGCCTGACATGAGCGACGCCGAACTCGATGCTGCAGTTTCGTTCGTTTGTGGAGGATGCACCTCTAAAATCCATTAAAAATCACTTAAAAGGGTTACTTCCTGAACGATATGTAGAATTTTTACTAGAAAAAGTGGGGATTAGTGACCAAACGGCGGTCAATCGTCTAAAGCGACGCCAACTGGGCACAGATTAAAGAAGCCCTTACAATTTCCGCTTTACCCGTCAATGGCTCATTGCCGATTGAGGAAGATTTGTGACAGAGTGGAGGCGTTCATTTGAAAAAGTGAACCCGAAAACTTTAGAGTCGAAATTAACCCAAGGACTGTATTTCTGCGGAGAGCTGTTAGACATCCACGGGTACACTGGTGGGTACAATATCACCGCAGCTTTTGTAACAGGTTACGTTGCCGGTATGCATGCATCTTTGGGGTATTAAATTTCTAGAAAATTGGGATTAAACATCACAATTTCTTCATAAAACTTAGTTATAGTAATTGTATTCCCAAAATAAGAATATTTACTCCCAGTAAATAAAACTCTATCCTTTTTCCTCCCCGTTTCTGACGGGAGGTTTTTGTGTATGTAAAATAAAAAGCAGTCCGAAGACCGCTTTTATCAAAGTGAACATTGGTGGAGTGACCTCCACATCTCTTTCAGACCACAAGAGGTGCGATAGCTGCCTGTTCTATCCTCAATGTTCTTTGTAAATATATTATACTTAAAACTTTTTAATTCGTCCACTATTCAAATAGTTTTTGCAGTTTATTATCGGTAATAACGTACATTGTTCTTACGTCTAGATCTTTATCTAATTTAACAGCTAACAGAACATTTTCGTTTGTCACTTTAATGAACTGAATTGATTGACCATCTGGGTGTAAACCAACGTAGTTAGGCTCGTTAATAACCAGATTTATTTCATTGAAAACTCTTTTCAAAATCCAAAATTCTCTTTTATGTTTTTCATATGCTTTTTCCGTTTAGAAGAAAAGAAAAATTTCTTTTTCCTTCCAAATCAGGATCGAGATTTAAAAGGTTTATAATTTTTATCGTTTAATATTCCTACTACTTTTTCGCTCATTATATTTTACCTGTACTGCTGAATTAAAAATACCTGTTCAATATAAAAATATGAAATTTTATTAAGAAAGGACTTTTTATAAAAAGTAACTGAATACACCGTAAATTTATGCTACAATAGAGCCTATTGACAGTGTGAGGAGTTTGTGATGGCAGAGAAGAAATTAATGGAGAAGGTTGTACGAAAAAGTACTACGCTCATTTTCGAAAAGTAAATATGCCGGACCCAGTTTGTCCCATATCCGATTCCATATCCGCCGCTTGCGAAAGAGTCGTTTCGAGATTTTTCGTGCATGTGGCTGAGCGTGGAATGGTCCGCTTGGGGCATGTGGATTTATGTATCGATGGCTACGTCTATTCTTATGGGAACTACGATGAGCGCGACTTGAAGCTCGGGCGGCTGGATTGCTGAAGGCGTTCTGATTAAAGGCACCGCGCGAAGAGTATATGCTCTTTTGTAAAAACCACTACCAAAAAGCGTTGCATATTTATACGATTGATGTGACGGATGAGCAGATGGATGCGATTCATGCGTATTTGGCGAAGATATTTAGAGCCGACGACACTGTGGCAACCAACGAGCGAGGCGGTGTACTATAATCCGACCTTTGACCGCTTTGAGGAAATGTACGTGTACTTTCATGGCGCAACAGATGGATACCGTGTTCTATAAATTCAATCGTTCGAAAAGTTCATGACCTATAATGGTTGGACGAGAAACTGCGTCAGCTTTCGCGGATCACGTGGCAAAAAGTGTCTGCGTGAGAGAGCGTTGCGTGCAAAAATATAGTCTTCCCTGCGCAATACCATAAACGTCTCCAAAAACTCTAAAGAAAAACTCCCCGCTGATTACGAAATTATGAAGTGTATTAGTCTATAAAAATTGGTGGATTTATATGAAATGTTCAGTGAAATTATATGAGCCATTGTATACGTTGAAGGCTATCGATGAGGATATCTGGATTGTTGATGGTGAAATTGTTGAGATGAATTTTAAAATTACTCAAGTGCCATTTAGCACTCGAATGACAGTGGTGCGATTGGAAATAATGACTTATGGATTCATTCTCCTATTCATTTAACACCGCAGTTGCGAAGTGAAATTGATGAGCTAGGGTCATGTGAAGCATATAGTTGCTCCAAATAAATTGCATTACGTATATATGGAAGAGTGGAGTCAAGCCTATCCGGATGCGAAAACTTTGGGCGACAAAAAGGATTGGAGAAAAAGTTCGACAACTCTCATATATCCAAAAGTTATACAATCTTAGATAAAACAATCGACATTAGTTGGCTAGATGAAATTGATTATCTTCCGTTTGAAGGAAGTGCCGTTATAGAAGAGTCAGTATTTTTCCACAAAAGAGTAAAACGTTAATTCTAACGGACTTAATTGAGAATATTGAAGTTGGAGAAAGAGTGTTCATGTTTGCATCGTTTCTTGTTTAAAATCAGGGGATAATACATATCCAAAAGGGCATACTCCAAGAGATTTAAGAATGACATTCTTTTTAATAAGGAAACAGCTCAAAAGTGTTATCAACAAATAAAAAGCGTGGAATCCTGTCAATGTTCTATTTGCACATGGAAAATGTTTTTATTGGAAAATGCTGAGGAAAAATTACCACAGGCATTCTTTTGGTTAGAGAAAAATAAGCTACCTTGTGAAAAAAACAAGGTAGTTTTTAGTTAGAAAAGCGAAAGAGACCAGAGAATCTTAAGTTTTTCATTATTGAAAGTCGGGTTTAAATCTGTATACTATAATAAGAATTGAATAATTCTAATTAGAAAAATGGAGGTAATCATAATGATTAAAGAACTTATTAGTTTAGGAAAAATTTGCTAAAAAATCAAGTGTATTTTGCGGGAGGAGTTTTATTTGGATCGTTAGGGATTAAAACTATTAGCGAGCAAAAGACATAAAGCATGTATATGCTAAAGCGGTCGCTACTTCTTATAAATTAAAAGATGGTATTGACGCAACTGTTTCTACTGTAAAAACAACATGCAGATGATGTCTTAGAGAAGCAAAAAGACTTATATGCTGAAGAGTGCAGAATTAGTAGTAGAAACTAGTGAAAAATAATGAAGTTTATTATTAAACATCAATCAAACTCTAGAGTACGTTTAGAACTCCCTTTTACATGTCCGCATTCAGTTCAAATGTATTTAGAGGAACTAACTTGCACAGTCCCAGGTATTGAAAAACTGCACTTTTATAAAGATTTAAAACATGTAGGAGTTTATTTTTACTCAAGGGAAAGTTCAACAAGTTCAAAGGTTTTTATCTTTGATTCAAATGGAGAACGTAATTGAAAAAAACAAAAAGAAGTCCAGTGGCTAGTAGCTTCTTCACCATATGATATTATTTCAATGCATCTCTATAGAAGAATGCTTTCAAAAAGTCCTTTCTTCCCAACACCTATTCGTATGGGATGGATACTTCTAAAAATGGTGAAGTTTGGAAAGGCTGCTTTCCAATCAATTTGTGACTTTCTATGAGTTTACTCGATTTTTGTGGCGATATCAACTTCTATGGCGATGGGAGATCATAAGACTGCAGATATGATTATGTTCCTATTAAATTTAGGGAGACGATTTGAGATGACTGGTCTCAAAAAGAAATCGATTGAAGAGCTCGAAAAAGAACTTAACAAATAATATTTATGAAATATGGATTGAAAAAGAAGGCGAGCGCTTCAAAGAAAAATGAGCAATCATGTTGAAGTAGGAGATGTTTTCGTTGCAACGGAAGGTCAAGAAATTTACTTTGACGGAAGAGTTGTCAATGGAAGAGGCTACTTAAATGAAAGTTCATTAACAGGTGAGTCTTTCCCTGTCTGCTAAGAAGATTGGGGATATGGTCTGCGCTAATACAGTTGTAGAGCATGGCGAGCTACTAGTAGAAGTGACGAATAAGCAACAAAACTTACGCTTGCAGCAAATTGTTCAGCTGATCAAATCTAGTGAATTTCATCAATCGAAACAGCAAAAAGCAATTAATGGAAAAAGCTGACGGATTAGTGAAATATAATTTCATCAGGGATGGCGCTGACGTATTTATTCACACGCTCAGTCTCTAAAGCACTACTTTCCTATTAGTGGATTATTCATGTGCGTTAAAATTATCTTCACCAGCAACTTATTTTAACAGCCATTAAAGCAGCTTCTAATCAGGGGATTGTCATTAAGGATCTAATTCTTTTAGATGAATATGCACAAGTTGATACTTTTGTTTTTTGATAAAACAGGAACATTGACAACTGGAGTTCCAAAAATTCAACGAATTATTGCGTATGAAGGATATGATGATGAGGAAGTTTTACGATTGCAGCTTGTTTGGAGGAACATTTTACCACCCGATTGCGACGGCTGTTGTTAAGAAGGCAGAAGATGAGGGGATTGAACATGAGGAAATGCATGGGAAATTAACTCACGTAGCTAAAAGGAATCGTATCATCGATTGATGGAAAAAGAGTCGTCATCGGAAGTTTGGAATTATTAGAAGATGAGAAGACGACTATTTCCAATGAGCAAAAAAAGCAGTGATTGAAGAATATAGCCAAAAATACAACACTTTATTTAAGTTATGACGGAAAATTAATTGCCATTTTTCATATTGATACTCCGTTAAGAGGAGAAGCGAGTGCATTATTGAAAAGAGTTAAAAGAAAAAGGAAAACAGATTGTACTTCTTACAGGGGATACACAAAAACGTACAGAAACAATTTGCTCGCTGATTCCATTTGACAGAGTTTATACACAGTGAAGCCAGAACAAAAAGCATCAAGTAATTGAGCAGCTTCAAGAGGAAGGTCATCATGTTTTAATGAGTTGGAGACGGAATTAATGATTCTGCTGCACTCTCTCTTGCAAATGTAGGTATTGTTATGGCAGGGTGCTTTCGAGATATTGCTCGTCAAGCCAGTGATATCTTATTCTTAAATGAACAATTAACGGGATTAGAGGTTTTGGAAAATATAACCGAACAACTGAATCGCCAATTAGATTCCAATTTAAAAACATACAGTAGGTATTAATTCGTTCTTAATGGGATTAGGTTTGATTGATATTGTTTCTCCTAGTCTATTAGCGGTATTGCATAATGTGACCACAACGTTTATTATCGGTAGAGTTTGACGTATATTCAATAATAAAAAGCAAGGTGAATTCACCTTGCTTTTTATTCAACTGATTACAAATTATGAAGTATATTAAAAGAAAGCTGCCTTGTAGAAAAACAAGGTAGCTTTGTTATTTTGAGATTACTCCGTGTGAGTTGAACTCGGGCTCACAGGACTGCGTCACTTCCTGATATGTCCGCACGACTTTTCAAAGTCCCTTGCGGAATATCGGTCAGTATTCAGTCCTGAGCGTTCCTCCTCATATCCTGCTATTCATACCCTCCACCGGAACCAAAGTACTCTTCCAAGCTTAAGCCGGATTGGTAAATGGCAGTGGCTTTGTCACCGACGTAGCGCAAGTGCCATGCTTCGGGTTGGTAACCTGTGATGGCTTCCTTGCCTGGTTGGAATCGGACGATGAAGCCGTACTCGTGGGCATGTGTATGAAGCCAGTGGATGGCGTCGCTGTATTCTGGGCCATCGAGAAGGTTTCCGTGAGAGTCGAGAATATCGAAGGCGAGCCCTGTTTGGTGTTCGCTATATCCTGGACGGGCAGAGTACGTGTCTGCGGCCGCTTGTCCTTCACGGGCTACATAGTCGTTATAGACTTCGGTTTGATAGTCATAGGAACGATATCCGCTGTATGTGTCGCTAATCGGGTAGCCGAGTTCTTGCATGCGATGAATTAATGTGCGCACTTGTTGTCCAGCCGTTGGATCTTCGCCGGGCGCGTAAGTCGATGGTAGTGCGTGTTTTTTATTGACGATGATGTCATATCCAAGGGAAAGGTCAGCCGTTGCCACTTTGCAGCCTGCGCTTGCGTAGTAGCTTCAGTCGCAGAAGTCGCTTCGAAGAAGCCTCTGTACTTTTGAACCGTTGTTTCCGTTGTGGTTGTACTTGTTGTCTGCTCGTTGTTTCTACAGTAGTCGCCTTTGAACTCGTGGTTGTTTCAGCGGGAGTGTTCTTGCTCGAACAGCCAAGGAGAATGAAGCTTAGTGCAACTGCTGGTATGAGTTGTTTTTTCATGAGATCATCCTTTTCTTTGTCACTATAAAGTGTAGCATAATTCCGAAAGCTTTGGGCGGGATTTTTGTGAAAAATTAAACTCTCATTAAAAAAACGAACAATGAAAGATGAAACTTCCATGAATTAACAGGATTTTTCTATAGAAAAAGCTTGCTTTTTCTTTTAAAAAGTGGTATATTATTCGTTAATAAAGATTCAATCACTGGAGGTTTGAGCTATGTCAAAATGAAACAAAATTTCAAAAAGAAGGATACATTCGATGATGTTTTACTAATTCCAGCGGAGGTCATGTCTTGCCAAAATGACGTGGATTTACGCGTGCAATTAGCTAAAAACATTCGTCTCAATATTCCTTTAATGAGTGCAAGTATGGATACCGTCACAGATTCAACCATGGCGATTGCGATTGCGCGTCAAGGTGGATTAGGCGTGATTCATAAAAACATGTCTATTGCAGAACAAGCAGAAGAGGTTCATAAAGTAAAACGTTCAGAAAGTGGCGTTATCATCAATCCATTTTCTTAACACCTTCCCATAAAGTACAAGATGCCAGAAGACCTCATGGCAAAATACCGTATTAGCGGTGTTCCAATCGTGAACGACTTAGAAACACGTCATCTCGTTGGGATTTTTGACAAACCGTGACTTACGATTATTTCAGATTATTCCATTTTAATTGACGAAGTAATGACAAAAAGAAGACCTCGTAACAGCTCAGTCGGCACATCCCTTAAAGATGCCGAAGCGATTCTTCAAAAACATAAAATCGAAAAAAACTACCTTTAGTAGACGATAACAGGTTGCCTCGCTGGTTTAATTACGATTAAAGACATCGAGAAAGTGATTGAATTCCCGAACTGCTGCTAAAGACGAACACGGACGTTTACTCGTAGCCGCAGCAGTGAGGGATTACTTCAGAATACGTTTGAACGCGCAAAAGCATTACTCGACGCAGGTGCAGACGCCATCGTCATCGATACTGCACACGGTCATAGTGCCGGCGTGATTCGCAAAAATTAAAGAAATACGTGAAACGTTCCCTGACGCAACATTGATTGCCGGAAACGTAGCGACAGGAGAAGGCACACGTGCTTTATTCGAAGTAGGCGTGGACGTTGTAAAAGTCGGAATCGGACCTGGTTCTATCTGTACAACTCGTGTCGTTGCTGGTGTAGGGGTTCCGCAAATCACAGCGATTTACGATGCCGCAACAGTAGCGAAAAGAATTTGGCAAAAGCGATCATCGCAGACGGTGGGATTAAGTACTCAGGAGATATCGCTAAAGCTATCGCAGCAGGGTGGGACATGCGGTGATGTTAGGGAAGTATGCTTGCCGGAACGGATGAATCTCCAGGTGAATTCGAAATCTTCCAAGGACGTCGCTTCAAGACATATCGCGGAATGGGAAGTCTCGCAGCGATGGAAAATGGTTCAGGCGACCGTTACTTCCAAGCGAAAAACAAGCGAACAAACGCGTACCAGAGGAATCGAAGGGTCGTGTTGCCTACAAAGGTTCTGCAGCGGATATTATTTTTCAAATGGTTGGCGGATTGCGTTCTGGTATGGGGTATGTTGGGGCGCATAATTTAGAAAAAGCTTCGCGAGAATACGCAGTTTTGTGCGTATGAGTGGTGCGAGGGCTAAAGAAAAGCCATCCGCATGATGTGCAGATCACTAAAAGAAGCTCCAAACTATTCAATTTCATAAAAAGATAAAAAGCTATTAACCGACAATTGGCTTTCATCACTTTCGGATGTTTCCTATAGTAGACTGTAATGAGGCACCGGCTCGAGCCTGTAGTCTCTCACCTTTAAATCCTCAAAGACGGAGTAAGGAATAAATTCCTAACTCCGTCTTTTCGATCTAGTACGTATTCCCATTACTGCTACTATAGGATCCGAAAGGACGTCAATCGCTCTTAATAACTTTTTGAATTGAATAGTTAAGCCAGGAAGAAAAGAACATTATGTGTGCCTTTCACCAACAACGACAAGCTGGTATTCTCTTTGAGAGGCGAGGGAGGAAAAGAGACGTCATATGTGCTTTTTCATTATTGTAACAAAGTGGTATCTACTAGAATTGATGCCTAGAAATGCAATAAGGGTGCGGTTTGAGGAGGGGTGGCGTTAAGTTTTGGTATGGAAAAGGTTAGGAAAAAGGAAAATTAGTTGTTTTTGGATTGCTCATCGGGTATGATGTACATGTTTCTGAAAAATTTGTAAGCTTTGGAAGGAAGCGACAAGGATAGCGCCGAGGCCTGTTTGAAAAGCAGGTGACGAGGAATAGAGTTTATCGAAACACTCGGCGGATGACTCAAGAGCAGTGCGGTCTACAGTTTCATACAAACCATTTTTGCAGGAAATGACAAAATTGAAACAGCATCCAGAAACATAATCAAAATTACAATAAAAAGAGGACTAAAAGGACCTCTTATAAAAGGAGTTAAACATTATGTGCGGAATCGTAGGATGTATTGGACACGGAAAAATCCAAACAGTAGTATTAAACGGATTAGAAAAGCTTGAGTATCGTGGATATGACTCAGCAGGATTATTTATTATGGACGAAGATGGATCAACACAATTAGTAAAACGTGTTGGACGTATTCAAAATCTTCGTGATGCAGTGGATGAAGAAATTCCAGCATTTGCAGGATTGAGGCATACTCGTTGGGCAACACACGGACCAGCGACGAAAACAACGCTCACCCTCACCAATCGCAATCAGGTCGTTTCACATTGGTGCATAGCGTAATCTGAAAAACTATGACGAATTGAAAAAGAATTCTTAAAGCGACGTTGATTTCAAATCTCAAACAGATACAGAAGTTGCCGTAAACTTAGTAGAATACTTTTGCAAATAAAGAAAACTTATCAGGAAAGAAGCGTTCCGTCGCGCGTTAAAAAGAAATCCATGGATCATTCGCATTCGGTTTATTAGATAGCGAAAAACCAGGCGTTCTTTACGCAGCAAAACATAAAAGCCCATTATTAGTAGGGGTTGGCGAAAGCTCAACGTGATCTGTTCAGATGCAATGGCAACAATCGCTGAAACAGACCGTTACATCGAAATCAAAGACGAAGAGTTAATCACTTTAACAGCACATCTGAGAAATCAGAAAACAATCGACGGCGAACCAGTAGAACGTGCACCATTCGTGTGCAGAATTAGATGCAGACGATTTAGAAAAAGGGCTTACACCTCGACTACATGTTGAAAGAAATGGATGAGACAACCAGTTGTATTACGTAAAATCATCCAAAAACTATCAAGACGAAAAATGGTCAATTACAAGTCGATAAAGAAATCCAAGACAGCATTTTAGCAAGCGACCCGCATTTACGTGATTGCCTGCGGAACTAGCTACCACGCAGGATGGGTAGGTAAAGCGTTGTTAGAACAACTTTGCTGGAATCCCAGTAGAGTTCACTTAGCGAAAGCGAATTTGCATACCACCAACATTATTATCACAAAACCATTCTTCATTTTTCTTATCACAAAGTGGAGAAACAGCGGACAACCGTCAAGCGTTAGTAAAAAGTGAACGAGCAAAACTTCCATCATTAACAATCACAAAATGTGAAAAGGGTCAACTCTTTCTCGTGAAGCAAAGCTATACGTTACTATTACACGCAGGTCCTGAAAGTTGCCGTAGCTTCAACAGCTTACACTGCACAAATCGCAGTAATGAGCCGTTTTAGCAAACGCATTACGCGCTTCTAAAGTTAGAAGCTCCATTCGACATGAAGCACGACTTAGGTGTCGTTGCTGCTAATCGAGAGCGTATTATCAGACAAACAAGCCGTTCAAGATTTTAGTTCAAGAGCGTTGATTGAAACTCGCAATGCTTTCTACATCGGTCGTCACTTAGACTACTATGCAGCCATGGGGAAGCAGCGTTGATTAAAAAGAAATCTCATACGTGCAAACAGAAAAGCTTTGCCGCAGGGAATTAAAACACGGAACAATCGCCCTTATCGAAGGCACTCCAGTTATCGCATTGTTAAGCGAACCAGTAGTAGCAAGCCACACTCGCGGAAATATCCAAGGGGTGAAAGCTCGTGGCGCTGTCGTAACAACCATCGCGATGGAAGGTGTTGAGCAAGAAGGCGACGATATCATCGTTCCAGCGGTGCCAATCTTATTAGCACCAATCGTATCAGTTATGGTAACGCAATTAATCGCGTACTGCACTTCTCTAGGTAAAGGTTGAGACGTTGATAAAACCGCGTAACTTAGCCAAATCGGTTACAGTAGAATAGAAAAATGGTGGACGACTGTCCACCATTTTTCGTTTCGAAGGATGCAAAATCCATTTGGAAAAGAAGAGAGAATATATGGCAAGGGGCTAAAAATAAACTTCATACCGCTTCGGATATCTTCATAGCTGCGATAATAGCTGTACCGGGGCGAGCCTAGGGTCTCGCTCCCTATCGAGCTTCAAACTGACTCTAGGAAATAAATTTCCAGAGTCAGTAATTCACATCGATTACAATCGCTATTATTGCCGCTATAGAATCCGAAAGGTATTCCGTTTATTTTATCCTGTGTTTGTAGCCTTATTTCAAATGGATTTTGCCTTTCAATCGAAAAGAAAGGGAGAGAAAAATGATATGGAAAGATTATCATAAGATTCCTGCTGCAGATGGATACCGTGCAGTATAATTGACTTAATCAAAGAAATGATTTGTTAAAAAGGTGAGTAGGGGTGCTAATAGAATGTCGATTTCTAAAAAGAAAGCAGAGTGATACTGCTAATAATCGCAGTGATAGAGTTTTGGCTATTGGTTATTTCATGAGGATGAAGTAGTTCCGGACTTTTCATCTAATAATAAAAATTGAATTGATTGCCCACGATGCTAAGAAATCGTAATGCGGACAAGATTAGAGAAGCAGGATATGGAATCCCATCAGACTCAGTTATTAGACGTTTAGGTGGTATCGATATGCTTGAAATGGATGGAGAATTGAATTTAAAAGTACGAGTTCCAAGTCCTGATGATAGCGAAATACTTGTTCTTTTTCAACGGTGGATGATGGAAAAGAAAATAAACAGGACTTTCTTTTTTAGATAAAGAATGGAATATCATTTATTCAAGCTACCATACGATTGGAGAAGACAATACGAGGAAAGAAGTTAAATTAACGACTCTCAAGAAAAAGAGTTATTACAGAAAGTTCAGAAGGAATTAAATCAATTTCTAGATAAAATGAAAGAACAATTAGGTAGATAACTAATGTGGATCTTGCCTTCATTCGAAAGAAAGGAGAGAGAAGATAAGAGTTGGGTGCAGGAAAAATCGTCGCTGCAGGGGTGCGGTGATGAAGGGACGTGACATGCGTTCATATGTTTCTCGCAGTGTAACAGACGAGCAAGCCTTCAAAAAGTGTAGAAAGCTAGCTCGAACGAAAAAAACTAAAGGCAGAAATTTAGTAAGATTACAGACAAGATTACGGAAAATCATGCGGATTTTATAATCGAAGTGATGTGGGATAGCATCTCGAGTGAATTCCGGACTCTTTTAGAGTCCGTTTGAATCTCGAAAGTGCTTGAGACGTGAGGCTCAAGCCGGTGCTCCATGACAGCGATTATATCCGCAAGGATTTGAAGGAATCTTGTCTTTATTTCTACAGGGATATTTTAGAAAATTTAGTTCGTTCGAGTAGCTATAACACCACACAGACATTTTTGCGAAGGGGTGGCTCGTATGTTATAGTGAAGGGAAAGAATGGAAGCGAGGGACGGTCATGAAGGTTGTGTTCGTCTGCCTGGGCAACATTTGTCGTTCTCCGATGGCAGAAGCTGTATTTAGAAAAATGGTTCATGAAGAAGGATTGGAAGATAAAATTACGATTGATTCCGCTGCGACAAGTACGTGGGAGCATGGGAATCCGGTGCATCACGGCACTCGGAAGAAACTCGAGGAGCACGGCATTTCCGCAAAAGGGCTTGTGTCACGGACGTTGGATGCGACGGACCTGGACGCAGACTACATTCTTGGAATGGATGCGTCGAATGTGCGTAATATTCACGCTTTTGTCGATGGAAAATCGGATGCGACGGTGGCTCGCTTGTTAGAAGTGGCAGGAGTGCCGCGCGATATTGCCGATCCGTGGTATACAGGAGACTTTGATGCGACGTACCGTGATGTGACATTGGGATGCAATGCGCTCTTAGAACAATTAAAAAAGGAATTATAGTATGGATAAGATTAGAAAAGATTGGGCAGTGATGATTGCTCTGGCGGCTGTTTCGTTACTTGTCGTCTTGAATTTTAGCGCCATCCTCACATGGATTTTCGAATTTATTGGGATGATGTTCCCGCTTATTTTAGGGATGATTTTGGCATTTGTTTTAAACGTGCCAATGAAGCGAATTGAACAAGTGTTGGAGAAGATAAACTTCCCGCAAAAAGCTGCGTAGAAGTGTCGCAATCCTGAGCATTATTGTGATTCTGCTTCTGATTATTTCGCTGTTGATTTGGATTATTGCGCCGATGATTGCTAAAACCGTGTCACAACTGGGCGATAGTGTAAATCACTACTATTCGTGGTTGCGGATTTTGTACAACATTCAAAATTAATGCAATCCAGTGAAGTGAGTCAGATTACCGACTCACTCAAGTCAAAAGCAATATCGTATCGTCTGTCATTACATTCCTTGGCGGATTTACAACGAATATTTCAGGGCTCTTCTCAAATGTGTTCTCTGTAATTATGGGGATTTTTCTTCATGATTAATATTCTCGCAAGTAAGGAAATGCTCGCACGTTTAACGCTTCGCATTCTTAATGGTCTTGCCAAAAGATAAAATCGAGCACATTACTTATGTTGGGGAAGTCATCGTGGATACGTATGACCGTTTCTTGATGAGTCAAATCATCGAGGCGGGAATCGTTGGGGTTATGATTTTTGCTGGATACTCTCTTGTAGGGGTTGCCAGATGCAGGACTTGTTGGGGTGCTGTCCGGAGTACTCATTCATTCCGTATATCGGGCCGTTTATGGCGTGCGGAATTGGAATGCTTTTCACCTTACAGAAAGCCCAATTCAAGCACTCATTTCACTTGTCGTCTTTATGATCGTTCAAATAGTGGAAGGAAAATGTCGTCTCATCCGAAGGTTGTCGGCAGTTCCGTTGGTTTACAACGATTCTAACCCTTGCTGCTGCGTTAATCGGTGGAAATCTCTTTGGTTTAGTAGGAATGATTTTCTTCATACCACTTTTTGCCGTGATTTACCGTTTCGTGAAAGAATGGGTGGAGAAACATGAACAAAGCTGCTTCAGTGGTAGCTGTAGGAGGTATAATTGATGAAGAAAAATTAGTGAACTAGGGATTACAGGAAAAAGCTCCCTAATTGAAGGGATTGCATTCCTTATTGCTGGGGTGTTGCTCCTAATCTACGGACCAAGCTTCCCAGAATTGATGTTACGTCTGTTTTTAACATTCTTATGGGCTCGTGAACTATGGAATTTCTTGTTCCGTTGGTTTTAGTAAGGCGGCGGCAAAAGATCCATTATGGCTGAATGTTGCTAAATTTTTCCTTTACGGATTTTTAGCAGGAAATCAATTTTTTTATCTCGCTTCCGATTGCGATTGTCAGCATCTTGATGGGGCTCAACGAAGTGATGAAAGCGGGGCATTAGTGGTGTAACGTACTATATTTATGTCAAAGACGGCATCCGTCCGCGACTGCGCTTGCTCATTGATACCATTTGGCTCTCAGTTGTCGGGGTAGCGACTTTTACTGGCTCTTGGGGCGACGGCAACTCTACAAAATGTTCTTCCTTGCGCTTTATTTCATCGGGCTTGGGACTAGTAACATTCGTGACGGCTGGTTCTTCGAGGCCGAAGTTGGAAAGAAAGTCCTTCGTAGACGCTTGCGTCGAGGGATGCCGCTGGTACTGGCTGCGATGATTCCTCGTGTGACTTTGCAGAAAAATCAATGATGCGTTGGAACTTGGAGAAGGCGAAACGGCTTCTGAAATTTACGACCGTGCCAAAGAAAATGCAGAACCAAACTTAGAAATGTTTATTCACGTCACAAAAAGACGGATTTGGGGCAATCGGGCATGTCGACCTATGTTATAAAGGGACGCATTATTTCATTCGGGAACTACGATACGAATTCGGAGCGCCTGTTTGGAACGATGGGGGACGGGGTACTTTTCAGTGCCGACCGTGAAAAATACATTGAATTTTGTAAACGCGAAAACCATAAGACCTTACTTGGCTATGGCCTAGCGTTATCTCCAGAACAACTCGCGGCCATCGATAAGGAAATCGCCAAATTGATGTCGTTGACAGTGCCGTGGGATCCACCAAAATGGTGAAACCAGCAGCTCCTGGAATCGACAAAGAAGAACCGATGTATGCCTATAAGCTCAAAACAAGAAGCGGACGCAAATTGTACAAGTTCGTCTCTTCAAAATTCAAAACGTATTTTGTGATGAGTACCAACTGCGTATTGCTAGCAGACACAATTGTCGGAACAGCAGGAACCGATATTTTAAGCGCCCGAGGATTTATTTCCCCAGGGACGTATCAAGATTACTTAGATAAGGAGTTTGAGAGACCGCACAGTCTAGTCGTGACGAAGCGCGTCTATCAGTAAGAACATGGAACTTCAGGAAAAAGAATTCTTTATGAGGGAAGCGTTGAAGGAAGCGCAGAAAGCCTATGACCAAGCGGAAGTGCCAATCGGAGCGGTCGTCGTCCTAAACGGTGAAATCATAGGTCGTGGCTATAACATACGCGAGAAGGAACAAGACGCCACCCTGCACGCTGAAATCAAAGCGATTCGCCAAGCCAACCAGCACCTTGGAAGCTGGCGCCTCGAAGACTGCGAACTCTTCGTCACTCTGGAACCTTGTCCGATGTGTAGCGGAGCGATGATTCTAGCGCGTCTCAAAAAGGTGACATTCGGCGCCTTCGACTCAAAAGCCGGGACGGCCGGCACCTTTATGAACCTCCTTCAAGACGAGCGGTTCAACCATCAAGTCGAAGTCGAGCAAGGCATCTTGGAAGACGAATGCAAAGAAATCTTGCAGACCTTCTTCAAAGGCCTCCGCGAACGCAATAAACAAAGAAAACAAGAAGCAAAAGAAGCACAGCCATCCGAGTAGGAGGTTGTGCTTTTTAACGTTCTTAACAAAAACTTATCGTTGTAAACGGTTATCCACCCTTGAAAATTGTTTTCATTTTATATAATATTTTACATAGTTCTTGAAAGGAGCAGTAAATATGAAATTATCAGAAAAACAAACACAAGTCTTAGGGTGGATCGCAACATGTATGTCTGTGGCTATGTACGTAGCTTATATTCCGCAAATTATGAATAACTTAGCGGGACACAAAGGAGACTTCATTCAACCACTCGTTGCCGCATTAAACTGCTCATTATGGGTATACTATGGATTATTCAAACCAGACCGTGATATTCCACTAGCAGCTGCAAACGCACCTGGTATCTTCTTTGGTCTAATCTCTGCTTTCACAGCAATTTTTTAATCAATGATGATTCGCACAGCTTCGATTACGAGGCTGTGCTTCTTTTGATTTCTGCGGAACTTTGCGGATTTCTTTTATAATAGCAGCCCCTTCGAAATCGATACAATCATGACTTTAAAAATGCAAAGCAACGACAAAGTGCGATGATTGAAATCCGATATTTACAGGAGTAGAATAGAGGATGTTGTTAAAAGTTTCAAAGTTAACTGGAGGAATACGTATGTCATTTTTAGGTTATAACAAAGGAGAAACATTAGAATTCAACTACAAAAAGGCGTGTGGCTTATGGCTCATCGCAGTCGCATTCGTGATTGCACTTGCGACAGTTGTAGGTGGAGAACAAATCATTAATATGCAGGTTTTTAGTATCGGCTATATGGTGAGCTTCTTTTCCATCAATCTGAATAAAAAAGTCCTTCATAAGTTTTCGGACGGCCCTTCAACACCTTTCCAACGAAAAGTGTCGTTATACTCAGTAATTCTTTTTATTTATCTTATTAGTGTTATTAGGAGGCCCATTCTTCGAAACAGAAAACTGGAGACTCATCTGGTTAGGCGCGCTCCTTGCAACAGGAATTCATTTCTTCCCGTACTACTTCGTTCATGGGAAATCAATGATTTTCCTAGGGTTGGCATGCGTGATCAATGCAGGGGTCTGATATCTCTCTCCTCAAAGCTCTCTCGTGACCATCGCCTATATCGATGCCTTTATTAAATTAGCCTTTGGAGTTTACCTATTCTTCTTATCTAAACCATCCAAAGCATAAATTATTTTAGAGAACAAACAGCAAATCAATCCGGTTTGCTGTTTTTTGATAGATTGATTTCTACGGAACTTTGTGGGACGTAAACTCTAGAATTCTATTAGGAAATGATTATTTTTTTGATAAGAAACAAGTACTCTAGTTGGAATATGGTAAAATTGGCATTGAAATTTAGAAGAAAGGCAGTGCCCATGAAAAAAGGAATAGTAAGATTAACAGTTATAGCGGGAATACTTTTTGCTTCTGCTAGTAGGCTTTCTAAACTATAAGAATCAGCGAATTCATAATATCTTTGATGAAATTTATTATGAAGAGGATGACTATCGTTCGGTTGAGCAAATTATTTAGGAAAAAGAGCTTTTAGCAAAATCAAAGATATAAAATTCTATGATAATAATTCAGAAGATTTTTTTATCAACATCGAGTGGATTATCAAGAAAGTCAATTACCAAGAAATATAACGTCATTATCATATAGTTTCCATTTTTCGGATTCTAAGGTGCCCTATTTTTATATTAGAAATACGAAAAAAACTAGCAAATGCTAAAGCAACAATTAATATGAACTACCAATATTTCCCAGAGAATAAAAACGTTAGAAAAAAATATGTGGTATTTTGATGGCAAGACTGACATTTATGCGAAAAGAAAAAAATAGAGGACTATCTAAAAACAAAATGGGACTTCATTGGACGAGGTTCAGAGTGAATTTGATAGAGTTTTTAAAAAGAAAAAAATATTATCAGACTGGACTACGATTTATCCGAGTCGTTTCACTTCTACAAATTGGGGAGAAGTCGATGTGAAAGAGTACTGGGAACAAAGAATTGTACCCCCAAAATAGGGTTTTCTTATTACAACCCGTGACTTTAGTAATGACAATCAATGACAAAAGTGCCTGTTGTACGACTCCTTAAAATGATTTAATAAAGACAAGGAAAACAGTTAAGGAGCGATTCAAATGAAAATCAACATCAAAAAAACAAGACACAAAACGAACTTACAAAAGACCTAATGATTGTAGCGCTCGTCGTCAATGCATTAGCCCTTGTCATGCAGCTAGTTCTAAATGTTTTTATAGGCCGCTCATTGATCCTTGCACTCACAACTCATTTTATCTTTATCCTCCTCCCAATCATGTACCTAGCAGAAGATGCTAAGAAAAATAAAGAAGCCGACAACCATTAAATTACTAAAAAAGACTATTCATAGATAATTTTGAGGAGTATAATTGGTGTATAGATAAATAATAAATTATGAGATTTTTACCACGTTAGCAAGTTGATGAAGCAATTACGTCGTAAGTAGTGTAGGTTTTGTAGCGTTGTTTAAGGGTGGAATAGGATATGTCAAAAATTAACTTATGGAATTTTTCTTAGGTTCAATTTTTAGGTTTGTTTTTTTGTCAATTGTTATTTATTTCGTTGCGCCTGATTTATATCCGGTTTATCCAAATGTACTTTCCGTATTCTTCTTTATAGCTGTGGCTTCAGCTATCTTGATAGTTATTTTTAAAAAATTAAAATACAACAACCACTCTGAATAGAGTGGTTTTTTCATTAAAGAAAAATCCCCAACCCCCGAGGCACATAGTGAATGTTAGGATAGTTTTTCCTTCGGGAGAGACTATCTTTTTAGTGTTTCTTTTGCCATCCCTCGGCACGTATTGATTTCATAAAACAAAAGCAGATTCACTTGAAAAAGAAACATCCCATAGAGAAGCACGAAACCCCATCGTTGGCGGTAGGGAGCAGACATGTACTCTCTTCACGTTGATTTCGGAGAAGCTTGCGGATTCTATAGTAGCAGTAACGTGTTACGCATTAAATGCGAATTAGGAGGTGTAGGAATTCATTCCGTACACCTCCTTTGAGGCTTTAAAGGTGAGAGACTTCGGCTCGAACCGGTGCAACGTTACAGCTACTATGAAGTAATCCGCAAGCATTCGAAGAAATCAACACCCGCAAGGGTGCACTTTTAAGAAGAGAGAACTATGTATGGATTACTCCCAGCATCTAACCACAAAAACCAATTGGGATAGCCCCATCCGCACTCTTGCTGTGGAGCGGTTTTGATTATTTCTTTTTCAAGCAAAATCTGCTTGCTTTTCGAGGAGAAGTTTTGTATAATAGTACGTGCCGTTAGGCCGTATGGCAATAGCGAACTTATGAATCGAGTCAGGTCCGGAAGGAAGCAGCTATAAGTAACGTTCGCTATGTGCTGTATGTACATAGAAGAAGAATCAGGCTGGACCAACGGTTCAGCCTGTTTTTTTATGAAAAAGAGTATCCAGTGGAGGAGAATAGTCGCATGAAAAATCAGAGTTTCCAAGAAGAAGTGCAGCACTTAGAAATCGTGCAAGACTTAATGGAACAAAAAGTGGCGATCGAGAAAAACCGATTGCAAGAACGCGACCTGGATATCGCTAGACAAGATACCATTCAGTATGGAATCCAACAATTAGAAAACCAATTGGAATCTCCATACTTTGGAAGAATTGACGTTCAATTTGAAAAAGACGAGAGAGTTGAGAAGATGTATATCGGACCTGCAACTTTCTTTGACGAAGACGACAATGTGCAAGTGTATGACTGGCGTGCTCCAATCGCAAGCCTATTTTACGAAGGAACATTAGGAGAGCTTCAATACGAAACACCAAATGGCTTCGAGAAAGCTCAAGCCTTCTTAAAACGCGATATCGTCATCCGTAAGGGTGAATTAAAATCTGTTTATGACATTGAAAATGAAGAATCATTATTGATGGATGCCTTAAGCGCACCAACAAACCGTGACGGACACCTAGAAGGAATCACGGCGACGATTCAAAAAGAACAAAATGAAATTATTCGTTTAAATCCAAAAGACTGGTTCATCGTGAATGGATGTGCCGGAAGTGGGAAGACAACGATTTTACTACAACGCATTGCGTACTTGATGTACCAAGCAAAAGACAAGCATATGAGCGATATGCTCCTGTTGTCGCGTAACCAATTATTTGCTAAATACGTTTCACACGTAATCCCAAGCTTAACGGGAAGTGAATTGTACCAACAAACATTAGCGCAACATACCATCGAGCTTTATCGCAAAATGTATTTGCATAAAACAACGGCGCTCAGCCAAGTGCCAACGCGCAAAGTGTACTTAACAGACAGCGAGTGGATTGCGCTTGTACACCGTAATATCGAAAGGCTTATCGGCGAAAGATTTGCCATACCGTGCCATCGGAATTAAAGGGACAAGCCGTATTTACGATGAAAGACTATCAAAAAAACTCGTCGAAAGCGTGAATACAGCACTACCGTTGCAACAACAATTAACGCAAATGCAAACCGTGCTCGAGCGTACGTTGAAACGCCGTCTCACGAAATTCTTTATGTCTGAAAAGGCAAAAGCGGTCTATGAATCAATGAACGCGATGCAAATCGAAGTGTTGATGAAAGACGTGGAGACAAAGAGCGAGACAGAGTACTACCAAGCGCTTGGACAAAAAGTGTTCGAGAAGGAAGTACAAGAGGTAACGCAACAAGTGGAAATGTTCGCATTCGTGGATATTGCCGCACTTGTGGTGAAATGGATGCCCGAAGCCAAAATTCGTCGCCAAGAACTTGGTAAGACGGACAACGCGCCACTTCCATTGAAGAAGATTGAAGGCAGCCGTATGCAAGTCACTGCAGAAGGAATCCGTCTGTTGCAATATGTCGCAACACGCGTGACACCAGTTCGTGACTACACAGGCTTCAGCCACCTCTTCATCGACGAAGTGCAAGACGTGTCACTCTTATGGCTTGGAACCTTATCCAACTATTATTTCCGTGCGAAATTCACGGTAGTGGGAGATACCTTCCAATCGTTCTCAACGGCTACAACGATTTTCACATTGGAAAAACGACACCCAGAACTCGTGGACTTGATTTTTGCAAACCGCACGTTAACGCACCGCAACTTAGCGATTAGTTACCGTTGTACGGCGCAAATTTCACGTTTTGCAAATGGCATCCTAAATTGGCCACTCGATAAAAATGTGTTCCCACGTTCAGGGGCAGAAGTAGCGGTATACTTAGAACAAGAAGGCCAAGAAATGGCGCGCTTAAACACGTTACTAGAAGAAAGTCCAAAAGGCTACCATACGACAGCGATTCTTTGCCGTACGATGGACGAGGCCAAAGCGTTGTACCAACAGCTCGACCAAGATGACATTGCGCTTCTGGAAGATAGCAGCGAATCGCTTGGCAGCCGCTTCGTGTTAACGACGATTCAAGTCGCTAAAGGGATGGAGTTCGACGAAGTCATCATTTGGAATGCGACGGATGAAGCGTACCATACGATGAAAGAACAAATGATGCTGTACACCACATGTACACGTGCAAAACACCAGCTCTCACTCATCTCGCAAGCAGGCAAAGAGAGCCGCTTTATCAAGAATTCGAAAGCACCGATGAAACGAATCGGGCAGTAGAATTTTTAGCAAATCTATACTAGAATAGAACTGTAAAAATTTTTGAAAAAGGCAGGGAAGTAAAATGGCTTATCAAGCATTATATCGAAAATGGCGTCCTCAAACGTTCGATGATATGGTCGGGCAAAGTGCGGTCACGCATACATTGAAGAACGCGATTAGCAATCACAAAACGAGTCATGCTTACTTATTTACAGGACCTCGTGGGACAGGAAAAACGAGTGCCGCGAAGGTGTTTGCAAAGGCCATTAACTGTCCAAATCAAACAAACGGTGAGCCGTGTAACGAATGTGAGATCTGTAAAGGGATCACGAACGGAACGATTGGCGATGTCATCGAAATCGATGCTGCCAGCAACAATGGTGTCGAAGAAATCCGTGATATTCGTGACAAGGCGCGTTATGCACCAACGCAAGCCGAATACAAAATTTATATTATCGACGAAGTGCATATGCTCTCAACAGGAGCGTTCAACGCACTGTTAAAAAAACCTTAGAAGAACCGCCTCAAAAGGTCATCTTCATTCTCGCAACAACGGAACCGCATAAGATTCCAGCGACGATTATTTCGCGTACGCAACGCTTTGACTTTAGACGCATTACGTCGCAAGAAATTATCGACCGCTTGGCGTATATCCTAGGCCAAGAAGGAATCGAGTACGAAGCGGATGCCTTAAGCGTGGTGGCAAGATGTGCCAACGGTGGTATGCGTGATGCCTTGAGTTTACTCGACCAGATGATTTCATTTGGCGACGGCAAGGTGACGCTAGACGAAGCGATTCAAGTGTCGGGAAGTCTGACAGACGACTTGATGATTGATTTCGTGAAAGACTTACAAGAAACAAAGGCTGAAGAAGCCCTTGAAAAAAATTACAACAGCTCTTCAAAATCGGGAAAGAAGCCAGCCGCTTTGGTTGAAGAATGGTTGGAATTTGCCAGAGACCTCCTCATCGCGAAACAAAGTGGCGAGGCAATCGGTCGTAGCGAGCGATTCCTTCAGTTCAAAGACGAAGTAGAACCAGAATTCTTATACCGCTTTGTAGAGGCGTTAAATCAAACGCAACAAGAAATGCGCTTCACGACAAAACCAACGATTTCGCTGGAAGTGTTGACGATTAAAATGGCGCAACCGTACACATTGACGCCAAGAACCAGTTCTGGTGCACCGGCGATGCCAAGTAGCGAAGAAGTGCAGCAGTTGCAACAACAAATCGCGCAAATGCAACAGCAAATGAACGCGTTGTTGCAAGGGGGAGCACCTCAAGCGCAACAAGCACCAAAAGCGCAGGCGCCAAGACCAACGCGTGCGGCCTTTAAACCAAACACGACGGCCATCCAAAAAATATTGACGGAAGCGACTCGCGAAGACTTGTTGAAGGTACGTGAGTTGTGGGGCGACTTACTCAGCTGCTTGAACCCGCAAGAACAAGCGCTGTTAAGCCAATCAACGGTGAATGCGGCGGGACCAAATGGATTCGTCCTCGGATTTGCCTACGACCACTTATGTGACATTTCAGAAACAAGACCAGGATTCCGTGAGGTCATCCAAGGACATCTGGAACGCCTCGGTGGCTACAGTGGGACGTTCGTGGCAGTGACACAACATCAATGGCCACAAATTCGTGCGGATTTCTTACAAGAACGCAAGAAGAACCAAGAAGAGGAAGCTGTTTCCATCGTGACGGAAGAACCGGCCGTGGAAGATTCCCTCACACCAGAAGAACAAGCATTTGAACAAAAAGTAAACGACACGATTGAACTCTTCGGGGAAGACATCGTGCAAATCGAAGAATAGAGACGGAGGAAATGAAATATGCGTGGAATGGGAAATATGCAAGGCATGATGAAACAAATGCAAAAATTGCAAAAACAAATGGCGCAAGCTCAAGAAGAATTAAACCAAACAGAATACACAGGAACTTCTCAAAGTGATTTAGTAAAAGTGACTGTGAACGGGAAACGCCAAGTCTTAAACGTGGAAATCAAACCAGAAGCGGTGGATCCAGATGATGTAGAATTATTACAAGACTTAGTGTTAATGGCGACAAATGATGCGTTAACGCAAGCAGAAAAAGCCAACGACCAAACAATGGGTCAGTTCACGAAAAGGATTAAACATCCCAGGATTTTTAATCGATTGGAGGTTTGAGCATGCATTATCCAGAACCGATTGCACGATTGATGGATAGCTTTATGAAGCTGCCGGGAATTGGTGCGAAGACGGCTGCACGACTTGCCTTCTTCTGCATGGATATGCGTGAAGAAGACGTCTTAAATTTTGCGAATTCGCTCATCAGCTGCAAGCGTGACCTGCATATGTGTTCCGTTTGTGGAAATGTGACGCAAGAAGATCCGTGTGAAATTTGTGCGGATACTACGCGTGACCGTACGAAGATTCTTGTGGTGGAAGACGCCCGAGATGTGATGAGTATGGAGCGGATGAAGGAATATAAAGGGCTCTATCATGTGCTTCACGGGGTACTTTCTCCGCTAGAAGGGACGGGGCCGGATGATATTAATATTACGTCGCTGATAACGAGGTTGCAGGATCCGGAAGTCCAGGAGGTTATAATCGCGACCAACGCGACAGCGGAAGGTGAAGCGACTGCCATGTACTTGTCACGTCTTATTAAGCCAGCTGGCATTAAAGTAACGCGTCTGGCTCATGGGCTAGCGGTCGGAAGCGACATCGAATACGCAGACGAAATGACTCTCTTCCGTGCCATCGAAGGACGAAGAGAATTGTAATAAAATCTATTGATTCAATGAAAATGAAAGTTAAGACGTTGTCTTAAATCGCCCTCTGGGGACATCTTCATAGTGATGATAGTAAAGGCACCGGATTGAGCCTAGGTCTCAATCCTACCAAGCCTCAAAGAGCCACAGGAGAATAAATTCTCTTGTGGCTCTATTTCGCATTGGTTGCTTTGGCTTTACTATTCTCACTATAGAGTCCCCGAGGGCTTTTTTAAGCCAACGAAACTGCTTTGAATCAATAGATTTTATTTTTTGCTTCAACAGCACGGGAGAGAGTGCGTTTCGATGGGGTGCGGAGCTAGGGATGAGCAGGGCGTTACTCTCTGAGGCTTGTGAGTGGGACGAGTCATGGCGGTGCTTGCCTTCCGGTCTTGGGAACTGCGACTACGGGGTGTGTGCTTTGGAAGGGGTGTGTGCTGGGACGGGTTGGTGCTGATTAGGTTGCTGCGGAAGGGGCTGCGAAACGGGGCCTACTTAAAAATGGGTAATTTCGCGAGGGAATAGGCGGAAAGCGCAAGAAATGGTATAATATGGGAATAAAGTAACTATTTAGAGGTAATAAATGAATCAACTGTTTAGAAATTTTATTTCAAAAAGAGCGAGTGAATAGTTTTCGTGAGTTGACGAAGACGGTCGTGAAGATGGCAGGGACCGATGAAGTGGTGCCTGAAGAGGATGAAAAGTGTGCCTTGGGTTCCGTCAATCCTAGGATTAATTTTTCATATTATGGCTTTCTTCTAGTGATTGGCTCAAAAGTGTGACGAAACCACTGATTGATCAATTTCCACTTCTTTCGCTATGGCCGTTAGCGTTTCTCTTTGTCTACCTTCCGATTTTTAAATGGGCTAGATGAGTTATGGAAACAACCGCAGAGAAAACGGGACTTACAGGAGTTAATGGCGATTGCCAAACGTGCGGTGGCCGTTTTAAAAGAATATGACTATGACAATTTAGATGACGTGATTGACGCAGAAGTGGTCATCGACGAATACACCGAGCGATACGGATTATAGGAGGCCTGGGATGAGATTATGGCATGAGGACTTGATTGGGCATCTTCCGCGTCCGCAACTCTTGGGGCAGCACCGCGAATGTTGTGCGCTCAGAGGCAATGGTTGGGGCAAGAAGCATGCGACGGTGGACTATGTGTTTTACTTATAGCCCGTATGTGCTGTATCAGTACCATACGTTGATTATGGATGAAATGGAGCGCCGTGGGCTATAATGTGACGCCGCAGTGGAAAGAGGCTTCGTATCGTGGAAAGATTTGCCCGCCGTATACCGAAGTGGATGAGTGTGCGTGGGCGAGTCCGTTATACAAAGAGCACGATGATGCGTATTACAAAGAATGTATTGAAAATTTAGCACAAAAAGGAATTATCCTGGAAGGAGAAAATCATGTTTAGACTTCTATTGAAAGACGTTGCGACGAAAAAAATGTTAGTGAACTTCCGAGAGTTGACAAGCTACTTAATGAAAAGAGGCGGGAATGGATGATGAACTGCCGGAACTAGTCGATAAAACGGCAACCATCAAAATGATTGCGGGGATGTTTTTATTCATCATAGTGATGCGTACGGGGATTTTATCGAGACCACTTGAGTTTATGGTAAACAAGGTTGCTCGGAGAAGGGAATGTGATTTTTCTACTCTTACCATTTGTTTCTTTGTACTTGTTTTTAGGATTCTTTTTTTCTTTCTGTACCGAATCTGGTCTAAAAAAAGTACTGACACGTAAACTTGGCGAAGTGATACCACTAGCGGAACGTGCGATTGCAACGCTTAAAGCAGCTGGACGCGACGACTTAGAAGAGGATATCGAAGACGCAGAGTTTCTGATTGAGGATTATAAGAAGAGATTCGGGTTTTAGGAGATGCGAAATGAAATTATTTAGAAAAGCGATTCGGCAAAGACGATTAACGCGGATGCAGGGAATTGCTTAAACAAGTGATGGTTGAAAATGATAGCGAGAATGAGCTGCCACAGGATGGAAGAATCTCCAGAGGCCTCGTGCTTATACTAGAGCTTATCATAGTAGGTTCGCTACTACGAATCCAGATCTGCTTGATTCTAGTGGGGCTTTTATTCTAATGGGCCTTATTTTTCCACCATTCTTACTTTTTGGAATTTTACTAGGAATGGGTACTGTACTTCTCATTATAGGGGTCATTTATTTGTTTCGTTATTTCAGGGTAGAGGCCAGTTATCAAGAGTTTGGAATGTTAACTGAACTAGCCGAAGCAGAGCTTTCATATATAAAAAGAACCATTTCTTCCTATAACCTGAAGAAGCGGAAAGACTTCAGTACTATATGGAAGAGTTGAAGTTAGAAACAGAAGCAAAAAAATCTGAATTAGGTAAATGAAATTTTTGGGGAAATAAAAGATGAAGAGAAGATTTGAAGAGAAAAGAATTGATAGACTACAGCAATTAGTCAATGAAGTCGTGATCTTATCTGCTATGGAAGAAGAGACGATAGAAGTGCGACCATAGATATATTCCAAAGATTTTTATTTAACATGTTTATGTTTTTCGAAATATTTTGTCTAGTATCATTAAATCTTAAAATAAAAGGAATTTTTCGTTTGTTGGTAGATTGGTACGAAGGCAATCAACAATCTGTGAGGAATGCATTGGAAAATGTTAGTTATGAACCTTTCATTATCGTATTTCTTCCAATAATGATGCTCTTTTTATATTTCTTGCAACTGCACCTTCAAAAAAACAAGATGTGAGAGAAGTCGTTGCAAGGGCGGATGAAGAGCTCGCAAAATGGGAACACACTCCATCTGCAGAGATTCCTCATGCTGTAAAGGCATTAAAATATCATTTAGAGGAGTTACGATTAGACTACGATTTGTAATAACCCTTGAACGACAGGAGAAATGGGAATGGAATTGAAACAGAAAGTTAAGAAACAGGATGTACAGCGATTGCGTAGATTAATTCAAGAAGTCGCTGAGCAAAAATGGCGAAGAAGCTAAATTACCGTTCAGCTTTTTACCGTGGCGCGGTATTTTAATGGCTATTAGTCTCGCTGGATTAGCATACGGCGTTGTGGCTACGTTTATTGTCACAATATCTACAATATTCTTTACAGAGCTTACGATGCAGCAGCCAGGGAAAGGGTATCAAGATAGCCTCTTCGGCAATATGATGCTCGACTGGGTTATCATGTTTGCCTTTATAGCCTTTGTTCTCTATTGCTGCTACAAATCCGTTTACTGGGAATGGAACAAGCTGGTTGTTCGAGGGAATAAAGACGTGGCGATATGGAAAGCTGCACCAAGAGAAGCCAGCCGCGAAGCTGTTGAAGCGCTAGAGTCGTATCTATACGAACATACAACGAGTGCGGAGTAGAGTCCTTCTAAGGCAGAGTTACAAAAAGTTTTTGAAACAAGCGCATAGGATTATTAGGGAACGTAAAACCATTTAGAACTCTCAGAAGAATGGATTCAAGAGTTGGATGATTGTGTGTAAAGTGAGGGAATCATACGGAATGACTGTTTAAAAAGAATCTTTTGGGGATAGAAGATACGACCTTTGAACGTCAGGAGGAATGACAATGAAAAAAAGAAACAAAAAGTGAAGGAACGCCACGTAAGACAACTACGCCAGTTGATTGAAGCAGTGACCGAGCAAAACGGGGAAGAAGGCACACTACCAATGAGCTTTGTACCCGTTACGCATCTGCATAACCATCCTTAGTGTTGCTGGAGTGGTGTGCGGAGTGGTGGTGTTTGGAAGAATGGCTGTGGTCGAAGCAGGCTTGTTTCAAGCACTTCAATCGATGTTTTCAAACGAGGGATTCAGAGATAGCCGCACAGGTAGGTAAGGGTCCTCTTCGGCTTGGCGATTCACTTTGGCATTATGTTTGCCGCCCTTGCTGTTGTTCTCTACTGCTGCCACAGATCCGTTCGTTGGGAATGGAAAAAAAGCTCGTGGCTCGTGGAAATGAAGAAGTGGCGACGTGGAAAGCCTCACCAAGAGAAGCCAGCCGCGAAGCTGTTGAAGAGCTAGAGGTGTATTTACAGGAAAATGCAGCGCTTGGCAAACCTTCCTGGGTGAAGGAAACCGTACAAGCTACCGCTACGAGTGTCGGCACTGCGATGGAAAAGGTGAGCAAAGAACACGAAGTAGCAAAACGCCTAACCAGCGTCGAATCTTCAAGAGTGCGCGCCTTAAGAAGACTATTGAAGCTCGTCTTGAAGATCAGCGGACGAGAAGAACAGCTTCCAAAAAGCTCGTATGGACTTCGCATCTACGTCCTGATTACAGTCGCAATTGCGGGCATCGTCATTGGACTAGTATCTGGATTCTTTACGTATTTGAAACTTTTCATCGCCTGCCTAGTGACGTTGCAATTGAGCGTCGCAATCGGTTATCTTGCCTTCATTTGGCCACTAGCCCTTATCTGGTTCTTACCGATTGCCGCCTTCGTTGCAGTCTTCAATTGGCACCGCAGAGAAACGTTTAAGGAATGGAAAGAACTATTGGCACTGGCAGACCACGAAGTCGAAGAGTGGAGTCAAACCACAGCCGCACCAGATGAAGTAGCAGAGTTACAAAAATTTTTGAAAAAAGCACATAAGTACTATTAGGAGGACATTATGAACTATAAAAACGATTTGGCAGTCTCAAACGACAAGACTGCGTGAACTCATTCGCATTGTAAACCGTAGAAGCAAACAACCGCGCGTCCCTGCCAAGAGATAATCGTCAGATTCGCCTCTTTTGTATGCTCTTCTTTGGAATAATCACGCTCTATACGATTATGACGACAGGATTCCTGGCGGCCATCCTCGGCTCAATCTATATGCTCTTTTCAGGAAAATCCTCACCAGTCATGGACCGAATGTTACCGTACTGGTGGATGCCGATTTTATGGGTAGCATTGATTGCGATTTTTCATCCTCATTCTCTGGCTGGCGCGTCGTTCGCTTGTAAAAGAAACACTCTTCTTACTCGAACACGCGAAAGACGAAATCGCGCGCCAATATGAAGAAGGCAATGGCGTTGTTTCACAAGAAGTCATCAATTTAGAAAATTACGTCGACGACTTACAACGCAATTACCGGTTCTAAGGAGGAAGTAGATGCTTATTTTAGGATATCCAAGAAGACTCGCAGTGAATCAAAAAGAAGTGAAGGAAGTTCGCACTGTTGCCAACCGACTCGTAACGGAAAGTGGCATTCCAGCTGAATTTCCAGAAGAAACGAAACGCGGGGTGTTCTTGTCGCTCTTACTCGGGGTTGTATCGATTATCGCAGCGCTCCTAGTGGCAGGAATAATCTATCTATTTCGTTGAAATCGGTGGAAACATTGTCGGATTCGTGCAAGTCCTTGGGATTTTTGGCATTCGGATTTTTCCGCACTGCTCTTGATGTGGTCCGTGTTACTCATTATCACAGCCATTTTTATATCGCCGGGAGCAAAACAAGCGCTGGAAGGAACTGTCTGCGCTGCTGGATATCATCGATGAAGCCATTCTCGTGTTACGCGAAGAAGACCGCAGTTATTTAGCATTGGAATTAAAAACGCGCCGAACGACTCGTGGACCGCTACAATGACGTCCGCCGCGTCGTGACATTGGTGGAACGTGTTTAAGGAGTGAAGGATATGTATATTTATGTAGCATCAAGACGAAAAGAATTAAAAGAAAAAGAAGTACAAGACTTTCGAGCAGTCGCAGAACGCTTAGTGGACGAAAGTGGGATTGAAGCAGAATTTCCCCTTGTGACGGAACGTTCTCCATTGTTGAAAGTACTAATCTGGATATTAGGAATTTTTCATGGCTTTTGATGCTTGGTGGATTGGGGTATTTGTGGTTTTGTTATTGGAGGAAATACTGACGATCCGCTTCTCATCCTTGGTATTATGTTTTTCGCATGTTTGCTGGGGCTCATCGTTTGGCTGGTGGGTGTCCTTTTTGCAGCCCTTTTATACCGTCGTGAACAAGATAAACGTTGGGCGGAAATGGAAGAGCTGTTGGATATTGTTGACGAAGCAACGATTGTTTTACATGAGCAAAATCGGAAAGACTTAGCCGTAGACATCAAACGTACGGAAACATTAGTGAAGAAATACAGACGTTACGGCCTCTAAACGCATATCTATCATTAGGGAGAGAAAATCATGGATTTACAAAGAATTCGATACAGAAAAAATGAAGCACAAGAGTTTCGCGCATTGACCGAGCGCCTTGTCGGAGAGAGCGGCCTGGACATCGAGCTGCCGTATGAAAGTCCGGGAGTGCAGCACCTTATGAAGTATTTTTATGTCCTCGTGGGCATCCTCGTGCTGCTTACGATTGGACTCGTGGCATTTATCTTCTATGTCAACGGTGGAAAATCAGAGAACTTTATGATCACCCTCAGTAACGAAGAAATGCTCGTGTTCTTCCCGCTTGTAATCGTGTGGATGTTCGGGATGTTCTTTTTAAAGGCGTTAGACGCACGCAATCAGCTCTTCATCCAAAAAGACATCCGCGCGCTCTTGCCGGTTGCCCAGGAAGCACTCGAGGCTCTTAGCGGAAACGAGAACGACCACGTGAGACGTGCCAAGCTCCTCGTTAAAAAATACAAAACTTACGGGTTATAATGGGACCAGCAACTGTTAACATATAGGGGTTGGAAAACAGAAGGAGTAAGAATGAAGAAGAAAGTCACTCAAGAAACTGCCCACCGACTCCGAGAATTATTGGAGAAGGTGATTTCAGAAAGAGAAGATGCAGCACCTTTGCCGAAAAATCATCAAATAGCGCGGTTACTATTGCCACTATTCGCGCTTTGTTTCGCTGGTGTCTATTTACAAAATGCGCACGCCTTTTCGATTATAGGGGGTGCATTTGCAACTATTTTTTGAGGTTGGCGTTTGGGAAACGTTCGAATTCGTGGTAACCGTCACGAGCCACTATTTCTGGACGTGGAGTGTTCCTTTTATCGTTCTAGGAGCTGTCTTTTTCTGGAGACGTTATTCCTTCAAGAAGGAATTCAATGCTTTAGTGGAACGAGCAAAGGAAGAGATTACTCTCGGGAAAAAGAAACCACTCGAGACAAATCGCAC
>BNJU01004900.1_pt1 | contig 63625 bp, 118 predicted proteins | sample 8539281 | NCBI WGS metagenome assembly BNJU01 (sample SAMD00202456, study PRJDB9452) | human saliva metagenome | isolation source: human saliva | place: Japan
CAGTTACGTATTGCTCGATACGCCCGTCTTCGATGAAGACCACGCGGTCGAACCGTTCGATGTCGCGAGGATGCGTCACCACGGCGTGCGGTTCTGCGCCGCCCATGAACGTATCGAGCAGGCCGGTCTCCGTATCGACCGAGCTCATCGAGCATGATGATAGGCGCTCTTCGACAGCAGAACGCGCAAGCATGCGGTGACGTTCGCCGCCGAAAAACCGCGCGCTGTCCTCGCCGCAGAGCGTGTTCAGATCCGCGGGGAGGCGCGCAAGCGCCGGTGCGGAGCCCGGACGGATTCCATGTTTCGCAGTGTCGTCGGTTGCATCCGGATCGGCGATGCGCAGGTTCGCGCAGTCTGGTCGAAGACGGGGATCCTGCTACCGGACCGCGTGATGCGCGGGATGCCTGAAGGACGACGCCTGCGCCTGGCGATGCGTATCAACCCGGTTCTGCGGCGTCAGCGTTCCGCGTATGAGCGAAAGTTAGCGTCGATTTGCCCGACCCGCTCCGCCGAGCACGGCGACTCCCTCGCCGAAGCGGGTATGTCGAGCGTGATGCTGTCGAGCGCGGGCGGTCCGATGTCGTAGTATCGCCAATTCGCGCACGTCGATCGCGGATGCGCCGCATCCGCTTCGTTCGAAGACGGCAGCCCCCGCGCATCCGCATGGCGCCTGCGGTTCGGGAAGGCGTCGATCGTCGGATCTGCGCCTCGGTCAGTTTCGACCGCCTTCACGGTTTTCAGCATGCGCCTGATGGCGCGATCCCCATCCTCCCGCCGAAATGCGTTCAGTATGATCGGGCGTAGGCGTAGCTTTACGGCCGCACCGTGCGGGAAGGGGGAGAATGTCGCGCGAGAGAATCCGAGGCTAAGGCCGACCCAGTTCGCCGTATCAGCCCATGGCGCCTTGGTTCGGCGAAGCGCTCGCCTGCCCAGATGACCGCCGCGCATGTTCCGATGTAGGCGACCGCCGCCATCGAGGCGTCGATGATGGCGGCGAAGCTCAACTGCGGATTCTTCGCGTGCGATTGCGAATCGCGTCAAATGGCTGCCCTGAGGAATTCCCGCTCCCGCGGCCCGCGAGCACGATATCGTTCGGTTTCAAGACGTCATCGGTCAGGTTCAGCATGCATCCAATGCGTTCTTGCTGTGTTCAGATGCGGTTCGGTGCGCAAGGAAATGAGGGGAAGGACGGCCGCAACGCCGAGGAGACGGCTGTGCCGGGCTGCGAAGGGTGCGAGACACCGAGCGACATCACGACGAGCAGGTAGAGCAGAAGCGCTGTCACGGTAGGGAAGTGCCAGGTAGAGGTTCTGGATATGGCCGATGTCGATGCCTGAGCACCTCGCCCGCGCTTCAGCGATCCAGGCGCAAGCGCGGATCTTCGAGCGCGGCATACAGGCGAAGACGCAGGTCCGATGTCAGCGGAAGACCCAGTCGGGCTGACGAGGCGCTCGAAGCGAAGGACGGCTCAAGGCTCCGAACACCTGCACGCAGGATAAGGCAGGGATTGGCAGGATGGCGTCAGACGCTCGGCTGACCGATGAGTCTGACGAACATGAGGAGCGTCGCGAAGGCGAGGGCGGCTACGCCGAGGGCGACGCACGATGAGCTCGGGGCGGGAAATATCGAGAAGTACGACGCACCCAGCGGTCGCGTTCCGGAATATCGGCATTCGGGCGACGGCATCGGTGACGGCCGCATGCGTGAAGGCTGCATCGTCGGAAGCCCGGCCGTCACAAGGCAGGTTACGCGGATGCGCGACGTTACAACGGCCGGCCGAAAGAGCCCGTTCAAATGCGCAGCTTCGCCGGTCGCGGTTGCGCAAACGTGAGGACTGCGTCATGCGATGCATGCGCGTCATCCGCAGCATGCTGCGCTCGTCCATGGCGTCTTCGACTCTGGACAAGACGGCCCCTTCCATGCGGAAGATGTCCACGGGTCGAGCCAGTGAAGGCGATGCGTGACGATGATGCATTGATTCGAGCAGAGGCAGCATGTGCTGTTTGAGCTCAGCTCCGTTTCCATCGTCGAGATGTTTCGTCGGTCGTCCAAGACGATGCGACGTTCGGGCACGAAGAAAGCGCGAGCGCGACGTTGGGTCATCGCCCGACAGCCCTCTGCCGCTTTCGGGCGATCACGGCGTCGAGGCCGTCGGGTCTCATCCTGCCGAGGGCGTCGAGTACTGCAGCCTGCGCTGCTTCGAGCACGGCCTCGTCAGACGGCGTCGGCGCGTAGAAGCGCAGGTTGTCGCGCAACGATGCTTTGAAACACATAGGGATTCTGGGATGTAGACGACCATGCCGCCAGGCGTCGCAGGAAGCACGACGTCGCTGGGGCTGATTCGCTGGAAACGGCGATCGCGCCTGTTGGCGACGGTGAAGCCTGCAATAAGTGGCGGGTAAGCGTGTTTTTTCCCGGGACCGCCTGGCCTAAGGGGATGACCATGTTCGTGCAGGTCGATGGTCGCCTTTCGATCGCGGAGAAGCCGGGCGTCTCTCGTAGGCGACCGAGACGTCGCGCAGGGAAAGGACGGACGAATGTTCCAGACCGCAGGCGCGGCCTTTCCTCCGCCGGCGTTTTCTCGGTTCGCCCCGTGTTCTTCGAGGTCGAGCATCGCCGCCAGAGCGTTCTTCCCATCGAGCGAGGCATAGAAGTTCTCGCGGCGGCGCGGATGGGCTTGAAATATTCGGGCGAGAGGAAGAGCACCGCGAGCGCCGGGCGAGCGATGCTGCCATCGGGATCAGATGGAGGCCGAGCATGATCGCGACGGCGGCGACGCCTGCGGTCGCGATGAGGTCGGAGCACGGCGCCCGGGAAAGCGTGGCGACCTTGAGTTGCAATGATGTCGCGCGGCGGAGCCACGGTTCCAAGACCTGATCCTGCGCTCCGTCCGCGCCGAGGGCTCTTGATGGTAGGCAGCCCCCGCAGCGTGTCGAGGAAATGGTTGGACATCAGTTCGAACGCGCGGTACTGCTGCGCTCATCCTGCGCCATGTTTCCGATCAAGATCACATGAAGACGATGATGGGAACAGCACGAGCAGGATGAACGCCGAAACGATATCGAGCGAATCGCAGCGATGAAGATGATCAGGGGAATCACGATGACGCCGACCATTTTGGCAGCACGAGCTTGAGATACGACGACTTTGCGCGGCTCCTTCACGAAAGCGTTCAGCGATGGCGGCCGAGCCTGCCTTCCTTCAGACGCGTCGCCCGAGAACGTCCACCCATCAGCCGCTCGCGACCCGCCGCGCGAGCGCGCGAACGATTCCATGCGGGTATCCGATATCCAGGTAACGGTTTGGGATGCGCGAAGCATGCGGCGAAGACGCGATGGGCAGACTGATCGGATACGGGATCTCGTTCCAGAGTGCGTGCGATGGCCGTCGAGAGTTCTGCATGCCCTCTCCGAGCACGCAGCAGAGCGCATGCGCGAAGGCGGCGACGAAGCATGATGATGATATTCCGACGGCGGCAGGCGAAAGTCTCTTATCGAACATCGGCCGCTTTCATCGGGGAGGGGATGGTCCGATCGATTCGCCGTGCGTCTGGGGAGGATGCGTACGGTCGCATGTGTGTCGATGGAATGCGCCGTCCGCCCACGACGGGCGATTTACGTTTCGCATGCGGCGCAGGCATTCCGTTCGCGCGTCTCTGCATGTGCATTGTTGCTCGATGCGTAGCATATGCATTCTAAAGCGGTGCGGGGCGGATAGACGGCAGAGGCTTCGGCCTCGGTCAACTGGCAGACGAAAGGTCGGATTCGCCTGATCGTCCGCAAAGATGCGCGTCCGTAGGATCGGCGGAGATGACAGGCGGTTCTCATCTTCCGCCTATTGCCTCTGGCAGAGCCGCGTGCTGGCGTAGGATGTCGCGACTCCAGAGGGGACGAACCGGCGATGCGCGCCGCATGGGGAAAGCGAAGTCGCATCATGTACGACATCATCATCGAGCCGGGTCCGGTAAGCTGAGCCGCGTACGGCGCTCTGCAACGACGCGTAAGATTGGTCATCTTCGAGGCAGCCAGGTCGGAGGAAGATTTCGCACGTGTCGGCTACGCATTTCGCGGGCGCGCCGCAGTGATGCCGGGCGCCGATTGCGAAGGCGTTGATATCACGCACGCCGCCGGGCGACATTCGTCACGAAGTCGTGCGTGCGATAGAGATGACGGCCTGGTGTTCGTCGCGTCGCACTGACGCCGTTCAAGTGAATCGAAATGCGTCGCGCACGGCGGCACGCCGCGAGCGGCGGCCATGATGGGAAGATGCTTTGCCGTCGTTTCACCAGGCTGAACGCACCGCGCGACGCTGTTTCCGGTTCGCTGGAGCGCGAAGTTCACGTGATCGGCGGCGCGAATGGGGCCGCTAAGGAGGCGATCTCCAGCGAAGACGGCGCGCGTGACCATCGTGTGCGGTCGAGCCCGCGCTTGCGTGCTCGTCCCATTCAGGGTATCATCGAGGCGACGGACGCCATCGTCGTCCGTCCTGCGAGCAAGATCGTCGCGGTGCGAGGCGAGTCGAGACCGACATCGAATCGTTACCGACGGGTCGGTCGACCGTGTCGTGCCCGTGCGCGTGTTCTCGCGGCCGCAGGCCACACGGCATGCTGACGGCGCGATCGAGCCGGATGCCGCAGGCCATATCGCATCGACGAGGCGATGCGCACGATGCGGATGGCGTGTTCGGCACGGAGCATCCGATCCGTATGCGCCAGGTGCATCGCCGTCGGAGACGGCGCGATTGCCGGCATGTCCGCTTCTGCACTGTTCTAAGCAGGCCTATCAGAGGTTTCCATCCGTTTCCTGCCCATGGGCAGAGAGTGTTCTATGACTTCATGTTGCTTTAAATGAGCCATGCCTAGAGGAGTTGCCCCGTCACTATGGCATTGACGTCCGCTCCGCATTCCACAAAAGCTTTTACCGCATCGATATTGCCTTCATGAGCGTGTTGTTCTCATTCTTGTCCTCGAGTCGATTTCGCTCCACTTTAATAAGGAGGCGCATTGGTGAAACGTCGAGTTCGGCAGCGTAGAGAGGAGCGAGTTTTACGCCACGACATGGAATATGAGTTGAGCTAATTTCATTTGTAAAAGTATCCCCGAACCCCAACAGGTTTCTGTAATGGATTGATTTTACGAGAAGGTAGTTTAGAGCGTCTTCTTTACTTATCTGTCGACCCAGAAATATAGGTCATTCGGTGGTTTTTCGTGCAAGCACGCGAGCATCCAGTTGTCGGAGGTGATTACTACTCTTTAGTAGCTACGGCATGATACTTCTCTTCTTCGATGACGGAATTAATGGTCTCAAGTTCCGAGTCTGAATTCGAAAAGTTTGTAGACCAGTTTATTTAGGTCATTTGCCGAGAAACATCAGCATTGCCCATGTACCCTTTCTACTAATTGAACTGGTTATCAGCAGCGATTTTTAAAGTCTTCGAACTATCTGAACCAATCTTATGCGATCTCGTTGGCGCTTATAAAGACAGTAATGTGCCAAGGTAAACCGCTCTTGTTTGGTAGCCTGGAAAATCGTTTGGCAACAACACACCCCGAGGTATTCAATGAGGCGAACCAAGCTTGCAATGTAAGTAGGTAAAGATGTTCCAGGAGTCCACTTCTCATTGTCGCATCACTTCAGGAGTGGTTGCGGATTTCTCTTGAGTTTTAGTTTGTAGAGTCGATATCCATCCTCATCGCGCACCGGGCATACATATGCAGAGATGTAGTAAGGCGATTGTTCGAGGCTTTCTATTGACCATACTGGGCCGTTAAGATCTTTTGGTTTTATTGCATCCATCACAGCCAATTGACCCTCAGATCTACTCTTTCATTGTTCAAGTCCCTTCCTCAACGGTATAACCATGCTGTACGTGATGGTGGCGATCGTCACCATCTTACTAATGTTTTTTCAGACTGGTAAGCTCGAAACTGTTGAACCATTCGAATATGGAAGACGACGTATCGCCAGCCTCCGCCCGTTCTGTCCTCTGCTTGCCATAGGGCGCTCGCGCCGCACACCAATCCGCAGCATTCCCGACCCGCCCGCCCCACACCGACCGCCTCGTGCGACGTCAACCGCGTCGCGTATGAATGCGCGTCCGCGCAGGAAAGGACGCTGCCATGTCTTCGGACACCCGCACTCATCGAGCCCACACTCCAGGCGATTCCGCAGCGGGTCTCCGCGCAATGGTCGGGGCAAGCCAGATCGTGCTGGCTCGCCGCCGCTTCCGCCGATCGGCTCGAAGGCATGTGGCGCTTCCGTATCTTTGCGGCGCACTATGGTGGCGGGGCGTTCCTCCCTAGTCTCTTCGTCGTTTTCGTGTTCACGTCGGCATTTCGCCTCACGCTGGAAGTCGCCTGGCCGCAAGACGCGGCAGCGCGCATCGGCGCATGGTCGCTGTCTCGGAGATCGGTATTCGTCGGCGTGTCGGTCGTCGGCAGTGCCGTTCATCATCGCGCCCTGCTTATTGCGTGATCGGCGGCCGCGACCACAGTCGTTCGCCCACGTTCTCGACTCCGCCTTCGGCGATGGCCGACGGGGACGTACTTCTCGTCCTTCTTCCGCGAAATTCGGCCGCAGAGCGTGAGTTTCATGCTGCGTGTTTCGCGGTCACGTTCCCGACGGTCGCTCTGGCGCGAACGGCGGCATCGAGAAGGCGAATCCTCACCGCGATGTCGCGGCGTTTATCGTCGCGTCCATCGCGGTGGCTGCCTTATGTCGCTGACGCTCCCGGCGCGCTTGACGGGCCCGTTCATTACCTGAAGCCTGACTTTTCCAAATTCTCGATAGACCTCGTGGTCGCCGCGCTCGCAGACGTTCTTCGCGCTTCCATATCGCGATGGCCATCATGGTGACGTACTGCCCTACGTGAAGTCCGGAGGTGTCCATTCCCACGTCGTCCGGTGCAGACCGCCGTGGGCGACGCCGCATCTCGCTCGCCTCGTGTCACGATGGTCGCCCGCCGCCTTCGTCGCGTTCGCTCGCGCCGCCGCCGAGAACCTCAGTCCGTCGCCTGCATGTTCCATCGTGCCTCCTCTGCGTATTCGAGAACATGGGCCGGTCGCGGCGCGCTGGCCCCGTGTTCTTCCTGCTCGCGTTCGTCATGGGCGCCTCACGAGCGCCATCCGCCCGTCGAGCGGCTGCACGTCGACTCTGGTCCGACGCCCCTCGGCGCCATCAGCCGCCGTCGCGCGCTCGTCATCGTCATCGTGTACGTGTCCGTCGTCGGCATCGTCGTGGCGCTCGGGCACAGCGGGCTGTCGTGCGTCCAGCCGATGGGCGAGGGATCGACGATCCCCGACGCGCTCGACTTTCGTTTCCACCCGCGCTCATGCCTCGCAGTCGCGCTGATCACCCGCCTGTTCTCTTCGGATTGATCGTGAAGCCGGTCAATATCGACGAAATTCGCCGCTCGTCGGAATTCCGCCTCGCAAATGCGTGGTCGGCCATGATCACGTACGTGGCGCGGGTCTGCATCCTCGCGGACTTCGTGGCGTCGATCGGGAACTCTCGGTTCTTCAGCTCTGATCCGAGCTGTCTCGTGCGTTTTATCGGCAGGCCGTTGCGCACCCTACGTCTTTGTCTCGTGTCAAACGGCTGTTTTACAAAGAAATGCGACGGATTTCGTATGCTGGGAAGTATGGGTTTGTATCCCAACATTCTCCCAGGTCAGATTCGCTACGTTTTCAATTCCGATAAAGCGAACTGAACTGCGTAAACCGCTATTTTATGCGCGACGAAAACGGACGTTCAAAAATTGTAAATCAGTCATTTTTGACATGCGTGCTGGCTGCATCCGTTGAAAATATTGGCCTCTCTCGATTTTCGTTTTGACAACAGAGGCGGAGAATGGCTCAGAAAACAGTTGGCTTGCGGAAACGATAGGGGCCAGCCTACGAAAACGGAGGAATGAACTGCTGAAACGGTTTGTTTGCTTCTCGGGGCGATAGGCTAGCCTGCGGAGCAATAGCTGTCTTTAAGGCACGGTCATGACCGACCCTACGTCAAGCTTCTGATGACAACCGCAACCTCATCCCCGTCTTCTCGCTCGAGGGCGATGACGTAGCGCACCGACTGGCGCCGCGGCGAAGGCGTCGCCGCTCGTGTGTGGGGAAAGCATGGGAGCTTCCAGAGCGCGGCATCATGACCGGCAAGGATCATGACGTCGGGCAACATGCGATGTCACGATTTCGAATACGTCGCCGTTGCGCGAACGTGGCGACGGCGATTTTCTACGTGGAGTTCGTCCAGCTGCAGTGCGGCACCGAAGACATGGTGCCTCAATGAAGAGCTAAGGAGATGCGAGATCGCAACGACGTGCTTCTGGCAAGTGACAGAAGAACTCGCTCGTGTTCCTGTCGTTCCCGGGCGACGAGGCGATGGGCGGTTGCCTGGCGTCGGCCGCGGTTTATCATCGTCGAAGGCGCTGCCGAGCCCTGCTCGTTCTCTCCGTTCTCCGTGAACGTTCAGGAAACGAGCCTCTCGCCCTTTGCTCGCCGTTCTTTCGAGATAAAAGAAGATATTAATGTGCACGATTCCGCCGAAGAGCATATGGCGGCTGCACGCTGTTCAGCACAAGGACGTAATATATGCTGATGGCGAAGCCAGCCTCGATTACGCCCGCACGGTGCGGCGGCCGTGCGCATCTGGGAGGGAGATGTTCTGGTGGCGACGGTTCCGCGTCCTTCTCGGCCCCAAGCACCTCTTCCTGCGAACGGTCGATGAGCGCACGGCACGCGAAGGATCGCGTAGCCGACGAAGATCAATGTACGTGACGACCGAAACGGTCGCGGCGACGCCGCCGCTGACGGCGCTCGGCATGAGCAGAAGCAGTGCGCGTGTCTGCGCCCGAAGAACAGGTACGACAAGGCGCCGCACGGCCTTCCACCCCTTCAGTCCATGCTTCTTCACGAACCTGAACACGTCACGCCGAGCAGATCAGCAGCACGAACAGCAATAGCCACAACGATGCCCATCACGACGTTATTCCTGACGCCCGCGCTCCGACTAGCGGCGAAAGATAAGACTGCAGGTACACGACCACGTGCCCGAGCGTGAGGATCCATGCGATATAGAAAGCTCGGCGAACGGGCGCAGACAGCGACCTCGACGTGCGAGAACACGCCGACACATGACCACAATGAACAGCCAGGGCACCAGGCACTTGGATAGTCCAGAAGAAGGCCAGCGTACGCCTCACGAAGCACCGATCGAGTCAAGCGTCAGAAACGTCACGACCACGACCGACGTAAGGACGAGAAGACGACAGGCGCCTTCTTCGGGTTTCGCAGCGAAAAACGCCGCGATGGCGATGATAAGAACAAGAACCGCATCAGGCGACCTACCCTTTTCGAGCCTGAAGCTCCCGATGACGTCGGAGAAGCTGCTCGTCGAAGAGGAAGAAGCCCTTCAGAACTTCAGACGCGACAGAAACGCGTAGCAGGAGGCGCCCGGCAAGCTCAGAGAGCGTGTCGAACCAAGAGATATGCGCTCAGAAGCCCCAAGGACATGCCATCTGCACAATCGCATCCCGACGTCTCCCCCCTCAAGCGCCCCTCAACGGCACGGTTGACAGAGACCTCAGAACCGCACGAACGACAGGTGGTCACGCAGCACCGTATCCTCGCGCGCTCCACGCTGTATTGACGAACAGCTGATAGACCTCGATAGCCCCTGAACATAAGCCCCCTCTCACCGTGTACCGATTCATAAGGCGCGCATAGCGGCCCTTCCATGAAGAGGCATCCGGCGCAATCGACAGCAAGCCCTGGCGCGTTCCTCGAACTCACGCTTCGCAAGATAGCGCCTTCACGTCGATACCCTCGCCGAGCTTCACCGACGTCCTCGCACGCCGAAATCGGCAGCAGCGAAGCCTCCACCTGCTCGGCAGTCAAGGGCATGAAATACACGCAGCCAGCATATCATAGGTTCGCGGCCTCGAAGCGCCAAACGTGCGTCTGCAAACGTGCACCGAATGTCACCTCAGGTTCGTCATATTCCTCCCTGATTGCGATTGCCTTCACGGATTCCGCCACCGTTCCGCCATCCGACGGCGCGGAAGAGGATGCGCAGGCAAAAGGGAGGAAAATGCGCCGAATGGGGACAATCCAGCCCCGCCGTCCAAACGAACGAGACCAATTCCAGACGTTACCGTACCGCCTGACCTCGATATCCGACATCCAAGTCGCCATTCAAGGTCAAAAGCATGATGTAAATCGTGACTAGCCCCACGCCTCCGATATCCCCAAGCTGATGGCAGTTCTCTCGCCGCACGCGACGGCCTTGAGACGCCGCTTCCTGGTCGTCCAACCGCCAAGAACGTGCGCCGAGCAGCAGTTAGCAAAAACACGCGGGCCCCAGTCCTGTCGGGCTCGGCGATGGTCCTCATAGCATAGCGCACTGTCGACCGTGTTGCCGTCGTTGTACCAGCGCATCTCAGCAACCCCCATGCAGCTCTTGCAGCCGATGCAAGTCTTCTCGTCACGAGCACGACGCCGGTCCTCGTCACGATAGCCACGCCGCCCGGCACACCGACGCATCCCGGTTCTCGCATTGCTGGCACCGCAGCATGCTCACATCAGGATACGTCCACTGACCCATCGCCCACGCGGTTGCGATACACGCCCATCGATGTTATGCAACGTTTGCGGCGGCAACGCAGAACTGCACCCGCAGCGATCAAGGTCGATAACGAAGTACCTCTTCATAGAACACATCCTGTCCCTGATTCGCCCTGTGTGCATGAAAGGCTGAACTCTTCAGCCCCGACCCAGACATTGTCGGGTCGCTCGATCTCTCGATCTTCACCAGAAGCCGCGGTTGGTGTAGGAGCCGAAGACCCGCTGAACGGCGCTGTTCTTGGTGAGCACATTAACGCCCTCCTGTCCAGCCACCGCCCGGCTTATCCCTGCGACTCAAAGGCCCCGGGTTCCAGAAGCGCCCCATCCACACGGTGGGGGTTGATGGCCCGGTCAGCCACGCGTGCACGGATCTGCCGCGGCGGCTCGTGACCTCACCCAGTCCATGTGCTCGATGAGCCCTCGCGCTTTAAGGATCCATGCGAACCTCGGCGCATGGAAAAGCTCGCGGCCGTAGGCCGTAGCGGCGCATGGTGCCAAGGATGGTACGAACGCGGCCGGTGAGGACGAACGGATACTCGTCACCGTCACGATCTGCTGCTAGCCGGAATACGGCCTCCTCGCAAGTCTCGATGGAACGCAGATCGACTGTAATCCCCAGGCCTACTACGGCTTTGGGCAGAGGATATCCGGCATGGGAAAGCGACCAGAATCTGCACGTCTCGATCTGCGGACCCGGCGCGAACCGAGGGCAGCTCATCGTCGCCCTGCGATCTCCTCGTTGGTTGTATCTGAAGTATCCGAGCTGGACCAGGCACGCACTGCCCGTGTTCTTGTATATCATCCCAGTCCTTCGCTCAGAACTCTCTACCATACTATCCTTATATCCTCACAGTCGCCCCATGTAGCCAGGCTTGGTCCGGCAGCTCACCGCCGAGCTTCTGCTACCTCTTGAGCACCTGCGCCGCAGGGATGCCGGCTACCGTCTCGCCGATGGGTGACCCGTTCTGCAGCCACTGCGTATCGAGCTGGGTCAATGCTGACCATGGCCTCCAACCACCGCGCAGCGGAAATCAGATCGCGGCCCGAATTGAACGATGTGATCGGCACTGCGTGATGACGTAATCGACCTAGGAAAGACCTCGTACCAGCTCGGCGTTGCCTATCAACGCAAGTTTATTCCCGACATATCGAACCATACGCGCGGTTGAAGGGCCTCGCGATGGCCTCGCGCACGCTGGGATATGGCTGTGGCACCAGGCACAGGCTCATGATCCTTCATGCCCATGCGTCGACGAGCAGCTGATTAGCAAGCCCTGTTGCGATACGTCGGCCCTGCCCGCGGGAGTCTTCCTCCCCGCGCGCCCAGTCTCGTTCTGCGCGTCGACAGGCCGATGACGGCCCCAAACCTGCACATGGCGCGAACAGCCCGAACCATTATTGAATACGACGCTTGAGCGACTGCCACCGTGCCATCGGTGAAATCCGCCTTTCCAACAATGGTGCAACCGGGCTCTGCTGATATAACCCACGATGGAACATTCCTTATCAGCCCGATCGGAACCTGGCTTCAACCCCGTCATATCGAAGCGACGCCGCTGGCTACGCCGCCGACATGCTTCAGACATCCGCCCGTCATCCGCGCATGTACAGGCGAATGACCGATCTGTCGACTCGAGCCAGCAGTCCTTCGGCGGTCCTTTCTAAAGTCCAGGGATCGGCCTCATCCTTTATAGATCCACGGCGGTCTTGCAGACTTGCCTTAAACCGCCCCCAGAATATCTCGGTCGACGGCGCGTCAGCGCGCTGTACCGAACGGGCCACGGCACCCGTCTTAAGTCAACGCAGACATAGCGGGTGCGCTCGCGTGACTGCTCAAGCCAGAAAAACCGTTGTTTACAGGCAGCTTGCGTCCAGGACGATCAGAAACGGCAGAACCAGTACTTCGAACTCTCATTATACACTGTCTCAAACAAACGGCACCAGCACAGGACTAGCGGTGTCGGTACACAAGAATGGCAGCCATACGTCGCAGCACACCGTCAGCGAAAGTTCGGTCCACGACGACAACCACTCACCGCCGCGCTTAGCTCGCCCACCCGCCGGATTCGGCGTCTCGACACGAAGCACACCCAACAACGACGACCTCCCTTGCTTCCACGGACGGAAATCTCCGAACCCGCGCAACACTGGTCGCTCCCCGTAGAACAACAGAAAGTCCAACAGCAGATAGCACCGCGCACCTGCTCGAATACGGTTGGCGAACCTACGGCCATAGGAAGCGCCACACTTCCATGAACGAACACGAGCCGCCGCCCCACGCTTGAGAAGAACGAAAAACGCCCACTGTTGACGGCATCGGCGATGTGGGTAGCCGCATCGACAGCCGTCCCAGGTGACTGCCCCACTTGCTGGTGCCACGCTCAACGTGGCGCAGCGAAGTGCACCGCGACTGTACATAGTGTGAACCACCAGCCTGATGCCATCTGCCGCGGCTCACGGAGCCCCGATCCCCTCGAGCACACGACGACACCGTCCTTCAAGTATGCGATGGCGGACACATCTAATGCAGCCATGACAACTGGTCGCATCGTGCGTCGTAGTCCGACTGACTTCAACGAAACCCCCTTCTTACCGCTTCCTCCTTCGACTCGCCATCCCAAAGCGAAGCGCCGATGTCCGCGGCCGCGGTCACCTCCGACGCTTTCACGGTTCGGCGAGTCAGACCGGATTTCGTCATAGCTCCTTCTTCCCGTCTCTCGATTCTCATCGAAGCGCCTCGCACCGATCCCCAAATCAGATAGATACGAGCGCCCCTCCGCCAGCTTCATCCTTATCCAAACCAGAACGCCGCACCCTCAAGCTTGTCGACGAATACGCCTGGCTCACGACCTCCGTCCGTTAATGACGGTCTCGAGCACGCGGCCAATCCATCAAGGATTTGATCGCCGTAGCTGCGCGGCCCCTCACGAACCGCAGATTTCTTCAAGGTCCGCCCGGTCAGGCGCAAGCCAAGAGGTCACCAACCGCGGAGGGCTATACCAACAACGACTCACATCCATATCATTACAGGCATCCGACGGAACGACAAGGTCATCGACCTCGTCCTCGGAAAGCCTTCCTTCTCCTCGAAGCCCACCCGTCCGTCTGCACGCGCCCGACAACGGAGACCTCCCTCGAGCGAGCGACTTAGCCATACGCAGATTTCCCCGTATCGCAACGCTTCGGGGAACTGCGCCACGAACCTGCCCATATCAGCAATCGTGCGCTCCAAACAGAAGGAAGAATGCGCATCCGAGCTCTCGATTGAGCGGCTGGCGTTATCAGGCGCTGGCCCGTTTATTCTCCCGGAAGACATGCCCCTGCTTCTTGCCGAAAGCACGGCCTCATCGTTTTCGGCCGGTCTGAAAGCCATTGTCCTCTGCTCGCACCCTTTCGACATCCACGTTCTCCCGCGCAAGGCGCTCGAAAACCAGCCATGCGACCCTCATTAATCAGACCGCCGCTGCGCACCCGCGCATGCGCCCACGACGACATGCATCCCGCGTTCCCCTCATCGCAGAACCCACCCTCTGCAGGTGCTCGAAAGATTCAAATCGGTAAAGGGGTGAATTACGCATCGAAACTCACGCAACAGGGCAACACTGAAAAAAAATCGCAGCAATAACAACAAAACCCCCACCACCCCCCCCACCAAACCCCCCACACCCCAAACCTCGTGCGCGAGCGTCCTGCCGCACCGCGGCGTGAACGTTTCAACCCTGTGCCTAATCGCTATCATGGAGCGTCAACGTGTGTTCAAGGGGAACATGCAGGAAGAAAGTTCTGCGCGGGCTCGTTTCCGGTGCCCGGGCCTTCCATACGCGGCCACAGGGCTGTGGATAGCCTGGATGCGCATCGCAGCCACGACGGCGTCGTTTGGTTCGCAGTCGATTCAGCGGCCGACATCGTCGATGATATGTTTCGTCGTATCCACGGCGGCGCTCGCGCTCGGTCTCATCTCGCTCGGCCTTCTATCGCATCGGGTATCGCGGTCTCATGTGGAACGCCCGTCGTTCATCGCTTGCTTCCAGGCGCTGAATCGACGCTCTGGCCGCTTTCGTGGTCATCCTCGTGCCCGCTGTTCTTCCAGACGCGCTCACGCGGATGCTGCTCATCCCGTGTATTACGGAGGTGCGTCCTGGCGGGCTCGAGCTCGCACCGATCGCGATCGACTGCTCGCTTGCATGTTCGGCCATCTTCTTCCGCGCAACGCCATCCTTCGTCTGGCCTGGGCCGGCGTGGTCTGGTGGGCGTGTACTTCGTGGCCATCGGATCCCTCGGTGGCGCATTTTCGAGGCCCGCAGGTGCGCGCGAACCGTGGCGTTCGATAGCTTCTGCCCCTGAGCTCCGCCATGTGCAAGCGAGCCTGTATCGGTTCGTGCAAGCATCCGGGGCGACGGCACGCATGCCGTCCCTGAGCGTGCGCGGGCTTCCGGCGTCGTTCTGGAAGCTGTGCGATCGCGGTGAGCGTGCTCTCGCCGTTCTCGGCTGGCGTTCTGCAGGGGTATGGCGGCGATGTACGTCTTCGACAGCTCCGGCGTGCTGCGCGCGTCGTTCATCGTGCTCTTCCAGCTGTTCGTGGTGGAAGCGCGTTCGCCGTCATCGCCGTGGGCGCCGACTGAGAACGAGCCCAACTTCGCGCGCCTTCTTCACCACGATCATGGTCGCGGCAGGCTTCTCTCACCGCTGGCAGCGCGGCTCGTGGGCGTCTCTACTTTCGGCGTTCTTCCATGCGGTGCCGTTCTGCATGCGCATGTTATTCGAGTTCGTGCTGCTCTGCCTGCTGGCGTTCATCGTGTATCAGCGCCGCGTCTCCGCGTTGATCGTCGCAGGCATCGCCTACGGCATGTACCGCCAGCGGCGTCGTCGCCTGTGAGCTGCGGTAGGGCGCTGCGGCACGCCGTCGCTGCAGGGCATGGCATGACCGCGGTGTGCGTGTTCTTCATCATATATCGTTACATCGCTGACGCGGCGTTCACTCGTGTTCACGGAGCAGCGGTTCAACGCAGCTCTCACGAAGGGGTCGAGAACGATAGCGCCCTCTGTCAAGCCTGATGAAGAAGCGCACCGACGCGCGCACCGACATCGAGACGCACCGCGGCAAGTTCAACATCGCGATGGACTTCATCGCCGACGAGCACCACCTTTCGCGCCGCGAGAAGGAGGTGCTGCGCCATCTTGCGATGGGGCACGACAGTACGCGCGCATCGCGGAGACGAGAGCACCAGCTGGAACACCGTGCGCACGCACTGCGCAAACCTCTATCGCAAACTGGATGTGCTGGCAAGCGCGAGTTGACGGAGCTTATCGAGTAGGCACTCGATCTCGTGGGGATGCGACGGGCAGGGGACCGCCCGAACTGCATCCATGTTTCGACGATCCGCAAGCCTCCGATATCGGAGCGGCTACGCCCGAGCTCGCGGTCGCTGCGTTTTCGACCAGCTGTTATCCTGCGGCTTCGCTTTGGGCCGAGCGACCGATCTTTGCACGGATCCGTCGCTTTTCGGCCGCAAGACGTCGAGATTCTGAAGCGAAGAAACGCCGATCTTCGTCGTAGACGTGTGAAATATGCGTTTTCAGCCGGTGCATCCAGATAGAGCGAGCTTCTGCCGAATGAACGGTCAGAGAACGTCCTTGCGCAAGTGGTCGAGAACTTGTTTCCGCGGTGGATAAGCCGTACGCCGATCCGATGAATGCACAGCGCGATGGCGATCAAGCTTCAAAGCTGCCGCTCCGCTTGCGCGGTCGATGCGCTCTCGTCCGACGGGAACCCGTGCCGAAGAGCTTCATGCTCAGGGGTTTTCCCGAACGCGTGGAAATAAGTATGATGATGGCGAACGCAACCGCCAGAGCGAAAGGTCAACGGTGCCGTCTGATCGTTTTCCGCCAGGACGATCCACCCGAGCGAGCACATGCAATAAGCGGGAAGAGCGCTATCTCAGCCAAGCCGATATGCGGGCCGCTCGTTTCTTTGATCACCGACGATGCGGATCGATCCACAGCAGAACGTGTGCGAAGAGTTCGGCCGACGTCACCCGACGGCGGCTGGCCTTGCCTTCTGCGTCCGGCCGCGCAAGGCTGAAGCAGGGCCACCATGATGCCATGCTGCGAGTATCGGCAGCGGAATCTGATATCGATGATGGACCAGCGGATGTCGCATCGGCTTGAACAGGGAGATCGAAAACGCAAGCAGCAGCACGCCAGGTGATGCAGGGTCCGCTGCATGGATTCGACGAAACCGTCCCATGGCGTAATCCGGGCCGTACCGCACCAGAGCCCGACATTGCTCAAGGCTCCCAAAACCACGATGGCGATTCTCGCCGAGAGGAGCAATGCCGAGACATGTCGAAGCGCTCGATCCGAAAAGGCTCTTTTTCGATACGCTTCTGCTTCATTCGGCTTTCAAGAGCGATGCGTCGTCATCGCGCGATCGTCGAGAGCGGCCGGACATGTGCAGCAAAGATACAGCTGTATGAGAGGAGGGCTTCCGTAGCTGATCGCCGTGCTGGCGACCTGCTCGATTATCTGACCGAAGAGAACGACGGAGATGCCGGGCTCAGCGCGGGCATCGCGCGATCGATACATAGAGGGCTGCCGATCGCAGATGTGAGGCGAAACCCAGAACCAGCGATGCGACGATGCTCACGGTATGCGTCGATAAAGCGTTTGGAACGGCATATGGAAAAGCCCACCGTGCAGAAGCTCTGCGAAGATAGGGGATTATGGCGGATGCGGCGACAGAAGCCCTGTCGACTGTCTTCGGAGACTAGAGCAGCGCAGCGCAGCAGCGCGCCACCGTCGAAACGCGTAGCGCGTCGCTTGCAAAGCAGGGGCTCGTCTCCGCCAGCAGAATGAATGCGGTGCCGTAGCTCACGAGGTTCGCCCATTCCCAATGCACCTAAAAGGCAAGTCAACGGGCATGCGCACGCGAAGCTCTTTGAAGCCGGGCCATTCCGAATCGATGGATCGTGGCCTTTCAGCGTTTTATCGTCCGGTGCCGCATGATCGGTAGGCCTTTTAGGATCATCCAGACGAGGCCGATCGTCCGATTCGATGATCGACGTGCTTCGAGGGCGAAATCCGCCAAAGTCCGTCGATGCGCGAGACATGCTGCATCGCATATAGTCTGTCGCCTTCGGAGATGATGCTCGAGGCAGGGAAGCAAATGCTGTGAGAAAAGCAGCACGACTTACACAATATCTCGTCGCTGCCTTTCTGCGCAACAGGCGTTGCTGCGGCAGAGGTACCGCCGTGGGCGCGTCAGCGCGGCATCCCGAGCCGCTCGTAGCTCAGGCGGTTCGCGGACAGGCATGGGACAAGGAAGCCGAAGTCGTGATCGTCCGGACTCGGCGGCGCTGGAGCGTGCGCTGCTATTTCGGCGCTTGAGATGCAGGGCCTCTGTTCCGTGTCCAGAGGAAGAACGCCGAGGCTGAACATCTATGCAACACGGTCATGTCGGAGGCATATTCCACTCTCCCGACCAAGATGGCGATAAAGGAGGCTCTCTAAGGAATCACTGCGCGCTATGTTCTCGGGCGAGAATCTCCCTACCAAGACGTGAAGGGGACTCGTCTCCTCGATATATCGCATTTCGGCATCGTGGACAGGATTCGCCGAATACGAGCCTGGGTGTAAACGTCGAGTTCGTGCGGAGCCTCGATCCGGACTTCTAACGTGATCCGAACGCGGGCGGCGCTGCGTTCCGAGCTTTCCTGGAGCGGAGGCTCGAAGTACGTCCTATAACGAGCTCTTATGGCAAGGCTGCAACAGGACCGAAGTTCCTACGCTCGACATGCCGAAAGAAGACACGGCGGCCCGACCTCGCATTCTTCAACTGCCGCCGGGCGGGCGTTTCAATGCGATCCGAGAGAAGATCGAGATCGACTACGGCGTGCGCAGGAAGCAAGCTTCTCATTAACGATGCAGAAAGTGATAGCTTGCTGCCCTGCAGGGGTGAAGAGGAAGGGTCCGCGCCATAGGCGACCAAGGCGGTCATTCTGTCACTGCCTGGAGGCTTCGAACACAGCGAGGATATGCGCCATTACGTGCGTTCCTCGAGGGCGAGGCATTACGCTGGGCATTCTACGGCACGACCTCTAACGAAGGCGACGGCATTCGCATGGGTTGCGCGAGAAGTCGGCGCGCACGCAGTTGGCGAAGGTCAGCGTACAGCTGCGTCGCGACTTATCTGGGCATGTCGGACGTCTCGTGAAGAACGGCATGAATGTCGGATCGATCACCGATTCGGTTGGCGGCGGGCACGATCGTCGTCAACGCCGAAGGCCGACGCTTCACGAACGAAGTGCTGATCACCACGATCCCACTTACTCCCATAAAACGCCAGCATATGGACATCGAGAAGCTCAATTAACAATACCCCTTCGCATGATCATCGACAGACAAGCGCACATCAGGACCTTTGGCAAATCACGCCTCTACGCAGTTCGAGTCATCCTGGGACGAACAACAGACCCGCGGTCGACAACGGCTGGCTTATCAAGGCTGACAGCATCGAGAGCTTGCAAGAAGATCGTGATTCCCACGGTGACAACAAGGGTCGCACAAGTCCTGAAGTCCTGGTCGAACCATGGAGAGCATCAAGCTACGGTTGGTCGGGCGTCGACGAGGTTCGCGCTCGAGCAGACAAGGATCCCATTTCGAACGAAGAAGTCGACAAAGGCTTTCAGCCTCGACACGCCTCCGTTCTATGCGATGCCTCCTGTTGCGGGCGGCCCCTAATACGAAAGGCGGATTGCAAACCGACCGATCGCCACGTAAGTCAATTGAACAATGAGATCATCCGCGTCTTTACTCGGCGGGGAGATGTCTTCCGTGTTCAAGTTCGTGTATCAAGGCGGCGAAACCTCACCGAATGCATCGTGTGCGGACCATCGCGGAGAAAATGCCCATCGAAACGCCTGAGAACGCAAGAAGAATCTCCGCATCCCGCCGTCCGAAAGGACATCGGCGCGGATACCTCCATACGCTGAACGACGAGTTTCACCTGTTCGCGCGCAACCGCAAGGAAAGGACCCCGTAGCCCCAAAATTACGAACCGAAAAGCTTGCAAAGTAAAACTCTCATCTCATGCGTCGCGATCTGTTGCTTACCGCAACGTCCGGCGTGCAGCCAACGCGAGAATCTCATCAGGGTCCTCGAACAAGCGCCAGTCGCTTCGATCTCGCATCAGCCATGCCGATGATTGCAGCCTATGCCATGCCGCAGAGCCGAACTCATGACCGATCCGCGTGCTTCCGGGCATCCAGCCGCAAACGGAAATACCTGCCAACCTGCCATGCCGATAAGTCCGACGGCCGTCGTCCATGAAGGCGCCAATGCCGAGAAAGCGCAGAAGGTCACAAGCTCAAGACCGACATCAAGCAGGATCGTGCCTTGGCTGCCATCAGCTACGACGATCTGCCGCCAAGACGGCCGACTCGACCGTCCTGACCGATTCGAGAGACCGTGAACCCATGCGCCGCCTGCGAACGAGGACCATTCAGAGACCACCGCGAGCTGTCAGTCAACATACAAAAATCCGTCTCGGAGACCGCACCGGGTAATGCACATCCTGCCACCATGCGAACGTATACGCGTGCCACACCTGTCACAATTAAAGATCCAAGGATCCATCATCTGCAACCGAACTCCTCCTTCACTCTAAGAGCGAAGGCGCCGACATGCCGCGCCTCTCCGCAATCTCTCTTTCCTCGACAGAGAGGGTGCGGGCGAGAGGTACAGACGTGCGATCGTGAATGGGTGAGTTGGAATTTCCAAAGACCATGAACGAAGACGACATTACAGGTGACTCAAGCCGCCATCATCACGACCAACTGACCAGCGGATCACGCCAGACCTTCATATGTGCCCAATATTGAGGATCGACGCCCAGGCACGGCCTTATCGATGAGCAGGCACTTCTGCACACAGCGAACCAAACTATCTTAAAACGATGACCATCGGAAAAACATATCGATAGATCAGAGCTCACAACGAACAACTAAGATCTCCCAGCGAAAAAGTACATATCGAAAACCAAATCGAAACAACGACTATCAAATCGAAGCCGACAAGAGTGATGGAACCCCAAACGCTGACCAACCCATAGGTCGAGATGTAAGTACTAAACCCGCCGCAACAATGAAAGTCATACCCGTCATTTTGCCAGCTTTCTTCATCAAATTCCAGACTTTTTTTTTCGCCATTGACGGCTGCAAAAGAATCCCAAGGTTTCTCTGCATACAGCCGCTGCCGATACGATTTATGAGCTCTGGAAATGTATTGCCCATCGTTCTCGATTAATCTTGAATAAATAAAACATAGACTCTATTTGCTCCTTGATAGCATTCAACGATGCCCCTTGGCCCAGCTTCCATCCCGTCGAAAATGGCCTGATGCTTTCATGGCACCCCAGCATCACGACCGAATTTCATGGTCACAACAGTACCCTCTTCACGACGTGCGCCTGCGATCAAAAGTAGTTACTATACCAACTTGGTTCAATTTATTTCGTATCATTCATTTAACACTTCAACCTGCCATTGCGCTCATTTGTGCGAGCGTATTAAAAGCGCAGTTCTCCCTTTGCTTGTGTTAAGAATCCCCAACAGTAAATCCTGACGTTGATGGTGTAATCCCGCCTGTGCGAACCACATTCGCTCAGGTTCGCTACCCATCTTTTAAACCTCTCGATACGGCATCACCTAACCGCCTTTTCGGTTGCGTCCTTCGTAGCAATCGGGATGATTTCCTCCAGGCCTGCGGCCGATCGGATAAGATGGTGCGGTCGTTGTCGGGCTGCGCGCGCGCAGCGTCCCCTCTCCTGGGCGCGGACGGCAGCGCCGCATGCCGGCAGCAGGCCGTCTGCTGCATCGTACCAAGTGCAGGGGATTTTCGCTGAAGGTTACTGTATAGCGACGGAACGGTCGCCGAATGCGCCGACGAAGAGCTCCGGCGTTCTGCGCCACTCCGCCGCCCCATCATGGCGCAAGCGGTCAAGCGCTGTGTCGAAGCCGACTTCAGCCTGGTCCCGCCACCGATAACGGGTTCTGCGACATCGACTTCGCCGACGAGAAATCTCCGAAAGAGACTTCGCGCCACCATCGAGCCGAGATGAAGAAGATCTGCAAGGAGACCTGAAATTCAGCGTCCTTCGAGCTCCCGCGCGCCGAAGCGGTCGCGCGGCATGGAGGAACGCGGCCGAGAAGTGCAGGTCGAGCATCGGCGGCGACCTGCCGGGACGCGCGCATCACGTTCTATCAGCAAGGGCGAATACATGTCGACATGTGCCGTCCGGCCCGCACATCCTGCCACCTGAGGCGCTCAAGGCGTTCAAAGCTGACCGCCGCGTCCGGGCGCGTATTGGAAGGCGACAGGCAACAAGAGTGCTCACGCGTCATCAGCATCGCCTTCCGCAGCAGGGAAAACGCGCTCGAGCACGAGCGCATGGTCGCCGAGGCCGAAGCGCGACCACCGTCCGCATCGGCCGCCGAGATGGAGCTCTTCATGATGGCCGACGAGGCCGAGCTTCCCGTTCTGGCTTCCCAGCGGCATGCGTCTGAAGAACTCCCTCATGCGGTACTGGATGGACGCGCAGGACGCCTACGGTACGAGCAGGTCGTACCTCCGATCATCCTGAACAAGAGCCTGGCATGGGAAACGTCCGGCATGGGATGCACTACAAAGAGTATGCATCGTACGACGGAGATCGACGAAAGTACGCCGTCAAGCCGATGAACTGCCCGGCGCGTGCCTGATCTACAAAGCAGCCGCGTTCGTACCGCGATCTGCCGCTGAAGCTCGCCGATGCCAGCAGGACCACCGCCACGGCTCAGGGCGCTACGGCCTGTTCGCGTGCGCGTTCGCAGGACGACGCGCACCTGTTCATTCGCCTCGATCAGATTACCGAGCAGGTCACCGATCGGCGCATCTCATCTCCACGTACTACGAGCAGTTCGGCTTCCGTATCGCGTCGAGCTTTCCACGCGCCCCGAGACTCCATGGGCTCCGACGAGGTTGGAGCTCGCCGAGCAGGTACGCGCCGCGCTCGAGGCCATGGGCGTCGACCACCCTGAACGGGGGCGACGGCGCCTTCTGGCCAGATCGACTTCCATCTGCAGGACTGCCTGGGCGCACCTGGCAGTGGCGCACGATCGCTCGACTTCCAGCTCCCGCAGAACTTCGAGCTCGAATACACCGACGCCGACGGCATGAAGAAGCGCCCGATCGCGATCCATCGCGCGGGCTTCGGCTCGTTCGAACGCTTCATCGGCATGCTGACAGAGCAGTACGCGGGCAAAGTTCGACGTGGCTTTCTCCGTGCCAGGTCAAGGTGCTGCCGGTGTCCGAAGCATCGCGAATACGCGCGCAGCGTCCACGACGCCACCGTGCGGCGGGCATTCGTGCGAAGCTCGACGAGCGCGACGAGAAGATCGGCTACAAGATCCGCGAGGCGCTGCGGCATCGACCGCGTTCGTATATGCTGATCCTCGGCGAGAAGAGAGAGAACGCCGGCAACATTTCGGTGCGCGATCGCAGCAACGAGACGGTCGAGCGCGACCTTGGAATTCATCGCCGACGTGACGGCCGAGATCGAGGAACGCCGCGGTTGAACGCGGTTTTCCATTCGACCGGCACGTCCGCGGCGCACGCCATCCGATGCTCTTCGGATGGGCATTTCCAGGGGCAACTGTACGCGAAACGGAAACAGGAGCGGGTATACTTTCAGCGAATCCGGGCGGCGGGTAGCTTCCAGACCGGATCGCGTTCCGGTGAAGGGAAGAACTACGACCGACGAAAACCGCATGCCCGAAGGGCGCCCGGCGCAGCACCCGAGCAGCCGGCGCAGGCTCCTTCCGTTCCGCCGCGGCTTCCGAGCCTCAGGGCGTTGCCCGCCGCACCCGCCGCTACCGAGCCTATGCCGCAGGCTCCTTCCGCCGCTCCTGCGCAGACCAAGCTCAGACGACCGCCATTCCCCGTTTGCCCCGACGAACGATGCTCCTGCGTATCAGCAGACCGCCGGCACGTATCCAGCAGCCGTCATCGAGCGCAACGGCCTTGCCATCGGCTCGCTCGTCTGGCATCCTGGCCATCTGACCGTTCTCTTTCCTATCGCCATCGTCCTCGGCATCGTCGCTATCGTCCTCGGCGTCCAAGCGTCTAAGCGCGGCAAGGACGGCAGGCGACGGCCGGCAAGTGACGGGCGGCATCACGCATCGCCCCCGGCGTCATCATCTGGATCGTCTCGGCGGTCTTCCTGGCCTCCGGTTCCCGGCATGACCGAGACTTACATCCATCTCGCGCCTTCGACCATGGGCTCGGCGACCTCTTCGAACGACGCCGCGAAGTCCGGCTCCTCTTCGGCCGATGCCGATGGCGCGCGCGATGCGCTCAAAGCGTATCTCGACGAAACCTGCACGTCCGCCACGCAGAACGCGTTCTTCGGACAGGCGTTCGCCAGTGCCATCAAGCGTCCACGAACGTCAGCATCGATAAGCTGGGGCTGACCGGCGCCGATTTCGTCAACTGGATGCTCGCGAGCGATTCGTATTCCATCGATAACGTGTCGGTCTCCTCCGACGGCATGACGGCGACGGCTCGGTCACGATACAGGTCAGGGACTACAACGAGTTCAACAACGTCTATCAGAAGATCGGGGAAGCGGCCAGCTCCTCGCTGCATCTGCCGACGAGATGAAATCTATCGTCAGGTCGGCTCCGCCATCTCCGATGCCATGAACGCAACGCCGATGACGAGCACGACCATCCGCCTCTCTCACGAAGTCCGGCAGCACGTGGACGGTCGACCAAGCGACCCAGACGCGATCGACAACGCGATCTTCGGGAGCGGCAACTAAGAATCCGAGATATCCCGACGCGTCGTCGCGGTTCGCCGCGATGTCAAGCATATGCGCCTGGCCCGGCCGAATCATTTCGGCCGGGCTTTTCTACGCGCGGCCTTGCGACCAGGCTTCCATATCCTTCGCGCGATGGCGAAGGCGACCGAGTCGTCGAGTCCATCGTCTTCGCGCGCATCGCGCGTTTCCTACGCATTGGATGGATTTTCGCGCGACGCGATTCGTCGGGAAGTAGGTAGTGGGTCGTTGCAGGAATGAAAAGGAAGAAGGTTTCCCATGGCATCGGTTCTTGAAGCGATCATGCTCGAATGCTTCGGGCTTTCGTGGCCCATCAATGCGATAAAGGCGTACAAGGCTCAGACGGCGGCAGGCACGTCGTAGGCATTTCTCGCTCTGATCACATTCGGATACGTTGCCGGCATCGCTGCCAAGTTCGTCGGAGGCATGGTGAACTGGGTGCTCGCCGTCTATTTCTTGAATCTTGCGGCGCTGGCGTGAACTGGCGATCTCTTCAGGAACCGTGCCGTCGATGCCCAGCGCGCGGCCGACCGCGCCGCATAGGATCCACGAAGCTCTCCATATATTCGTTCAGGAAAATAGGATAATTCTCGCTATTTTTCCGAACGGAATGGTAACCATTCGTAAAGAGGAAGAGGGTGAGCAATGCGGATTTACTCGGTCGAAGACTTGGGAAAGAGATACGAATCGAGAGGAAGCGCGCAGGCTTGACTCAGAGAGCTTGCACGCGCCTGTCGGGTCGGCGTTCGATTCATCTCCGATCTTGAAAACAGGAAGCCGACCGTCGAATTCGCCCGTGCCCTCCTGGTGACGAACGTTCTCAGCATGGACCTTTCATCGATGGGAGGCGCATGAACCTCAACGTATAGTCGTATTGGAAGAGGACGATCCCTATCAACCTCCCGATCGCCGCTCAGAACCTTCCTTGCGCGAGGGGCGCAGGCGAAGGCATGGTCGAAACGATTCGCGACGGGGCTATCTCGGATGAGCTGCAGATAGGGCGGCAGAGGTCCGCCGGTTTCGCATCCAGGTCCGATTCGTCGCATTCGACGATGACGACAGCCTGGTGAGGAACGGATACGTGCGCACCTCGTATCGCCTGCGTCCTCGGCAAGGTGGATGCGTGTGCCGAACTTCATGCAGGAAGGATCCGCGAACGCATGCAGATCGCGAGCGTTTCCGTCGATGGCAAGGCGTAACGCTCGCAGGCGCCGTCACGATTCGCGCGCGGTACACCTTCAATAGATGTCTGTCGAACAGGTCAGGCGTAAGTATTCGCGCCGGACTTCGACGTTCTTGGTTCCGATGCCTTGCTGCCTTCATGTCCCCGATGCTTCGTACGCCAGCGTCGCCGCTTCCTCGAAACGTGCGATCGCCCCATCCCGCATGGGACTCGAGGATGATGCGGGTTTCTGACGCATGGCCGCCACCTGGTTCGATCTGCGCTTGCCGCCTCGCTTCGGTGCGTTCGCCATTCCGGTTCGATGCGCGTTTGCCATCCTGCTCCTCAACGTTCTCCATCGTTCCGCCGCGCCCGCCGGCCTCAGCAGGGATTTGCTCGACATCTTCGGCATACGTTCCGACGCGTTCGAGCAGGGCGCTACGACCTCCGGTGACGGCGATGGTCGCGATGTTCGATCCCGCGCGATGCCCGTCCGTCGAACAGTTCGGCAGTATCTGCGCCGCGGCCAGGTCGGCCAGCGCACGAGCGCATCCATGTCGGGCAGACGCGCCTGCCCCACCTGAGACGGCCTTTCCGTGATGCCGATGGCCGCGCCCGCACGCATCTTGGGAAAGCCCGCGCGCATGCGCAGCGCAAGGAGCCACCCGCAATGCCTTGTCCATCGTCGCTCGCTTCCTGTGATCGACGCCGAAGGAACTGTCGGATGGGCGAACCCATCGCAACGGCGTTCTGGTCGAAAGGCGTCGCCCGCGTTTCATGCCGATATCGAGCGCCGATGACACAGCGGTTTCCGTTCTCGAAAATTTATTTAAAATAGAGTATAGGAACTATACCGAGAAATCAGCGATTGGCATAGAGCAAGACTGTACGGTGCGAAAGTCTCATCATCACGCCATATCGACGTGCGAGACGTACCGAAGCAGAATCGAAGGAAGGCGGACGCGATGGATGCGAACCGATATCCTGATCGATGCCACGAGCGGATCGAAGCGGATCCAGCCTCGAGGGAATCAAGAAGACCGTGGCACGCCGTTACGAGAAGATCCCGTACCATAAGAAGGCGTACGACGAAAGCGGGGCTTCGACCCGTATTCCGTCGAATCGCTCGACGACCCGGCGCGCTCCGTTCGTTGGCAAGCAGGACCTGCGCTGTCAATCCACCCGTACGGCATGTTGCTTGCGCGCGCAGCGAGGTGCGCGAGATCCATTCGTCCGCACGACGTCGCGACGCTTGCAGGCCCATACGCAGCGCGATCTGGAGATCTGGCGGAATGCTTTCGACGCGGCACGCCGTCTGGCGCCGGGCGTGGCGGCGCGCAGACGACGCTCGTCGGTGAATTACGGATACGGCCTGTTCACCGGCGGACTGCGCGCGTGCCTACGGCAGCCAGTGCATCCGGGAAAGCCAGGTCGTCCTGCGGCGTCCCGGGGCAACAGCTTCGAGCTGCCAGACTGGCACTGCTCAAGGGATCTCGGCACCACCACGTGCATGTGCACGCACCAGCTACGCTGATGCGCATCGCCGATACCGCCCTCGAGTATGGGCATCGATCCTTCCGAGGGAATTCCATCTGCGCGCCGGCATCCACGGCGCCGCCGAGCTCTTTCTGTGACGACCCCTGCGCGCCGAATCGGAGCGAAAGCTCGGATACAAGCGTGCTCGACGTGTACGGCTCCGGACCGAAACCATGGGTCCGGGCGTCGCGATCGAACGCTGGGAGCAGGTCGGCTTCGCATCTGGCTGGAGGACCACGGCTATGCCGAAGTCACCGATCCGTCAATCGGAAGCACCTGCCTGGCGGTGAATGGGGGCGAGCTCGTCATCACGACGGTCGATCGCGAGTGCCGAGCCTCGTCGCGCGCTATCGCACGCGCGACATCACGCGCATCATTCCCCGGAACCCGCGCTCTGCGGACGTACGCATCGCCGTATCGACCGCCTGCACGGCCGCACCGACGACATGCCTGGTCATTCGCGGCGCGAACGTCTCCCGGAGCTAGACCGGCGACGTCGTCACGCACCATTCCCTGATGCGTCGTCGTGGTATCGGATCGAATCCGGAGACCGCAGTTTCGCCTCGATGTCGTGACGCTCACGATCGGCGCGATCCCGAAGCTTCGCGCCTCGATCTCCATCGCCGCGGTCCAGCGTCTCCAGCGCGAGATCCAAGCGAAGCTCAAGGCGTGCGCTGTCGGCTAGAATCGCGTACCGGTCGTGAGCCGAAGGTTACTCGCGCAGCGAAGGTAGCAGGGCGCAGCGTCTTCGACGCGAGGATCTCGGTAATGGTCGATCAGACTGGCGGCGGTTCCTTGAAAAACTAGCGAAGGCCGCCTTCTGGCCTCAGTGCCGCTGCCTGGCCGGCGGGCGTGACATGCGGGCCCTCACGATCGCGGAGACGTCGGACTCACGGATTCCGTGCGCATCATCTGCAACGACGCCGATGCCGCCATGGAGCAAGCTACGAGAAGGCGTGATTCAGCGCCACGAAGACCAAGGTCGCGGCCATAGCGGTGCGCGGAACCGTCCGGGCGGCTCTGTCCGAATTGCCGATACGTCGAGCAGGCCTGCTGGGCTCGCCGAATATCGAACACGGATACTGCTTCCTCGACCGAAGCAGGGCCAGGCGGTGATCAGCCCTCGGTGATCCATACGGCGGCGCCCAGGCGGCCGAGAAGCCGCGTTCGCTCGAGGCACCGCGTGCTTCAAGGTCCTTTCTGTTCGAAGATCTCGCCTAGGGCTCGCTCGATCGCGCAGAGGCTGGCATGATGCGCGAGGGAAGAAACCGGCCAGAAACGAGCCGCGCGCGTCTCATGGGCGCGCGGCTTTTCTTGCCATAGGGACCTTTCTCCCATTTCGCCCAAGCTTCAAAAAGAACTGTTTGTCAGGTAAAATCACCGGAGGAAACCATGGGTTAGTGTTTAGAGGAGACTTCCACAGAAGGAATCCAAGACAGTTCGTAAGTCGTATTCGTTGGCAGCTCACCGTTTCGGCGCTCGTGCTCGCGCGTCGATTCATCATGCGGCGGTGCCGGCGGCGATGTTGACAAGACGCCGTTCGTCGGCATCGGTGGGACATTCGTCGATCTCCCGGGTGAGGAAGCCAGTGACTGAGGGACGATATGAAGATGAGCGACATGGGCCCTCAATGCGTTCCGGCGAACTCTGACGAGGACGGCACGTCAGCATCGATCTGTTCGGTCGTCATGACGGGCACCTGGACCGTCAAGAGCGCGACCGAGATCGACGTCACCGATCGACGCAGCACCCAGGCTGCGACCGATGGAGACAAGCTCACCGCGACTGACAAGACCAGCACGCCTCGCATTCACGAAGCGATCCGAAGGAAGTCTCTTCCGCGGGCGGCGCTTCCTGGGTGAACTACAGCGCACGAACCGCACGCATTTCGTCATGAAGCCTGAGAGGGTTTCGCGATCGGCGAAGAGTCGCGCGTCTCCTTTCTCAAGCCGATCAGAAGGTTCTTGCGACTTGAATAGAGAGCGGCGTCGGCTTTGGCGTCGGTCGCCTCCGTGCGTCCGGGGTCCGTATTTTCGGCGATTCGCGCGCCCGTCGCGGATGGATGCCCGCGCTTCGCGCCATAGAAGCCGTTCGCGGTCTCGCGGCACAACGTCCGCGGCGTGCTCCAGGCTCTGTTCGGAGGGATACGCGCATGACCAAGATCCAGATGACCACGCTGCTCGTCGAGATGGACGGCGACGAGATGACCAGTATCATGTGGCAGATGATCAAAGACGAGCCCATCTGCCCGTTCTGTCGATCTCAAGACCGAATATTACGATCCCGGCCTTGCGCATCGCGACGAGACCGACGATCAGGTCACCGTGGATTCCGCCGAGGCGACCAAGCGCCTGGGCAGTCGCGGTCAAGCGCGCGACCATCACGCCGAATGCGGCCCGCGTCGAGGAACACGACCTGAAAACGCATGTGAAGAGCCCGAACGGCACCATTCGCGCGATGCTCGACGGCACCGTCTTCCGTGCGCCCATCGTGGTGCGCGGCATCGAACCGTGCGTCAAGAATCCGTGCGCCTGATCAGCTTGCGCGTCATGCGTACGGCGATGTCTATCGGGATGCCGAGATGCGCATCCTCGCCCCGGCACGGTCGAGCTCGTCTCACCGCGTCCGGACGGCTCGAGACGCGCCGCTCGCACGAGTTCACGGAGCCTGGCGGTCGAGGCATGCATAACCTGGATGCTTCATCGAAAGCTGCAGCGGGCCTGCTTTCGACTTCGCGCTCGCCACGAGCCAGACGTCTGGTTCGCCACGAAGGACACCATCTCCAAGACCCACTGATCATCGCCTTCCAGGATATCTTCCAGGAAAATTGATGCGATTACGCCGCTCGCTTCGAAGCGGCCGGCATCGAGTACTTCTACACGCTCATCGACGATGCCGTGGCGCGCGTCATGAAGGCGGAGGGCGGTCCATCTGGGCCTGCAAGAACTACGACGGCGACGTGATGAGCGACATGGTCTGTCGGCGTTCGGATCGCTCGCGATGATGACCCTCGGTGCAGCGTCCTCACGGCTATTGGGAATACGAGCGCGCACGGCACGGTCCAGCGCCACATTACAAGCATCTCGCGGGCAAGAGACGTCCACGAATTCCGGTGGCCACGACTTCGCGTGACGGAGCTCTGCGCAAGCAAAAGCGAGCTCGATGCTCAAGCTGACTCGCTGCTTGCCGACGCGCTCGAGCAGGCGACGGTCGCTACGATCGAGTCGGGGAAAGATGACCGCGATCTTGCGCGCATCACGTCGATCGAGCATCCGACGAAGCTCAGCAAAGGTGTTCATCATGCCGTCGCAGAGGACCCTGAAGGGCCGCCTGTAGTTGGCGCTCTCAGGGCCCGCATTCCCATCGGCTTGTTCATCTGCACGATTCCATACGCGCGGGCATGAGGTCCATCTGATACGAGATTGTTGCCCCAATCGACGCATGTGGTTTTAGAATGGCAACACCGCACTATGCAGTGACGCGTAAACGACGCGCCTCCAGGGCGCGTTGCATGAGAGCCCGCATGCTTTCCGAACGTAGTCTTTGACCAAGATCATCCATAGGATGACGAAGAATCACCTTGCGATGGTTCCTGCCTTGAATCCTGCATTCGAGGCGAGCTCGCCAACGTTACATGCTGTACATGCATGCCGTTCCTGCCAGCGTCTCTGCCCGTTCTGCAGCTTCAATCGCCATCGGTTCGACGAGAAGGTGGCGCCCGCATCTGAGTGAGCATGCGCAAGCGAAATGCCTCATGCTGAAGGATCTGGCCACGACTTCACGACCTGTACATCGGCGGCGGCACGCCCACGATCATGCTCGACGAACTGTGCGAAACCATCGATCTGGCGCGATACGGCTCCATATCGAAGACGTGGGCACTGAGACGAATCCGAACCATCTGGCCCAGCCGTATCTCGACAAGCTGCGGACGCGTGCAGCGTCTCGTCGGTTTGGCGTCCAGAGCTTCGATCGACGGCCTGCTCAAGCAGATGGACGCCAAGGCGGCAGCGGCGACGAAACTGAGCGCATCGCCGAGGCCATACCGTACTGCAACCTCGCTCAACGGATATGATCTTTCACCTCGCAGACCGAAGAGATCCTGATCAGCGACCTTGAGTAGATCGCGACGCGGATGCCGCCAGACCACGTTCCCGCCGCTCTACGTGTCGAGCGCACCACGCGCAAGATGACGGAGACCTTTGGCTCGATGGATTGACACCGCGAGCGCCGCTACTACCATCTGACCGACGGCGTTTCGGCAGGTGGCGAAGATCCTCCGTCAGCGCATGACGCTCTGACCACGCGCAACGGCGCAGACGCCGCGGCGGTTGAAGCGGGGCCTGACGCGTCGTCTCGGCTGACGCCGCAGTGTGCGGCAGTTCGAGGGAAAGAAGACGACGCAATGGGGGCGGCGGAATGCATGTCGGCAGCGCTCGATGAAATTCCAGTCATGCGAGCAGTATCCCGCCATCGGCAGCGGGTCCATCTCGTGTCTTGGCGGATGCATTTACGTGAACACCTTCGCATCGAGGAATACAGCGAAGCCATCGCCGCAGGACGATGCCGCCTGGCGGCAAGAGCAGGATGGGCGCGCGCGATCTCGATGCGGCATCGCTTCCTGCTGCAGCTTCATCACCAGCTGCGGCTCGACAAACCGAAGTTCCGGCGCGATTTCGGCATCAGCATCGAACGCGGCCTCCGCCGAGATGGCATTCATGCGTCTGGAACGCCTTCGCGACCGACGATGAGTGAAGAGCTGATCGCCACGCCGAAGGGGCGGTATCTGACCGCAGTGATGTACCGCCACCCTGGAGCGGCATGAACAACCTGCGCGATCAGGCGCGCGATGCGCTTTCCGGCCCCTGGAGCACGAGCCTTGTTCGGAGACGGCACGCAGAGGTAGGCGACCCATCCACTTTGCGCACGGCTCGGCGGGGATGCGTTTGGGCCGCCCAGGCAAGTTGCGAGATGCCGGTTCGATAGGAATGGGCCCGGATAGTTCATACAAGCGCCGACCCGCGAAAGGATGCGCGCAGTTCTCATCGAGCTGAACGCGCCGGGTGGCGCGTTCGCGCGAGCTCAGGACTCGTTTGAGCATGCGTCATCCTCGCCGGGTCGGCGCATTGCTAGCATGTATCTGCGCGAATCTCGGCATCACGCGGTGCACGCGTATCTCTCGGCCCAACGCATGGCCGCCTTGCCGATGCCTATAGAGAGCACGCTCATTACGCGCGCTTCGCGTATCGTGCTTTTCAGCAGAGCCATACGACTCTCTTGCGACCCGACAAGAACTCGGTGTTCACCCTCTCGCATCCGCATCGAATCTCATCACGCCGGTCGAGGGACCGGTCGCGCACTAGCTGCCGAAGCGAGCGGGCACGGAGGAGATGCGCGCATGGGAGCGAATGCGCGAATTCCGCCTCTCAGGCGTTGCCGGTCTCGCGTATCCTGCGATGCGCGCGGACTCCTTTCCAAACAAGGGGAGCACACGTGGATCTTTCTTTACGTCGTAATTTTCGCAGTGGCGTTTGGCATCGCCGCGTCGCCGCCGCAGGAGCCGGGTCTGGTCGGCTGCTCGGATGGTTCTGATGGGGCTAAGCACCGGCGTGCCGGGTCCGTCGCGCCCGTGACGAGGATCTGCTCTATACCGCGCGCATCAACCCGCAGGATCACGACTATCGGCAACACGACCGACTTCAAGACGCTGTTTCTCGCCGATCTCCATCGGCTCGATGGAGATCCGAACCGCATGGTGAAAGTCCGCCGCCGGCTCCGCTCACTATCCGTTCCCGGCGGCTGACGAACTCATCCAGTACTACGTCAACTTTCGCCAAGGGGCGGCGTCGAGTCATCTGGATCGAGGGGAGTATGTTTTCGTTCGCTCCCGACGGCAGCGTGACTGTCCGGAGGAATCGAGCCTTGCAAGTCGCCCGTGGCAGCCTGCAGAGTACGGTGTTCATCTGGCATATCAATGGCTGTCTCGCACGTCCGTCGCCGAGGCCGACATGGACGTCGCCACGATCCAGGCCATCGAGACGCCGGCGTGACCGTCGCCAAAGCGCTCAAGGAGATGGGCTTCGAAGCGATCGAAATCAACGCCGCCGGTTTCAATCAGGGCGAGATGTTCTGTCGCGTTTCCATAACGCGCGCACCGACGACTATGGCGGAAGCATCGAGAACCGCGCGTTTCGTCACCGAGTGCATCACGAAGATCGCTAGGCTTGCGGCGACGATTTCAACGTCCAGGTCCTGATCGACTGCATCGAGGAGAACGGACAACCTCACCAACAACGCGACGCTTATGAATCTCGACAACACGCTGACCGTGCCCCACAAACCTCGTGACCGCGATGGGCAGAGGGCATCGAGTTCGCGAAGCCTTTTCGAAGCGGCCGGCGCCGATGCCACGCATCTGCGTCTGGGTCCTTTAGGGCAAAACCATCCCTGCCAGTTCGGCAGCGATCTGTACTTCATCCTGAACGGCATCGAGGGCGCGACGTGCTACGGCACGCAGTGATTTCAGCCGTCACTCGGAAGGCAAGCTCCATCGGAGATCACAGCGGCGCAGGCATGCTGCTCGACATCGTCGCCGACACAAGCAGCAGCCGAAGATTCCTGCCGGCACGGTCACCCATATGGATCCGCGCATGCTCCCGACTTCTTCGAGCAGGCGTCGCCGACGGCAAGGCTCGACTTTCATATCATGCGAACCGTCCGCTGACGGTCGATCCTGACTACGTCGACAAGCTGCGCGACGGCAAGATCGACGAGATCGCCCCGCACGCGCTGCCTGCACCGCCATATCGGCAGCAACCAGCTTAACGCGATGATGGGCTACCGTCGCGAACGCCCTCACCCAGCGCGTCATGCGCGAGGGCGGCCCTGCCTCTTACGAACTTCCGGAGCCTCCGCATCCAAGAAGGTCGCGGTCATCGGCGGCGGGCCGGCCGCATGGGAGGCCGCGCGCATCGCAGCATTCCGGCATAAGGTGACGCTGTCTGAAAAGAATGCTAAGCTCGGCGGCCTGCTCACCTCGCGCACCTCGTGAAGGGCGAGTATGAGAACCCGACCGATCTCGAGGCGTACTTGGGAGCATCGGCCTGAGTTCGGCGTCGACGTGAAGACGGGCCAGGAAGTCGACGCGGACCTCATCGCGTCCGAAGCACCTGATGCGGTCGTGCCATTCGCGGCGGCGTGCGCATCGACAGTGGGCTCGCCTCATCGTCGCGCGTTCCGATCGTCGCTTCGACGACTCGCGACGACGGAGATGGGCAACGATCGTCGTCGTCATGGGGTTCGAACGCTCAGGCTGGACGCCGCGCCTGGCTCACCGTGCAGAGAAGAGGGTCGCCGCGGTCACGGCCGGCAAGAACGAAGAGCTCGATATGCAGCAGTCGCAGCACGCGATGCGTTTCATGCACCACGGCGCTTTATGCGCTCGGCGTGCGCGCGCTTTCCCCGAGGCGATCCATCGTCGAGGTCGGGGATGGGCACGTCGTCATCAAGACCGCCATGGCTTGAAAGTCACTGTCGCCGCCGACGCCATCGTCGATGGCGCGAGATGCAGCCGAACACCGCGCTTGTCGACGGGCTGCGTGCCGAGACGTGGCGTCGTCGGCGATGCGGCGGCCCGTTCAACATCGCGATGGCCATCCGTTCCGCAACGACGCCGGCCGCGCGATCTAGGCGCCGAACGACGCAGCGCGCGTCGAGTGATGCCGTTCATCTCGGCGATCGCTATGCCGTCAGGTTCAGCACGGGATGCCCCTGGCGCGGCGGCATGGCGCAGCCGCCAGCGCATCTCGCGCTCGCTGAGCATGCATCCTCCGCAGTGGGATTTCGACCAGCCGAAAGTCTCGAGAGATCGTCGGAATCGGTGCCCGACGAACGAGAAGTCTGATGTCGCGGCCTGTCATGATCGCGAATCCACCGGAGCTTCACCGGCCGATGTCCTCGCATTGACGATGGTGCGCAGCCTCCCGGAGATCAGCACCGCATCGCCGTTTTCGAGCCTCATCGCCGCGCGCGCCTGCGACCTGCGCATCAAGATCGCCCCTTGTATCGCCATCAGAATCGAGAACGATGAGGATATCCTCGGGCACGATCGCGACACAGGGCGAAACGCCTGGGAGTCGGTGATCACCAGGCGCGGCGGATGCGCGAGCGCGTCCAACTACGGACGCAAGCTCGGTCCGCGCGTCACGTGCGCATGCGCCGGCATCGAGCACGTCGCGTATGGTCATCTGCTGGGGAGGATGAGCTCGCCTTTTGGCGCCGCGGCGTCGATGGGGAACCACGAGCACGACGTCGTCGCAGGGTTCGAGCAGGTCGCCCACCACGCGCCGAGGTTCCTTCGCGCCGCGGCGATCGTGCCGATGAGCTCTTGAGCTCGTGGACGCCCGTTCGCCGTGGCGCTTGCGAACAGGCGCCCATGCGGCGGGTTCGCGTTCGCTCCAAAGACGTCTTCGGCTCTGTTCGCCCACGAGGTCGCATCACTTGCCCATGACGACCGCATACGGAACGCCCGCTCTTCGAACAAGCCCGACGAGCGTGCGATCGGCATCCGAAAGCCCCTTTGACGCCATCCGCCACGAGCACGGGCCGCATCGGTCGAATCGAGCACGCGGCGCCTTCCTGACGCGCAGGGCCTGAGCCCCTCATCGTCCATGCCGGGCGTGTCGATGACGAGCACGGTCCCAAGGGCGCGAGCCCATGGCCTTGCGCACTGATCGGTCGTCGTGCCGCCACCTCGAAACCACGGCAAGGTCCTGTCCGACGACCGCATTGACCAAGCTCGACTTGCCTTGTGCTGTACGCGCCGAAGAATCCGATGTGATCCGTTCGCCGCTCGTCGCGCCGTTCAATCCCATAGGATCCTCCCGCCCAGAACCTGAAGTCGTTGCCGCGGCTGCCGGCGATATCGCTCAGATACCGCTCGGTACGCGCGCGTGGCCTCGTTCGGGATCTTTCAGCAGTTCGCGGCGCACCATGGTCCCGCCTTTCCTCTGCTGCGGGCGCTCGCGTAGTCGACTCAGGTATTCCATGAGCGTCGCGAGCATTGGGGTGGCAGTAGTTCAGGATCTGTCCGCCTTGCAGAATTGCATGAAGCGGTCGCCCGTGCGTCCGCACGGTAGCATGCCGCAGAAGCTCGGGATGTGGTCGTTGTCCATGAGCCAGGCGACGACCTCGTCGAGTGTTCGCTGGTCCGACACGTCGAACTGCTCGGCGTCATGCGGGCGGTCCTTCTTGCGTAGCCGCCCACGTCGTGCGGCTGCCGCCCGAAATCTGCGAGATGCCGTAGCGCATGCGCGCGCTCGCGCACGCTGCGGGACCGCGCGTCGAGATGATCATGCCCGTATAGGGCACGGCTATGCGGATGAGCGCGATGATCTGTCGAAAACGTCGTCGGGAATGCCGCTGTCGAACGCGTCGGGATCGATGTCCATCGCCGGGCTTCACGCGGCACGCTGATGGCATGGGGTTTACGCCATGCACGGCCTCCAGGTGCTCGGCGCGATGAGTCCCGTGAATTCGTAGGCGTATCCTTCCAGTCCCGAACAGCACGCCCAGACCCACGTCGTCGATGCTGCCCTCCATGGCGCGGTCGTGCGCCCGGTGTGCCAGCAGTAGTCCGATTTCGGCCCCGTGGGTGGAGCCCCGTAGCGTTCGCGGTTGTAGGTCTCTTGAAACAGGATGGGTGCCGATCTCGGCCTCTTGAGCATCCGGTACCTTTCGACGGTCGTGGCCGCGATATTGACGTTCACGCGGCGGATGGCGCCGTCTCGTGCTTGATGGAGTAGATGGTCCGCATGCATTCCAGGATGTAGTCGATGGCCATGCACTCGGATCTCGCCCGCTTGATGGCCAGGCGCTTGTGCCCCATGTCCCGCAGCGCCACGACTTCGGCGCGCACTTCGTCCTGGGTCAGCCTGTGGCGCGGGATGTCTCGGTTCTCGGCATGGTAGGGCAGTACAGACAGCCGTTCACGCAATAGTTGGAGAGGCAGAGCGACGAACAGGACGATGCGGGTTGCCGTAGTAGGCCAGCTTTGATCCTGGCGGGCGAGACGGCGTATTCCTCCGCTGATGCCGCATCATCGCATGCGAGCAGCACGCCGCCTCCCGATGGGTTATGCGACCGCGCAATGGTCCTGGCAGGCGCCAGATGCGATTCGGCTTTTTCAGAATCTCGCGCAGAGGCCGACATCGTCTTTGTGTGCCTGCGCGAACGCGAGCGTTTCTGAGAATCTTCGTCATGGTTGATGAATCTGTCTGCATGAAGCGATGCAGGATCGTATCGATGGACCGTCACGCGATTGCCTTCCCTTGAATTGATGCGTCCTTCATTCGGTGCATCTGCCCCGGTCAGACCGGGAAAGCTTTCGATCCCCTCGGTCGACGACGGTTCGGTAGCCGATGGAGGCGATGCGCGCGTCCAGGCGTCGTCGGCTCTCCGCAGCCTCCCTCGCCCGTGCATGCCTTGTTGTCGTACGGGTCGTATCGCATGCGCACCGAAGCGGCGATACGTCTGGGCATGATGATCGCTCCGCCGCCAGGATGCCCTTCGCGCGCCCTGCGGATCGAGGGTCGCGAGCGCCGTCGGCCGGGATGAGCAGGCCGGGGAGATGAGCCGGATGAGCGAGAGCAGATAGCATCGAGATCGACCGATCCGCGGGGCGCATCGGAAAACGGTGGCGTGATGCGGCACGAACGGGCCGATGCCGCACATCCGGGGCGGAATTCCTCGATAAGTTTCAGATCGCGCGCCAGCTCGCGCGGGCCTTGGCCGGGCGATCCCACCATGAAGCTGAGGCCCACCGCGTATCCGATGTCGCGCAGGTCGATACGCAGCGCATGCGCTCGTATGACATCGAACGCGGATGCAGCATCGCGTAGTGATCGGGGCTCGCGGTCCGATGGCGCAGGAGATAGCGGTCTCGCGCCCGCATCGAACAAGCGGCGGTAGTCGCGCGGCTGCGCTCGCCCAGCGAAAGCGTGACGGCGCAGTCGGAATGCCGGTCCTTGATCGTCGAAACGACGGCGCAGAGCATATCGTCTCAGAACCGGGGCTTCGCCGCCTTGCAGCACGAACGTGCGATACCCTGATGCCGTAGCCCTCCTCGACGCATTCGAGGATCTGGTCGGGCGTCAGACGATAGCGTCGCGCGGCTGTTGGAGCGTCTCAGGCCGCAGTAGAGGCGAATCGTTGACGCAATAGCTGCTGAACTCGATGAGGCCGCGCAGATAGACATCGGTGTTAAAACCGCGCGCCGAGCTTCGGCGGCGCGTTCGGCGGCATGTGCGGCGAGGGCGGCGTCGCATTTCGGCTATGAGGCGCTCGTAGCCTTCCGTCGGCAATGCGTGGTCGGCCCGAGCGCATGGATGAGCTCATGCGGCTTCGCGTCCGATGATCGTGTCGTCAATCTTGCGAGATGACGCTCGAATAGGCCGTTTTCACGCTGGCGCCGTCGATGTTTCCCACTTTGCCGGCCAGCGCCGATATCTCGTTTCGGGAGCGTCGAGCGCCACGCTTGCGATGTTCACGCCGCGCCTCGATAGGGAATCCCCATGCGTCCGATGATGTGGCGTGCGTACCGTGCAGTATCGCGTTGAGTTCGGCTACATGCTCGGAGTCCTCGACGACGATGCCCATGATGGCGACCCCTGTCTTCATGACCTGCTCTCTCTCGTGGGAACACGACGCGGCCATGAAAAGAAAAAGGGTATGCATTCGCGCCCTGCAGTCAGATTCACGACCACGCTCGTTCTTCATATCGGGCGACGTCATGGTAGAAGGCGGCCGTCGCGTTTTCGCAAGCGAGGAGCGGATCGTTTCCATAAAACCCGCGTTCTTTCGAAGCGGGTCGTCAGAAATCGTCCGACGATTCATGACCTTCCATCATCGGAACGGGAAACCGGCAACGAAGGTATACAGAATGCAAACGTGCGCAAAGCACGGCGCGCGCATCGCGTGTACGCTGATGCCCGACGTCGATTGCTACGCTGCATTGCTCATAAGGGGAAGGTGGATGCCATGGGCTTCATCGAGACGATGTACGAGAAGGCAAGGGAGAATCGGAAACGGGTAGTCGTTCCGGAATGCACGAATCCCAGTCATGATGAGAGCGGCCGTCCGAGCCGCCGCCGACGGAATCGCGGATGTGCCGTTCGTCGGCGATGCCGACGCGTGCTGAGCGCAGCGGATGCGAACGGATCGACCTTCCGCATCGCAATAGTCGACATCTGTGACGAAGCGTACAGAAACGACTCTGTTTGAACGCTTCGCTGCCCTTCCGCGGAGGGGCTTCAGCCCAAATCGGTGGCAAAGCGCATCGAAAAATCCTCTGTATATGGCGCTCCTGATGGAGGCGGTGGGAGACGCCGATTGCACGTTCGAGGGCTCGATACGACGACGTCCGAATTCGTGATGGCGACCCAGGGCATCATCGGCCCCGCTCCGAACGTCGTCGTTCCTTCGGGCATGCTGACTGATGGAAAACAGACGGGTATGAAGGCGCGCAGGCAATATCTTCGGCATGTCGGACGGTGCCATCAACGTCGAACCTTCGTCCGACCACCCTCAGCGCGATCGCCCCTCGCAAGCTGCGATACATTCACGGCCCCTTACGGGAGATGCCGCCCGTTGCGCGATGCTGTCGTATTCGACCGACGGCAGCGGCAACAGCCCATCGGTCCAGAAGGTCCGCGAGGGCGTCGAGAAAGCCCGGACCCTGCGGCCTGATTTGAAGATCGACGGGGAATTCCAGGCGGATGCCGCCATCGTCGAACGGCCGCCGCGAAAAGCGGTGAAACGTGCGCGATGTGGCCGGGTCGAGCGAATGTGCTGGTGCTTTCGATGCCGCTGCCGCGAACATCGCGACGAAGCTCATTCAGCACCTGCGCCTGGCCGCAGCTACGGCCCCATTTACCAGGGCTTCGCGCAGCCGGTCCTCGATTGTTCGCGCGGCGACACCGAGGATCGCATCTATTCCAATTTCGCGTTCTGCAGCGTCATGGCATCGGCGAATTAGCAAAGGAAAGAAGGATCAATGGGCTTCAACGACAACATCCCCAAGCTGAAACCATATCAGAGGAGCGTGTCGATCGTCGGCGTGGGAGCGACGCCTTTCGTGCGCGTCCTGGACGATCCCGATGTGGACGGCATGAACGAGGCGGAGCTGTTCGCCTATGCGGCGCGCGATGCCATGAGGGATGCCGGCGTCGACGGCAGCGATGTAGAGATGTATGCACGGCCAGGCGGGTCCTGGCTGGACGAGCAATTTCGCCACGCCCAACATGCACGTCGCGAATTGATCGGCATGAAGGGCAAGGCATCCATCCATCATAGCGAGGCGTGCGCGACCGGCTACGTCGCGATCGAAACCGCCGCCAGCGTCGTCGCTTCCGGCCAGTATGACCTGGTGCTGAGCGGATGCATCGAGATGCCGTACTCCATCGCATATCCGACCAGGGTGTTGACGAAGAGGCGCTTCGGCACCGACGCAATCTTCCATGAAACGCTTTTGTTCCACGCTTCCTGAGGGACTACACGCTGTTCACCAGAGGAGCCCTGCCTTCAACCCGGAATCGTGGCTCGATTACTGTTCAGGAAAAACGGCATCGGCCTCGAGGACGTGGGATGCTTCATGACCCAGTTTCCATCTCAAAGCCGAGAAGCCGCCGTGATAAAACCCCTTGAGCACCATCGCGCATAAGACGTACGACGAGCTGGCTGGAAGAGGTGGGCATGGATTCGTCCTACGAATACCCGTATTCGAAGTTCAATCCGCTTATCGGCAACATACGCGGCGCTCATTTCGAGCAGCGCGTCGACGGTGCGGCGGCCTTCATCATCTGCCCGACCGAGATGGTTTAGTGGCATACACCGATCATCCCATCGAGATTCTCGGCGTGGGCATTCCCCTATCTGGAGAATTCCAACCCTCGTCTCGAGATGCAGGGCACGGCGAACCTGTATCGACAGATGAAGGAGCTCACGGGTCTTACAGGTGCGGACATGGATCTCTTCCGACCAACGACTTCTACAACCAGTCCCAGATGCTTGCCGCGGAGATGTGCGAATACGTGCCGAAGGGCGAGGGCTGGCAATACCTGAGGGAAGGGCGCATGTCGTATACGGGCGACCGTCCGGTGAACACGAACGGCGGACGTTGCCACTACGTGGCACGCTGCGGCGCATCCGGTCTCCACGACCTCTACGAAGCGGTGCATCAGATGCGGCGATGCTCCGACGCAAGTCGGCCATGAGGTGAAGCGTGCGATGCTGCGCGGCTTCGGCGGGGCGCAAAACCTGCTGAACATCATGTTGGAGAAGAAGGGCGTGGGAGGTGGCGGACATGATGACGAAGTATGATCTGGAGCCCATCGTCAAGACGTTCCCACAGTGCGCCTGAAGAGGGTACCAGCTGGGCAGAAAATGCGGCAGTCGCGGCCATATCGAGTTTCCTCCCCACTTTAAGCTGCTAATTTCTGCGGGAATCTCGATATCGAATGGGTCGATCTCACGAATGCCGTAGGCGTCGTGAAACAGGTTCTGCTGACGCGCGGTGCGTCTCGAGACCCTGACTTTCCGCAGTGCGCATGGCGACTATTTCGCGGTCGAGCCGCGTCGGTTGCGATCCGGTTGCAAACCAGCCTGCTTCATATCGACTACGACGCGTACGACGATTTCGCGAAATGGCTGCGGAAGACACGGTTCAGGTGGAAACCGCTGATCGTGCAGGACGAGGATACGAAGATCGTCGTCTGGGAATTGGTCGAGGACAACGAGTTCAAAAAGGTCCCTGTCTCGAGGAACGCCTGTCCGAACCGTCCGAGCTGGTTGCGTGCGATGCGCCTGCGAACGTTTCGCCTGATGCGGCTGACGCCGACGATGACGTGGCGAAGACCGTCATCTCGGCAGCGGCCGATGCGTACGGCGTGGACGAGAGCGCGATCGGACTGGCGACGAACCTACGCGAAGACCTGTCCAACGAGTCGATGAAGATGATCGTGATGATTTCGACCATCGAAGACGAAACGAACGTGACCATCGAGATTCAGGAGGCGCAGAACCTCTACACCGTAGCCGATTTCGTCGATATCGTGCGAGAACGGCTGTAGGAAGGCGTGCGCATGAAAGAATACACGGTACCGACGATCAACCCGGCTCGAGCAGCACCAAGATGGGAGTCGTCAGAGGAGACGAGGTCATCTCGACATCGCGGTCGACCATCATAAGGAGGATTTCGCGATTGCGAAACCTTCGCCGATCAAGAGTCCGTCCGCATGGAAACGATTCTGAAGGCGCTTTCGACGAGCACGGCATCGTTGTCGGATATCGATGCTGCTCCGGGCGCGGCGGGGCTGTACTCTGCGAAGGCGGCACATACCGCATCGACGAGCGCGCGTACGAGCATGCGCTGAACGATGTCGCAGGCATCCGGCATCCGGCGTCGCTCGGGCATCATCATGTCGTATGAATTGGGGAAGCAATACGGCATTCCGGCGTTCTTCGTGAATCCCATGCCGACGGACGAACTGTGCGACGAGGCGCGAATCACCGGGATCCCCGGCATCTACCGCCCGGCGAAATCGCATCCGCTCAACCAGAAGCAGGTGGCGATCCGTCATAGCCGAAACGTCGGCGTGCGGTACTGAGGACACAGCAACTACATCATCTCCGCATATGGGGGCGGAATAAGCATCACCGCCCACAGAAAAGGCCGCATGATCGACGGGAATCGCGCAGGCGACGGGCAGGGGCCGCTATCTCCGAACCGGTCGGGGGATATCTGCATCGATGACGTTCTGGCCTGCATGGAAAAAGCGGCATCTCGCCGGATGAGGCCAAGACTTACGCGTCGAGCACGGGCGGCCTGCTCGCCTGGTGCGGAACGGACGATCTGCGCGAGGTGAAGGGCATGATCGCGGACTGCGACCGCAAAGCCGCGCTGGTGTATCGGACCATGGTGTATTCCATCGGAAAGTGGACGGCGATGATGGCCGCGCGCCATGAAGGGGAGGTCGACGCCATCCTGCTTACGGGAGGCATGGCCCACGACGGCGAGCTGTGCGATCAGATCAAGGAGTATGTCGGTTGGATCGCTCCTGAGCACGTGTATCCCGGCAGCTTCGAGACGGAAGCGCTCGGTTTCGGAGCGATCAGGGTTCTGAGCGGCGAAGAGAAGCTAAGACCTATACGGGCAAGCCGGTGCGGATGGATTCGAGTGGATGACTGAACGCGATCGGCGGCGAAGCTGAAACAGGAATGCAGCCGAGCCGCGTAGGTCCCTGCCGTCCTCGGGATGCGCGATCTGCGAAAGAAGGGGGAACCGCGTATGAAAATCATCGTCGAGAATAAAGCGCCAGCAGCAGAGCGTGCGCTACGTCGGACGCCGACGCCGCCGCGGCTGCAAAAGATGCATACGGAGGTGCCAGGAAGACGTCTGGCGTGGGATGCGGGCACGGAGTACGCCTCATCCTCGATATCCGGATGATTGCGTGCTAGTTATCAGTGCAGATGGATTGCCTGAATAGCGTCATCGATATTCAGGTCATTTCTCCGCTGCAGGTCGACCCGCTGGAATATAGCGCCGGCCTCATTGCGCTGGACCAGGAATAGAAAGGGGAAACGACGTGGCCGACGTAGAAGATTACGGCACGCTTCACACCGCAGACATCCTCGTGGTCGGTGGAGGAATGTCGGGACTTGTGACTGCCATCAGGCGAAAGAGAATGATCCATCGCTTGATATCCTGGTTGTCGACAAGGGTCATCGGCTGAACGGCCAGGCCACGAAAGCAGGAACGGCATCCGCGCCACTTCCAAACATCCCAACGGCGTGCAGCATGCCCTTGCCTATCTGGTTAACGCGCATACGCCGTTTCTGAACGACCAGGAATTCCTCAGGGATTATCTCGTCGTGCATCGGGACAACCTCGATTACATGAGCAGACATGGCGTCATCACGTCCCTGCGATGACGACGGCAAGCGCCGCTCTTCCGTTCATCCCGGATGCGCTCGATATGGGCGGCGTCTCGCTCGACGTATGCAAGCAGCTTCGCGATTTCGCGTTGAAGCTCGGCATTCGCCCCTGGCGAGCCGCGTCAATGTCTTCGAACTGCTGACGAGCGCCCGAAGAAGGTCATCGGCGCCATCGGGTTCGATGTCGATCATATGGAGTGCATGGTCTTCCATGCGAAGGCGGTACGGCGTGCTACGCAGGGATGCCACTCAAGAAGATCGGTCTTGAATTCATGGGGTACGGCACGGGTGTCGGCGCCATGTACCGTGTGGGCGCGATCAGCGCAACGTGGAATTCTCCACCCAGGTCGACGTCGTGTTCAAGAAGACCTCAACACCCTGATTTCGACGGCGGATCAACATGATCGCAACAAGCATGGCGAGAACCCGACCCAGAAATCACATCGGGCATCTCGAATGGGAAGTCACGCCTCGCGCTTGTAGGATGCTATGGTGAGCGAAGTCGCTCGGCAACGGCTCCGCTGGTCGATCTCGAGAAGCCTGGACGAGGTCCGTGAGATGATCGGCGGCACGGACATGGACGAATCGACCCAGCGCATGTTCCGCGACAAGCTTTGCCTGGGAAGAGCCTCGTGTTCAAGAAGACGGCGATGAGAACCTCGAGACATCGGAACGAAGCCAGAGACGACCATCAAGACGGTGCCTCAGGTGAGCCGGTCAAGGTCGATGCCGATCAGAACTGATGTGGAAGGCCCATGGGCCCCCGGAAAGGTGTCCACGCAGGGCAATGGCATATCTGGCTGACGCGCGGCGACGGCTTGGGAAACGCTCGACGACCGGCATGATGACGGCGACAGCATAGCTCCTTTATGCGGCTGCTGCAGAATGGGACGATCTGCAGTCGACCAGATAGCCGAATGCAAGGAGAAGATCTACGCCGCTGAATCGTCCGAACGGGTGCAGCCCGAAGTCATCTACATTGACACGATCGAGCGGTATATCTTCGACGTCAATAAGAGCGTTCTTAAGAGCGAAGACGCGATCCAGGACGTTTTCGGCGACATCAAGAGGATGAAGGAGATCGTCCCCCGTCTGACCGCCGACGATCCGCATACGCTTGCGTGAGAAGCTTGGCGTGCCGCCGATACGATTCTTTGCCTTGAGATGATCGTATCGCTCGGCCGAGATGCGTACGGAAAGCCGCGGCATCATGCATCCCCACCTCGCAAGGGACTACCCGGAGCCCGCGACAACGCGCATTGGCTCAAGTGGATCAACATCAGACAGGGCGAAGACGGAGAGATGGAACCGTTCACGGAGGATATCCCGATGTGGAGATACCCGTCAGGCCTCAGGGCTATGCGGATTCCGGATGGCGCGGATGAATTCGACCCGGGAAACGTTCTTCGCGGAAGGAGAGTACTGAATGAACGTCGAATATAAAGCTCAATGGCTACGATTATGCCATGGAAAAGGGCATGACCGTCCCAGACGCCTTTTGAGACCAAGTGAAATTCAAGAAGGAGTATCTGAATCATCCTATTCCGACGCTTTTATTACCTTCAGGCATCGTGGGATGTCGACGAATCCGCGTAGCGTGTTGCGAAGTAGATGGCAGTCGGTCAACGCCCGACAACGAGAATCGGCGAGGGCATGATCGAGACCATGAGTCCGAAGGCCGGAGGCCCGCATGAGAGCAAGGCTTTCCAGGATCCTTGCGGTTCACGACAAGGACTGCTCTGCACTGCTGCGTTTTCGAGCTGCGAGCTGCAGACGCTCTGAAGGACTACGGATTTACCGACGAGCCCCGATATACCGACGATAACATCGAAGAGATCGACACGTCTCGGTCGTCCTGATTCGCGACAACAACGCATCAGGTGCAAGAGGTGCACGTATGCGCGAAGATGCGCGGTGTCTGCTATAGCCTGCACCGGAACGACCGATGCGACTATCGCGCCATCGTCTCCGTCCGCCTGCGTAGCGGCGAGCTGCGTGAATTGCGGCTGCGGCGTGGCGGTGCCCGGTGGGCGCGCTGGTCGAGAAAATCTGCATCGACGAGGGTGAACGCGGCGCTCGCCGACCCGAAGAAATATGTCGCGGTGCAGGTCGTCTCGTTGTGTGCGCCCTTTGACGAGATTGAGTTCTCTCGGCATCGACGGGAGGGCCGGATCGGGCTGGAGGCCTGCTCGGTTTGACAAGGTGTTCGACACCAAGCTCGGCGCCGATTCACGATTGTGAGGAGCATGAACGAGCTGTCGACCGCATTGCGCATGACGGCGTGCGCCGATGATCACCGTGCCGCCCGGCTGATCGGCACGCCGAGCATTTCTATCCCCGATATGCTCGATAACATCTCATCATGCAAATCGCCGCATCAGATGCACGGGCGATCGTCGAGTCTTCCTGCCGAGCGAGGGCCCGATAAAGAGGATATCGCATCGGAGAGCGTCATGCCGCACGGCGAAAGAAGTTCGAGGCACGAGGAATGACGAAGATGCGCGCGGTGCTCGATGTCGACATCGTCGTGACGACGAACGAGCCTGCCAAATGTTCAAGGATGCGGAACCAGCTGATACCATGAATCCCTGCCACGGCATACGACCATCCGCTCGGCTTCGCACCGGAGCCGCATCATCTTCGGTGCATCGGGCGGCGTGATGGAGGCCGCATTGCGCACCGCCTGCGAAACGATATCGGGCAAAGAACTCGACGCTTTCGAGTTCGCTGCCGTGCGTGGGATGGCGGGCATCAAGGAGGCGTCGGTCGATATCGACGGCGCTGACGTGCGCGTGGCCGTCGTCGGGCTTGCGAATGCGAACACGCTGTTGACCAAAGTCAAGAACGGAGAAGCGGACTACCAGTTCATCGAGGGCTGGCGGATGCCTGGAGGCTGCGTCAACGGCGGCGGGCAGCCCCATCAGGGCGCGTACGCGCGCAGGCTGGCCGACGTTCCCGCAGCGCGTGCCGCCGCTCTGTACGGCAACGACAGCGAGAGCGAGGTCAGGAAGTCGCACGAGAACCCGTACATCAAGCTTCTGTACGACGAGTACCTGAAAAGCCTGGGAGCGAGAGGGCGCATCGCCTTTCGCATACGACGTATGCGATAGGCGCGAACGGACGGACGAATGAGCGAGACGTGGAAAAACACTCTGACCTTGGCGCTTGAATCGCCCTGCTGGTGGCGGTGGCCGCCCCGGCATATCGGGTGGCTACCGGTGCGGTTGCGCTGATGCACGGCCTTTACGACGAACGGGAACAGGTTTTGATGCGGCCAGGATCTCCGTCGGTTTTCTTCTGGCGACGCATGGCCGTCCCTGCATTCCCGTTGTCATGGCCTGATGCTGCCAACGAAAGTTCGAGACCTTCATCTTGCTCTTCGTTCTGGGCGGTCTTGCGGTTATACGGCGCGCTATTTTCGAAGTTGATCTCACCCTGCCCGGTTTTGCGGCTGGGCCATCGGCCTCACCGTCATGGCGCCGTGCGGGCCGCTCAACTCGGCAGCCTCCATTCAAAATAGGTGTGCTCGACGCGAGGGCGTATGGTGTCGGCGCCGGCGTCGATGTTTTCCAGAAAGCCTTGCTGAGGAGCAATGAATGGTGAATGCAGCACGACGATCTATGCGGCAATGCACTGGTCCCGCTTGAAGATGTGGGGCTCTTTTCCTGCTTCATAGGATGATTCCGAGTCGAGGAAGAGGAGGGTGGAGTCCGCAAAGGTCGATTCGAACGTCGCAGGCGCTTGTTGCCTGGTGCTCTGGCTGCATGGGCTTACGTCGCAGGAGCCGGAGACGATTACGCCGGAAGAAGGCTGAACGTCGCGTTGAACGATGCAGGCAAAGCCGTTTTTCCGGAAAGGGAAAATCTGCACTTCAGCATATCCCATAGCGGAGAATGGGCGCTGTGCGGGTTGACGGTATCGATAGGCTGCGACGTGCAAGAGCATTACCGTGAAAGACGATATGATTCTCACGGTGGCGCATCGGTATTTCCGAAGAAGAACGGCGGCTCATATCCAGTGAGGAGGATGCGGACGATCGTATCAGGCTTCTGTATCGCCTATGGACCATGGAAGGAAAGCTACGCGAAGATGGTCGGCGGTATCGACGACAGGTTGCCGCGCATCGGCATTCGTAGCGAAAACGCGTGTTTGCGTGCCGAGGGCTCGGCGATGTGATTTCCATGAACTTGCAGTGCTGAAGGATACAGCGCTGCATGCTGCGTGGCGGCAGGGGAGCTGACCTCGTATGCGCGCTGCTGAACCTAACCGATCTGCTGGAGTGAATCAGGCGCGCTTTGCGCGATCGATGGATACGAAGGCGCTCGTTCGATCGAGGTACGGAGGGTCGCGCTCGGTTCGGCTCGTGATGGTGCGCGGTTGGCATCTGATCGCATGAACGCGATTTCGTTAGGCCCAGACGAGCTTCTGGCGCGTCCTCCTCGGATTTCCACGGTTTCGATCTGAAGATGCGGCTCGGAGACGTAAGTTCGATGTAGCGTACGTCGCCGCTCGAGAGGGCATCGCCGTATCCCAGCTCTCGCCAAAGATCGAGAACGGCTTCCCACACGCGAGTTGACCCGCCGTGTCCGAACCTGGTAGCTGCCGTTCATACCTGCAAGCACGATAGTCCGCCGATGACCGGTATCGTCTTCGAAGCATTGGGACAGCAGCTCTTGGCGATGGAATCTCGGTTTTGAAGTAGGTAGCTGAGCCTCTCGTTATGGGCGACGATGTAGTAATTGTGCTCGCGGTCGGTCGTCACCATGAAGCCGTCGCCCGGAGACGAGGTAGCAAGCCTCCCAGCATAGTCAGGCGAACCCGCCGGCTTCATGATCCCGTCCCTGGTGAGCCCAGCCCGTTCCTCCCCTGAAGAAGCAGGTGCGAATCGAAGAAATCCGTTCTTCGGTCGGCGCCGCTGTAGTAACTCGTCAATGAAACGCGTCCACCGATTTCATCATGCTCTTCACGATGAGCGCCCGGCGGTAGCACGAACGTTGGAGGCAGTTTCGTCGACGACGGTTTCGTTCCATTCGGTCAGATAACGGACATCGCGCATGCCGTTTCGATGATCGCCTGTTCCATCCTCCTCGATGTCTTTTGATCAGGTAGTTTTCGTCTCCGCTTCGCTTGAAGTACGGTATGCATCCTCCTTCTCTCATAGGCGTAGCGACCGTCGATACGAAACTGCCCGTGGCCGCGTTCTCGCAGCCCCATGAGGATTCCTTGATCCTCGCATCTATCGAAGGGAGGGACGACCGCCGACCTTCATGCCGTGCGCGTATTCTGCGCGACGCTGCGCTATCCCGAACAGGCTGCATACCTGTCCAGGGGATGCTCGCCGTCGACGACGCATCCATCGAAGCGGGTATCTCGAGTATCCACTTCGACTTTCAACGCCGTATCGCTGCGTCACGTGCCCTCGTGAACGCGACGACGATGTTGCTCCACGACTCAACGCTTCGAGGAACGTTTTTGGTCGGACCTGAAAATCACGTCATCAAGCGTTTTATTGATCTGTTCGGCCTTCGTTCCAGCACGATGAACGGCTTCATCCCATTGCTGAGCAACGTCGAATATTTGGTCGAGCCGTGCTGAAGTTGTACGCGTCCATGGTCTCGTTGCATCGAGCAGGAGCCGCTGGAAAAGGGATTCCAGAAGGGATGGGCGCACAGCCGATACGCTTGTGCAGCATCATGATGTGCCCCGGATATCCGTTCAGAACATCCGCGGCGCCTGACGTTGATGACGCTGTTCCAACAGTGCTTGATCGGAAGGCTTTTCAGCACGTCGCACCGGATGTCTGGCTTTTCGCATGCGAAATGAAAGGCTCCGTCTTTCCGTCCAGGATGCGGCTTATGCGATTGTCGAGGGCTTTCCTGCTTTCGGCGCTCATCTGCGCGGTGTTCTTTTCGCGCGAACCTCGGCACGCATCTCCGAGGGGACTCGCACCGTATTTCTCTGAAGGCTCGATTGAAATACGATGATCCGCCGAAGCCGTTGTCGAACGAAATTCGCTGCTTGTCCGTATAGAGAAGCTCGTCTCAGAGCCCGCTTCAACCTCAGCCTCTGACATAGTGAAGTTCACCCAGCTCTTTCGTGAAAAACGTGACAGGTAGCCTTCGACAAGTAGAGTTCCTCGGCAAGAGCATCGAGGGTGATCGTCTCGGCGTAATGAATGTCGAGGTAACGCTCGGATCCGCTCCCTGCGGTCGCCGTCTTCGGAGGGGTTGTTCCGTTCGCCCCAAGAGGCCTGGTCGTTAGCGCGAAGAACTCGACGAGCGTCTCTAAAAAGCTTGTAGTAGAGAGAATAGTAGTCGAACACCAGACGCGCATACGTCGACTCATCGTCGCGTACGAAGTCCTGGGTCGACTATCACTATGGAGGAGGCGCGAAGATGGCGTGGTGTCGTCGTCTCGCGGCTGCCGTCGCATCGATCGTTCTCAGCATCCCGTCGCATGCGGGTCCGAAGGTCGCCCGTCAGCCTCGAGAGACCAGATGAGATCGCTCGATCCTTCGTATCGGTACTCGGTGCCGCGGTTGATGACGAGAAGGCCCATCTTGTCGAGCTTGACGTCGCGGCCGTCATAGAAAAACAGCGCACGGCCGTCGAGCACGAAGAAGAGACCGTATCGCGCGCAGAAGCCTCTCGCGCGCAGCGGCGCCGATGGCGATGTTTTTGCTGCGGAACGCTTTTAACCGGATCTTGCGGCGGCGCTGCATACCAGCCGCATGCTTTACAAAACCACCACGTCGAGCGTTTCGGCGGCTGGAGTCAGGCGCGATGCGGGCTTCTGAAATGCGGCGCGCGCGGAGACGAAGCGCATCAGAATGTCAGTCTGTTCAACCGCCATCTCAGCAGAGATCGCGGTTACCGCAGCCTATCGCATCCGAAAAGGTCCCGACGGAAGCGCATGCGACGCGCGCAGTTCCGGCACGAGCCGAACGCGCCAGTGGCGTGCTCGTCGAGCTCAGGACCGTCTGAGCACGCGCAGCGCCCTTCCGCCGGTCTCCAGGGTAGGCCGTCCTTCTAATCCCGCAGCCTCTTCGAACGCGCTCCCACTCGATACAGCGCGAGAAGCACGACCCGCGCTGCTTCTGCTGGGTTGCATCCAGATCGACGTCGGCGCGAATGCCGAAGTCGCGGTCGCCGTCCGCATCATGGAAGGTCTCGCGTCACGCGCTGACATGGCGGGAAGCCCGTCGGATCTGGTCGATGGTGAAATAAGCGGCCGAGCGCGCGCGTCGGCATCGGCCAGGATCCTCGCGCAGCCCGGTAAAGCCTGTCGAGCGCCTGCTGCCAGGCGCGGGCAGCCAGCCGTCCCAGTCCTGGGCATCGAGCTCCGCTGGAGCCTGCGGCGACGTCCGTGGGCGGCCAGGCGAACGTGCGGGCGGTAAGCGCGTTGCGCACGAGCAGCGTGACGGCGCGCCGGTCATGCACGACGACGTTCGCCGCCCGTTGCCGCGATGTTTTCCGCCTGCCGCCGCGGACTCTGCACATCGACGAGCGAGGAATCGTGGGACCGAGCGCACGACGAAGCCGAGCCACGACACGATGTCTTCCAGCGTTCGTCGCGCTTGTCGTCGGGGATAGTCTTGGCGAGCACGCGGTAGGCATCCGACAGATACCGAGCGTGCCTCCGATCGCGCGATGTTGTAGGGAAGTGACGTATCCCTTGAAGTTCGCGGCGGTTCCACCTACGTCGCGCAGAACCGACGGGACGAAGTAGCGTCATGGGCCCAGGGAACCGACCGCAGTACTGCGCGAACGTCGCTTCGAGCAGCTCTTCGAGCGGCTTAGTAGTGACGTCGGCGATCTTTCCAGACGTTCGTAATCGATGCCCCCGGCCTTCATGGCGGCCATCGCGCGGTCCTCGCGCGGCGCCTGCGCCCGCAGCACCTGGCGCGGATCTCGAGCGGATCTGACCATGGAGATGACGTCGAGCGCGTAGGTCCCGCTTTCCGGGCGAGCAGCCCGAGAGCCGCCAGCATGAAAGGGGAGAGCGGCTGATCGAGAGCGAAGTCGTCGAAAGGCTCGACCGTCGTGGCGTATGCGGTGCCGCCCTCTTCGTCCGTGAGGCTCCACCACGCCGGCATCCATGAGCGTCTGAAGATCTCGGCGCGTGTCTTGAGCGCGGTCTTCTCGGTCGTCTGGAGCGAATCGTCGATGAGCCTGCACGTCGCGCTCACGCGTCGCCGCCCCTGCTCGACTTCGGGCCAGCACGATGGCATGCGTGATGCGCATTCGCGGTTTGAGCGTTTCAGAGCGGCTTCATCAGGCGTTCGAAGGTCTGCTTGTTCCAGCTGACGAAGCCTTCGGCACGGCCTCGCGTTTCACGCGCTTGCGCTTCATCGTCGTTGCCGGCTCGCGAGCGCCTTGGCATACTCGATGCTCTGCTCGGGCGCCCGGCGATGACCCTGCCTTCGGTATCGAACTCGAACGCCCCTGCCCGCCCGACGATCTGATGGAATCCCGCGCGAGCGGAGTGCACGGCTGCGCCGTCCGTCGTATGGAGAGCGCCGTATACATCGACGCGGATAGGCACGTTGATGCCGACGCCGAGCGTGTCGGTGCCGCAGATGATCGATGAGCCTGGCGAGCTGACCAGCAGTCGATAGCGGAAGCGCCGGCGTGGCACGCCGATGCCGGCTTCGGAGCAGGCGTTCGAGCGTCTTGCCGAATGCCGTGAAAAGCGTGCCGGACATGGCCCTTGATGGCGACGCGCTGGTCCTGCTGGCCAGACCGAAGCTCGATATGACTGCGCGCAGGCGAGCGCCGCGTCTTGGGAGAAGTGCACGATATAGATGGGCGCATCGCCGTCGCGCACGCGCAAGCCTGACGGTCCTTTCGAGCGTCTCACGCTCGTACGTCAGTAACAGGTCGCTCGGCGTCGAGGATCGCATCCACCGCGCGTCCGGTCTGGTTTCCAGGGCGGCGGCGATCTGCGTCGTGCCGAGCGTGGCGCCCACGAGCAGGAACCGGCGCGAGAGAGATCGTGAGCAACGGCACCTGCCAGGCCCACCCGCGATCGGGGGTCGGCGAAGAAATGGAACCGTCCATGGCGACGTAGTCGATATCGCACGCGTCGCCTTCTGCGCAGCGCCTGGTTCGCCAGGATCTCCCGCCGCAGCAGACGATGGGCGCGTCGGTGTTGATGCGGGTATCGCCCTGCATCATGCTGACGTTCTCGCGGCCGAGCAGCTCGACCAGATCGAAGAATCTCGTTGACGAGCGCCTTTTATGGGAGCCGTATTAGGCGCGGGCGCCCATGGCAAGCGCGAGGAAGCATCGCAAGCGCGACCATGGATTTGCCCGATCCGGTGGGCGTACCCAGATGACGTGGTCGCCCATCACGGAGGTCACCATGCGGCCTCTTCCTGGTGCGGCCAGAGCTCGATGCCGGCTCGAGCGTCCAGTCGAGGAATGCGTCTATGACCCCGTCGGCCGAAAGTTCCTCGCGGTCGTTGAGCTGAGCGCCCCTGCGTCCCAGCTCGCCATATGCGGTCGGATCGCGCGGCGCATGCGCCGTCGGCGGCCGAGCTGATGCCTGGGCTCCGGCGGCGATCAGGTCTTCCGCTTCGCCGTCTGCCGCAGTCGGGCCGTCTGCTTCAGTTTGCCCGAGATCGGGCCGCCCGCCTGAAGGCCGCCGTCGATGTTCGACCGTTGCTCCAGCGATGGTGTCCATAGGTTCCGTTCGTGATGAGGTGCGACATGCGGTCGCTTGCGTTCTCGCGGAGTTCGCCGCGCGATCGCCATGCTTTCGAGTCGAGCTATCACTATAGACGTTCGGCGAACGATTCCGCCCGTCGAGCTGCATGCGGGATGCGTTCGTGCGCCGACGGATCGTCCTCGTGCTCCCGAGCTTGTGCGATTGCGCGTTTCGGCACTGAGGCGACGGGTCTGCGACCGAAGCTGTGCGAGGGTTCGCATGCGATACGCTGACCCGCCCCGCGCTCGTGCGCCTCTCCGCTTCGCCGCCGAAATACGCCCGGTCCGCGCTGCTGCACAGAGACGATCAAACCTACAATTGATCGTACACAATTACAAAAGGCTCGAAAGGGCTTTGAGGAAGGGAAGGTTCAGCCGTCGCGAAAGGAGCAGAGTCATGAGATCAAGAACGTCGTCGTGCGTGGTGGGGGTCCTGGAAGCCAGATCGCCTTCCAGTCCGCCTCACAAGGGATTCAACGTCACGGTATGGCTCACCCTGAAGGGTCGACCGATCGCGCGAAGCCCAAGTTCGAAGTCCTGAAGAACACCCATCTGGCCACGCTCGATACCATGAAGACGAATCCCGCCGCCTATTGCCGCGGCTTTCATGGACGATCCGAAGCGCCACGCCCGAGCAGACCGACGAGCTCAGCGAAGGTCGCCCGCGTTCGAGGGCATCGTCGCCACGACGAGCTACGAAGGCGCGCGCGGGACGCCGACCTTTCATCATCGAGGCGATCGCCGAAGATCCGCAGCAGAAGATCGCCTTCACGAGGAGCTTGCCAAGCATAGCGGAGAGACCATCCTGGTCACCACCCTCCACGATGTCACCAGCGCCTCGCGGAACATACCGGCGTCCCGCCGGCACTCTGGCTCGCATTTCGCCAACGAGATTTGGCGCAACAACACCGCCGGAGGTCATGAGCATCCCGGTACCGGCCAGGCGGCGTGACGGTGTCGTCGAATCCGCCGCGCCATCGGCATGGTTCCCCGCTGCATATGGAGCAGCCCGGCTATATCCTGAACAGCATGCTCGTGCCGTCTCCTGAGCGCCGCCGATACCCCCTGTACGCCAAACGAAGTGGCTGACCCCGAGACGATCGACAGCACCTGGATGCCTCGCACCGGCGCGCCCATCGGCCCGTTCCGCATCCTCGACATCGTCGGGCTCGTGACCGCTACAACATCGTGATCAGTGAACTCTCGCGAAGGATCCCGAAACCACCCGGCAAGATCGCCGCGGCCTCAAGAAACACATCGACGAGGGCAAGACCAGTCGCCGCCGCGAGGGCTTCTACACGCAAGCAAGTAGATAGAACGATTCGACTGAAGCGTTCGCTGCGCTGTCGGCACTTCGCCTGCAAGCAAGAAGGCCCGTGCCGGGGTCCTCTTCGTTCGCAGAGAGATATATCGCCCGATAGCCGCCGATTGCAACGCATGCGTATTATCTTCGCGTATGATATGGTTTTTCGTCGCGCAATGCCGCACTAAGAGTCGGCCGATCTTTTCGGTTGTCCGAAAAGATCGAAGGCGCGTCGCATCGCATAGATGCGGTCTGCGTGACATTCTCGATATGCTATCGCTTCAGCGTCTTTGAGACAGGCTGCTTTCCGCTCGTCGACGATCCTACGGCCTCGCGCGCTGATCGTTTTGTTGTGAACCCAGGAATCAAGCGCGCTTTGTTGCAGGTAGGGATGGCTGTGCAGTCCCACTGCTTTCTGCGAGCGCCGCGTGAAGAACCAGGCGATCATCATGTTGACGCAGTATTCTCCGAGCGGACGGCGGCGGGAATCTCCAGCTCCGCCCGAAATCCTCGTCGAGAAAGTGCGTCATCAGCATCTCAAGGCCGAAAACGGCAGGTATACTTCCTTGGAAGAAGCCCAGACCTGGATCTTCCGAGCAGTTCGGCCTGCGCTTCTGAACGCCTTCGGGGACATGACGTCGCAGACCGCCCAATTATCCACGTAGGGCAAAATCGCATCCACCGCGGCGATGCAGGCCCCTGTAATCCTTGATTTCGGAAACGCAGGGCATGCAGCATATCCTCGTCGAAGTAATCGCGGCAGGCGGGTCAGGAATGCGGCTGTCAGTCTGCGGCGAGAGTCTTCGCAAGCCTGCGCGCGTCGGGCACGCGGACGCCGATGAACCGCTCGATCGGCACGCCGGGCGTAGGTTTCGCCTGAAGGCGGCATAGCCTGAACCTGCAGTCTGAAAGAGCCTGTCGCGTATGGGCATGGACATGGGCGTCTCCCTTCGGCGGCGCGATGCGAAGCCTCTGCCCGCATCGCCTCCGCGTTTCCATATCAGGATGAGTACGGCTGCGCTCTGTATCAGGATGAATATGAGCTGTTGTTCTGAGGATTGCAAAGAATGTATCGGTCCTGTGCTGAAGGATGCGGCCGAGGCCTGCTTTTTGACGACCGCCAATGCGGTTCTATAATTCGGAACCGAAATCCGTTTTTGAATTCAACCATGGAGCAGGCATGGCGCAGCAGAGACGCTCGTACAACACCAGCAGCGCGCTGCGGTTCTTCCTGCCTGACCGAGCAGTCACGTCGTTTCTGAGCGTGACGAGGTCTACGACATCCTGCGCGACGGCGGCGCCCGGTCGGCCGCACGACGGTGTATCGCACGCGCAGACGCTATCGACGGCGGCGGGCGTACGGTCGTAGACGCCCGCACTCCGCGAGTCGCGCCATCGAATCTCGAGACGGACGGCACCGACGAAGGCCAGCCCTGTGCCTGGATTGCGGCTGCGCGCCTCGACTGTTCCATGCTCAAAGGCTTTCCGAGCATGTCGAATCCCAATTACGGGTCCCGTCATCGATCGTTCCGCGCACGGTGCTCACGCATTGCCCGCGCGTGCCGCACGCGGAAGGCGAACGATGACCGCATCTCTCCACGGTGACCGTCGCGCGCCTGGCCTTGCAGCATGCCTGGCGACGCGCGATGCCTCGCGCCCATGTTCCGCCGCCCGTCGCCTCGCCGACCATCGCCGCACGTTGCCTGCCCCGTATGCGAGGCGATGGGCGCATTTCGCCGCATCGAAGACCGCGTTGCCGCGGACGTGCGCCGCCCGCATCGCCAGGCGCGCCGCGAGCTGAACGCGCACGCCTGGATCAGTCGCATCGCATCGCCTGCCGCATGCCTTACGCCCGTCTCCCAGTACGCGCCTTCGACTGTTCCGATGTCGCCGCCGCGCGTTGTCGAAACGGCGATTCGCGGCGTTCGGACGCATGTGCTCGGCGCCCGCCTCCGTGCAGAGGGCGGGAGGCTTCGTCCATTGAGAGAGAATCTGGGAGGATCTCATGTCTGTTGATGTTTCCGGACGATCTCGCCGCACGTTCCTTGGTGCTGGTGCCGCCGCTGCCTGCGCCCTTTCCGCGAGCTTTCGTGCTTGGCGGATGCGACACGCTCGCCCGCCAAGTCCGCCGTCGACGACTCGAAGGTTCAGGCAGGTCGCGAGCTTATCCCATGCATGATTTCGCGAGCAAGATCGAGCAGACCGCGTTCAGTGACGTGCCTTGTTCCTGCCGGCACCGAGCCGCACGACTGGGAGCCCCTCCACGGCCGATCTCAAGACCTTCGAGACGGCCGATATGCTCAGTTCAACGGCGCGGGCATGGAGCATTGCATGATGCTTGAACTAATTACCAACGACAACAAAGCTCGTGGCCCGTAGAGCGAGCAAGGGCGCGCACCTGCTCGAGCTTTCTCCCGAGGCTTGCCGAGGAAGCGCCGAACATGCGGCCGAGGGCGGCGCCCACGCCCACGAGAGCACGAGGACGAGGATTCCAAGACCGATCCGCATGTTCGGCTTTGCGCCCGAGAACGCCAAGATCGAGATGAACAACATCATGATACCCTCATCGAGATCGATCCCGACGGCAGGGAGACCTACGACATGAACTACGAGAGCGGCGGCCGAATGCGACGCCTGGACCCGAGTACACCAAGGGGCTTTTCCGGCGTGTCGAGCCATTCGATCGTCACGTTCCCCATGAGCAAGATTCGGTTATCTGTGCGATGCGTACGTCTGACCCAGATGCCGATCGAGGCATCGAAGCCGATGCCGAGCCCGATGCCGACCAGATGGTTGGCATCGTCGACTTGCCGGGCAGAACAACGTCAAGACCATCTTTCAGCGAGGAGCCAGAGCCCGAAGGTCGCCCAGGCCATCGCCGATGCATCCGGAGCCCAGGTTGAGAGCTCAATCGCTTGAAGGATTGTCCGACGAAGAGCTGCCGCCGGCGAGGAGTACTTCGTCATGCGCAGCAACCGATGCGTCAGCGAAGGCGCTTGCGTGATCGAATCGCTCGATAAAACCGTCGTTCGGACGATGTGACGTTTTCATCAGAAACCGACGTGCTGCGCGGCGTGTCGTTTCGATCGATAAGCAGAGATGCGCGCGCTCGTCGGCGCTAACGGCGCGGGCAAGTCGACTATACAGGATCATCGAGGAGGTTGTTGCCTGTTCGGGCGTCGCCCGCCTCTTCGGCGTCGCGCCCGAACGGTCTGAGGACTGGGCGCGTATCATACGTTCCGCAGCTGGCGCGACTGCCATCGGACGGCTTCGCCACCGTGCTTCGAGCTCGTGCGCAAGCCAGACAGCTTTCCATGTTGCAGCCTGTCCGGCATCCTGTTCGTTTTCATGATGCCGCCTCCGCGCTCGATGCGGGTGGATATGGTGCCGTTCTCCAAGCGTCTCATTCGCGAGCCACAGGCGGCCAGCTGCAGCGCGTCCGTTTTGCGTGCGCGCCGTGGCGCGCCTGATTCGCTCGTGTTGATGAGCCGGTGGAACGGCTCGACAAGGAGAGCCGCGCCAGTTCACGGCCTGGTACGCCGCGCGCACGACGACATGGGCATCGTGGTCTTCCTCATCACGCATGATCTGACGCTGTCACCGCTCGGGTGTTCCGTCATGCGCCTGAAGAGGGCGTCATCGAGGACGGCACGGGCGTTAGTGTGGCCGGCACCGTCTGCTGCGCAGATGCGGCGGCTGGCGAGTTCCTGTGGCGAGGAAGATCTCGTCGCAGACGCGACGAATCGCGTGTGCCTGCGAGGCCGAAAACGTCGCAGGCGCCGGCGTTTATCCAAGGAGCGCGTTAGCCGCGTTCGAATACGTGTTCATGCAGCGCGGCCTTGTCGTCGGTAATCCTGCTCGGCATCATCGTGCCTTGGTCGGCGTCAACATCGTCCTGCGTCGCTCGTCCATGATCGGCGACGCCCTTTCCCATACCGTCGCTTGCCGGCGTGGCGGCGGCCTGATCGCTGGCACAACCTGTGGTCGCGCGGCTGCTGCGCGTGGCCGGCGCGATGTGTCGAAGGCGTGCGCTTCATGACCAGTCCGAGCTGCGGTCGCCATCGTGCTTGCGGCGGGCATCGGCTTGGCGGGCGTCTTGTCGGCTTCGCCCAATTCCGCGAGCTTTCAACAGCTCTCACCGGGCAGCATCTCACCATCAGCGAGAGGGCGAGGTCGTCTCGGTCCTCAACAGCATCCTTGTGCCGCGGTTCTGCGTGCTGCTCGACCGCGAGCTCTTCAGGCCTTCGACGAGCGCCATGCGCGCGTATCGGGCGAAGGTTCCGTCACCGCGCCTCACGTGTTCATCGTGGCCCCGTCGTTGCGGGTGGCGGCGCGCACCGGTGCTCGCTCATGGTGTCGTCCGCGATGTCGTTCCGTGGCGTGCGCGCTTCAGGTCGCGCGCAGCTGGCGTCAGACCTGCGTCATCTCGAGCGCCGTCGGCGTCGGTTCGGCCAGCCGGGCTCATCTCTCGTACGTTCTCGGCTCTGAAGCCCGGCGGAACCATCGTGCTGCTTCTTTGTGGCATTGCTGCTGGCCATTCGTCGTGAAGAGAAGCCGTCGCCCCGTGACACGGCATAAGCGTAGGGAACGGTCGTCGAAGCCGAGCCCTCATTCTGACATCGCGCATCTTCATTGATGCAGCGCACCGCATCGCTCCTTTCCGCAAGGATGCCGGGGTAACCACGGGCAACCTGCTGTGCGCTTGAATCATTAATGTTACCTCTAGCTAACTATCGCCAGGGTCGCCAGCATCGTTCGTCCGACAGCCAGGCGGAGAAGTTAGAGGACCCGCCGCAACTCGCAGGAACGACATGCGGCAGGATAGGATTTCGCCGCGCGATCGGATGCGCGCGGCGCAGGGAAAGATGGCCTTCATGGGCATGAAGACGAGGTAGATTCTCGACGGCTGCTTGCCGCGGTCTTCGCCGCGGTCTTTGCCGTGTCGATGGTGCCGACCCGCATCTGCTTCACCAGGGGTGATGGGGACGGAACCGTCGTCGGCGCGTGGCGGTACGCGTCGCCAACGAGCAGGACGGCGTGGACCCGGCGGGTGAAAACGCCGGCGAACCTGCTGACGAACTTGCTGACGAGGGTGCGAACGAAGCTGCGGGAGCGGCATCCGGCAATCAAGACGGCAGCCTGAGCGAGGATAACAGGTATTGGCGGCATCCGCAGGCGTTTTATGCGCCCGGGCGACGTCGCTCGCGCCTGAACCCATTCGGTCACGGCCAACGCGAGTACGCTCAGCAGTAATAACTTCAGATTCTGGGGCTTACACCATCCGACCACGCAGCACAACCTTCGGCCCGACGATCGACGAACGGGGCTTGACGTGCAGAACGCATTCGCAGGTTCCGGTCAGCGCCAACGACGCTCTATGGGGAACCGACGGCAGGCCACGCTTTTGCCCTTCCCGAACTGATTCACGTCAGGACTGGCACCTGCGCCGCGCTGCTCGATGCGGCTGTCGAGCGCGTGTCGCCCACCGATTGGGGGTATGGTGGTTATGAAGGCAACCAATGCCAGGACCAGCTGCATCCATACACGCGCCTACGCTTCCGAAACCCAGACCGCTGGCACCAAGACCTACGACTCTGGCGCGGGCAGCAACGGCGTGCGCCGTTGAACATCGAGCCGCCTCGACCCGGGAATATCGCCCTGCAGTCCGCGATCGACTACGGCAGCGCGGTCGGTGGACGGGCGACGCGACGGCGGCTCCCGCTGGCGGTGGCAGGATCGTCGAATACGCCCAAGGCCGTCGAAGGGCTCGTCCTGAACGGGTCCGAGCAGACGGGCGTCCTTATGGGCAAGGGTACCTAAGGCTTCACCCTGACGGCGAGAAGTTGCCGATGCCGGCGTGCATACCGTAAAACCGCGACGCCTGGCGACGGCTACGTATGGCCGACGGCACGACCGGTCCCAAGTCCATCGAATACACGATCGACAAGGAACGCCTCGATAAGGCCAAGGTGGCCTCAGGCATCCATCGATGCCGCGCAGGCAGATCCGAGAGCGTGGCCGAACCGCGACGGCTCCGACACATCTCCGGATGCGGCAATGGTGACTTCAACCGCGTGCGCAGGGAGCCGAAGACGCCACGCCGCCGCGAAGGCATCCGCCGCGCAGAACCCGACTCGAGTCCCCGACCGCCGCCAAGGATGCCCTCGACCAGTCAGCAGGCCTTCGATGCCGCGAAGAAGCCCGGCACGAAGCAGCAGGAACCCGAACTTGCGCCCGGCACCCGCACGGTGATGGCGAACTCGCCATGCCGGGAAGTAACCTATCCTTCGCGACGTTTCCACGGTATGCGAACAATCCCAATAACCCTTCGGCGTCTACAATGAGAACACCCCATTACGCGTGGATGTTGAAGTGCATACCGTTCGGGCGAGACCGATATCGCCAACCTCCTCCGCATTGCTCGCCCATGAGTCCCATGATGACAATGCGACGCTTGTCGTCAAGCGCGACGGCACAGGTACCTCTATCTCAGGGTGTACAACCCCGCCTTCACGCTTCAGGATGCGGGACGTGCGCCGACTCGCCCGATGTCGCGCTCGAGCGCGTGACCGACGGGCAAGCTGCTCTGGGAAGAGCCCGGCTACAACGGGTAAGATCTGGCATAAACATAAGAGATGCTCGTGAAGTCACCGACGCCCAGACGACCGGCACGGCGACATATTTCATGGCAGCGCCTTATATCGTGCTCCAGTATTCGCTTGCCCCGATGGAGACATCGCGATGGAGTTTACACGACTACGATTCCGCGGCGAAGAAATCGACCCGTCGACGCCGGCGCTCGTCACGGACAAGACCGGTGAACAAGCCCGGTCAAGGAGACCGCATTCACTCACAACGGTAACCAACAGGGCGTTTCGTTCACGAGAACACCGGCTACACCGAGGGCACCGCTTCCGCCCTGTGGGTCCCGGCGAGTTTACCCGTCACGGTGGCGACCCTGAAAACGGTTACGCGGGCCGACGGCATCACCGACCCTCACTCCACGATTGAGACGTTTGCCCGCGCCGAGCGACGATCATTCCTATCCCGACGGGAACGGACGCAGTTCGATAATCGAGCACAATGCCGTTGCGGCGGGCGAGGGGTATCTGGTCGTCAACACGCATGCGGTCGACGTGGAACGCATGAGACCACGCTGCATCTCATCGATGGATGCAACCTGGTCGGATGGAACGATGAGACAAGAAGACAGTCATCACGCCGCGCACGGTGGACGTCGAGTAGTCCGTCGTGACCCCGAATCGAGGTGAATCTCGTGCATACGTGGGCGTGGATATCGATCTGACCTCATTCGACTTCGGCGAGCATGTCGCGCTCTACGACACCCTTTCCAGGAAAAGCCCTTCCTTCCGGAAAGCTCCAGGGCATAGACGAGCAGGTCGAACTGTTCGTACCACGATGCGAGCGCCCAGTCCTGCGGCCACCGCCCTACGTCGTGCACAGCAGGCAACTTCTGCTTGAAGACGGCACCACTCGAGGCGTGCTGGCACCAAGGTCGCGCCGGCACTGCTTGCGGCGAAGGCGCCCGACAGCGGAGAGCGCCGGCTGGCGGCGTCCGCCAGCTTCCCGCGATCCTGGGTGGTGACGGGTTTCGTCGGCGGCGATGCATCGACGGCGAAGCGACCTGCGAAGCGCCGAAGGCTCTGTCATGGGTCATGCGAGGGCGAGGAGCTTCGCTCGCACCGGGTGCCCATGAGCTTGAAATATCCTGGTGGCTCGGCCGCGAACTACGAGAGCCGTCTGTATGTGAACGGCATCGCTCACCGTGTCGCCTTCAGTCAGGCCCCGTGCCGGCGCTCATCGCGCTGCATATACGGGTGCCGAGCAGCGGGCGCGAGAGCGGCGCTCGATTACGATGCGGCCACCAACGCCGGCGATTACGTCGCCACGGCGACCAGCCCGGTTACGTGGGCCGACGGAGATACAAGCCGCGACACGCAACCATCGCCAAGAAGAAGGTCGCGCGCCCGCAGGCCGCATCGGGGCTGAGCGTTAATGCGCCGAGCAGCAGGGCGTAAGCATCTTCCGGGATGACTACGGGAGCTCGGCGATTGAAGGCCACGGCCGCCGGCGCCACACGGCGACGGCCACCGCCGATGCCGGCAACTCGAGGCCCCTGCGCGCGCAGGCATCGTCGCCTGTGCGGCTTCGAGCTGCGGCGCCCGCGTTGCGCCCGGTGCGTCTCGTGACCATTCCTCGGTCCAGGCGGCGCGACCCTTGCGGCCCATGCGGGCGCGAGACCATCGGCTGGTAAAATCGACCCAGCCGTGACCGTCACGGGCTTCGTCGGCAAGATGCTGCCGCCCGGCCACACGTGGCTCCCTCCGTTACGCCCGTGCCCGCCGCCCGCCAGCATCCGGAGGGATTCGCCCGAGTTTTCTCCCGCAAGTGGCGCTGCTGACGATCACGCGACTTC
>BNJU01004758.1_pt1 | contig 63550 bp, 93 predicted proteins | sample 8539281 | NCBI WGS metagenome assembly BNJU01 (sample SAMD00202456, study PRJDB9452) | human saliva metagenome | isolation source: human saliva | place: Japan
ACAAAGGATATGGATGAAAGTTCCACAGTGTTCAATTGAAAAAGGAAGAAGCTATTTTAGATGCGTTGAAGTGTTTTAAGATGATTAAAGACGGTTTTTAGTGTATATGGGAGGGCAGATATGGATTCTAAAGAGATAAAGCAGCTAATTCAAAATGGAGAGAAGATAGATGTTGAGTTTAAAGAATCAACAATGCTTTAACCAAAGATGTCTTTGATACAGTATGCTCTTTTCAATAATAGAAATGGTGGACATATTTTTACTTGGTGTAAATGATAAAAGAGATTGTTGGTGTTAGTAAAGAGAAAGTTGATAAAGTTATTAAAGGAATTTACTACGGCAATCAATAATCCGCAAAAAGATGTATCCACCACTTTATTTGCTTCCGAAGTCTTTGATATAGATGAGAAAAAGTAATTTACATCAAATTGCCGGAAGGCTATCAGGTGTGCAGACATAACGGAAGGATTTGGGATAGGTCTTGTGAGGAGACATCAATATAACAGACCATGCCGAACTTGTATATAAGCTATATGCAAGAAAGCAAGGAAGCTATTTTGTAAATAAAGTATATCCTAATCTTGATATTGATTTTCTTGATGCTTATGTCATTGATAAGGCTAAGAAAATGGCTATTTCTCGAAATAAAAATCATGTTTGGGAAAAATATGAGTAATGAAGAACTTCTTAGAGTGCAAATTTGATTCTGACAGATCCGGAAACAAAGCGTGAGGGAATTACATAGCAGCTATTTTGTTATTTGGAAAAGACAACTCTATTATGTCTGTCCTTCCGCAACACAAAACAGATGCAATATTTAGGGTTGAAAACAAAGATAGATATGATGATAGAGATGTTGTCATAACAAACCTGATTGATAGTTATGACAGGCTTATAGAGTTTGGGCAGAAGCATTTGAATGATCTATTTGTATTGGACGGAATTGTAAATGTCAATGCAAGAGATAGGATACTTAGAGATAGTTTCAAACACACTGGCTCATAGAGATTATTTCAGTGGGTATCCTGCAAAGATGATTATTGATGATGAGAAAGATCACTGTTGAAAAACAGCAACTTTTGGCTCATGGTATGGGAGCATTAGACTTGCAGAAATTTGAGCCATTTCCTAAAAACCCGGCTATATCAAAGGTGTTCAGAGAAATAGGTCTTGCGGATGAACTTGGTTCAGGAATGAGAAATACCTACAAGTACACACAGCTTTATTCAGGACAAAATCCGCTATTTGAGGAAGGAGATATATTCAGAACGATTATTCCTTTGAAGAAGATAGCGACACAAAAGGTTGGTGGAGGAATGTCCCTCACGATGTCCCTCAGTGTCCCTCACGATGTCCCTCAGGGCAGAGATGAACTGATTGAATTTATAAAAGCACAAGTAAGATTAAATAATAAAATTACAAGACAGGCTATTGCAGAAGGTGCAGGGGTAAGTGTAAAGACGATACAAAGAACTTTGAAGGAAATAGATAATCTGAAGTATGTAGGAAGTGGTAATAGCGGACACTGGGAACTGAATGAATAGAAGTCTTGTATAATAAATGTGGACTATATAATGCATGGTTCATATAATTGGACGAGTTAAAAGTCTTCTGATAAAATACCCTTCAAGACCTTTTTAATCCGAATATTGCCAATGTTTTTATTTGGCAGGTTTTATTGAAAGTTGGGGAAGAGGAATCGAAAAAATATGTGATGCCTGTTAAGCGGACGATTTGCCAATACCGGAATTTACCGTAAATCCAAGTGATATTATGGTGAAGTTTACGGCTCCTGAAGATAGGATTGTTCATGGAATTGAGAGGGTGACTGAGAAGGTGACCGATGGAGAGAGAGCAATTCTTCAGCTTTTAGAGATTGATCTGGGATACACTATACAGCTATGTCCGTCATATTAAAATTGAGTCGTAAAACCGTGTTGGAAAGAATAAAGAAATTAAAAGAAAAGAGATGATAGAACGAGTTGGAACGGATGCAAAAGGGTATTGGAGAATATTAAAATGATGAGTTGCCAAATAAAGCGCAACATCATCTTGTTCTGACCTGAAGTCGTAGTGTCTTGGAATGGCATACTATTCTGGGAGCTTGCCTCTTAGATTACAAAGAGACGCTATACGGTGAAAGCAAAGTTACCATAATCATGTTTTTGAAATCGCGAGGTGACACCTGTGAAAGTTAGATAAAAGAAATGTAGAAAATATTGACTAACCCAAACATGAAGGAAAAAGACCTACAGGTAGCTGTAGAGATGAATTAAGCTTTGGTAATTAGTCTCTAGAGGGGAGAGACAGTAAGTATAGAAGTTCTAATGAAAGTGTGCATAATGCTGAATTGTGATATAGTTGGAATCATGGAATTACCCTCTACAGAAGAAAATGGAATTACTTAAGGGTGAATGATGCCTGGCAGGAAAAAGAGTGCAATCAGTAAAAGCAAGTCCTCATACAATTAAGAAATTTGAGTTGATTGAGGAATATATAAAATCGTGGGCACTGTGCATTTCCATGTAAATCGATGGAGAAATCAAGCCGACTTATCCGGACTTCATTGTCGTAAGAAGAGATGAGCGTGTTGGGTATGTAATTGATATCCTTGAGCCTCACAGCCCAGATTTTAAAGATAACCTTGGCAAGGCTAAGAGCTTTGCTGAATACGCACGCCAGAATCCGGGAGTTGGAAGAATTCAGCTCATTCGCATGAGCAAGGATGCAGTCGGAAAGAATCAGTTTAAGAGGCTGGATATGTACCGGACGGCAATCGGAATAAAGTTTCCACGCAATCAACACTGATGAGTTGGATCATATTTTCGATACAGACGGAGTTATCGAGTAAGGAGAAGCATCATGTACGAGAAAATAAAGAATGACATAGCTACAAGATATTATGTGAAGAACTATCAACGATGGGCAGCGGTTTGTTGCTTGGTACCTTCGTAATATCCATAACCTTGATACCTTTGAGGCTAAAGCCTGCGTACCGATGGAGCCGGAGACAAGCAGATTGATGCGGTTTATATCGATGATCAGTCTTCGACAATATACATTATTCAGGAAAAGTTTACAAAGGCGACACCGTGGATGCAGAACCTCTTCGTGAGGTAACATCGTCGTGGATTCAAATTAAGAATCTTGCCAAAGTTGCAGGAGGCGGCCAATGAAAAGCTGCAGGCAAAAATCAGTGAGATTGCAACAGCTAGAGGACGACTATGAGGTTTTGCTGAACTGATTACCACATCCGGTTTGACAGATTCTGCTAAGTCTGATCTGGCTGCTTTTCAGTAGCTGAACTTGCGGAGAGCGAAACTTTGAGCGCGAATCTTGTCTTGTTGACAATGAAACTCTTCAGGCTCGATATGACGAGGCATTGAATCGAAATCGTCCCTATATCAATTATGAATTTTCAATTGAACAAGGGAAAATATGGAGATGCAGATTGGCGCGACAAGAGCTGTTATCGTAGCTATTCCGCTGAAAGAGGTGTATAAGATTCCCGGCATCAAGGACAGGACACTTTTCAGGAAAAATGTACGCCCAGTCTCTTGGTGCCGAATAAGGTTAATAAAGGGAATTGCTCGTACACTACGAAATAATCCGGAGGAGTTCTTTTTCCTTCACAATGGAATAACGGCAATTTGCTCGTCTATCAAAATTGTCAATGGAACCATGAGCGTAAAAGGAATTGAATGTGGTTAATGGCTGCCAATCCTGAGTACGATCTTTAGTGCAGTGAATCCGTCCGCAATGTCAGCGATGCTTATATAATGTTCCGCTTTTATGAGATTAGTAATACTAGAGCGTGCAGATGAAATCAGCACATGCACTAACTCCCAGAGTGCTGTAAAAGCTCGTGATTTGAGGAGCAATGACAAATATGTTCTGGCGATGAAGAAGGCATACGAACAGCATTTTACTGATGGATACTTCATTACAAAACGCGGAGAGAATGCTGATCCGGTTAAATACAACACAGCACATATTGTGGATTTGACATCACTCGGCAAACAGCTGATTGCGTGGCACTCTCAGAGGCCTACCATCTCCTACAGTGAGAGCAGAATATTCGACAAGTATTTCGAGCAGCTGTTCCATAGAGAGTATAGTCCAGAAAAGGTTCAGGCGCTTTCTGATCTCTACAAAGAGGTTTATAAGAACTGGGGTAATGATAATCCGCTTGGACTGAACGAGGCCTTGATAGCCCTTAAGGCTTACGCTCCGTATCATCATCTTTTCGCTGTTTCTGTTCTATTCTGCGAAATCAATAAGATGCAGGATCTTGTTCCGAATCCGGCAGTTGCAATGCAAAAGCTCAAGGACAACGACCTTCTTGATACGGTTATTGAACTCGCCGGTCAGTGTTTGAATATGGGTTTTGAAATTGCACTTGATGATGCAAGTCAGAACAACAAGGTGTTTAGCCCTCCGAACTGGACTAAGGCAAAAGCCTCTTTGCGTGATATCCACACTGCCGTAAAGCAGTACCTGATGACCGTGAGAATGACACCCGGTGGGAAGAATATGCTCGACAAGCTGAATACGGGTCTCAAAATGTCAAATGATGATTTTGAATCTCGCTGGAGTGCAGACTAAACCTATTAGGGTTTCCTTGCAAAAATTTTCGAGTAAGATTAATTCGCAAAAATTACAAGGCCTCTTATGAAACATCAAATAAAAAGTAAAGGTCGTGAATAAATGAGCAGAATACTATGCCCGGAATGCGGGACAAAAATATCAGACAAAGCTACGAAGTGCCCGCATTGTGGATTTCAAAGTGCCGATCCAAAGAGGCCAATCAGTGAGCAGGACAAATATGAGATGGTTCCGATCTTCGAATATGATATTGAAGAGTGGCAGCCGAATCGCGGAGAACTAAGCATTATCTCATATGAAGATAATAGAAGTCTTATTCAGTATTTTGGTAAGTGGGAAAATATCAAGGTAAAGCTCCCTGCAATTGCAGAAGTAATAGGAGCTATGGCAGGCAAGGATCACATCATGGTTGCTAAGATGGATTCTATGTGAAGGATCTAATAGATAGAGGGAATCTATCGATTTACCATTGATAAGCAGGGAGAAATACTACCAACAATTCGTTACTGCAAGAAGTGCGGATGCGAACTTGTAAGCACGAATAAGCACAAGTTATGTGATAATTGCAGACGCGAAAGGAATGCAAATATTAGAAATGGTGTATTAGGTGCAGTGGGCACGGTTGGCAGTATCGCGCTATTTATTGTTATCAAGAGAAAGCATGGTGGTGGAGGAAATAAAGCCTGAGTGAGTTGACGCGATGGGCTTTCAGACTTATTTCCTCAGAGCGAAGTCGTGAAGTGGTCGGCGAATCTGTGCGTTTGCATATTATAAGTAGGAACAAGGTCTTGACCTGTTTCCGAGAACGTACAAGGGTAAAAATCAGTGTGTTTTATGACAAAAACACGCTTTGATAAATTCCCGCGAACGAACGCGAATTTGGCTACACATTTGACATCAATCTAGAGCAATCGTGCCATGTGGAGACGGTAGCGTTATTGTCCAAACTAGATGTCAATAAAGCAAAGTAGTATTGGTTAATTTATAGGAAATCAAAGTGCTAATGATATTTGGGTTATGTTGTATAGTGAACGCTATAAGGCTATAAACAACCATCCTAGAATTATGGCATCATATGTATCATGTTACGGAGGAGCCTTATCATCAAAATCGATGATATATTAGTTGTGGATAATGATGTGGGAAACGGCTCGATATTGATGCGTTACTTTATTAAGTATTGTAAAACTACTGATGCAAAAGTATATATGTGGTCAACTTTCATTGGTTGATAAGGGACACTTTTTATCGCTCGGAACATTTTTATAAAAGCATGAATTCAACGTAAAGTTCACGTCTGATCACAGCATCGGCTCAATTAAATACATATTAGCGGGAAGATACAACAGAATCGAAAAAGTGAACATTAGAATTGCAAAAACAGGACATTGGAAGAAGAAAGTAGGATATTACTTATCTGAAACAGGACATTGATTATACTTTAAAAGCAAAAATAAGTCATATCTCGAAACTTCATGTGATGTATTCGAAGCAGAATAATCAGAAGGAAATATATGTATGGGTGTTATTATTGATGAGTCTATTATTAAATGTGTGCGTGGGTATATGGAATTTTCATAGAACAAGATGGCAATAGAACATGTGAATATGTAGGGAAAAGTGAAGAGGTACCAACACGTGCCGAATTTCATAAGAATAAGATTGAGAGTGGAATGCATTAAAGTGTTAGTAAATGCAAATAAAGATTCGAAAGCTAAAATTATAATTGCTGTCTTGGAAGATGTTCCTTATGTATTCGATAATTATTATAAAGATGCTCAACGCTTAGCAAGCGCTGAAAAACTATTGGATAGATAAGTACCAAGGAATGGGGCAATGCTATACCAGGTACCTGAAGGAAGAGACCATCATTAGAAAGTTGGGAAAAATTGAAGAGGTTAAAATATGGCGAAATATGCATATGAGACAAAGATAGAAAAGAAATAATTTATTCAAGTTCAGTCACAGAAGAAGATAGGAATACAGCGTTCTTTTGCCCTAATAAAATGTTTGAAGTGTGCTTTGAATGGAGGTAATAGTGCCTATTTCAGGCGACAAAAGCCGAATTTAATCATATCAAAAGTTGTCCATTTGGGAATAGTAATATAGAATTTGATTCCAATAAATACGATGAATCAAAATTTATATATGATAATGCCATCAATAATCTTCTTTGTACAACTAAAAACAACATCACCAGCAACTGTTTCTTCTGTGCATGGTACTGGTGAGCGAGTGCCTCATCCACCAAGAACATTACGACAAATATATTCTTTATGTAAAAGTCTGCTTGTTGGAGACACCTATGCCAGTCAAAAATAGAGTCAATGATATTAAATGACAGGAGCGAATACAGATATCCCAAAGGGTGTTTTGGAAATAAAATCATTGAAACGATTGTGAATGGAAAAATTTATAATGATAAGAAAAAGGAAGTTTATCTGGCTGCCTGTAAATAGTAAAAAAATATGTATTAACATTAACATTTTTGGATGAAAAGTCTTTATAAAGAGATTCGTACGGAAATATAATAATAGAGATAAGATTATAGTTATTGCCGGAAGATGGAAATCAGCAGGTAAATCCAATGAAATTGTTTCGGAAGTGTAAGGAAAAAGCAGGTTATGGTTATAAAAATGAATAAATGCAGAAGCGTGGAAGAAAAAGAAAAATCAAAAATAATTATTTTTCAAAAAGCTTACAATCAAAAACAGCAACCAGAAGCATGATTCGTTTTTATACATCCTCGTTACTCAAAGTCCTACATCTTTGATTTGAAAAATGCTTTTTATTCCATTGGATTTGTTTTAATGACATATTCTGGATAAGCATTGCAAGATGTGCAAGAATATATAAGAAAGGGTGATTGCTATGATACTCCTGAAAATTTAATAAACTTGATTCGTCAGGGTGAAGGACTGACCGTCGAATTCAAAAATCGACAACAGATATCACGAAGGATGTCTACGATACCGTTTGTTCCTTTTCTAATCGGGAGGGCGGTCATATTTTCTTTGGTATAAAAGATACCGGCGCGATTCATGGCGTCGATAAAGACTGCATTGAGCAGATGAAGAAAAACTTTGTTACGACAATCAATAATGAGAACAAAAATGTATCCGCCACTATATCTGACTCCGGAGGAATATGAGATTGATGGACTTACTGTTCTATATGTCTATGTTCCGGTTGGAAAAACTGTTTACCGCAATGCAGGCAGAATATTTGACCGCAATAATGAGTCTGATATCGATATTACGGATAATGCGGACATGGTTTTCAATCTTTATGTTCGTAAGTAAAGCACCTATTTTGTGAATAAGGTCTATCCTGCAATTCCGGTTTCAAGCCTTCGTCATGATCTGATGGATCGAGCAAGGAGAATGACGAGGGTGAACACTGAGCACCATCCGTGGGTTGACATGACAGATGAGGAGATGCTCAGAAGCTGTGGACTCATACTTGAAGATCCGGAAACGAATAAAGAGGGTATCACACTTGCGGCAATTCTGCTCTTCGGTACAGACAACCGTATCATGTCTGTGTTGCCTCAGCATAAGACAGATGCTATTTTCAGAGTGTTTAATGTGGATCGTTATGATGATAGAGATGTGGTAATCACAAACTTGATTGAAAGCTATGACCGTCTGATGGAATTTGGGAAGAAGCATCTGAATGATGTATTTACATTGGATGGCATCCAACGGGTAAGTGCTAGAGATAAAATACTGCGTGAGTTATCTCCAACTTGCTCATGCACCGTGATTTTTCTAGCGGATATGTACCGAAGCTTGTCATTGAGCGGACAAGCTTACAATAGAAAATGCGAATCTTGCGCATGGACATGGGAACTTGAATCTGAAGACATTCCAGCCATTTGCAAAAATCCGCCGATAGCAAAGGTTTTCCGAGAGATTGGACTTGCGGATGAGCTTGGAAGTGGTATGAGAAACAGCTATAAATACACGAAGATGTATTCTAGTGGAGAGCCTGTATTTACAGAGGCAGATATTTTTACGACAGTGATTCCCCTTTCCGAGGCGGCAACGGCTACAGTCGGACTGACTGAAGATTTTGCTCCAAGGGAACAAGATAAGGAGCAAGTAAAGGAACAAGTAAAGGAACAAGTAAAGGAACAAGTAAAGGAACAAGTCACGATACAAGATCTTATTCAAGTTTGTTCTATACCTCGTAGTAGGAAAGAAATGCAAGAATTTATGGGGATGGCTGAGAAGAAACTTTTCAGAAAAATATATTAAACCTTTACTTGAGGCGGGGAAGATTAAAATGACGATACCGGATAAGCCAAACAGTAGGAACCAAAAATATCAAAAAGTGAATAGTGAAGGAAAGGGACACGTAAGCTTACTAACGAAAGACGAATGGGAAAACCTCATCACGCTATATACCCCTGTCTTTGGAAGATCTTTGGTTTCGGCAGAAGATGATGGCAGATACGGAAACCATGTCGTATAACCAAGCATGGGGAGGTACAATTCCTTTTTCCTAAAGAAGAGTGGAATAGCTGGTATGATTACTGGATTGTAAAGCAAGAAGGTAAACGTTATTACAGATATTTAAGGATAACGCCGGTCATTTTATTGGAGAGTTGCCTATCATTACGATAGTGATCGAAAGCTTTATCTCGCAGATGTCATAGTCTATGCTCCATATAGAAAAAGGCTATGGCGGAATTGGATTGGATTTGCTGTGCAACGCCGCTAAACAGAATGGCGTAAAACTGCTCTATGACGATCTCGCCATAGATAATCCGGCAATCACAATGTTTCTACAGAATGGATTTAGGGAAGAATACAGAACACACAAATTTATCATGCTCAAAAAGAACTGTGAAGTTAGGTCTCTCGTTTTTTGGGGAATTTTTTTAGTCCCTATGGAATTCCGAGGCTTAGTGCGAGTATTCGATTAAATTAAGAGAGGCATTACTGAGAAAATCATAGAATTTTGTATTTTATTAAAAAGAATGGTAAGTTATATATGCATCCCGAGAAATTAATAAAGAATCTTGAGGCAACAATAGTTTGATTTGGAGAAATCTGTGCAATTGAAGTAGCGAATATAGCTGGAATAGTGGCTTGTTTTAAGAGTTAGGATGGTGAGTAAAGATGAAAGAAGAATATAAAAAGCTATCTTTGTATTAGTGGTTTGTGCCATTGGGACTATTATAATATGTTTTTATACCTTCTTTTTCCGATGATACATTCAACAATTTTACAGTATTCGCTTAACGAATAATCGAATAAAAAGAAGTAGTTTATAAGAAGTCCTTTTTCAAGGGGTATTATGCAATTTGCGCATAATACCTCTTTTGCAACACTGCTGGACATGATAGATGCTTCAGAAGTCAGAGAAGACGATGAAAATTATAAGAATCTGATAGACAGGCTTTTTGAGGCATTGGAAAAGAAAGAACCAAGGCACTTTGCTGCAAAAGCAATACAAGAAACACAAGCTTGCAGCCGGAGGTTAGACTAAATGAGAGACATCTGTTATAAGACTGTGATTTTGATTAATACAATAGAATGGAACAGAAAACGAAGCAAGATCATAATGCCTTATCTCGCTTCGTTTTTTTCTTTTCGATATATTGATGAGATTATTTTTTTCTAGATGTTTTGTTGATGCCTTTTATAAGTAAAAATGCCTAGTATAGCAATAATAATTCTCCATACTATACCTGAAATCCCAAACATCATAGGTAATGGAACTATTGTACTAACTACTAGAATAATTAATCCAACGGTTATCAATAAAATAGCTTTCATAACAACACCTCAAATTACATCATTTAACAGTAATATTTTATAGAAGGAGAATTGAGGGTTTCATCAAAAGAAGCACCTACTGGAAAACCTCCAATACTTAATCCGATAAACCAAGTTCCAGTTACAGAAAATTTCGCTTTTGTTCCACCAAGAGGGCTACTGGATCCTCTTCGATGAGTCCATGTGGCGCCAACAATACCTGTCATATAGGAATCTTCAACAATTCTTTCTTGTATATCACTAGCTCATATGTGCATTTTATTATACTAAATCGTGAAAGTCAAATTTGGTGCTATATATTTAATCTTAAGAAAAAGTATACTGCAAGGCAAAATAACATAAGAGATGTAGAGTAATAGTTTGGAAGAATTTTAAAACAATACATACATTCTGATTTTGACAAGATTACAAGTGTGCTCGGGATATTTACTCCGTTGGTATTTGTGATGATTATAATCATAGCATTTTATACTTTCATTGGTAAAAGCTTTGACTTTGAAGAATTAGAAGCTATTTCAGCTACTATTCCTTCCTCGATGCCAAATGTATGGATTTCTTTATTAAACTATTTTGCACTCACTGCTATGACGGGTGTGTCTATGGCATTTGTATTAGGTGGATCCATTATGAGAATTGGAGTTGCCGAAAAAAGTGGTCTTTTAGGTGGATTCGTAGTTAGTATAATTATTACTGTTGCTACCTGCATTTTATATGCAAATGTTAAACTTGTTTCTATCCTATTCTGATTGGTGCAGTAGTGATAGGTTATGGATTATCCTTTATGGGCTTTAAATCGTTAGTATCTGTTATGTATCCGCTTTTAGGATATATTGGCTTTTTAATGTTATTCATATTGGCTATTGCATGGGTAAAAGAAAGGTCAAATATAAAAGGGGAGAAGTTTCTGAGACGGAAAATGATTCGACTTATCACTAAAAAATATGATGATAATCAAGAATATACCAAGGGGGATAGAGAAGAATTTCATCAACTGGGCGAAGATTCAATTGTTGATACGCAGAGTATCAAGAGTGACATTAAGGATCTTGTTAAAGAGGAATTTAACGATGATACAAGATAAACAATAGAGGGTTTTGTGCATTGAGTATGGTTTTTCTTGGATTAATATAATACTCATACACTTTGATCATAAGTTTTGTTATACTAAATCCATAAATTAGATTTTTTTCATACTGCAGTAATAGCCAAGGAGAAATAGATTTTGACTTAGAACTAAAGTATGAGAAAAACACTTGAGTGACTGAGACATCTAAAGGAGGACTTATGTTTGAACAGGTAAAAATTAGACTATGCTTTTTGATGCTTTGGAGCCCCACATTGATACCTTAACCATGGAGACTCATTACGGAAAGCACCATGCAGCTATACGAAGAACTTTAATGAAGCAGTGGATAAGGCAGGGCTTAGCGATAAATCCCGTAGAAGAAATTCTATCTTCTCTGTCTTCTGTATCTGATGAAGCCTTTAAGAAATACTTTGCAGAACAATGGTGGCGGGTATTACAACCATAATTTGTATTTTTCTATTTTGAGTCCCAAGAAAGATACAAAACCCAGTCCGGCTTTGGAAGAAGCTATTAAGAGGGATTTCGGTTCTCTTGAGAAGCTGATAGAGACTTTGCAGAATCTGGCTTTTAGGACAGTTTGGATCAGGTTGGGCATTCCTTTCCGTAGATCAGGAAGGAAAGCTGTATGCCACAAAGGCGGCAAAATCAGAATAATCCCTTTATGGAAGAGGGAAAAGCATAGCCCAATATTAGCTTTTAGATGTATAGGGAACATGCCTATTATCTAAAGTATAAGAATTTAAGAGAGATTATATAAAGAATTTCTTTGCAGTTTTGGATTGGGAGAAGGTAAGCAGAAATTACGAAAATTTTAGATAAACAGAGATTAGGCATTCTCATTTGAGATGTCGCTCTAAAGCTTTTTGGGAGACGATAGAACTTTAACTCTATCGTCTTTTTGGTAGTTAAAAAGAAAATGATAAAGAAATTCAAAACTATGGTTTGGAAAAGTTTGGGTTTAAATTCGTATAGCTTGACGATAAAAAGGAGAAGAGGATACTATCAAAGAAAAAGATTTTTCAATAAATTCATAACATTACCCATGAGTTCTCCAAATAAGGTTTTTCCTTGCAACTTATAGAACTGAAAGCTTTTTAGAAAATTAGCTTTTCGCTCTTTCAATTCTGTAGATTGCAGAGTTTATTTTACCCATTTTGCAAATCTCTGCGGTTTTAACTAAGTTCATTTCTGCTCCCGGGTCTCAGTTTCTCTAGGGCACGCTGTATGAAGGCGGTCATATTTTTCTTTTGGGGTAGAATCAAAAATATAAATAATTGAACAATGAGAGTTGCGTGCTAAGGTGTTTGGTACAATAAATACTGTGGTGTATGTAAAAATCTTTCCATGGAGATTTCTGGATGAATATGATATTAATGCCATTTGTGCAAATATTGCTTTGGATATGGTTTCTGGGATGTACGATTACATGGCGCTTCGGGAAACGAATTCTTGTTGAAGGAATGGGAATGCAGAGCGCAGAGTTTGCCATGCTTTGCCTGTATAGCATAGGACTGATTAGTTATCGTTTTTTCAGCCTGCAGGTAAATGGATTTTGTTCACGATCCTTAGTGTTGTGGTTTTACGATTCAGTGCCATTGGTATTACACTATCTTTGGTACCTCAGAAAGAAAACTGAAAGGGTACAATGCGTGCTTTAAAGGCACGCTAAGACTCATTCCTATGAGTGAAAAATGCGTGATACCGGACTTGTATCATATTGTTCTTCATATATTTATATTGTTAAACGGCATACTTTTGTCTCATCCCTGACTTCCCGTGTGACAGTAGATAGTTTTGATCAGGTTATCTTCATGACCGGGAATCTGGATTACCGATATCTTAAATAGAGCGTTGCCTCTATTCGAAAAGCATAGCTGAGCATCACGCAGGCTTGATTATTGAGGAGCATGAATTTACTGCTGAAACCATACGGAACAAAAGCGAAGAAAAATCATTAAAGAGGATACCATGATTGCATCTGCACAAGTGCTCGGTAGAAAACTGGCAAGGTCAGGCGGAGCCGGTAAAATTATTCGAGAAATCCATCAGGGGATGCTCTTGGGGTTCTTATGGGATGATAAAGCACTATTATTCCGATAATCGAAATAGGTTATTCCTATATTGTTTATATTATTCCGATAAGAAGGTATAATACAAAAATGGAGGAATGATTTATGTACATGACAGTGAAGCAAGCGGCTGAAAAATGGGGGATATCAGATAGGAGAGTAAGGGTTTTATGCGCAGAAGGGAAGATTTCCGGTGCATATCAGGAAGGTAGGGCATGGAAAATACCCTATGATGCTACGAAGCCAACGGACGGAAGATATCAAATCAAGGAATCCCTCATTCCCATCATAGAAGGAAAATTAGAAGTTCTTAGAAAAAGAAGACCTTTAACCGAAGGTGAGCTCGAGAGGTTATATGAGGAGTTCCTAACAGAATATACCTATAACTCAAATGCAATCGAGGGTAATACCTTAACTTTACTAGAGACAGACATGGTTCTTAGGGGGCTTACTATTGACCGGAAATCATTGAAGGAGCATTTAGAAGTAATTGGGCATAAGGAAGCTTTTGATTATGTTAGGCAGCTTGTTTGTGAAAAATACGGAAATATCGGAAAAAGGTAATTAGGATATTCACTATTTAGTCTTGGCGGATAAAAAGAGGACAGAGGTATATACAGAAGAATACCGGTTCGAGATCATGGGAGCAACTATGAACCTGTACAACATATTTGATTATTCCTAAGATGGAAGAACTGTTGGCAGAATATAAAAACAGTAAAGAAGATATTGTGACTAAGCTGGCCCGTTTTCATATCGAATTTGAAGCAATACATCCTTTTATTGATGGAAATGGAAGAACCGGAAGACTGCTAATTAACTTGGAACTCATGAAAAGCGGGTTATCCGCCGATTGATATAAAAATTTACCGATTGTTTGAAATACTATGAAGCCTTTGATGCATATCATATAAAACATAATCTATCAGCAATGGCGGATATGTTTGCAAGATATTTGAATCAGAGACTGGATTTGTATTTGTCTATTCTGGATAAGGAAGGAGAAAAAAGTTAGATAAACTAGAGATTGACATGACATAGAATTTGATTCGAATGATCAAGCTCTTGATTAGTTACATACTTTGCTTAACAGGAATAGGAGGGATTAACCATGGCATTGCTAACGCTAACGATGTATCCTATTTTTATGAAGGAACTCACAACGGAATTCGTGACATCTCTTTTGAGGCGGAGAAAGGAGATTTTTATTGCTGTTGTTGGCAAAAACGGAGCCGGAAAAACCACTTTACTCAATGTTTTTATCCGGAATTTATACTCCCCAACACGGAAGCCTTACTTGTTCACCCAAAGCTTACTTATCATGATTTAGGTATAAGTCCACAAAAAGCAATCCATTGATTGGTATTTAAATGTGCGTGATAATATTATGCTTGAGCTGTATTGACCGGTCTTTCAAGAAAGAATCACAGACGGCAACAGATTCTATCTCTGAAATACTTGATCTTGCAGATTTCTATACCCGTTCCCCCGATTCACTATCCGGCGGACAACAACAACGAGTTCAAGTTGCACGCGCTTTAGTTCATAATCCTGAAATAATGATTTTGGACGAACCAACCGCCGGTCTGGATTACCGTTACTCCCATGGACTATTTGAATATTTGAAAGAGAAATGTTTTGGTGAAAAGAAACTGGCTCTTGCTTCATCCCATGATTTGGGAATGCTGGAAGATTACTGCAATAAAATTCTATTTCTAAATGAAGGTCAGCAGTTTTACTTTTGGTAGTATGCGGGATTTTTAAGCGCTCACCAATTGACAAGGGAAATCGAAATTTTCCTTCTCCGGTGAAATAGAGCGACACGCTCAAAGAGGAACTGATTAACCAAGGAGCTAAGCTTGAAGAGCAAACAGTAAGTTTCATCGAGTCTTCTGTAGATTTGAACTGCATTATTGGAAAGCTTTTAGCCGAAGTATCGATTACAAGTATGGGCAGTGAACGCTTGGGCCTTAAGGAAATCATGATGCAAGAGGAGGCGACAGAAAATGCGTAAATTTCAAATGTATATTAAGCGCGGGCATCTCAGGGCTAAAGGGTTTTACCCATAATGGTCAATAATGAGTTGAAAGCACTTTGGTCCAACAAACAAATTATCTATAGTAGTTTGATTTCCCCTATTCTATATTTCTTATTTTTATTCTGTAGGTATTCAGGCTACCTTTGGAGATATATCATTCAATGGAACGACTGTAAGTTTTTCTTTCCTATTCTTTAATCGGTATTTTTGCCATGTCGTTATTTAAAGAAATGTACCAATGCGTTTATCGCATGATAACGGACAAAGCGTTGGGGACTTTTAAGCTTAAAGATTCTGAACGGTATTCACCCTGGCAATTTATATTCTCGGAATTGCAACATTTCCAATCGTAGGAGTTGTAATTCAAGCTACCATTTATATATATCTTTCCTTTTTGTTGGTGGCTCTTTTTCGTTTTATAGATTTTGCATGATCATCGTTTTTAATGATTAGCGTGCTGTTTTGAGCTTCTATCCTGATTTGTGTTGCGTTACTGATAAAAAAATTATAAGCAGCGAGACTTTGTTATGGATATCCTGTTAGTGCCAATTCTTTTTGCCGCACCCTTATTTTATTCTTTTGACAATGCGCCACCCATTCTAAAATGTATTTCTCGCATGAATCCCTTAACATATCAAGTTGATGCCATGCGTACAATCGCATTCGGCATTCCGGATTTCACTACGATTTGCATCGTTTTAGTTTTCACAGTTGTGGCATATTTATTCGCTATATTCTGCCTTAGTAACAGCAATTTCAAAAATGATGAACATTAATCAGAACTCTATATCCGGTGAAAACTTATGCCTCAAATTCTAAAATAGTGAGGTCTTATTTCAAAAAGGAATCAAGAGACTGAGTGATGGAGCATGGGTAGCGATAATATTAATGATTGCAAAGTCGAAGCCGGGAGTGATGCAGGAAGAAATTCCGGCTCTGAAGAGAAAGAAGTGAAAGGTATGATTTTAGAAACAGAAAGACTTATCCTCCGTCCGTGGGAAGAAACAGATGCAGAGGAATGCTATAAATACGCAAAAGATCCGCGAGTAGGCCCGATTGCAGGGTGGCCTGTACACACAAGTGAAGGGGACAGCAGACAGGTTATTAGGAATGTGCTGATGGTACCGGAGACCTACGCTATTGTGCTAAAGGAAACAGGACTTCCCATTGGTAGCATCGGCCTTCACCACAATGATCTTGCAGTAAAGGAGGATGAGGCAGAGCTTGGCTACTGGCTGGGAGTTGAATATTGGGGACAGGGTTTTTATGCCGGAGGCGGCAAGAGAGCTGCTGCGTCATGCCTTTCTTGATCTGAACCTTGTTCGTATCTGGTGTGGTTATTATGATGGTAACGACAAATCAAAGCGTGTTCAGGAAAAGCTGGGGTTTAAGTATCAATGGACTACCGAGGATGCACCTGTGCCACAGATGGGCGAAACAAGAAGGGGACACGTAAGCCTACTGACAAAAGAAGAGTGGCATGGAGGATTATAAAGCAGAAAGGCAAATGTTATTACAGATATTTAAAGGAAAAACAACAAAACAGGACATTGGAAACACAAAACAGGACATTCGAGCAACAAAACAGGACATTCAAGAAAAAGAACAGCATATTGAAGTGCCTGACGTTGTCAGTAAAAAAATAGTACAACATATTCAAGTTTTGTTCGAAAGATTTGGGTATGATATCTCCCATGAAAGGAAAGGGTAAGGGGAAAACCTCTCCTGTGATACACAAATTTCGTCCTATGAATTGGGAGACTATGCATTTACAAAATTACGAGAGAGATATAAAAATAGGTTGGAAAAAGTTTTGAAGATAAAAAAACTTGCGTTTCATTCCGATAGGTTGAACTTCTTTGTAATTATGCCTAATTTGAACTTTAGCACTCAAGATGGCACCCAAGATGGCACTCAAGGTAATGAACGAGTCCAATTAGAAGACAAATTGATTCTTATGATAAGGAATAATGCAAAGATATCAATTGAAAAATGTCAGAGGCAATAGGCGTAAGTGTGCGAACCATCAAGCGCAGAATAGCAGAGATGCTGAATGTGCAATTTATAGGACGTGGATTCAGCGGACATTGGGAAATAAAGGAAGATAAATAAGCTGTGACTTTTTGTCACGGGCTAAAGCGAATAACAAGGAGACTAAGTTGGCAAAGAAAAAAGAGGAAATGAGCATCCGTTCTGGCGCAGCAGAATACTTAACTTATGTTGCCTCTATCGGCGAGTGGGAGGATAATATTGAGATACGCTACGAGGATGAAAATATATGGTTGACGCAGAAGATGATGGCAACGCTGTATGGTGTTAATGTGCGTACAATCAATGAGCATATTCAGAAAATTTATTCAGATGCAGAGCTTGAGGAAGATTCAACTATCCGGAATTTCCGGATAGTTCAAGAGGAAGGACTTCGTCAGGTTGCACGTGACACTAAGCATTATAATGTCCAAATGATTGTGCCGTAGGCTTTAAAGTTAATTCTGACCGTGCGGTACGATTCCGGAAATGGGTAAACCAAATTGCAAAGGACTATACTATTAAAGGCTGGGCAATAGATAGTGAACGGCTAAAAATGGCGGTTCTGTACCTACAACAGAATACTTCGACCGCTTGTTGGAGCAGATTCGAGAGATTCGTTTATCCGAGCGTAGGTTTTTATCAGAAAATAACGGATATTTATGCTACAGCTCTCGATTACGATCGAACAGCAAAAACAACTAAGCAGTTTTTGCAAAAGTGCAAAATAAAATGCATTATGCGGTGCATGGACATACAGCGGCAGAGTTGATTTACGAGCGTGCTGATGCAGATAAACCCTCATATGGGATTAACGACTTGGGCAGCAGCACCGGAAGGAAAGATTGTAAAAAGTGATGTGCGTGTTGCAAAGAATTATCTAAGCGAGAAGGAACTGCGTTCACTGGAACGAATTGTATCAGCTTATTTAGATTTGGCAGAAGACCGTGCGGAGCGCCGTATTCCTATGACAATGGAGGATTGGTCAAAGCGTTTGGATCTATTTTTTGATGGCCGATGATAGAGAAGTTCTTCAGGACGCAGGAAAAATCACTGCTGAGATAGCCGCAGCAAAAAGCAGAAACGGAATTTGAAAAATATCGTGTCATTCAGGATAGGCTATTCTTGTCTGACTTCGATAAATACATGCTGGAGCTGGAAGAAAATGCGAAGAAATAGTAGTGTTGGAAACACTGTTTACAAAAGGAAATGAGTTGGCTACAATTTGTAGTCAACTGAAATTTAGGCCAGAAGAAAAGGAAAATTATATGCAGAAAATCTCTCCTTATAACAAGAAACTCTATGACGCCATTTTTGGCTTTGCCATCGGCGATGCCCTTGGTGTTCCCTATGAATTTCAGGAGCGGAGAAGCTTCCTTTGCACGGATCTCACAGGCTATGGCTGTCATCATCAGCCGGCAGGCACCTGGTCGGACGATACTTCCATGACCTTGGCGACCTTGAAAAGTCTCAAAGAAAATAATGGGAAAATCAATATCGAGGACATCAGAAAGCGTTTTCTTTCCTGGCTCCGGGAAAATGCCTTTACCGCCAATGGAGAAGTTTTTGATATCGGTCATGCCACCTACGAGGCGCTGACCAGTGGCAAACCCTGCGTAGGGGAGCGCTCCAATGGCAATGGCTCCCTTATGCGTATCCTGCCCTTGGCCTTTTTGGAATGTACGGATGAAGAAATCCGAGCGGTTTCTGCCATCACCCATGGGCACTGGATTTCGGAGGAGGCCTGCGTAATCTACGTGCATGTGGCAAAAAGACTGCTTGCCGGAGAGAATATTTTGGATATCCTTCCCAGCTTACAATATGATAAACCTTTCGATAGGCTTCATCGGATTCATCAGCTGGATATTTCGAAATCAGATCCTCCGGATATGTGGTGGACACCTTGGAGGCGGCTCTGTGGGCAATTAGTCACGTTGAGGAAAAGGAGGAAAACGAGGAATGGATAGGACTAATAAGCAAGGATTATGCAAATGATGTTTTAACAGCCATAAATCTTGGGAAGATACAGACACCGTGGCGGCGGTGACAGGGGCTTATCAGCAATTATTCATGGTCTGGGCTACCAAGGTGAGCAATGGTTGGAAAAGTTGAGAAATAAAGAGCAGATATTGGAATGTTTATGGTAAGCCTTTATTATTTTGAACTTCCTATAATGCAAAGGTGCTGCTAGCTGGGCAGTTGGAACAGAGAATCCCAATATTATGAATGTAGCAGCCACAAGAGCCAAAGAAGAGTTCTATATTATTGGAAACCGTAAGTTATATAACAGTATTAATAGCGAGGTAATCCATCGAACCAATAGAGTTTTGCAAGAGTTTAATGGAATAGAAAATGCATAAGCATATGTCGTTGCCCTAGAATATTAATATTGTGGCGCTTATAGGTAATATATCCTCGTAGAGGAGGTTCAGTAGTTAGGTGAGGATCTTATTTTACTAATGCTAACTTCTATAATTAAAGGGGAAGAAGATTATGTATGCTACAGCAAATAAGAAAATGTTAAATATGCTTATCTTGAATATTTTGGAACAGTATTCAGATGCAGAACATAGATTGACTCAGCAAGAGATAATCCGTCTTCTGAAGAGCAATTATGATATGGAATGCGATCGTCGATCTGTGAAAAAAATAACATACTATACTTAAATGAACTGTTAGGTGATGTTATTGACATGGAAAAATGGGTATTATTTTGGCTGAGAGAGAATTTGAAAATGCTGAGCTTAGAATGCTTATCGACAGCGTGCTTTTTCCAAGAATCTTACACAGAAACAGGCTAAAGATTTGATTGAAAAACTTCGTGCAAAAGGCAATCGATATTTCTCGACTAAGGTGAGCCACATAAAGAATCTTCCGGATATGCAACACGCAGATAATAAGCAACTTATGTATACCCTTGATACTGTGAATGATGCTATAGCAGAGAAAAAGAAAATATCTTTTGTTTATAATTCGTATGGAATAGATTTTAAGCTTCATCCGCGGAGAGAAACCCGATATGTGGTAAATCCATATCAAAATGGTAGCTAATATCGGTAAATTTTTATTTAATTGGAAATTATGATAAGTATGACGATATTTCCCATTATCGTCTGGATAAGATGACAGAAGTAGAGATAATTGATGAAAAATTTAAAAGCCACAGAAAGAGATAAAGGATTTTTAAAGAAGGATTTCATCTCCCCAAGCATATGGCAGAGCATATTTATATGTTTAGTGGGCCGAGTGTCAGAGTAAAGCTTTTTGGCGCCGAAGACCATGATGGATGAGCTTATAGATTGGTTAGGGAAAGAGTTTAAAGCCAGTGAAATTGAGGATAAAAACAGATACTTGTCACATTGAGATGCAATGAAGATTCTATGTTTTTATTGGGCACTACAGTATGGACCATATGTTGAAGTTTTGGAACCGGAAAGCTTAAGAACTCGACTCAAAAAAAGCCATTTTTTGAAATGAACAATAAGTATAAAAAAATGATTACAGATGATTTTATTATCGTTATGTAAAGTTTGACAGCAGAAGGGAATTCACAGTGAAGGTAATATTGAGTAGGAAGGGTTTTGATAGTGCCAATGGCGGTATAGTAAGCCCAATATTTGAGGATGGTACAATGCTGTCATTTTCAATCCCGAGTAAGGATCATGATAAGGATAAAATTGCATACGAAGAATTGACCTGTAATAAAATTCTGTTAAATGAGCTACTGGAAAATCTTGGCTATAGAGGTGATAAATACTGTCATCTTGATCCGGATCTGGATAGTACAAGAAGAGTAGTGCCGGTTAAAGGGTGGAAACCTGCATTTGGGCAAATAAATCAGTCTGCATCATATCTGATAAATAATCAGATAGTAAGCGGCGACTTATTTTTGTTTTTTGGTAACTTTAGGCATGTTGTTAAGAGCAATGGAAAATATAAGTTTGCGCGCAGAAATGAAAATTCAGCAGATTCATACTATGGAAAAGAAATGCAGGTTATATGGGGATATCTTCAGGTGGGAGCAATTATATCGGACCCTAAAGAGCAAGAGAAATTTTTTTCTGGCACCCACATGCTTGTGAGAAACAGTTATTTAAAGAAAAACAATATAATATTTACAGCTAAAGAGAATCTGTCATTTGCACCAAATATGCCCGGATATGGGACTTTTTCTTACAATGAAAAAAGAGTACTTACAATGCCCGGAAAAACTAAGGCAACCTGGACGAAGCAAAAAGCATATGATGTAGACAATATAAACAAGATAAATAATAGGGATAGTAAGCGCAAGAATTCAGCCAAAGACCCGGAAGGAATTTATTATGCCGGAATATGGCAGGAACTGGTTCTGAAGGACAATAAAGTTTCGGAAAATTGGGCAAAAAGTATGTTTTGATGTGCACAATTATGTACATAGACTCTTATATACTGAGTTGTAAGGAATAGGAGGTGTACGTTATGTTTTTTGACGAAGAAGAATTAAAAAGTAGCTGAGGACCTGGCTTGGAAGGTACTTGATGGGCGGAATCATGCCTATATGCCAAATTTAAAAGATTATGCGCATTTCTATTACAAAGGACAGATTATTTTTGATCCATGGATGAATGAAAAGTCACAGAGATTACCTTGGCCGGATCACGAGAGCAAAGATGCAGCTGTTAATCCGGTTGAATATTATGGACAGAATACAATAGAAAACTATATAGCCAATTTATTTATGTTAAGACCGGAATGGGCACCTGAAATTACAGAGATGATCAAGAGACATTTGGGAGATAATGGTAGATTATTAAAAATAACAAGCATTGTGTCAATTGAGGTTTATATTGCTATGTCAGATGAACAAGCTGAGGAAGAAAACGGATCAGCTTGTATTGAATGGGAAATACCTGATTCTAAGAGAATATATTTTGATATGCTAGAGCTTCCGCCAGCATTAGTTACCGTAGTTGCGAATGGATGGAAGCGAGAAATATTTTTTGACAAAAAGAATGCAAAGAAAATTTTTGGGCTACTTTATCCTGAAGGGATAAAGTTCGACTACAAGAAAGCCTTAAATAGAATTAATGGTAAGAAAGTTAGATTGATAGGTTGGGAGATTAGTTTGAGAAAATGAACTGAAGAGAAATTGTTTAGTGAGTTCTCTTCAAGAAAATAGGATTCATTAACGGAACAAGAGGAGGATTTGTTTGTTATCTGATAAAGATTCCCAAAATAGAAGGAGGGACTAGTGGAAATGAGACGATCTATATCAGTTCAGATTACAGATTCTTTTAAAACGAAAAGGATGTATTGCCGGATGATTTTTCATCTAGAAATAGAAGAAATAGTAGACGGATTAAAATATGCTCCTGGTACTATGGATGGCATAATTATATATCACTGTGGCTATTCTGACTTAGATGATGCAGCTAAAAAGATTTGGCTAATTTTATCCATCTTATAGCTCAGGAGGGGGTCGAGATATTCGAGTTAGAAGAGGCAATAGAGGAATTTTTGTAAGACTCATAGAGCCATTACCATTATTGATGATATTTTTTGAATATATTAGAGCTTCATCACCACGAACTTGATTCTGCGTATGCTGAGGAAAATGCTGAACGATTAGCACTTGAATTAGAGTCCATAGAGTGTGTTAAATTTGGGATGATACTACTTGAACTATTTAAACCGGATGACATGGTGGAGACAATTGCCAATATACTGGGAAGATATGATGAATTTACAATCTTTTCCATCTTTTTTATTAAGACATTTTTGAAAAATGGTAATGAAAAAAATTCTTGAGCTATCAAAAAGCCGTTACAGGATGGGGAAGAATACATTGTATAAAATACATAGAGCCTGTAAGTGCTAAAATTAAAGATTGGATTCTACAAAATGGTGTGGATAATAATATAATGCCTGCTTATTCGAGGGCTTGATGCATTTTCATAAAAGCAGATGTGAGAGAAATCTTAAGTAGAGACCATGTCACCAAGGAAGAGATGAAAGCTATTTTAAGGATTATTAGTGCAATGCTTAACGAAATACCGGGCGAAGGAATTTGGGAATTGGAAGATGCCGAAGATGTGCTCGTTCAAGTTGTAGAAAAAGCATCGACATTATTGCCACTTGAGCTTTCTGACTATCAGATCATAAATTTCATTGATGAATGGCAAGAAGAAAATGGGAAGATGATAATCCAAAGCTTGATAGTCTGATAAATGAGATTTTTTGTGATGAGAACGTTAGAACGCAGATAAAAAAAGGCTGCTGAAGAAGGTAAAGCCAAAACTCTTGCAGATGCCATTGGACTTACATAGTAGTCTTATTCATTCTTAATCTTATATAGATGAAAATTCAAATAACTTTTAATGGAAGCATCCAAAGGAGGCATTTAACTTGATTATCAATACGGGACAGAGGACGGACATTCCCGCCTTCTATGCGGAATGGTTTGCAAACAGGCTGAAAGAGGGCTTTGTTTGTGTACGAAATCCCTATAATCCGAATCAAGTCAGTCGCTACCGTCTTGAGCCTTCCGTGGTGGATGTCATTGGTTTTTGCACGAAAAATCCGGCTCCCATGTTCCCGTACATGGAGCTTTTAAAAGCTTATGGACAATATTGGTTTGTCACTATTACACCTTATGGAAAAGATATAGAACCGAATGTGCCGGATAAACATTTGCTCCTAGAGCATTTTAAACATCTTTCCATGCAGCTGGGAGTGAATTCTATCGGGTGGCGTTACGACCCGATTTTTCTGTCGGAAAGATATAGCAAAGACTATCATTTGAAAGCCTTTGAGCAGATTGCTACGGCATTGGAGGGATATACGAAAACAGCCGTTATCAGCTTTGTAGACCTTTACCCAAAGGTGAAGCGGAACTTTCCGGAGCTTCAGGCGCTTGGGAAGGAAGACAGGCTTTTGCTGGGGAAGGCCATGATTGCGATTGCTCGTTCCCATGGCATGACATTGAAGCCCTGTGCGGAGGGAGATGAACTGGCGGAGTATGGGGCAGATTGTGGTGGATGTATGCTTATCAGCGATTATGAAAAAGCCATTGGAAAACGCTTGCATGTTCCCAAAAAGAAGGGGGCAAGAGCAGCATGTGCTTGTTATCTTTCTTGTGATATCGGCGCCTATAACAGCTGTAAGCACCTTTGCAAATATTGCTATGCCAATGCTGATCCGGCTATCGTTATGAAGCAAAGCCGACTGCATGATCCGAAATCCCCATTCTTAATCGGAAATTACGAGAAAAATGACAGTATTCATGATGTGCCTCAGCAGTCCTGGGTGGATGGACAAATGAGCTTGTTTTAGTCCCTCGTTGACAGTAAATGCGGGGCAACTTATACTGAATATCATATTGAGTAGGACAATGTAAGGGGAGCAAGCAAGTAAAGTAAGCAAGGAAGCAGGTAAGGAAGGTAGAGCAACAATCTCCATACCGAGAAAGTAAAATATTTTACGGAGTAACATCATGAAAGTAACATATCTGAACCACAGCGGTTTTTTACTGGAATTAGAAGATTGCTATATTATTTTTGACTATTACAGGGAGAATTACCGCCTCTCAACACGAAAAAAAGAAGTACTTGTTTTTTTGCAGTCACGTCCATGGGGATCATTATAATCCGAAGATTTTTTTCCTTGCTCGACGGGCAGGGGATGAGCTATCAGGCAGTATTGGCAAATGATATACGGGATGAAAAAGAGGCTATCGAAGATCAAGCACAGCTTTTGTTGAACCCTGATAAAAGCTATCCGCTGGATTATGGGATTCAGCTGAAACTCTGCTTTCCAATGATAGTGGAGTCGCCTTTTATACTAAAAAAACAAAGGATGGCTCTATCTATCATGCCGGGGATTTAAACGATTGGTATTGGGAGGGGAGCCGGAAGAAGATAATCGGAGGCTCCGCGAGATTTATCACAGGGAGATAGGGACGAATCAAGGGCAGACATTTTGACCTTGCCTTCGTTCCCCTTGATCCGAGACTGGAGGCGCATTATGCTGACGGGATTCTGTATTTCCTTGAAAATGTGGATTGCGATGCTGTATTTCCGATGCATTACTGAGGGAGAGCTCGCTGTGATTCAGCGCTTCCTTACGGAATATCCGAAGTATCGGTCACGCATTAAAAATACGGAAACAGCGAAAGGAGAAGAACTATGAAGTTTAAGATGATTCACGAGAATTTAAATGTATCCGATTTGGATCGTTCTCTTCGATTCTACGAGGAAGCCCTCGATCTACATGAGGTGAGAAGAAAGACTAGCGAGGACTTTATCATTGTGTATTTGAAAAGCGATGTGGGTGATTTTGAGTTGGAACTGACTTGGCTGAAAGACCATCCCCAGGCTTACGACCTGGGAGAGTGTGAATTCCATCTGGCATTTCAGGCGGATAATTTTGAAGAAGCGCACAAAAATCATGAGGAGATGGGCTGCATTTGCTTTGAAAATGAAGCCATGGGCATCTATTTCATCGAAGACCCGGATGGCTACTGGCTGGAGGTTTTGCCATAAGTATACTGATTCGGAGCAGTAAAAAATCAGAAGTTTATGCAGTATAGGTCTAAAATGAGAGTGATTTGGGCTCATCAGTACTTGCAAAAATCTACGAAGCGAAGGACTGTAGACATCAATAAGCTTAAACGACAGATGCAGTATAGGTATGAAAGAGAGCAATCTGAGCCCGCCGGTACTTGCGAAAAACAAAGGTACTGTAGTTTTTCGCTTAGTACCGCTGCAGGGCGAGGTTAGCGGGAGCGTGCTCGATTTCATACCTATACTGTATTGGAGCTACTTTAATAGTTACAGTTTTTTCGCTACGTGGCGAGGCTAGCAGAGCGTGCCCCGTTTCAGACCTATATTGTTTAGAAAATTTTTTTGATTTTTTTACAGTCTCATTTAGAGACTTCCGATAAGAAAAAAATAACATCCATGTTTTTCCAAAACCAAAAGCCCTTTCCTTTTAGACATGCGTTCTCACATCGCTCTTTCTTTAGATACAGAATACCGATGCCCAGTGCAGCGAAAATATAAAAGGAACAGCTTAAGAGGAGAATCGGAAAATTCAGCTCTCCGGTGATAGAAGTACTGCCCATACCGTAAATCAGGGTGGAATAGGGCAGGGGCATAGTAGGCTCCTTTCACGGTTAGGGTAAGGCCGACCAAGCTACCCAGAAAAGCCAGCGCGATGGGAAGGGCAAAGGAGTGGAAGAACATGGACAGGGTGCTTTGCAGGGCAGTAATTGCGGCAATGGAGAGGATAGCGGAAAGTATTCGTATCCAAAAGATTGCCGGAACAGCTCCCGGAAGGCCAAGGATTTTACCGCTCAGAAGATAAATAAAACTGATCCAAACCATGCAGAGCGTACTGAGGAAGGTTGCTGTAAACCATTTGTCCCGAAGCAGTTTTTCCGGGGCTAGTGATAGTTAAAATCAGATTCCAGTTACTGCCCTGATGCTCCATTCGCCACAGAAGACTGCAGAGAATGCCGATGAGGGGAGCCAGGAAAAACATTCCCAGAAACAGAGATTGCTGGGTCCAGAGATCTTCCCAAGTATATTGTAAGACACCCTGATTTTGCGTAAAATTCACCGTTCCAATCAGTGCCGAAATCAGAGGGAATCAGAAGGAAAGGAATCCAGATGGGGTTCCTTTTTAACTTGATAAATTCCGGAGACAAACTGCTGTGCAGACTGTGGCTTACATTTTTGCCTGTGGAGAAAAACAAAGCTTCTCCCTGCTCAGCCCGGGTGAAAAGAAGGAGACCAAGCAGAAATGTGCCGATGAGATAAAGCAGGCTTAGGAAAATATCGGAAATGGGGATGGATCTTAGGCTTAGGCTCATGAGTCTTGATGCTTTGTCATAGTCCATACCGATAGGGCTAAGAGAGAAGAAAACGGACCAGGGAGTCCACATATCTGTGCTGATAAAGGCCAGGAATAAGCCGGACAGGGTGCCACCGAAGGCGATGGAAAGGGCTGCAAACTGGCTGGAAAACAGCAGGGAAAGCATGCATTGAAGCTGATACAGAATCATTCCGCCGATAAGTTCTGAAAAGAACAGAACGGGAACAATATGTGACGGAATATCTCCGGTAAAACCTAAGAACTTTCCCCCAAGAAGGACCATACCGATTTGGAAACTACAAAAACAGGACAAGGGCAATAAAACCGAAGAAAAGCTTTCCCAGATAGATAGAAGCTCTGCTTTCCAAGGTGGGAAGAAGGTTCCACATAGCGCCTTTGTGTTCCATGTCCACAGACTGGGAGGCAATTACAGCCATAAGTACGGACAGAACCAGAGTGTTAATGATAGGAAGAGCATAAAAAGATATTTAACCATGTCTCGGAATGCGCTTTTTGTGCCATAAAACAGATAGGCATAATCCAAAAAGCAGAGCTGCGAGGAACAGCAAAGGAAAAATGCTTATGGCGCGCTTTTTGAAACTCGATAGAAACAATTTTTCGGGATATTGCTTAGGGTGTTCATAAAGACTCCTTTCCGCCGGTCATTTCCAGAAATGCCTCTTCCAGACTTTTTTTCCGTTACATTCCAGGTCCTTAAGAGGACCCTCGTAGAGCAGCTGTCCATGATGAATGATGCCGACTTGACTTGCCATATGCTCTATTTCACTGAGGAGATGACTGGAAATGATGACCGTCATATTTCTTTTCTTTAGGAAGAGATACAATCAACTCACGAATTTCTTGTATGCCGGCAGGATCCAAACCGTTTGTGGGCTCATCCAGGATTAGAAGCTTCGGATTTCCCAAAATGGCCATGGCGATACCGAGACGTTGTTTCATACCCAGAGAATAACTGCTGAGCTTCTTATCTCTTTGTTCATAGAGTCGGACGGTTTTTCAGTGCCGAGGCAATTTCTTCTTCCTTTACACCCTTTAATTTCTGCACAATCTGCATATTTTCCAGTCCGCTTAAATGCCCGTAACCACCGGGATTTTCAATGAGACTTCCGGTCTTTTGGAGAAGAGAAAGTCGATTCTTGGAATTTATCGTTTTTCCCAGAAACTGAATTTCTCCTTCATCGGGGTGAATCAAACCCAAAATCATTTTGAGGGTAGTGCTTTTTCCGGCGCCATTGGGACCTAAAAAGCCGTAAACGCATTTCTCCGGAACAGATAAAGAAAGGTCTTTTTACACGGTAGCTGTTTCCGCTTTTTGCTAAGATGCTGTGTTTCCAGAATATAGTTCATCATTTTTTCCTCCATGTGTCTGTTTACGGTAGGAGAATAGCGAAGGAAGCTTATGGGAACCTTGTCTGTACCTTATGTTTACCTTAAGAAATGAAAAAAACTATGGGGAAAGAGAGGCAGAAAGGCTATAGTAGGACGGGTAAGGGAAGACGGCAGCAGGAGATAGGCTATAGTAGGTTTGCTTAGGGCAGTAGTAGGAGACAGACTATAGTAGGGGTTGATAGGGCAGATAAAAGCAGAAAAGCTATAGCATAAGAGTAGACAGCAGCAGGAGACAGAATCATGGAAAAAGAACATTGTAAAATTTTGGTGGTGGACGATGAGAAAGAGCTTAGAGAGCTTTTGCAGGAACTATTAAGAAAAGAAGGCTATTTTTCGGTGGACACAGCTTCATCTTGTAAAGAAGCGGAAGCAAAAGCTTTTCGGGAATTGCTATCAGCTGATTCTTTTGGATGTCATGCTGACCGATGGCAATGGCTTTGATTTTTTTATAAAAAGCAAAAAAAGGAAGGTCTACTTTCCGAGGTTCCGGTGATTTTTCTCTGCAAGGGACGAGGATAGGGCTCGTTTGCATGGCTTGGGACTGGGAGCGGATGATTATATTACAAAGCCTTTTTCTTCCGGAAGAGCTCATCCTGAGAATTGCCCGCCGTGCTGAGAAGAACCTGTCATTTGGAGGAGAAAGAGCAGGGCGTGCAGCTTGGGGAATCGCTGGTTTCCATTGATGCAGGGACAGTGATACGACAAGGAGAAAAGCTTTCTCTTACGGCGAAGGAGCTGGCGCTTTTTTCCATTCTATACCGGAATAAGGGAAAAATTGTCACTACGGATACCCTCTGCGATGCCCTTTGGCCGGATGGGAATTTCGGATTGGAAAGCTCACTGCTTGTGCATATGCGGCATTTACGGGAAAAGATAGAAAAAGAACCATCTAAACCCGTATTTCTACTGACTGTAAGAGGCCTTGGCTATAAACTGGAGATAGGAAGATGAGAGGGAATAGAGAACGGAAAATTCAGCTGATTGCTCTGGTGTTTCTGCTCACGATTTTTTTACTGTTTGCAGACCTTTTGATTTTTGGAATTTTTGTGTCCCGAAATGGTATGCCATATTATCCCGACAGTGAGGAGATTATGGAACATTTGCATAAGGAAAAGGGTGAGTACCGCTTAGCGAAAGAGGAATCCGAAAAGCTCTCCGGGGCACAGCAATTTGCCATGCTCCTTGACAATGGAGGCAATATCCTATGGAGCGAGTTTTTGCCGAAAGAGCTTCAGAAAAGCTATACCTTACAGGATGTAGCGAAGTTTACCCGGTATTATCTGGAAGATTATCCGGTGCGTACCTATGTGGTTCCGGAAGGCTTATTGATTATCGGACAAAAGAAAGAGCAGATTTGGAAATATACTCTGGAATACAATGAGGGGGTTATCCGAAATCTCATTGAGTTTCTGCCGCTTTTTTTGCTCTCCAATGCGCTGATTCTTGTTTCCGTTCCCATATGGATACAGAAGAAACGGGCAAGGCAAAAGGAGGAAGAACGTACGGAATGGATTGCCGGGGTTTCCCATGATATTCGGACACCCCTTGCCATTGCTCTGGGAAATGCGGAAATGATTGCAGCTACCACGGAATCGGAAGAAATCAAAAGATCGTGCGCTAAAGATTGAGAAGCAGGGACTTCGTCTTCGTCGCCTTGTAGAGAACTTAAATCTTTTCAGTAAGCTGTCTTTTTGGCTATGGGAACTTGGAAAAGGAAAAAATTCAAGTGAGCCGTTTTCTTCGAAAGGCAATTGCGGAAATGCGGAATCAAACTGAGGATGAAAGGGTGCAGTTCAACTTGGATATTCAGGAAGAACTACAGGGCTTGGTACAGGGCTTTAATGAAAATCTGATGGAAAGAGCACTGATGAACTTATTATACAACGCAGTGCAACATAATCCGGAGGGATGTGAGATAACAGTCAAGTTATATCAAGATGAGAAAGCCCACGTGTTTCTCCAGGTGGAGGATAATGGTTGCGGTTTAGAGAAAGCTGCTCTGGAAAGACTGAACCGAAAAAAACTATGAGTGGGAGCCCAGTACAGGACAGCATGGATTGGGATTAAAAATTGTAAAACAGGTAATCAGTCGCCACCGATGGAAGGTGCAGTTTGGAGAAGGGAGTCAGGGCGGATTTTTTTGTGTTGCATACAGATGAGATAAAAATGCTTACCAAGGGATAAAAGTTGTAGGAAGAGCAACAAAGTATATCAGGCTGAAATAATAATCATATTAAATTGACTCGCCTTGTGCAAAAGGTCTAAGATATCCCTGTAAATAGTAGAGGAGGGTGAAAGATATGATTTTAAACAACGAGAAGAAATTGAACCCTACGACAAAAGTCCGCCGGTGTGGAGCAAGAGTTTCAGAAAAATTGCCGGAAAAGAAGCTGCTCTGATCTTACAGGAATTAGGCTGTACAGCAAATGGAATCAGCGACGAAGAACGGGAAGAAAGACTGCGAAATACGGCTATAACGACCTTTCCGCCATGCAAAAGCATGGCGTATTCTATTTTTTATTTCATAGCTTTACCGATGCTTTTATTATTGTTTTGCTTGTTTTAGCTATCGTTACCTTTGTTGTGGAAAGGGACATTCTGTCCGGAGTCATTATCCTGGCACTGGCCTGTATGAGTGCGGTGATTCGATTTACCCAGGATTACGGCTCCTATCTGGACATGCAGAAGCTAAAGGAGATGGAGCACGATACGGTGAGAATCCGGATTCCGGGAAAGGAGGGAACGGAAATCAGAGAAGTACCGGTGGAAGAGGTGGTACCCGGGGATATACAGCTCATCGGCTCAGGAGATATCGTGTGCGGAGATCTCTATCTTATGGAGAGTAGAGACCTGTTCCTTTCAGTTTCCGCTTTCACGGGAGAGTCTATTCCGGTGGAAAAAAATATACCGGTGTGGATCAGAGAGCGGTCAATGCAGCGGAACTAAACAATCTCTGCTTAGGCGGCTCCACGGTGAATTCCGGCACCGGAGTCGGCATCGTGGTACGGACCGGAAAGAATTCCTATCTGGGGAAAGATTTCCTCCACCATCCATACACAGAAGAAAGAAACGGATTTTTGATAAGAGCCTATCGAAGATAAATCAGAATCCTCATTAGCTACATGATTGTGGTGGTTCTTTTTGTATTGCTCATTAACGGCCTTGTGAAGAAAAAAACTGGTTGGAAGCCTTTTTATTTTTCTATCTCCGTTGCGGTGGGCATTACCCCAGGGAATGTTACCGATGATTGTGAATGGAACCCTTGCCAAAGGCGCGAAGTTCCTGGCAAAAAAGAAGACCATTGTAAAGAACATGTCCGCCATTCAGAACTTAGGGGCTATCGATGTGCTGTGCACCGATAAGACCGGAACTCTTACCATGGACAATGTTGTTTTGCAGAAATATATCAATGTAAATGGCGAAGATTCCTATGTGGTTTTGAACTATGCATGGATGAATGCCTACTATTCTACAGGGGTTAAAAACCTCATTGACCGGGCCATCCTATCCTACGGTGCGGAAAGCGATGTGCAAAAATACGCCGGAGGCTATGTGAAGTCCGATGAGATTCCTATGATTTTGAGCGCCGAAGAATGAGTGTGGTGATTTCCAATCCGGGTGGGGAGCATCTGGGGGAGGAGACTGAAGAAATTCTTCCCAAACCCCAGGATGAGGTTTTGATTACCAAAGGGGCATTTGGAATCCGTACTGGCCTGTTGCAGCCGTATTCGGGTGAAGAAGGAATACATGGACATTCACGAAGAAGACCTTCAGAAGATTAATGCCCTTTCCGAGAAGTTAAATCATGAGGGAATGCACGTCATTGGAGTTGCCGCAAAGAGGAAAAATGCAGGAGACACCGCTGTTTTCCATGCGGAGGACGAAACGGATATGACCTTCCTGGGCATTATCGCCTTCCTGGATCCGCCCTAAAGCCGGACGCCAAGGAAGCCATTCACGGACTGTATGATGCAGGCGTACAGGTAAAGGTCATTTCCGGCGATGCCCCCGTTGTGGTGGAGCACGTATGTAAGCTGGTAGGCATGAAGGTAGGAGAACAAAATGCGGTAACCGGCTCCGATTTGGAAAAGATGAGTGAGGAAGAGCTTTCCGCCGTTGTAGAGAAAAAAAGACATTTTTCGCCCGTCTCTCCCATGCAGAAGCAACGAGTGGTGGATGCCCTTCGGAAAAACGGACATGTGGTGGGCTATATGGGAGACGGCGTAAATGATGCGCCCAGTCTTCATGATGCGGATGTAGGCATTTCCGTGGACAATGCCACAGACGTTGCCAAGGCCAGTGCGGACATTATCCTCTTGGAGAAGAGCTTAACCGTCATTTTAAACGGTATCTATGAAGGAAGACGAATCTACGGAAATATCCTGAAATACATGAAAATGGCATTATCCGGCAACTTCGGAAATGTGTTCTCCGTATTGATTGCCTCGATATTCTTGCCCTTTTTGCCCATCCTGCCCCTGCAGATTTTGATTCAAAATCTGATCTATGACTTTACGCAGATTGCGATTCCCTGGGACAATGTGGACGAAGAATTCCTGCAAAAACCCCATAAGTGGAACAGTGCGTCCCTTGTGTCCTTCATGAATGTGATGGGCGGCGTGTCCTCCGTATTCGACGTGATGACCTTCCTAGTACTTTGGTTCCTCTTGGGCTATAACAGCCTTTCCATGCAGAACTACTTCCAGACAGGATGGTTTGTAGAAGGTTTGATTTCCCAAATCCTGATTGTGCAGTTCATTCGTACCTCGAAGCGACCGATTCTAGATTCCAAGTGCGACTCCAGACTGGCACTGGCTTCGGCACTGGGCATTTTTGCGGCAATTTCCATTCCCTATCTTTTTCATAATCTGGACAATACGGTATTTACGGAAATGCCCATGGCGTATTTTGCGTATTTGCTTCTCATTCTTGCACTGTATAGTTTTACCATTGAAACAGTAAAGAAGCTGTATATTAAGAAGTATGGGGCTTGGCTGTAAGGCAAGGAGGAAATAAAGAAAGCTTGGATGCGGTACAGGTCGTAAAGGGGGCACGCTCTCGCTAACCTCGCCCTGCAACGGAACTAAGCGAAAAACTGCAGTCCCTATGTTTTTCGCAAGTACCGGCGGGCTCAGATTACCCCCTTTTCCGACCTGTACCGCATCCAAGCAAGCATTATTCCAGTTCCATTGGTAACTTTTTCAAAAAAATATGTTTTGCCAAGCTTGCTTTAATTGATTTTCCCTAATGAGGTAAGGTTGAACGGCAATGTATTTCGGGATATCTTCGCTAACTAAAGATTTAGCCAAAAACTCTTCCTGCTGCTTGACCTTGTTCATAGGGACGCTGTGTACTGATTCCTTTAACAATTCCTTCTTTCATTTTTCGGCAATTTCATAATCCAGATCCGTTGTGAAAACAGCAATATCTTTTCGATTTAATTTGTCTAAGGCCTTAATAGCTAACAGGGCGGGCTGATCCCAGCTCACGTATAAGCTGGAAATTTCAGGATGCGCATGAACTAATTCCGAACAAAATGGAATAAGTGTTTTTCTATCGAGTAAAAATTTTTGTTCTACAACATTTACAGAAGGATAGTGTGTAGAAGCGTTTTTAAGAACCATGCTATCCCTCTCGGAGGTACCATAAAAATTTGCGCCGTGGGTAATAAGAGCAGTATTCTTAATGGTCTTATTTTTCCAGATAATCACCTATCATTTGCCCAATATTATAACCATTTTCATGTTCATCTACGGAAATACAAGAAACATAATTATTTTTATTAAATCCTTTAGGATATTGCTTAAGAGAATTACTCTTGTGTGTTTGGATAATTCTTCAAATGCCGAACTGGTTTCTATATCGTCTACAGGTATTGCAATTACCGCATCCGGATTTTTGATGTTGGATACTCTAATTGAATCTTTTTGTAGCATGGGATCAAAATGAGCATCCATAATAGAGATGATTTCGATGCCATACTTTTCTAATTCGTCTCGTATTCCTTTTCTGGTGCAATTTTGCCCTATGCAGTTCCTGTGTAGTGGAAAGAAATTGCTACTCTGTACTTTCCGGTAACTAATTGTACTTTTTCACGTTGAGAAATTCTAATTCGATCTAATGATGTGGGGTCTTCCTCTTGGACCCTGATGTAAAATACGTATGGAGTTATTGGGACGAAAATCAACATTAATATATTGAGATTTTTCAACTTTCTTTCCTTCATGGAGACAGAGAAGCGTTTTCGAAAGAAGTTTTTGCCAGCTGGGCAGTATTCCGTTTTATATGGGATAAATCTGAGGAAAGTATATCAGATGAACTCTGGTCATCCCAACCGATTACGGAGATATCCTTTGGGCAGGCTATCTCAAAAATGCAATGCCTTCATGAGCAAGGAAGTTATGGGATTATCACAAGCTATAATAGCTGTAACAGAAGGAGATAGTTCTTTTCGTATTTGCGAAAAATAGACTCCTCAGATTCCATCAATGATATCTTTGCAATATGGGGTACTAAAGATATATCAAAGTCATTCAATTCTTTTTGATAATAATGTATTACATTTTCAGTGGTACTTGAAGACGTTTGATTGACAAGTAATAAAATGTTTCTATGTCCTTTTTCCAATAGTGCCGAAGTGGCTTGAGGGATTGCGTTGGAATAATCGGAAAGAATTTTGTGGCAAAAAGTACTGCTGCAATTGTTTTCAATCAATACAAAGGGAATATTGCTTTTTATCAAAGGAATAAAATTTTTCTCATCCATGGAACAGGGAGCAATGATGAGACCTAAGGTTTTCTTGCTGGATAAGGCATTTAATATAATTTGTTTTTTTCAAGTTCAGTATCATTATTAGAGATGGAAAGCAATAACTGATATCCCCTTTTCGCAAGAATTGCATGTAGTTCAGTAAAAAAATAAGATATAAAATGTATTCTTTAGATTAGGGACAAGAAGCAAAATTTGGGAATTGGAACCCGGGATTAAGTTATGATCTTTGGATTTTCTTTGGTAGCCGCATTCCTTTTATAATTGCTTCTACTTTTTGCTGTAAACTGGGAGAAACATAACGAGTATGGTTGAGAACATGAGAAACTGTGGCTATAGAGACTCCTGCTTTCTTAGCAATTTCCTGTAAATTCATTTTTCTTAATCTCCAATCTGTTTTAGTAGATCTTGTTCTTTTTCTTATCTGGCATAGTGTTATATTTTTGCTGACCTCACCACTGAAGTTTTACGTAAAAAAATAATTCCGAAAACTATCTCAGGGAGCGATTTGTATATAATTGGTATTGCATTGTGACGAAAAATTATGCAATGTAGAACAATTATATTGCAATGATTTATGTGGATTAGTACTATTTACATATATCACAAGGACGTAAACTTAATCAAGATTAAATTTACGTAAATTTAAAAAGCACTAAGGAGGAATGACAAATGAAAAAAAGAACAAGAATGTACGTTATGAGTCTCGTATTCGGAATGGCATTAGGAGCATTAGTGGGATGTTCATCAAAACAAGATTCAAATAATGAATCGTCATCTAAAGTTTCTGAAAAAAGCAAGAAAAATTCTGATAAAAATACTGCTAAGAAATCTTTTGTATTCTGTACCAACACATTAAACAATAGCTTCCAAAGCTCAATGGACGCAAAATTCAAGGAATTATGTGATAAAAATGGTATCTCTTATACTTGTTTAGATCCTGATTATGATTTAAATAAGCAGCTTAGCCAACTATCGGATTGTGCCAATAGCGGATATGATGCCGTATTTGTGATTCCTGTAGACTCTTCCGGAATCACAGCAGGCTTGGCAGAGATATCTGATGCTAAGATTCCAATCTATAATGTGGATACTGCTGTAATAGAAGAAGATATGAATAAATACGTTACTCAGTTTGTAGGAACGAATGCTTTTATGCTCGGCGAGTTAGTTGGAAAACAATTGCTTAGTACACATCCAGACGGTGCAAAAATTGCCATTTTAGATTTTCCTTCAAATGAGAGCTGCGTAGACCGTGTGAATGGATTTATGAAAGGTTTGGGAGATCAAAAGGATAAGTTTACCATTGTGGCACAACAGGATGGCGGGGCTGCATTGGACAAATCCTTAGGCTTAGCTGAAGATATTTTTAACTGCTAATTCTGATTTGGATGCATTTTTTTCTGTATTAACGATCCCTCAGCATTGGGAGCTGCTGCTGCAATTAAAGCAAGTAATAAAAAAGGCAAAGTAGAGGTATACAGCATTGATGCATCTCCTGAAGGAAAGCAGGCATTATTAGACGGTGATTTTACAGCTGTAGCAGCACAAGTTCCTTTGCAAATTGCTGAGCATGCATTTAATGAGGCAATGAATGGAGAAGGTAAGAGTTCAGAGAAAAAGGTTTATTTGGATTCTCATTTAGTGGATAAAGAAGAAGCTGAAAAACATTAAAAGATTGGCAATAATCTTTTGTTCCTAAAGATTGAGTTTTTGAAAGGTTTATAAAAGATGGATACTCCCATTTTGGAAATGATAGATATTAAAAAAGTTTTTCCGAATATATGCATTATCCGGAATTAACCTTTCTTTGGAAGAAGGCGAGGTTCATGCTCTATTGGGAGAAAAATGGAGCAGGTAAATCTACATTGATAAAAATTCTTGGCGGAATATATAGACCGGATTCGGGAACAATTAGAATAAAAGGTGAAGAGGTAGAAATTCACGGAGTGAGAGATGCCGAGATGAAAGGAATCGGAATTGTTCATCAGAGATTGTTTAGTGCCACAATTAACCGTGGCACAAAACATTTTTCTGGGAAGAGAATTGATGGGATCCTTTTCAAAGGGTGAAGCGGAAAGAAATGAATATCCAAGCTGAAGAAATGCTTCAAAACCTGGGAGTTTCTATTTCTCCCACTACCCCGGTTTCTTCACTGACCATTGCACAACAACAAATGATTGAAATTGTCAAAGCGGTTTTCTTTTTCAGGCAAAAATCATTGTAATGGATGAGCCCAGTTCGTCTTTATCTGTTGAGGAAGTTGAGCAGTTATTTCAGATTATTGCAAGACTGAAAGAACAGAAAATTAGCATTATCTACATATCCCATAGGATGGAAGAAATCTTTAAAATCGCAGATCGTATTACAGTTATCAGAGACGGATGTTATATTGGCACGAAGAAAAACTGGAGAAACCGATGTAGATGAGCTTATATCTATGATGGTTGGAAGAGAATTAAAAGAATTTAGTGTTCCTTAAAAACAAATTAGCAAATCAGATGAAATAATCCTGGAAGTCAAAAACTTGAGCTGTAGACCGTATTATTCGGATATTAGCTTTCAACTTCATAAAGGGGAGATATTGGGATTTGCCGGTCTGGTAGGCGCCGGAAGAAGCGAGTTAATGGAGTCAATTTTTGGCGCACGTCATTTTACTAAAGGAGAAGTATTTCTTAGGGAGAACAAGTACATTTTTTTCCAATCCGATGCAAGCGATTAAGGCGGGGATTGGATTTGTTACAGAAGACCGAAAAACCGGATTAGTTTTGGGAAATACTGTTTCGTTTAATCTATCATTGGCTTCGCTAGATAAATATCAAAAGGGCATATTTCTGGAAAAAGATAAGATGGATGAATCAGTTCAATATTACACTGATAGACTAAATATTAAGTCTGCAGCATTAGATGTAAAGTCAACTCAGGCATCCAATCTTTCGGGAGGAAATCAACAAAAAAATAGTCATTGGAAAATGGCTCGCTACAACGCCATCTATTCTAATTTTTAGATGAACCTACGAGAGGCATTGATATTCATGCAAAAGCTTGAGATTTACAACTTAATTAATGAGCTGGCAGAGGAGGTATGTCAATTTTGCTAGTATCCAGTGATTTGCCTGAAATCATACAACTTTGTGACAGGGTTTGTGTTTTGAAAAGAAGGAATTATGACCGGAGTTTTTAGATAGTCATGAGTTAGAACAGGAGAATATTATGCGCTTTTGCTGCGGAGGGAATCAGCATGAGAAATAGAATTGAAAAGAGTAAAGTTCCCCATATTATTTCTGATAATATCGGAATTATGGTGGTTCTTCTTATTTTTATGTATTATAGTTTCGCTTACTACTGACAAATTTTTGACTTCCGGAAATATTATTTCTGTTTTTAAGACAAATTTCAATTAATACCTATATTGCCCTGGGAATGACCCTAATTATTATATTAGGACACATTGATTTGACAGTAGGTGCAGTGGTAGCAATGTGCGGTACATTAACAGTAGGGGTTTATTAGTAAATCAGGGACTTCCGGTGGAAATTGCCATTATAGGAGGCGTTTTTGCTTGGCGTTTTATTTGGATTTATAAATGGTGTCATTGTATCTACATTTAAAGTGCCGTCGTTCATTATTACAATGGCAATGATGAATGTTGCAAAATGGAATTGCCTATGTATATTCAGGAGGACAGTCCACTCGTATAACAGATGGATTTTTATATCCATTGGAACAGGATACCTCTTTTCCGTGATTCCTTTACCCGTTCTTTACATGATTTTACTCATTATTGTTATTAGTTTTCTTCTGGTAAAAACCAGATTTGGAGTTTATGTCTATGCCATTGGCGGAAACAGAGAAGCGGCAAGATTGTCCGGTATTCCCATCAGAAAAAAATTGAAATTATTGTTTTCACATTATCCGGTTTACTTTCTGCATTTGCAGGTCTGGTACTTGCTTCAAGAATGTACTCAGGACAGCCTTCCGTTGGAAGCGGATATGAAATGGATGCCATCGCTGCATGTGTACTTGGAGGAACGTCCATGGCAGGAGGCAAAGGAAGCAGTAGTGGAACTGTACTTGGCGCAATGGTCATTGGCATAATATCCAATGGACTAAATTTAATAGGAGTGAGTTCCTATTGGCAATTGATAGTAAAGGGAATAATCATTGCCACTGCTGTAATTTTGGATTCGCAGAAAGAAAAACTTAAGAGAAACTCTATCATCAGAAAATAATATACAAATATCATTTTATACTAGGAGTAAAAATGGAGATATTTAGAAAAATGTCATTCGCAGATTCGACAGGAGATGCTATTCCGTTCTATCACGATGGGGTGTATCATATTTTTTTCCTTAACACCACCGGTGGGGACAACCGTTTATCCGGAAAGACTGCGTACTACTTGGAGCCATGCTGTTTCAAAAGGATTTTAATTCACTGGGAAGAGCTACCTACAGCTATCTATCCCGGAGAAGGGAAGGAACCGGACGCTTCAGGAGTTTGGACGGGTTCGGTTCTGTATGGAGAAGGAAAATACCATGCATTTTTATACAGGCTATAATATCCAGGCTGAATATCAGCAGACAATTTGCCATGCATATAGTGAGGATGGGATAAACTGGAAAAAGGATACAGGAAATCCGGTTATTAAACCACTGATAGACCCTATATGAGCAACAGGATTTCAGAGATCCATATGTATTTTTAATGAAGAAGAAAAATATTGGATGCTGGTTTCTGCCAGAAGGCTGGATATGCCGGTGACCAGGCGAGGCTGCATTGTATTGTATCGCTCTACAGATTTGGAATCTTGGGAGTACTATGGAAATTTATATTCACCCGGTCACACCAATTGCCCTGAATGTAGTGAAATTTATGAAATGAAGGATACTTGGATTTTATCTTATTCACGTTTTTCTGAATTTGGAAATACAATTTATCGAATAGCGAAGTCTCCTTATGGCCCATGGAAAAAGGTGAAAAAGATGGTATAGGGGGAAGACGATTTTATGCAGCAAAATCTTTAACGGATAAAAAAACGGAAGACGAATATATTTTTGCATGGGCACATGATCGGGGACAGTGTAGTGATAAAGGGAGAATGGTATTGGGGTGGTCGATTCTGTATACCTCATGAAGTGAAACTTTCTGAGACCGGAGATCTACTTGTTGATATTCCTCAGGAGTTTACAGAAGGTATTCATAAAAAAATTGCTTGGAACTATCTTCCTGTCTTAGGGGAGTATAAAAAGATATGGGGCAGAAACCATCGTGTTGGATGCCTTAGAAACAACCAGTTATGGCTTTTTAATGCATGACAAAAAACGATTTTATTTCCATGCATCTATTATTCCTAAAGAAGCAAATGATAGTTTTGGAATTCTTTTTAAAGTCGGATAAAGAGGCTAGTGAATGTCTTTTTCCTTGAGTTTGATGTAGCAATGCAAAGAGTATCTCTTTTGTCTTTACCGATGAGGGGTCGATCCATTCTGGGAGCAGTCATGCCAAGCTGTACCGGAGGCATCATCTCCCGGACCGGACGGATTCCGTGTATCGGAAAAAACCTTTTCTATAAAGACGGGGGCGGTCATAGATGTAAAGATTTTTGTGGATAATGATATGATTGAGGTATTTATAGGAAAAGAAATTGCTTTCACTTATAGAGTTTATAGAAGCTCTGAATATGAGATTGGTATCATTGCTCAGGATTCCAAAGTGGAGTATGCCAATATAGCACTATGTGATTATACATAAAATATATTTGATGTATTTTATAACTCGAAGGATTGTTGAAAATAGAAAGTATTGTTATGCAGTATAGGTTTGAGATGGAGGCAATCTGAGCCGCCGGTACTAGGCGAAAAACGAATGTTAGTGAAGTTTTTCGCCTAGTACTCACCCGTTGGGCGAACTTAGCGGGAGCGTTCCCCCATCTCAGACCTATTACTGCATGCGGAATCTTTTTGATTTTTATTCTTTGAGCTTTTCCTCAAAAATCTCCACAATGGTTTTCTCCGTCTCCACCATGCCGGGAGAGGCGATTAAGCCCATATTGCGCATGGTGTCTTCCGCGTTCTGCCGTTGATGCCGTGCACCTTATCAATGTGGACGCCCTGCAGAGCAAATGCCACGGAACGAAAGGCCGCATCACAGGCCGCTACCCCTTCATGGTACAACCCTGGTTTCCTCCGTCGCAGATCATCCCGGTGATGGAGGAAGCCATGTTGTTGAGGGTATACTCCATTTGCTCCACAGTACCACCCTTCAAGTAAGCTAAAGCGCAGGCCATACCGGTTCCTGCCGCAATGGCACAGCCGCAGAAGGCGGAGAGCCTGCCGGAGTATTCTTTGATATAGGTGCAGATGAGATAGCTAAGCATTGTGGCCCGGTAGAGCATTTCCTCACTGAAACCGTGAATTTTTATAAACGCCGTACAGGGGCATGGTGGCAATGATACCGTGGGCGCCGGATCCGGTAATGCTCATGGCAGGCCTGTCTAAACCGATAACTCGGGCTTCTATACTTGCATTGCAAAGAAGGGAGGCGGTCATTTGCTCATCTTGGGAAATGACTTCCCCTCCATTCATAGCCAGCAGCTGTCTTGCAAAAGTGGTGCGGGGATTCTTGAGAGCCTCTTCAAAAAGCGCCAGATTCACTTTATAAGCATCCTTTACAAATTCGATTTCTTCCAAGGGAACCGTGTTGACGTAGTCTACGAGCTCAGCCAGAGTATATCTATGGATGGAATGGATTTTTGCGGTGCCGGCCTTTGTAGCCATTTCTGCTTCTATAGCCATCTCTGCTTCTGAATCATCAGTCGTATGCCTATTTGCCGTTTCCTTTGCCTCTAAGGAGTCAGCTTCATCTTCCCTCTCCAGCACTGTCTCCCCATTCACTACAACTTTCGTGATATTGGTATGCGTATCTCGGATGGTAAGAACAACCTTGCTTTCCTTTGTTTCCAGCGTGGCTTCAATAAAAATACGGCTGGAAATGCCGCTAAGGGCCACCGTGATTTTCCCCTCATCAATAAGCTTTTGCGCACTGACATTGTCGGAAGGTGTAACATTTGCCAGAGACTCCAGACCTTTATCCGGATTCCCGGCAACGTATCCAAGAGCTGCGGCAAAAACATTTCCCACTTCTTTGGAATTGGGAATACCGCAGGTAAAGGCATTTTATACATACCGCTGTTCATAGCGACATTCAAGTGAAGAAGCTCGCCCTTTGCATAGGACTTTGCCTTTGCCACACAGAAGGCAATGGCTCCCGGTTCTGTTACGCCAAGTGCCGGAACCATATCTTTTTGGATTAGTCTTGTCAATTCATGCATACGTAGAAACCTCCCCGCTTTTGCCTTTGATTATAGCATTTTTTAGCATGGAGATATGCCCTATCTCATGAATAAAAAGGATGAAAAAGGAAAAATGAAGCATGCTATAATACAGTCTGCTATTCTTGGAAATGTAAGAAAAAGCAAGAAATAGTAAAGAGTAGTAGGGAAGAGTGAGGGAATCTATGGGAGAGAAAAGAGTTGAAGAAGCAAAGTCGGTTAACTTTACCGAGCTGTTTTATGATTTGGTTTTTGTGTTCGGGATTTCCAAGATTACCCATATTTTGGAAACCGTATTGTTCGTGTCCTTTGTGGTAAGGCATTTTTCCGAAGGAAATCAGAAAAGAAATGATTGGAGCATAAAGGAAAAGAATATGTTCCATTTTAGAAAAAGTGGTACAAGTACCTAAAATCTAAAATAGAGCAAAAGCAGAATCATTAGGTGGTGACAGAGTGAAGGTAGAAATTCAAAAAGTAAATTCCTATGAAGAAGAGCAAGCGGTGATTCGTGCTGTCCAAGTAACGGAGAACATTCAAACTGCCATCAATGTTCTTGAAAACATTGCCCCTGTTATCAATGCCCGTTGTAATGGAGAGTCTGTTTTCTGCCCGATTGATAAAATCTATTATATAGAATCCGTGGACAAACGAAGCTTTATCTATACAAAGGATAATTGTTTGGAAGTCCAATATAGATTATATGAACTGGAAAATACGCTAAGTCGAAATTTCTTTAGGGCTGCAAAGGCAATGATTATCAATATGAGGAAAATAAAATCAGTGCGCGCGGAACTTAACGGAAGAATGACGGCAGAACTTTTTGAATGGAGAGCGAGTGATTATTGCAAAGATCTTATGTGAAAGAACTAAAAGAAAGGTTGGGATTATGATGCAGAAGCTAAAAGCTCATTTTTCATCAGACTTTTATGATATCTACAGCCATTCTTTTTGGAATAGGAATTTTTGATGCTTATACAGCATTTTGTCTCAGGGGTGCAGACTTTCAGTTTTCAATGGAGTGATCCTCTTTCTATTTGCCTCACGGGATTTTTATCCTCATTACCGACATATTTTTCTTTTTGGATATGGATAACTTGAAGAAAAGTGAAGTATGGATCAGGATGGGAATTCACTTTGTCTCGGTTCTCGGAATTGTAGTTTTTATGTGCAAGCCTTTTTCACTGGTTCGGACAAATCATCAACTTACGTATCCTTTGCCTTATGTATAGTATCATTTATCTATTTATCTGGTGTGCAACGGCATGGATGGCAAAGGCAGATGAGATTAAAATCAATGAAGCCATTAAAGATTTGCAAGATTCGGAATAGGAAATAAAGCTTTTCACGAAAAATAAAAGTTTTTCATGGAAAAAGTGCAACTCGGTAGGCTGTAAATGCAGCTTGGTTGGGTGGCACTTTTCTTAATGTTTATATGGTGATATGTTGATTTTTTTGTCAGAACCGGTGAGGCAGAACAACAAGTTAAGACAACAGGGCAGAATTGCGGGAAGAATTACAGGACAGAATCATAAGATGGAATCACAACAAATTGGAAATGCGAGGGGCTATAGGACTGAATGATAGGGATGTAACTATAGGGAAGAATTGCAGAAAGAACTATAGAGGCGCCAAGAAGGAGCGAAGCGGATGAATGCAATCACGGTAAAGAACTTAAGCAAAAACTATGACAAAACGACTGCGGTGGATCATATCTCCTTTTCCGTGAAGGAGGGGAGTTTTTGCATTTCTCGGGGAGAATGGTGCAGGGAAATCCACAACCATTAATATCCTCTGTACTATTTTAAAAAAAGACAGAGGGAGAGGTAGAAATCTTTTTCCCACAAGCTTGGAAAAAGAAGATGACAAGATTCGAGAGAAAATAGGTATTGTTTTTCAGAATTCGGTATTGGACGGAGTATTGACCGTAAAAGAAAATCTTCTGACAAGAGCCTCTTACTATGGACTTCACAAAGAAGAAATTTTGGAGCGCTTGCAACCTTTTAATGCAGGCTTTTTGAATTGGAAGGTATTTGGAACAAAAGATATGAAAAATTATCCGGAGGACAGCGAAGAAGAGCGGATATTATCAGAGCGCTTTTACATAATCCGAAGATTCTCTTTTTGGATGAACCTACAACGGGACTGGATCCCATGTCCAGAAAGCTGGTGTGGGAGTATATCGATTATCTTCGAAAAGAAAAACAAATGACGATATTTCTTACAACACATTATATGGAAGAAGTAAGAGATGCAGACAGAGTTGTGATCCTGGATAAAGGGACGAATTGTAGCAGAGGATACACCGGCGGCTTTAAAAAGGAAATACACGAATACAAAACTGATTTGGTATGCAGAGAAATGTGGTGACAATGAGCTTGTGCTGAAAGATATGGTGTATTCTTATGAAGCGGATCACTATATTGTGCCATTGGAATCAAAGGAGAAGTTCTCCTAAGCGAATTTCTCTATCAAAATCAAAACAAAATTAGAGATTATGAGATTGTAAAAGGCAGTATGGACGACGTATTTCTACATTTAACAGGAAGAAAGCTGGAGGCATAAGATGAGGGGATTTTAGGACTTATAAAGAGAAATTTACTGTTGTTTTTCAAGGATTGGCAGAGCATTCTATTCTCTCTACTGACATCGATTATTGTGCTTGTACTGTATCTATTATTTCTGAAAGGCACTTTTGTCAGTGCGATGCAAAGTGCAATGGAGCAGTATCCGGGACTGGTTTCTATGATTGCTGAAACAGACATCGATATGTTTGCGAATCTCCTTTTGCTGACAGGAATATTGGGATCCGCAATGATTTCAGTTCCCTTTAGTTGTATTACCACACTGGTAAGAGATAGAGCCAATAAAGTGGATTATGATATTCTGGCAACACCACTAAAAAGAGGGCAGATTATCTTTGCTTATTTTGTATCGGCAGTGCTTTCCTCTACACTTTTGAACGGATTCATTCTGGCTATCGGTCTTGTTGGGGTTAGCTTGCAAGGGGATACTCACCTTAATGGGATTCAACTTGTCAAAGCCTTTGCTGTCGTTGCGCTTGGATCTATTTCCGCAAGCGCAATATTTATGATTATCGTTTTGTTTTTCAAAACCGTCAGTGCTTGCGAAGCTTTCTTCGGAATCCTTTCGGCGGCCTCAGGGTTTGTGATTGGAGCTTATATCCCCATTTCTCAGTTTTTCCAATGGAGTTCAAACCGTATGTAACCTGTTTCCTGCGAGTCAGATTACAATTATACTGAGAAATATACTGCTTAACGGACTCTTGGAGCATATCAATACAAGCCTTCAAGGAGTGGATCAGGGAATGTTTGTTCTTAGTCTGAAAGATTACTTTTCGTTTAAAGCAAAACTGTTTTATGGGTATCTGAATATGAATAAAATGCTGGGATATATCCTGGGGGTAATACTATTCTGTATCGTAGCGCAAATTATGATTTATTCCGGAAGCTATAAGAGAAGCTAAGCCGGGGAAAAGAACTTATTTTTCCCATTTTAGAAAAAGCGGTAAAAAGTAGATAAATAGCCCTACAGGGCATCCTTACTATTCCGATTGACATTCATTATAGTAAATTTATAATAAATTTTGAATTTTTTTAATTAGAATTCCTTTTTTTAATGACTGATCTTGCCTTTTGAAATGAGGGGAATTTTTAGGAGGAATGGAAATGATGACAAAAACTATGATTATTTCTACTGTAATGACATTGCTATGGACTTTATCCTTTCCCATAATGCTTTTCATACTCAAGAAGAGAGTGAATTCGGTGAAGAAGTTTAGTGCAAACAATCGAAATGGAGCTATGCTTCACATCTATGGTAAGCAGGTCAAGGTCGATGGAAGCAGTCTTGTCAATGTGCCGTTTACTACGGGAAAAGATTTGGAAATCATCGTGGCGGTGACTCCCGGTCAGCATACAATTGAAGGAATCTTTGAGTCCACGGAAACGGTGGGCACTAAGACAAGGAATGTCAGAACGGAGAAGTTGAGCTTTAATCTTTCCGTAGAGGCCGGGCACAGCTATTCCGCTGCATTGTATTTCTACTCTGCCGAAGAGAGAGCGGACTATTATAAGGGAAGGACAGGAAAAAGCTATCTTGGAAATTCCGCTCACTATTATGGAAGACAGTGATTATATAAAGGTATATATCATTGTCTATAGGGAAGACTAAAAAGAGCCTTTGAAAGGCCCGGCTGCCCCTTATGACGGCTATGATGAACAGGGAGGACACGGAAGAGAAGGTAAGGCAGGCACTTGCATTTTTTGCAGGTGCTTTTTGATTTTCAAATTTCCAAAGAATTAAGTTTTTAAAAAAATGCGTTTCGAACAAATTACCGACTAACAGTCGAAAAAGCTTGACATTCATCTTTGACTGCTTTTATCATACAAATCGACCAGTGGTCGAAAAATGTTAAATAGAAACAAAAGCTCAAATATAGACCCCGGGGAAGATATGAAAAATAGGGCGAGTATGAAAAAAGAAGGCAAATAAAAAACGGAGGCGGATATGAAAAAAGGGGAACAAAGAAAACAGGAACTGTTAAAGCTTGCCTATCGCATGTTCATAGAAAAAGGCTATGAGAATACCAGCATTGACGAGATTGTGGCTAAGGCGGGCATTGCAAAAGGCACTTACTATTATTATTTTGCAAGCAAAGAGGCAACGCTGGAAGCGGTTATTGAAATGATGATAGAGAAGGAGAGTGCCGTGGCCAAAGAGCTTCTTCAGACACCGCTTTCTATACCCGAAAAATTGGTTTCGGTTGTAAATGCCTTTCGTCCGGAGAAAGAGGAAGCGGTGATTACGGATGTTCTGGAAAGAAAAGAAAATATCGTTATGCACGATAAAATCTGCAAGAAAATTGTAGAGGTGGCGGTTCCGATTCTGGCAGAGATTGTTCAAGAAGGAATAGCACAGGGAATCTTTTCGTGTACGCATATTGAAGAGCGAGTGAAGATGCTCCTTGTTACGAGTCAGCATATGTTCGATTACGGAAATTTTGGTGATAAAGATGTAGAGGTGTATATCGATATGCTGGAGAAGTCTCTGGGGGCAAAATCCGGAACCATGCAATTTATCAGCCAGGTCTTAGTAGAGGGGGCAAAGGAATGAGCAAGGGAATGAGCGAGATAATGAGCGAGACAATGAGCAAGGGGATAAGCAAAGCGCAGAATAAAGCGCAGAATAATGCGCAGAATAAAGCACAGAACAAAAAACAGTTCATACAGGATAAAGATGAGTATCGATATAGACCGTGGTTATTCTTTATCTGCGCTTATTTTTCACATGGATCTTCTGGATACCGGCAATCTTTGTTTCCGAAGATAAGGGGAGCGGTATTGATGTTGCTGGGTCTCCTTGCACCGGCAGTGGTCTCCACTGTATTTGTACTTGTATCCGGCTGTGAAGAGTTGAAGAGAGATCTTAAGGAAAAGATTATAGGCTTTTATAAAGTAAAGTGGTTGAATGTAGTTTGGGCCGTGATTATTTATGCACTAATCATTGTTTTCTCTATTCTTTTCTCCCTTTTATTCGGTCAATCCTTAAAGCAGTTTTCCTTTACGGAAGATTTTTCCTTTACCGGAGTGGGAATAGGATCTGCTGTTGTGACCATTACGCTGGCTTCGATTATTGAAGAAGTAGGCTGGAAGGATATTGTGAAGACTCCATAGGGCAATATATGGACTGGTTTATTGAATCCCTGATTTTTGGAATATTATGGTCACTTTGGCATTTTCCCCTGCTTTTTATCAAGGGGACATATCAGGCAGGGCTTATGGTTAATCCCTTGTTTGTCATTAATTTCTTCGTGGGTGCCATACTTATGGGATATATCATCACCTGGGTGTATCTGGTCAGCGACCGCTCCATTCTGGCCTGCATGGTTTTCCATCTGTTTGTAAACTTCATGCAGGGAAAAAAATCGCGATGACGGCGGAGACAAAGTGTGTGGAAACCATTGTGATTTTCATTGTAACGGCGATTATTGTACTGCTGAATAAGAAAATGTTTTTTGGAACGGAGCACGTTGGAAGACTCTTGAAAACACGATTTGGGGAGGGAAATTAAGATGAGTTTCGGAATGAAAAAGTTCCTCCTTCTTTGGATTGGGGAGCTCATATCGTCTATAGGTGGCGGACTCACTTCTTTTGGACTTGGGGTTTATGTCTTTCAAAAAACAGGCAGTGCGGCAGGAATGGCCTTGGTGACTTTACTTGGATTTCTGCCTACCCTTCTTTTCACTGTTACGGCAGGAGTGTTGGCTGACCGTTACGATAGAAGAGTTCTGATGATGATGGGAGACGGTTGTTCAGGACTTGGCATCCTTTACATTTTCCTCTGCATGCTACATGGAGAAGCAAACCTCGTTCAGATATGTATAGGCGTGTTCGTCAGTGCCATATTTTTCCTCCCTTTTAGATCCTTCTTACAGAGCAACGATCACGGATTTATTATCCAAGGAGGAGTTTTCCAAAGCCTCCGGATTAGTGTCTTTGGCAGGAAGTGCCAGATATCTGTTCTCGCCCGTTATAGCAGGCCTATTGCTGGCATATCATGACATTTCCCTGTTGCTGCTCATTGATATATCTACCTTCTTTGTTACGATTACAACGACCTTTATTGTAAGGCGAGGAATAAAAGCAAAACAGCCTACAGAGAAGCAGTCATTTTTTTGGAAAGCATGAAAGAAGGCTGGAGAGCAATCCACATAGAGAAAGGCATTTTTGTGCTTGTCCTGTGTTCTTCTCTGATTACCCTGTTTCTTGGGACTTTGCAAATTCTTGTTGAGCCGATGATTCTTTCTTTTTCAGATTCCAAAGTGCTTGGCATTGTAGAAACCCTATGTGCAAGTGGGATGCTTGTATCGGGAATACTTCTCGGAGGTTTCGGCATTAAGAAAGAATATGGAAAAGTTCTTCAAATCTCCTTTTTTATGGCGGGAATTTTTATGATTGGCATGTCAATATTTGAAAATCCGGTCAGCATCAGTATATTTGGTTTCTTTTTCTTTGCTACCTTGCCTCTTTGCAACAACTGCATGGATTATCTTTGCAGGACAAATATACCGGACGCTTTACAGGGTAGAGCTTGGGGATTTATAGGTTTTCTTTCTCAGATGGGATATGTTCTTGCCTATGCAGTTTCCGGCTTAGCCGCGGATGGTCTTGGGAGTCTGAGCGGAATGGGTGTCGGACGGGGAGCAGCAATGATGATTGGTATTTCGGGTGTCTTTCTTTCTCTTGTGGCAGTCACATTTCTTCGTTTTCCGGCTATCAGAGAACTGGAAAAGAGAACGGAGTAGGGGAATCGTAATAGGTAATTTCCAGAAGTCTAAGGCAATCTGTGAGTTTAAGGAGGCTTAGTCAATGCATCAGAAAAAAATGAATCTTTTCCTGCGTGTGCTGTTTATCATTCTTATCATAGCGATATCCGGTGCGGCAATACTACAGATTTTTGCACCGGAATATATGGGAAGGCACGCCGCGTATGGCATTTCTACAGGATGGCAGAGAGAAATCGGCTTTTGGAATATTGCTGTTTTAGTCATATTGATTACGGCGTACAGGCACTACAATTGGACCTATCTAAAGTCCATTTTACTTGCTCTGATTCTTGGAGGAATCGGTATCGGAAGCAATCATTTTGTCCATTATCTTAAGATGCATCAAATTGTAAATTTAATCGGTGCTGTGGAGAATTATCTTCTGGTTCTTGCTTGGATGATCGGATGGAAAATAGAAAAGAGAAGGCAGAATTTATGAGAATATGCATAGTAGGTCTTGGCGTCATAGGCACAACGTACGGATATGTGTTTCAAAAAGCCGGGCATCAAGTTGAACATTTGCTGAGAGAAGAGAAAAAATCGAAAGCGCCGGAAAGCCTAAACATCAGTATATTAGATGGACGCTATAACAAAAAAGGAGAAGAAAAAGCGGATCAATACAAGGTGAGCCTTGCCGAGCCGAATGCTGAGTATGATTTTATTATTTTGAGCGTGGCAAGCGGGAAAATAAAGGATGCTATAGCGACACTTTCACAAAACCATATTACAGGAAGCTTGATTTTGTTTTGTAACTTTTGGAACAGTCGGGAAGAGATTGATGAAATAGTGGGTGCTTATCCTTATATTATCGGCTTCCCTACTGCCGGCGGAAGGCTTGTAGGGAATACTTTGGATTGTGTTCTCTTTGACCATATTATGCTGGAAAGTGAGGAAAAAGCAGGGATTTCCAATTACAAAGCTTTAACAGCTCTTCTCGCTTCTGCCGATTTGAAAACGGAGATTCCTCACGATATGGTGGAATGGATATGGCTTCATATGGCCATCAATGCAGGTGTCACCTCTTTTGCTGCCCGGGAAGGGAAAATTGAACACCCGGCGCAGCTTGCTCTGAACCTGATGAAGGATGCCCATGTCCTGTCTATTACAGTGAAGGCAATAAGAGAAACCATTCAGGTGGTCAAGGCAAGAGGGGTAGACTTAAGCTTCTATAAAGATGAACTTTTCCCGTATAGGATTCCGGCAGCCTTTGCAGGAATTCTCATGAAACGAATGTTCAAAACGAATGAACTTACCCGAAGAATCATGACTTTGCATAGCGATGTAGGGGATATGCTGTATGGGTGCAAATGTGTTTATGATACCGGGAAGTTAAAAGCATCTCGAGCTGCCGATATTTTTACTCTACTATGGATAAAAATCTTGGCATGATTTTTGATTGACTTTAGGGATTGGCTTTTAACATTGGTTTTTAACATTGGTGTTGGATTCTACTATTTTGAGAATCCCTAAACTTTTATCCGCTTCAAATATTTTTTCAATGTCTCTTGAATGCTGTCCAAAGAATCCACCATTCCTCGGTCAATCCATTTGAAAAGCACATTCCAGATAGCTCCCACATTGAAGGCAATGAGGTAGTCCGGCTCCAGTTCCCCCATAAGCTTTGCAAATGGGTTGCTGCTCATATCCTCTGTTTTGCTGTATTCCGGAAGAAATTCATTCAAACGAATCAGGAGCAGATACAGCATTTTATTTTTTTGTGCAGTAAGGAAAGAAAGTCTTTATTTTTTTATCGCAGAAGGAGAAAATCACGGAGAGTGGATTGGTAATAGTATCAACTTTGGCGGTCGTATCAACAGAGATAGCTTCATCAAGATTTTTTTAGTGCCGGCAGGATTTTTTTCTTCATTTGCCTTGAAAGCGCATCTGTATATTCCCCTATTAATTCGTCCAGAATAGACTCCAGTACATCGTCTTTGGAACTAAAATTCAGGTAAAAGGTTTTTCGGGCTAGGCTTGTTTCCATAATAATCTGCTTTACGGAGATTTCTGCATAGGGATACTCTTGCATTAGCTTGAGCAGAGCATTGGAAATCTCCTTTCTTGACCGTACAGCGGATGGATTTTGGCTTTTCTTCATAGCATACTCTCCTAAAATACACAGAAAGCAAAAGATTGTGTATCTTTTTGAAATGATTTACTTTCCTTTGATGCTACAGTACCATGCCCTTGTAAGATACACAAGTGAGTAGTTTTGGAGGAGAAAATGCAGGTTTTAATCATCAATGGGAGTCCGAGAAAAAATGGAGTGACGGCAGCAGTGCTTCATAGGATTGAAGAAAATCTTCGGGGAGCAGGCATAGAAGTGCTATTTTACAATCTGGGGGAAATGAAAATGTCCCATTGTACCGGCTGTAACTATTGCTATAGAACAGGGCATTGCTGTATGGAGGATGATGCAGAGCTACTCTCCAAAAGAATTGAAGAGGCGGACGGAATCGTTTTGGGTTCTCCAACTTACGCAAGTAATGTATCCGGATTAATGAAAGATTTTATAGATCGAGGACATTTTGTGATGGAACAACTGCTTCATAAAAAGTACTGTATTACGGTGGCAAGCGGGGGAAATTACGGAAGTCAAGAGACTTTGAAAGTTCTGAAGAATCTTGTGTTATTTTTCCGGAGGAAGATTGAGCGGACAGCTCCAAATTAAGTCTTCCTTTAACGATATTGAAGGAATGTTGAGAAAGGGACAAGAGCAGATTGATCAAGTTTCGCAAAGCTTAATCAGGGGAATGAGGGGGAAACAAAATTATCCTTTTCAAAGCATAGTTCATTTTTTTATTTTCCATCTGGGAATCAAGCCCTTTGTAAAGAAAAAAAGGCACGTTATATCAAGGCGTTAGAGAAAGATGGAGTAAATTAGGGATAGTATGAAAAGAAGATTTTTATTGTGTAAAGAAAAAGCTTGCAAAGAAAAAGTATAAAAAAATACTTGGCAAAAAAAGAAAAATTTCTTTATAATTGGAGAAGCCGTATTCTTTTAAAAAAAGATATATTGACGGCTTATCTTAAGGATCCCTGAAAAATAATATCAGTGGAAAGGAGATCGAAAATGTCAAAACAAAAATTAACCTTTTAGTAGGCTCTATTGGAGCATTTCTCGGAATTTTTTGTCTTTATTGCTTATATTCCTCAAATTTTCGCTAATCTGCAAGGCAACAAAAGCGCAACCGTTTCAACCGCTATTTGCCGCAATTTCCTGTTTGATTTGGGTTATTTACGGATGGACTAAAGAGCCGAAAAAAAGGACTGGATTCTCATTATTCCTAACTCTGCGGGAGTAATTTTAGGAGGATTAACCTTCCTTACTGCATTATAAATCCATGTAATGGCTATAAGAGCCGGCGACTTCGTTAGAAGTTTGCCGGTTTTTTTATTACTTGCCATTCCGGTGGAATTAGTTTAAATAAGGGAAGAAGCTGAATATAGAGAAGAATGCAGACTCAACCGGTGGTAGAATCAATAGAACTCAACCGCCGGTTCCTGTTATTTTCGGCGGTCTCCTGTAAGCTTTATGCCGTGAAAGGAGGTGTCCGATATGGATCAAATCAAAAATCGGAAAAATTTATAGCATCTTGCAGAAAGGAAGAGGGCATGACGCAGGCGGAACTTGCGGAAAAAGCTTGGCATCAGTGACCGGGCGGTATCCAAATGGGAAACCGGAAAGTCTATGCCGGATTCCGGGATTATGCTGGAGCTTTGCGGATTTCTGAAAATTAACGTAAACGAACTCCTGTCGGGCGAAAGAATCATGGCAGAATTCTATAGTAAACAAGTAGAAGAGAACCTTCTCACAATGAAACGAGAAGTGGAGGAAAGGGATAGGAGAGCTCTTAAGCTGGAATATTGGATGGGATTTTTCGGCAGTGCTCTCCGGGTCGGTTTTAATTCTTTTGGCATCCTTCCTTGAGATGCCCTTCTGGCTGAGGATGGCACTCTCTGCCTTTGCCCTGCTTATGATTTTTACTGGTCAGCTTTATCGCGGTTCGCATTGAACAGAAAGCCGGATGCTATGAATGCGCGTGCTGCCATCATCGCTATGTGCCCTCTTACAGTAAGGTCATTCTATCCATGCATAGGGGACGGGCAAGATATATGAAATGCCCGGTTTGCGGAAAACGAAGCTGGCAGAAAAAAAGGTATTGGGAGAGGAATAGAAAATTTCATTTTATAAAAAGTGCCGTTTAAGGCAAAAAAATATGAAATGCATCTCTTGCGAATTTTTCCAAATAATGAGTAAACTATTTTTATAAAAAGTGTCGTTTACGGCAAAAAAATATGAAATGGAGATCAAGATGGAAATCAATAGAGATGTGTACCTTAATCGACTTATTGTCAGGAAACACAACGGTTTCATTAAAGTGATTACCGGAATCAGACGTTGCGGTAAGTCGTATTTGCTGAATACTTTATTTTATAATCATTTACTTTCGGAAGGGGTAGAGAGAGCCATATTATTCGATTCGCCTTTGATACAGCGGAGGATTTATTAAAGATTGGAGAAAATCCCATCGTACTGGATAATGAAAAAGAAGAGCGTAAGGTGGATCCCTCCCGATTTATTACCTGGCTGATGCCGCAGATTCATGGTGAAGGGCGGTACTACCTTTTGCTGGACGAGGTGCAGAAGCTGGGAGCCTTTGAGTCAGTTCTGAACGGGTTCCTTCGGAAGCAAAAATGTTGATGTTTACGTAACAGGCAGTAATTCCAAGTTTCTGTCAAAAGATATTTTAACTGAATTTGAGGGAAGAGGGGATGAAGTGCATGTGCTGCCTTTATCTTTTTCCGAATACTATGCATTCAAAGAGGGAGATAAAAGCGAAGCCTATGATGATTACTCCGTTTACGGAGGGCTCCCGGCGGTTGCCCTGATGAGTACGGAAGAGCAGAAAAGCAATTATTTGATATCCCAAATGAAGAATGTGTATCTTCGGGATATCGTGGTCAGATATTCGGTACAGGATGAAAGCACTTTAGGGGAAGTAATCGATGTCATTGCCTCGGGCATTTCCACCCTTACTAATCCAAGGAAAATTGCCGCAACGATGAATTCTGTTCACGGGACAAATATCAGTGATACAACAGTGGATAAATACATTACCTATGCGGAAGAAGCATTTATGCTTTCTCGGGTAAAAAGATATAATGTGAAAGGGCGAAAGTATATCGGCACTCCTTATAAAATTTATTTTGAAGACTTGGGTCTTCGAAATGCCCGACTGTCATTTCGGCAGATAGAAGAAACCCATATCATGGAGAACATCATTTACAATGAATTGCGATACAGGGGCTATCAGGTAGATGTGGGAACCGTGGAGTCCAGGGAGAAGGATGCAAATGGGAAAGAAATTCGTGTGCAGAGGGAAATCGATTTCATCGCTACATTAGGAAGCAAGAAGTATTATATTCAGTCTGCCTATGCCATTCTCGATAAAGAAAAGTATGAGCAGGAATGCAAATCCTTTGAGCGCACTATGGATTCCTTTAAGAAAATCATTATCGTAGAAAGAAGTATGAAGCCTCGCTATGACGAGAACGGATATCTGATGATGGGAGTTAAGGAATTCTTATTGGATGGGAATAGTTTGCTGATTTAATTCATGAGGAGTATCGTGTGGAAAGCCCACGATACTTTTTTATGATATTAAACTCGAGAAATTGGGTGGAATTCCACCGGAATTTTTTTCAGGGTTTGTTTGCTTGAATCAAAAAGGTAGCTTGTTATGCTATAAGGCGATGGAAGAAATTTCATCAATTATGTACACAGCAAAGATAAAAACGCAACGCATACAGAGAAGTATGCAAGAGCCGGTAGGTAGCCCGGCCGTCACAGAATTTTGTGGTAAGTAACCTTCCCTCCGGGTTGTCCATTCTTTGTCCATAAAGCAATTTAGGAGGGACAAATATGGACAAGATGACTTGTCAAATGACAGTGCTTTTTGAAGGCTCTTTTTGGGTGGGCGTTTTTGAGAAAACAGAGGAAATCGCCTATCCGTTGCGAAGGTGACTTTCGGTGCAGAGCCCAAGGACTTGGAGGTACGTGATTTTTATCTTAAAGCATTTTTTATGAGCTGAAATTCAGTCCGGAAGTCAAAAACGCAAGTCAAGGAAAGAAAACAGAATCCGAAAAAGAGCACAACGAGAGGTCAAAAACAAATGCAGCGTGCTGGCATCGGGACGAAGTCGCAACAGGCGTTCAGTTTACAGCATGAAGAGAACAAACAAAAGCGTAAAGAAAAACAGAGAACAAAAAAATGCATCGAGGAAGAACGGCAATTTATGCTGAAGCAAGCGAAGAGAAAAGAAAAACACAGAGGTAGATAACGAAAATAGTGAGGAATAGCATGGCCGCTTTAAAGCTAAGTCTTATACAAAAATACAAGCCGGAAAAAGTATATACCTATGTGTACAGCACAGGCTTTCTTTCAGGAGAAAGCGTTTTAAAGCAAGGTGCGAGGGCTCTCATTTTAACGAGAAAAAGAAACTCCGGGAGCTTACTCTGTTCTTGTCCTGTCCGAAACCGGCATACAGGAAATAGAGCTTGGAGAGGATTTTCTTGACCGGGAAAATGATCCGCTGCTTTTTTCATTTGGAAACGGCTTCGGGGTAATTAAGGCAAAGAAAGAAGTTTTTCTATTTTACCGGAGATTTTTCTTCGCCGGAAATTATCCCGATTAAGAATGGATTTTTGCCCTTTAGCAAAAGTGCTGCCGGACAATGCAAGAGAGCGGTATTTTCAGACGGTTTCGGACTGCAGATTAATTCCTGTCTGCTTTGAAAAGGAGGTTTATTACGGTCTGTCCCGCTGTTTTGCCATTTTAGACTTTAATCCTGTAAAAAAAGAAGCCAAGTGGAAATGCTTTTCGGAAATAGAGAAAAATGCCTTTACCCACCATGATGACAGGACGAAGGATGCGCCGAAAATCGACAGTTTAAAAATAGCGGAAGAGGAACTCTACGCCTTTACTTCGGGAGAAAGCACAGGTTCAGTGAACAAATGGGGAATGGACTATTATGCTTTGGCAAAAATCTCCTCTGAGGGCAAGGTAAAGGAAAAGCTCTTGGAGTCGGAACAGTTGAAAGCGGGAGGGAAAAAGTCCGGGGTGAACGGAATTTTCACCCATTCGGACTATCTCATTCTCACACCGCTTTTTAACAATGACGATTGGAAGGGAAAGCAGAAGCTATTTTCTCTTAGTAAGCGGGAATATACGGATGTTATTATGCCAAGAGGCATGACAAAGCATAGCTTACACAATATTTGCGGAGAGCTGTGTCTCACCGCCCTGTATGATAGAGGACTGAAAGAAATCGGGCTTTGCCAGATAGAAGGGATAGAGTAGAGAGAATAAAATCCCAAAAAGGAAGAGTCTTTATGTATGATTGGTCTGAAAATGGGGGATCTAAACTCGCCCTATATTCAGACCTGTCTTGATAGAAAAGCCTATTGATTTTTATTCCCCATTCTCCTCCTTCTTCCTATATGCTTCCCATGCTTTTTTGTAAAAGAGCCGCATGGACTCCCGACAATCATCCGGAGAAAGAATCACTGCCTCTTTTCCGAAGCGATGGAAATATTCTTCCAACTGTGTTTTTGGCCAGTTAAAATAAAGAGTATTTCCTTCTTTTTTTAATACATCCGGCCTGTTTTTAGTAATGAAATGAAACTTTTGCAGGCCCTTTTCCGTTAAGCGGACTTCGGCTTCAATTCCTTTGGATGTGGATTGAGGACTTCTTCCGGCAATTTCCTGGAGCTCCAGTTTTCGGCTTTCATTCGGAATGAATTTATCGGAAGAGCTATATAAGGCACGAATTCTTGAGATACGGAAGGATCTGGGTATGCCGGTTTCGTTGTCTAAGCAAAGAAGATAATTACACTGCTCCTCTTTGGATGCGGCAATACAATAAGGTTGAACCGTAAAAATAACTTTTGGAGCGGAAGTGGAAGTAAAACGGATAATACTATTTTTTCGAATGGCAGTGTTTAACTCCTCAAAGATATCCTGAAAGAGAATTCTCTCACGGTCTTTTCTGGAAATAGATAGGTAGGAGCTGAAAAAGTCATTAAGATACTGGGAGAGAGAAACCCGAGAGAGCATATTATTTTCAATAGAATGCATAATGTCCAAAGAGCATCCGCTGACCGTCAAAGTGATGGCAGCGTTTCGCTCACTCTTGAATTCCGTATTTCGCATATAGCTGTTCATGATTTTATCCGCGATTGCATCGGCGTCTTCACGGGAAATAGAAGAAAATGCACTGAGGTCGGACAATGTAGTATCGAGGAGCCTTTCCTTTGTTTTACGATATTCATCAAAAATATTGGAGCAAAAGCTCCTTTTAAAAATCCATTCAGATTCACCGAGCCGTCCTTCTTATAAAAATCAAAGAGCTCCGCATCATTCATTAGGCGTAATCGCATCTCTTCCGGAATATAAATTTTGTACTTTTCTGTCATAATTTCCACCTTCTTAAAAGAAAAATCTCCGAATTAAATCCCCCATAATGGACTTGTTAGATATCATAATAATAACGAAAATACAGTGTCTATACAATAAATTTGGGGTTGAAAATTATTTATATTCCTCAGCTTTTTATCTCCTAAAAATCGCTATATCATAAAAGGCACGAAAAGACACATACAGCAAATTGCATACATACATTTTAGAGTAAAAGCGGATGGTTCATCCTGTGTCTTGTACGTCTTAGTGGATTTTTCACTAAGTATAACTTAAAACAATCGGAAAGATACCTACAGCAAAAATGTCATGGCGATATTTGGCTGAGATAGCCGGCGCAAGGCTTAGTCCTGGTGCTTTCGGGGGTGCAACTCCCCTGCTGGAAGGGGAGAATACCCCTTACCTTATAAAGTATCTTGTGGCTGTTTCTTTTTAGAAGGAGGTAGGAGCAATGTTTTTAGAAGAACTGAAAAAGAAGAGAATCTGACCTATACGGAGAATGGCGCTCTTACCAACAGGAGTACGAACTCTTATTGTCTGGATCTTTTTGCCACCATTGGTGCTTTGCGAAATGCAGAAGACAGTGAAATCATTTCCCGATTTATCAAGGCCTATACGGAAGACAACAATATGGCAATGAAGATTCTTTTTCTTCGCAAAGGGATATTCGAGGAGGACTGGGGAGAGAAGAGTGTTCCGGTCTATATGGAAGTGGTTATCAGCCCATGAATCGGACTCTGCTCGGAAGAATATTACAAATGTTCCGGAGTACGGAAGATTTGATGACCTTCTTTCCCTTCTGGACGGACCTTGCGAAAAGGACATGCTTAGCTTCATAAAAGAGCAGTTGGATAAGGATCTTGCTGCCCTGAAAACCGGAGAGAGCGTTTCTTTACTCGCCAAATGGCTTCCTTCCGTGAATACCAGCAATAAGGATACCGTTAAAAGAGCCAAGAAACTTGCGAAAGCTTTGGGATTTAGCGATGCAGAGTATCGTAAAGTCCTTGTTTCACTGCGAGCAGAAATAAAGTTGATGGAGAATTACCTTCGGGAGAAGGACTATTCCTTCTCTTACGAAAAGCAGCCTTCTAAAGCCTTGTATAAGTATAGACTGACTTTTCTTAGAAATGACAGGGAGAGATATTCTGCCTTTTTGGATAAGGCGGAAAGTAATCCATCTGTAATGAATACAGGAACCTTAACGCCCTATGATGTCGTAGCATCCATTTTCCGTAGAGATATGGAGAAAGAGGAAATCACGGAAGAGGAACGTCGTTCTATGGACGTCACCTGGAAGGCTCTTCCTGACTATACAGGGGCGGAAAATGCTCTTGCGGTAGTGGACGGTTCCGGTTCTATGTATTGTGGCTGGGGCTCCGGTTATATGCCGGCAGCAGTGGCACAGTCTTTGGGGATTTATTTTGCGGAGCACAACAAGGGCTGTTTTCATAAGCATTTTATTACCTTTTCCGAAAATCCGAGACTGGTGGAGGTGCAAGGCAGAGATATTGTAGATAAACTTACGTACTGCGTAAGCTTTAATGAGTGTGCCAATACGGATTTACAGAGAACTTTTGACTTAATTCTGAAAACAGCTATTCAAAAACAAGGCAAAGCAGGAGGAAATTCCTGAAAAACTCTATATAATTTCGGACATGGAATTCGATTATTGTGCGAACCATGCGGAAATGTCGAATTTTGAGTGCGCAAAAAAGAAGTTTGCAAAGCATGGCTACAGGCTTCCGCAAATTGTTTTTTGGAATGTGAACAGCAGAAATCAGCAGCAGCCTGTCACGAAAAATGAGCAGGGAGTGGCCCTGGTGTCCGGCGTCTCTCCGCAAATCTTTTCCATGCTGTCCGAGGGATTTTAGACCCTTATTCCTTTATGCTGGAAACACTTTCTGCAAAGCGCTACGAAAAGATTTGTGCGTAGAGGGGATGTAAAAAAACGGAAAGTGCTGAAAAAGAACAGCGTTTTCCGCTTTTTTTATGTGTCCATTTCCCCTTTCCCTTGACAATGTAAGCCCCCGAACTATATAGTAGGCGGAACAAGTGAAAGGAGTAGTAACTATGGCAAATTACAACATCAATACCATCTGTGTGCAAGGAGGCTATGAGCCGAAAAAGGAGAATCCAGAGTGGTTCCCATTGTGCAATCCACAACCTTCAAATACGAGACTTCCCAGCAAATGGGAGATCTTTTTGACTTAAAGGAGTCCGGATATTTCTATACCAGATTGGCTAATCCGACGAATGATGCGGTAGCCAATAAAATCTGCCAGCTGGAGGGCGGTGTGGCGGCTATCCTAACCTCTTCCGGTCAGGCGGCAAACTTCTATGCCATCTTCAATATTGCCGCTGCGGGAGATCACGTGATTGCCTCTTCCGCAATCTACGGAGGAACCTACAACTTGATTGCAAAGACCATGAAAAATATGGGCATTGAAACGACCTTCGTGGATCCGGACATTTCTGCTGAAGAATTGGATTCCAAGTTCCGTCCCAACACAAAGCTGGTTTTTGGAGAAGTCTTAGCGAATCCTGCTTTGAAAATTTTAGACATCGAGAAATTTGCCAAGGCAGCACATAAGCATGGCGTGCCATTAATCGTGGACAATACCTTCCCCACTCCCATTTTCTGTAGACCCTTTGAATGGGGAGCGGATATTGTAACACACTCCACCACAAAATATATGAATGGCTTTGCCAACTCCGTTGGCGGTGCAGTTGTGGATTCCGGAAACTTCGACTGGACGAAGTATAGCGAGAAATTCCCGGGACTAACCACTCCGGACGAAACCTACCACGGAACAGTCTATACAGAGAGCTTTCGGTAAGGCAGCTTATATTGTGAAAAATGACGACCAATCTCATGCGTGATTTAGGGCTCCATTCCTTCTCCGCAAAACTCCTTCTACCTTGGCGTAGGATTGGAAACTTTGCACTTAAGAATGGAAAGACATTATGAAAATGCCTTGGCATTAGCAAAGCATTTGGAAAAGCATCCGAAGGTATCTTGGGTTTTCCTTCTCCGGACTGGAAAATGACAGCCAGCATGAATTGGCTAAAAAGTACTTGCCAAAGGGCTCCTGCGGTGTTATTTCTTTCGGTGTAGTTGGCGGAAGAGACGCGGCTGTGAAGTTTATGGATTCTCTGAAGCTCGCGGCTATCGTAACTCATGTTGCAGATGCCAGAACCTGTGTGCTGCACCCTGCATCCACCACTCACAGACAGATGAATGATGAAGAGCTTCTGGCAGCAGGTGTATCGCCTGACCTTATCAGAATGTCTGTAGGCATTGAAGACGTGCAGGATATTATTGCCGATGTGGATCAGGCATTGGAGAAATAAAATAGAACTTTAGCCCTAAAACTTGCGAGTATATTTATTTTTGAAAAGGACTTACTATAGTTGATGAATTTTATCTATAGTAAGTTCTTTTGTTGTAACAAAGCATAGAAATCCTATTAGCCAAAATGAAAATATTATTGAAAATGGCTAATAGAATAGATATGATGAGGAAATCGATTTTGTTGCCATAAAAGCGGGATGAAAAATTATATATTCAAGTATCAGATAATATTTCAGAGGAAAAACTTTGGCACGAGAAGTTTTTCCGTTGCTTCAGGTTAAGGATGCATATCCAAAGATTTTTAATAGCAAGGACGAGAAATGAGGAGTATCAGTATGAGGGAATAAAAATTATGGATATTTCTGATTGGCTGTTAGGCTAGACAAAAGCTGGCATGTAGCACAAACTAAAGGCTATAAATCAATTATAGTAATATAAGTTGAAAAGGAAGAAATAAGAAAGGAGAATCATCCATTTTTCTCAAAGTTATATGTTCTCAAGAGGCCGAATCAATAGTAGGAAAATCGGATGGAGGAAAAACTATGAAAATTATTGAAAACAAAAAGGTATTTGCCTTTTGACGGGAAAAATGAATGCGTAGCAGAAATTATGGACGGAGAGACGCTGATTTTTCCGTACACGAGACTGCTTTGATAACCAGCTTAGCGAAGAGGGACTTGCATCGGGGCTTTGAACTGGGATCATATCAATCCCGCTACAGGTCCTGTATATGTACAGAATGCAAAGGCGGGGGATGTACTGAAGGTGGAAATCCTGGAAATCAGCGTGGATAAGCAGGGCGTGATGTGCGCTCTTCCGGATAACGGCGTTTTAGGCTCTTTAGTAAAAGAGGAGTCAGTGAAACGCATCAAGGTAGAGAATGGCAAGGTTCATTTTAATGAGGAACTTGTTTTTGATGTTACGCCCATGATTGGCGTTATCGGCGTAGCTCCGAAGGACGGTGCGATTAACTGCGGTACACCGGGATGCCACGGCGGAAATATGGACAATAAGCGAATTAAAGAAGGCGCCAGCCTTTATTTTCCCGTCTTCCATGACGGAGCTATCTTCTCCCTAGGAGATGTGCACGCTGCCATGGGAGATGGAGAAGTGATGGTCAGCGGTGTGGAAATATCAGCAGATGTGAAAGCCAGACTGTCTGTGATTAAGGGCATCCACATAGAAACGCCTATGCTGGAAAAATGAAGAGCTCTGCGGCGTAATTTATTCCCACGAAGAGATAGAGAAGGCAATTTTTCCATGCGGTACGAATCATGAATGAAAGAGTACAGGAAAATCTGGGGCTCTCCTTTTAAACGAAGCCGGAATGCTTCTTAGTGCCGTGGGAGATCTGCGTATCTGCCAGGTGGTGGATCCGGAAAGAACCGTGATGATGT
>BNJU01003880.1_pt1 | contig 63547 bp, 86 predicted proteins | sample 8539281 | NCBI WGS metagenome assembly BNJU01 (sample SAMD00202456, study PRJDB9452) | human saliva metagenome | isolation source: human saliva | place: Japan
TATTAAACGTTATAAGGTAAGCGTAACAAACCCACTACTTCCATTGCGACCAAATCGGCATCCCGAGAGAGATGCCAGATAAGGACGGTAATTTGCTGTGGTTCGGCAACTATACCGGCTGGGGCCGTCTAAAAGAGGAAACCGAGGTTGCGGATAGCGCATACCAGCCTTTCCGCCTGTAAAACCAATATGCTGACCGTTAGACAGAGTTCCACTACAACTTCTTCAGGTACTACGACCCTGATTGCGGGCGGTTTGTGAATCAAGACCCGATTGGGTTGTGGGGTGGAAGTAATTTCTATCAGTTTACACTGAATATCAAAAGTTGGATCGACCCTTTGGGTTTGGCCAAAAAAGGAGCAACTGGAACAGTAGTAGGAACTTTTGGAGCAAGCGCAAAAGCAGGAGGAAAGGGAGCACATCACCCTGTTGTTGAAGCGATATATGATAAAGTTCCAGCAGAGGAAAGAAGTAAATTTCATGCAAAATGCGCAGAGGCAGATGCATTAAGTAAAATAGCTCATGAAAACAATGTTAATAGTGAAGATGAATTAAAGAACTTAGTTAAAGGTAAAACATCAGAAGTTACTAGGGTTGTGGATGGTGAGCATTTACCTCCTTGCGAATCTTGCTCTGTTGTTTTTGAAAATCTTAGGAATTAAATCTTAATTTGGTAATTTGTTTAGGAGTGTCATATGAATTTAAACAACTTAGGATCAGAAAGAGAAGACATTTTCATAGGCAATCAAATAGATAATGAAAATTTATTAAAAATTTATCCTATAAAGAGTTTGTTATAATATGCATTGAATTTACAGATAAATTTGTTATTGGCCGTAGTGAAAATTCTTTCTTAAGAGAAGATTTATATTTTTCTAATTTATTTTTAGAAAAATAATTGATCAAGAGAAGCTGAAAGAAAGAAGAGTAGAGGCTTGGAATAGATATGACTCACTGGAAGGTGTTGATAAAGCTATACAGCGTATAACCGTATGTTTTTTATATCCAGATATAGCTGAAGAGAGTAGTGATGGGATAGATGATTTTCAAGAATTATTTTTAAATTTATTACTTGATGTTGAAAGTGGTTTATGTGTCCATTTTTTGGATTTTTTGACAACATATTTAAAAATAATTTAGAAGACTTCAACGGCAATTGCACCGCCACCGTCCTGAATACAAAACCTTTCAGACGGCCTAACCATGCTCTTTAACAACCTAATCTCTGCTGGCCGCCGACGCCCGCCCCGCCTTCCGTAACCACATCATGATTGAGCACGACTAGCAAGCTGTAGCCCGCACAAAACCTCAATCCCAACGTAGGGGGTGTGTAGTACGCACGCGGTTGCTGCTTTCAGACGACCTTTGTTGTATTACGTTCAACCTCAGCTATGCCTACGACAAAGCCGCTAACAAACCCACTACTTCCACTGCGACAAAATCGGCATCCCACGTGAGATGACCGATAAGGACAGCAATCTCTTATGGTACGGCGAATACACTGCATGTGGTCGTCCGAAAAAGGAAGAGCGGATTTACAAGAATGCGCATCAGCCGTTTAGACATCAAAACCAGTACTTTGATGAAGAGACCGGCTTGCATTACAACTTCTTCAGGTATTATGATCCTGATGCGGTTCGGGTTTGTGAATCAGGATCCGATTGGGTTGTTGGGTGGGGAGAATTTTTATCAGTTTGCACCTAATGTTCAAGGATGGGTTGACCCATTGGGGTTAGCAAAAATAGAGGACGCGTTCAGGCACAAGGAACGTATTTAGAAGAATCTGTTTCTTGGGATACAGATAAAGCCTGTTACTGTAAAAAGATGTTCAAGATAAACTCGAAGAACTAAAAAAGAAAACTCTCAAAGAGATCTAAAAAGATAGAGAAGAAGCTTTTAAGAAAGCCAAAATTTTATAGAAAATGGAAACAGTTGCAATGGATTAGATGCCCCTATATCAAAAACTTTCATGGTAAAAAGGAACTAAACATGAACGTGTTGATATTGAAATTATTTCAGGAAGAATTGGGCCAAAAGTTCTTAAATATTTAGAAAGTTTAAACATGATGAATAAATATGAAAAATGGTATGAGAATACTGATGAATATAGTAGATTAGAACAGTATATTGAAAATATATTTGTAAAATTACTTAATATAAATTCAATCAATAGAGAAAAATGGATTTTTCCATACTTCAAAACTACGTATTCTGATGGCACGTCATTTATGGATGGGAATCCCATTTTTTTCAGCACGAGCTCCCCAATGAAAAAGAATTATAAAAATCATTGTAGATGATAATTATGATGCTATATATGATTTTTAATAGTTCATTTGATGAAAATTTACTGTATACAGTGATAGTTCTATTAAATTAATTGATAATATAGATGTTTTTAATAACAAGTTTTCTACTATCAGAATAGCAAGCCGTAGCCCGTATGAAACCCTCAATCCTGACGTGAGGGTCGCGGACGCACATACGCGGTTTCGCCTATCGAAGCCCCCATCACTGGAGCCTGCATTCTAGAATGTGACTCTCAACATGGAGAAGTTGAAAAAAATATGATAAACGAGGAAAACACCTTGCGCATTTGACCCTAAGACTGGTAAACAATTAAAAGACCCTATTAAAAACAGAAGGATAGAACGGTGAAAAAAATCATAAGATTTATATCAAAATTCGAAAAATGGAGAAAAATTTATTGAAGTCATACATTTTAAGAATGAACCACCTCTTAATTTTTCTACAAAAATTTTTCATGAAACTAGCCCTGATGTATGAAGAATATTGGATATCAAATGAAGTTGCAAAAGTAATTGAACCTTATTTATGTGAGAAATTAGACATAAATAATTATGATTACTTCTTATCTTGCGAAGAAGAAAATATTAGTTATTTGAAAGAATGAATGTATGATTCTATAAAGAATATTACTAAAAGTTTAACTTAGGAAAGTACGAATTGTTAAATCAAGATCCTACAGATAGAACAAATGCTTTTACATCCTTTATTTACAATAGAGAGGTTTGTTATGTTAGATAATGATTTTAAGGAGTATCTTAATGATGAATTTGGTAGAATATTCCCAGAAAGTCAGGAGGAATATCGTAAATTATTCAAAGAGTTAGGTTTTTGGGGAGGTAAATCATGACTTCATTGAATTTTTGGGTCAACATATAGTGATGAAATTTATGGGAAAAATTGGATATTTGGTTGATTTAGCAATGGACTTAGAGGATTTTTTTCAAGTAGCCAAACAGAAATTTTGAGAAAAAGTATTGACTACCTGATAATTATTTTTTTCCCTGTTGAATAATGAGTTGGATGATTATATCCTGTATGATAAAAATACCGATGAGGTTTTTTGTAGAGGCTCCCACTATTCAAAAGTTTATAGAAAATAAACAATTTAGCAAACATTGGGACAACTTTGAATATTTTATTAAAGATTATCTAAATTATAATGCTTTAAGATGTTTTGAGCAGCATGTAGCCTGTATGAAACCTCCAATCCCGACAGCTACGAACCCTTGGCACAGGTACACAACCGGACCAACATAGTAATAAATACTTTTAAAGAATGCACATAAGAAGGATAAATTATGTATTTAGATCAAGTAAATTATGAATTAAACAAAAAAATCAATGATTTTTGTATGTAACTCAAATGATGCAACTACGCCGGAGGAACGCATTGATATTCTGAATCAAGCATGGGAACTTTTTACCCAAACCAGCCACTCAATTCGTTGAGCCTACTTCGGCAATCGCCTGTGGTATTTCAGAAAATTATAAAAAAATTAGGTGATAATCAAAAAGCCCCTGAGTGGATATTAATTGCACTTGAGGCACGAAAAGATGAACCTCAAACGAGGTGTGTTTATATGGACAGGAATCGTTTATTACGAATTGGGTGATATGGAAAAATGCCTATAAATATTTTTGACCTAACTTATAATGAGCTACGTTACACACCTTTCTATGGAAGACAAAAATATTGGCAATTTTATAAGCAACGTAAAGAAGAATTAAATCCTAAGAAAAAACAAAAAGTAAGATTTGATATTTTCAGATGACCTTTTTTGTACCATACTTAACCGTCGCTACGCCTACGCCCCCGGATGTAGTATAACTAGAGGGAAATATACTATGAAATATCATATTGAAGATTTAAGAGACCAATTACATAACCATAACTGGATTGTTTTAAAAGAATCAGAAGGAAATGATTTAGATATATCAGAATATTGGACTATTCGTCATAGATACCAACCAAAACAAAAACTTGTACTCTGGCTTTTTGAAGGAATGGATGACTTGGAAGTTTTACCAATCGAAAAAGTTATGCATGTTTTTATCTGAAGAGCCAGCTATATCATTATACTTTTTCTAAGAGCATTAAGTTATGGAAGAGAGATTTAAATACATTCATTTTAAATCTGAATTCTTTTTATAATTTGTTAATTTTAAATCCTTCAAACTATATAAAAGCTAATCAAAAATCCAAATAACTGTAAATGTTTCTAGCAAGCGTAGGTTGGGTCTAGAACCAACAGCCCTAAAAAGGTTGTGTGAAAATTTTCAGACGATCTTTTCTTATGTGTCATCCTTACCGGCTTCGACTACAACGAAAACGGTCAGTACCAATGGAAAGTGCCGTCTAGAGAAGAGAACGCCTGAAACGGTTTGTCCGGCAGCAGACAAATCAACTACCTGTATTACGGCTGGGGCAAACTGAAGAACGAAAACCAACACATCCGGAAATGTTCACCAACCCTTCCGATTGCAAAACCAGTATTGCGACCGCGAGACGGGGCTGAATTACAACCTATTCAGGTATTATTCACCTGATACGGGTCGGTTTGTGAATCAGGATCCGATTGGGTTACTTGGAGATGAGTATTTTTATACATCCAATCCAAACGTTATGATTTGGATTGATATATTAGGCTGGTTCAAGTTTAAAATATCTGCAAAGAAAAATTGAATATACATTAGGATATTTTAAACATAACCAAAAGTCCGTTGATAAAGGAAACTTATCATGAAGCTATTATCTAATAAGATTAAAATTGAAATTCAAGATGATTTAAAAGTTATTATGGGAGATAGAAGGTTGTATATTTACATACTCACCTATTGACTTTAATTACAATCTAATACAACTAGAAGATGGTAATATTATAGATAAATTCAAAGTATATTTTTCATGTTCGAAAAAGCTTTTTCTTTAATTTATGACGCAGAATACGAAATTCAATTATATTTTTGATAATCAAATTTACATTACTGATGAAATTAAACTAATTTATCTATCTCATAATGGAAATATTATTTGGATATATTGGCACTTTTGATTCTATAGATTTTATAGACTTTGTAGATAATTATCTTTCTACATTCTTCTAATGAAATTACAGAAATTGATAGAAATACTGGAGGAATATTAAAAAGCAAAACCATAGTCTGCACAAAACCTTCAATCACAACATAGAAGCGTGTGCAGTACACGCTGTTTCTGTTATTGTCTTCTGCTCACAAACCCTTCCGATTGCAAAATACCTCTTCTCCACACTGGCATGTAGCTACTGCCAAAAATGGATGGAAATCTTAGTCAAAAAAGAAATAATGGGAATGGTACATTTTCTTGGAAGTACTACAAAGATAATGTAACCGTACAACATAGGAAAATAGTATCATGACAACTTTAGAAAATAAGATCTTACTTTAAAAACAGAATCATTTAATGAAAAATGAAAGAAATTCATTTTTGAATAATTTAATTTCAGATTCTGAAAAATTATTCCATATCCACTCTCATGTGAAATAATAAATCGTACTTTTACCCCCTATAGAAATATAGAATTATCAAAAAGAAAAAAATTTAGTTTATCGATAAAAATGAAATATTAAATTTTTGCACCAGAGGAAAATGATATTGTTTATGTATACTTTTATGGAGGAATACATGATTCGGCTGAAATACCAATAGAATTATTCCCCTTGTTTATTATCAAAATAAAAATATTAGCAATTGGCTAGAATTAATAAACAAACCTAATTTTTATTGTTTAAAATTATTTAGTAATAAAATAGATGAAGTTATCGATATATCTCTACTCGACAATGAGGAAGATGTGTTATCTATCTCTATTGGACTGAACGCTTAACTTTAAAAAGTAAATAAACTATTCCAGCAGAAGCAGGTTTTGTATAACTTAAAGGTGGTTACCATGAAAGAATTATTAGAAAAAAACTTGAAAATAATAGTTTTATTGATAAGGTCAGAATGGATCTTGAATTTGATGTAAAGGACTACCAAGAATTATTAAAAAAATTTTTGAATGAAATAAAGCATTATACTCATAATCATAATCTAATTGAAAAAGACTAGCGTCTTATTTATATGAAATACCAAAAATTAACACATATTTGGTATCTCAATCTAAAAGACGATCCAAATAAAAATAAATCTTCTATTGTTAATCAACTTGAAGAAGCATGGATAGAGTTAGATTCAATAATTGGAGAAGAAATTCTTGGTCAAGGACAATAATTAATGGAAAAAAAGAATTATTATGTATTTTTAAAAAAATATGAGACACATCCTGATTTTTTTAGGTGACACTATTAAAGATGTAAATCAAGTAGGAGGGTATGGATGATACAGCTTTTACATATTGCGACTAGAAATAATTCTTTAAATGATGCTCTTGTATTTCTTCAAAATGGGGCATTGATCGATCTTAAAGGGGACTTAGGATATACTCCCCTACATTATGCATGTATGTTTGGAAATATAGAAATGGTGAAATTACTCCTTGATAATGGATCTGATAAAAATATACAAAATGAATTTGGAGAAAAATGCCGTTAGAATTGCAATTAACTCATCCAGCGAAAATAAAGAGAAGATAGTAAAACTATTAAATAATTTTAGAAAAGCCTAAATAAAAATAGATAATAAATCAATCAAATGGTGCCATATCTTAAAATGTAGAAAGTAAGACATGAAAAACAATCTAATTGTATTAATTAAAAATCAAATGTCAGATAAACAAAAAAATGAAAATGCTTTACATTTAAATACACTTTTACTAAGCTCGATAGAAAATCCTAGTATAGATAATGATTGTTTCATAGAATTATTTAGCTATTATTCCAACATATCCCAAGGAGAAGTAAGTGAACTATTTAATTTACTACAATCTTTAACCAAAAATGAAATCAATATAATTCATGATTTTTTTAGAATATATTTCCAAGTTTGTCATAGACTTAGGAGTATCTTGTGAATTTGAAAAAATTTCTTACGGAGGTAAAATATATACAAGAAAGAAATTTTCTAGAGGAAAAAAATTGGGCATACTTTTCCAGCTTTCAAAGTTGATAAAAATAATATCATAAGTTTTGATGATAGCGATAACTCTTATATATTTTCTATAATGCAACTATCTACTAAAACTTGGATTGAGATAACATACGATGATTTTCTCTCAATACTTGAATCACTAGAGTGGCAAGCTTTTTACTAATAAGGCTTTTATTATATTTTACTCCTTGCTGTTTAAAAATATTTTTTTCTAATTTATCTAAATTTCATTTATATGGTTACGTTGTTGAATTTTTATATATTGCCCTAAGAAATCAAAAGTACGACATTTAACACTACTCAAATCAACTTAATTATTGATTTTTAAAATTCATCCAAAAATTTTAACCAGGAAATTAGTGTCGAAACACAAAAATAACAAGTACGATCCAACTTTATTTATAACTTCCCGGCCTTCAAAGGTGCGGTGGGCGTCGGTCGGCCGGTGAATCCGATACATGGTTTTGTGATTTATGGAGGATACTTTTATGTTCAAATCAAAATTATTTCCCGAGGATTTTAATATATGTATTAAGCGTAACGTAGAAATTAAAAAGTTAGATAAACTTCCTAAGCTGGATAATAACTATTTGTTATTTATTGCTAAGTATCAGGAAGTAGAAATAATACCTGATATTTCTCTTTTTAATTATGAAGAGGCTTTTTAAATGAAAATAGATACCTAGAGTGTAATTATCCCGAAATATCAAGGTGTTTTTTTGGAGTATTGGGCAAAGCAGGACAGGGAGATGGATGGTTTTTAAATAAAATTGATAATACCATTTTTCATTATAATCATGATGCTGGAGAGTATACCAGATCTTGCTTTACAAATTTAGGGATAGATTTCTCACAATTTATCCAGTTGGCTTTTGTTATACAGAGATTTAGAGCACCTATTAGATGAAGGAGAGACACTTACGGATAATATAAAAACTGAGTTTATATATTCAGTAAATAGTATAAGTAAAAATTTGTTTAATGTTTATCCATTTAAGTATTTTTTTAATTGGAATATTCAATAAATTTATTAAGCAAGTCGTAGCCCGCACGCGGTTTCTGTCTTTCAGACGACCTTTGTCGTACTGTAGTCCAATAAGTCGCATTCTATAAAGAGATACTAGAACCGAAATACTATTTTAGAAGAGGATAGCATTATGTTAGATAGATTATATTTAATCAAATTGATTGATCAGTTGAGGAATTTTGAAGGATCAGAAGAGGATGAAGAGGTACTCCTTGAAAAAAATTAGTAAATTTGGTCACAGATCCAAATATATCCGATTATATATATTGGACAAACATGAGCTCCGAGGAAATAGCTGATAAAGTACTTAGTTACAAAACCTATTATCCTTCCTGATTTAAGAAATTCTTAGTCTACATGAAATTTTTAGTTTTAATGTAACGCATATGTGGAATACATACATGTAATATGTGTAATAAACGACCTAATAAGAAATGTTGATTATTTGACAAATTATAACTGAAAGGAGTGATGAAAATGAAAATTAAGAGTTTAGTTGAGAAAATGGGTGGAGTTCAAAGGTTTACATTTGAACCACTGATTCCTACATCTAGAGAATCAATGTCTAAATTTTTTTAGATATTACTAAAGAAGAATTTTTCAGATTATTTGGATTATCTTGAATTATTTGGTGAGAGACAGGATTTATAAAAGAATTTAAGTTAACCCCATATAGTGATTTGCCTGAATATTGTTATCCTGATGACGATATTCCTGTGGGTAGTAATATCGAATGGAATGGTGGTGATTTAGGTTTTTTTATGGTGAAAATATAAACTACCAGAAAAAAATTCCCAAATTAGTGAAAGGCTTGAAAAATACAAAAATAGAATACCAGATAATTTTTCTACCAATATCAAGTAATGAATTTGGTGATTTGATTTGTCTATGTACTCAAGGAGAAAAGAATTGGGCAAATTTTTCTATTGGAATCATGAAAATGAATGGGATGAAGAAGATTATTTTGATGAATTTGGTGTACAAATGCCTGAAGAAGTAAAATTCCAAAATATCTATTTAATTGGTAAAAAAATCTATATGATTGTTTTAGCAGAATGATTCCAGTTTAATAATTAAAAGCAAGCCGTAGCTCGTATAAAACCTCCAGTTTCGAAGTAGGTTGTGTGCTGTGTGAACGCACGCGGTTTTTGCTTTTCAGACAGTCTCAATCCGTTCTTTGAGACTGTCTGAAATATTGGTTCTTTAATAATTCGACTATTGATCAGCATCAAGGACGTCTGAAAAAGGATGGGCGGGTTTATAAAGATGCACATCAGCCGTTCCGACTGCAAAACTAGTATTATGATGATGAGACCGGCTTGCATTACAATCTGATGCGCTATTACGAGCCTGAGGCGGGGCGGTTTGTGAATCAGGATCCGATTAAATTAATTGGCGGAGATAATTTATATCAGTTTGCACCGAATGTGCAGGATTGGGTTGTTGTTTTTGGATTGGCAAGGCGTAATAAAAACTCGAAAATTTTAGGTAGGAATCTAACAGGAAAGAAAAATGGTCAGGAAAACAAGCACATCATCTTATTCCAGAAGAGTTGACAGATCATCCGCTGTTGAAAGATATTGGATTTAAGATGAACTCAGCGTCAAATGGAATTATGCTTCCGAATAAGGAAAATAAATATACTTCTTACTATAGAGGCTATCATAGCTGGTATAACAAAGCTGTTGAGGCGGAATTAGATTATATTAATGCTAAATATACCACTAGAGCTGATACAGTTAGAGCTGTCGAAAATTTACAAAGAAGTTAAGATAAGGCTTTGAGAATTAAGAAGATGCCTCTATATGCAACAAGTAAAGGAAAACCAACTAAATTAAAACCTACTACATGGTCTTGCTATATTAAATCATCAAGGAAGTATTGAAATGAATAAGATAGAACTAATAAAAATATATTAAAGTAAATGAAATAGGTAAAGCACAGGATTTAATATTTAGAAGCATTAATGATTCGGATATTGATATTCAAGGAAGAACTGAGTTGATTGATTTATTTGTAAAATTAATTCCAGATAATCAATCTAGCTTAATTAAAAGAAATGGAAGGTTTGCTTAGTGGAAATGATCAAATACTTACATACTTTTCAAATAAAATAAAGGAACTTCCCAGTAGAGAAGATGTGTCTATAAATGTAGAGAATATAGAGTATGTTGAAAAAAATCTTTCTAAATTTGGATTTAGAAAAATACTAAAGAACAGAAGGTTAAAAAAATTTACTTGATGAAAAGTATTATGGTAGATTAAAAAGATATGTATATGAGGAATATCAATAAAGTATACTTTTCATCGAGTGGTAGAGAAAAGATAAGTATAGCTATTGAAAAATATTTACTTTATTGAGTAAAAAGAATTGATAATTTAGATGCGGAAAAATAATATTTATGTGTATTTTTATGGATGAGATAATGCGCGATATAGAATTACTTATAAAATACTATGCTTTTTGATAAGGTTGATTATTTTATTGAATCAATAATCAAGTGTTATAAAAGAAAATTATTTTTCCTTATAAATGGGAGGAAAATATCCAGATGGGCATATTAAATATCTAACTTAGTAATTCGTATCTCGTATAAAAGCCTCCATTCCCAACGTAAGGTACGCGTAGTGCAGACATTTTCAGACGACCTCAATATTTTATTAAGGTTGTCTGAAATATTTGTTCTTTAAATAAACATTTTTAAAAATATACTTGTACTGCACCAATTTCTTAAAGTAATAGTAAAAAGGAAAAATGATGACTTTATCAAAAAAATACTCTGCTGTTGATAATGTAGATGCTTATGCGGACTTAAAACAGGCTCAGCGATATTTGAGATCTTTAGGGTATTAATTTTTAGGAGCTACTAAAATGTTAGGTGAATTAAAAATCATAGATGAATTTGCGGATAAATTTGATTTTCGAATGTTTGGCCCAGCTCTTTTAGAGAAAGAAGTTAGTTGGCCTGTAGATTATAATGGAAACCCTATGCTGTTCTTTATAGGTCTTCCTGCAAATTTATTAAATAAAAACTAGATATTAACTTGTATTGTAATATTTTTATCACTTACGATCGCGAAGATGACCAACATATATATGATTTGAGCGATAAAAATCCAGAGCCAAATAAAAAGTTCTTGTGTAATTTTTAAGTGATATTCGTTCTTCAAAAAGTAAAAAAATAAGCTGTATCGAACCTAGTAAAAAAACTTTTTAATTAGTGAGTCTGATGATGAGGTACCATACTGGCTACAAGATCTTATTCAGAAATCAAATATGTCATTTCAATTTCAAATATATGCAGGAGAGATAGATAATATGTTCCAGCAAGATTTTGGAGATGAGTTTTATTATTTTTTTCTGTAATGAAAAATTGTTCAGAAGGAAATGTCTTTGTTCAAATTACCTAATGAAATATTTAGAGAAAGCAGCACCCTAAGTCTATAAAAAGCGAGATTATCGCATTTGTCTGATGGTGTTCAAGTAAAATTCAAGATAATCTAACCAATATATGGAGGACTTAAAAACTATGAATATAGACTTTAATAAAATTGCTGAATTTTTGTGTTACAAAAAAATCAGAAAAAGAAGATTGCTATTCTTCAAAAGAAATTTTCTTTTAATAATTCCAAGAGTAGAGAAGCACTTACCGACTTAATTAGCAGTTTATTTGTCAATAAGATATATGAACCTTTCAAAATCATTATTCCTGCTATTTTTGCAAGTGAAATTTGAAGAGGATTTTTGAAATATGGGGGATGTAGAATATATACTTGGTCTTTTTGAATGAGTCTCCTATTATTTCTAGTGATCAGAAAAAGCAATCTTTTGAATTACTAAAGTCTGTAACCGAGTATAAAAAGCCAAAAAGGTGCTCAAGAAGGATTAGATAATTATTTTGCACGACACCTATCACTATATTTTTGTTGAAGAAGGAATGGAAAATGTGAAGGAATCAATTGAAGATGATGACCTTGAACTTGAATACTTTATGAGGTTAGGACTATTATCTCGTCGCTCTGTTGTTAAAATCATCTGCAACTCTACTAATGATTTATTAGAAAAACAAATGAACGAGATTATTTTGAAACAAATTCAAGCATTACATGAAGAAAAATTGTTGAAATATAGTTAAAAACCAGCAAGCTGTAGCCCGTACAAAATCTTCAGTTTTAATTAACCAGATTGTTCCTAGATAATAGATATAAAAATTGAATGAAGGATATTAATTTATGGATAATTTCAAAAATTCTTCTGGATATACAAGATTTAATCAAATCTAGTAATGGAAACTTAATTAATTATGGAAAATCAAATTTTATTTTTCAAAAAGATATGATGTTTTCTCTAAATGAGATAAATGATTTTGAGAAAAAAATATAAAGTCAAATTACCTAATATATATAGAGAATTTCTTCTAACAGTAGGATCTTGTACTTTGTTTCAAGATGAGTTACTACCTGGATTCGATTTTTAGCTCCTAACGAACTTTATGATTGGTCACAACAAGTTTTTGAAGGAACTGATTGTAATTTATTCCCTAATATCTTAATTACAATTTCCATTCCAAGAACTGGCGAGCAAGCTGGGTTCCTTCTTACAAAAAGAAAAATGAAAAATTTTTGGTGTCCCGATATTCCTCCTGAAGAGTGGGAAGAGGATACTGAATTTGAAAAATTTGAAGACTGGCTAGAAAACTTGATGAAAGAAAAACTAGAGGAAATTTAAAAAAATTTGAATAACCAATTTTTAAAAAAATATTCATCATTTAGCAAATCTAATAAAAATAACACCATGCCGTCTGAAAACACTATCCTAAACCTTTTCAGACGGCCTTTCTCGTTCTTTAACAATTCAACTTCTCACTACCGTTTACGGACGCGACGGCAAAAAGCTGCGCGGTTTCGCCTACCGAAATCACATCATGGTCGAACACAGCCAGCCCGACGGACTGGTGTCTTGCTACGAATACGACAGCTACGACCCCTTGGCACAGGTATGCAACTGGACTAGTATGCCGACCGTGAGACGGGAGTGCATTACAACTTCTTCAGGTATTATGAGCCTGATGCAGGTCGGTTTGTTAATCAGAATCTGATTGGGTTGGCTAGTGGAGGATTCCATGAATGGTTCCTTGTTTCAATGGCGGATAAATTGGAAGGAGCAAAAACTAAACGTGGTGCCATCATGAGGATTAAGAATTTTGCTGAAAAGTTTACTCGTGGTGGTAAAAAATCTGTTGGGGGATGTTGAGGAATATAGATTAATACCCTATTATGTTAAAATATAATTATTATTATTTATGAACAAAGAGAGGATCTTATATGATTGATTCAACAACTAAAGATATGATTTCTGTGTGGATGGGGACATCTTTTAAAACACCTGATGAGTTTAATGGATATACAGATGGAATGGAGGACTCAGATTCTCATTGTCCAGCTTTTTGCAGATTTTTGGAGTTTCATTTATTGATTCCGATTATTTTGTGGCATTCCAGACAGATAATGGAGAAATTGTGCCAGTTGAAGTGTTAGCAAAAAGAAGTTGGGGCACACTCCAATAAAGTTATAAAAAGATATTGTGAAAGTAGCAAAAGAGAAAGGAATAAATGAAGGTAATTCTTTATATTACTATTCTAATGCAACATTTTATGAGGAAAAATCCAGGTAAACTTTACAATGATTTGAAGTTTATAGGAACTTTTAAAGACCCAAGAAAAAATATCGCTAGTGATAGTGAAATATTAGTCAGGATAACGGCTGTCTGAAAGTTGTTTTTTCAGATGGCTTTAAACAATTAGATTAACGGCAATCTGATGGTTGCACCATCGACTACGCCTATGACTCGTTCGGACGGCGCCTTTCAAAGAATGCCAAAGACGGCAAAAACCAGTATTATGATGAAGAGACCGGGCTGGATTACAACCTGATGTGGTATTACGAACCTGAGGCCCAGCGGTTTGTGAATCAGGATCTGATTGGCTTATGGGGAAAGAATTTTTATTGGTTTGGGCCTAATGCTCAAGTTTGGGTGGATTTCTAGATCTGTGAAAAAAATATCCTCCAGCAAGAAGACCTGGAGGTTATAGAACCTATGACATGGATTTCCCTGGTAGATTGAGCCCCAAGCAAATTAAACGAGCACTAAGTCAAAGTTACACGTATTTCAGAGAACTAGGAGCACTTTAAAATGAATAGACATGAATTAGAAGCCTTTATATACTTTAAATAATCCTGCTACTAGTCAAGCTTATAAAAATGTTACCTCAGAGTGGCATATTTTTATATCCTTCATATCTTCAATTTTTTTAGAACTAAGCAACGGATTATTTGGGGATGAGATAACCCTTTTGGAAGCCGAGGATATCCAACAAAGGAATATTGACTATGAAGTAAAAGAATATTTGCCGAATTTTCTTATGATTGGAGATAATGGTGGAGGGGTTGCCATTCTGATGGATAATAAAAATCAAAAATATTTTTTTGCTGTCGGCATGGGAGTAATGAGTGAAGACTCCTAGAAAAATATCATCTTCTTTAGAAGACTTTCTATTAGTAAAAAGGAATGTTTAATTATTAGCAAGCCGTAGCCCTGCACAAAATCTTCAATCCTGACGTAGGGGGTATGCGGTATGTACGCGGTTTCTGTTTTTTCAGACAGTCTCAATCCGTTCTTTGAGACTGTCTGAAATATTGGTTCTTTAATAATCCGATTATTGATCAGCATCAAGGCCGTCTGAAATATTTGTTCTTTAAATAAACATTTTAAAAATATACTTGTACTGCACCAATTTCTAAAAAGTAATAGTAAGAAAGGAAAAATGATGACTCTTTATCAAATATACTCTGCTGTTGATAATGAAGAAGCGTATGTGGACTTAAAACAGGATGATAGAAAAAAATTGTAGAATTTATTAATTACAATAAAGGTAATTATACAGATGAAGCAGTTTTTATAGCTCAGAGTGGATATACCTCCAAAAATATTTCTAATACAGATTTTATTCAAACAATTCCTAAGATGTTATTGTTCTCTGAAACTTTCATTAATAAATTGGCTGATAAATTAAAAAAATGAATTAGATTTTTCCGGCTAAACTTAGAATCAAGAATGATGAATTTAAATTTTTCCTTGGAAAAATTAAATTAACTGCTGAATTGGTAAATATGGAAAAATCAAATTTTTTTATGAAATAGATGGAGAGAAATTTATCGATTATCCACCTGTATTCTTTGAAAAATATATCTGGCTTCGAGTTTTGTGCAAAAAGATATAAATGATGATTTAATTTGGGCTTTTTCTGATAAATTCAAAGAATTAGTTGTGAGTAATAATTTGAAGATGGAATTTCTTCCTCTAACATGAAATATTCTGTAAGTAAGTTATAGCAAACCGTAGTCCGTACGAAACCTCCGATCCTGACTTAGGACATGAGCGGTACGCACGTACGCGGTTTCGCCTGTCTAAACCACATCAACAAAGACGGAGAAAGTGGCCAACAAACCCACTACTTCCACTTTGACCAAATCGGCATCCCGCGCGAGATGACCGATAAGGACGGCAATCTCTTATGGTTCGGCAACTACACCGGCTGGGGTCGTCTGAAAGAGGAAACTAGAGTAACGGATAATGCTTACCAACCCTTCCGCCTGCAGAACCAGTATGCCGACCGTGAGACGGGGCTGCATTACAACTTCTTTAGGTATTATGAGCCTGATGCGGGTCGGTTTATTAATTAGGATCCGATTGGGTTGTGGGGTGGGGAAAATTTGTATACTTTTTCTCCTAATACACAATATTGGGTGGATTTTTTAGGTCTTCGAGGTGTTTATTTTTTTACAGACATGACTCAATCATATATTGGTAAAGGTCCTTTATCACGAATGAGACAATCAATTAGGTATAGAACTGGGCCTAAACCATCGAATCCAATGTCTAAACCTACTGCTTGTGTCCATGTTAAATTAAAAAGCAATAAAATGGCACTTATGGTAGAAGCCAGATTAATGGTGATCCATAATGCAAAAATTGAATCCATCATTTATGAACAAAATACTCTCAAATGGTGTAAAACTATATGCTGATAAAAATACTACTGCTAGAGAAAAGAAATATAGCCGATCGTTACGCAAAAAGTAATTAATCAACGAATGGAAAATGTTAAATCAGGAAAATGCAAATCTGCTTGTTAACTTTTTAAATAGAAGGTGTAAATATCTATTAACCGTTCATGTATTAATCGAGGTATATTATGAAAACCACGTGTGGATATAACAAACATATTAACTTAGTAGAAGTTCTACCTAATTATTTGAACGCTGGAATTAAGCAGGCAAAATTATATAAATGCGGGCTTCGAATCATGGGGAAACTTAGTGCATTATTTTTTTAGATTCTGATAAGATTGTAAATCCTGTAGATCTTGATTTTTTTCAGATTTAAAAAAATATCCTGAACTACCATACATTGCTATAGAAAAATGATTTTTGAAATTAAAAATATTTACAATCTTGAGACATTATACTCGCTAGAGCAACTTGAAACCTTATTGCTACAAAAAGCCTTCGACATTGATATATCTCTTATTAAAAAAATTTAAAGGATATCAGATTCGATTACTCAAGAAAAAAATTAAGAATGTAGGCAAATCTCACAAACTGAAAGATTACATATCTGGTCTTACAAAGGTAAAGATCTAAGTGAATTTTCATGAACTTACAAACTTAAAAAGATCTTCTGTTAGTACGACCAAGTATCAAGTCATTAGACGGAATTGAAAATATGACCAATCTAGAAAAAAATCGAAATATGCTATGCAAGAAATCTAGAAAATATTTCTGCCCTTGAATTACTCCGTAGTAAACATGAAATTAAATACATCACTTTACCTAATAAATTTCGAACTTAAATAAATTATCTTGTTAAGCCGCAGGTAGGGTCAATGTCCAACGAAACATCAAGGTCGTCTGAAAGAAGAAACCAAGGTTGCGGATAGTGCTTACGAACCTTTCCGCCTGCAAAACCAATATGTCGACCGTGAGACGGGCCTACATTATAACTTCTTCAGGTATTATGAGCCTGATGCGGGTCAGTTTGTGAATCAGGATCCGATTGGGCTTTCAGGCGGAGACAATCTGTATCTCCAGTAGGAACATCATACCCTATGAGAGCGTTACCTCTTGGTTCTAATTGAAAGCCTTATACCATATATAGGGTACTGGAACCAATTGATAATGTAGCTGCAAGTAAAATTATGCTGTTGTTCGGAGAGATCGGATTAGGGACACAGTATGAATTACCAAAATCTGTTAAATCATATAGAATCTGGGCATCTGGAAGAGGTGAAAATAGGAAAATGTTAAAAATTAATGAATTGAATTCATATCTTAAAAAAATAAAGGAGTACCAGAAGATAGTTACTCAATCAATGAAGTAAATGATGAATCATTATGTATTGTTGAAGAAAATAAAAATGGCATATATTCTATTCTGAAAGAGGATTGAGAACCGAAGAATATTGTTGCCAAGATGAACATTTGGCAATTCTATATTTTATCAATCGCTTATCAAAAATGTTAAAATTTTCTTTCGAATGAAAAAGCAAACTGTAGCCTGTATGAAACTTTTTAATTATGGTATGGGTATACTACGCCGTGTAATTACTGTATTTAAAAATTAAGGATTTTTATGGAACCACTAAATTTATCAAATGAAATCTTATTAGAAGATATTTTTAGATACTAATGAATATGTACATTCTGAAAAAGAAACTTGGTAAAAGCCGTAATAGAACATTTTCCTCCACATTCTGTTATTTACTTTCTAGAATTTGTTGAAAATTCTACCTATGAAAATAAATATTATGGGTATATTTTTTTAATAAAACAGAGAATACAATTTATCAATTTTCTTTTATAGATAATATAAAATTCAAGAATGTAAAAATTAGATCTAAGGCATAAAGACAGGAAAAAAGCTCACAAAAAAGATATTTTAGCTTTGGACATTATTGATTTATTGTAAATGTAGTCTGCAAGCGTAGTTTGGGTTACCAACGCTAGCAAGGCGTAACATATATAAAACTTTTAATTCTGGCGTGGTGAGTGCAGTATGTTCCTATGCAGTTTCTGCCTTTCAGACGACCTCCCTTTTATATGCCCCTAAAAAAGCGAACAGATCTGGTTCAGCAAAAATCCGGACGGGCATTATGTCATCGTGTCGCTGGAAGGTTCGATAGCGCTGCGTTTCGCGCCTTTGGCGGTGGCGGAAGACAGTTTGGACGAAGACTCTACCCTCTTCTCGCTGGTGGCGGTGGAAGATGCCAACGGCAACCATCAGCGTTTCGTCTATCATCTGCTGACCGGTCTGCCGCAATACGTCATCGACGGCAACGGCCGGGTGTTCTCGCTGAACTTCGGCAATGTGGCGGATGAGCAGTCGCCATTGTTGGAATTGTTGTTCTAGTTAGTGTTTGTATATATTCAACGGCGGGAGTATGTGGTGCTTTTTTGGTAGGAGGAAGTCTTGTAGGAGCAATGTGAAGTTTAATATTGATATAGGAACATGATAATTATGAGCAATAGTGATTTTTATATACAAAATATGATTGAAACTCTTTAGAACAAGAAGATTTCAGTCAAATAATTATACTACTAGATTCGCTACCATCTAAAAATATACGTAGAGCATTGTATTTATTATCAAAAATATTCCCAAATAAAATAGAAATTACTGAGAATGAATTTAAATTTATTAAATGTATATTATCCAATAATAAATTTATAGTAGTTCAAAGCATCTCTGATTTTCTGAGAGCAATATCTATACTCAACTTTAATGACCTACAAAAAAACAGGATATTTCTGATTTGATTTTTTTCAAAAATTTAAATATTTTTAAGCAAAAATTGTGATTTTTGAGTTAAATATACTAATAACAAAATTAATAGAACCCAATAAATTTTTTTATGCAAGTTGAGAAATTTAAAAATAATTTAGATGATTATTCAAGAAAATATTTATTAGATTTTTATTTTTTTACGAGAAAAGAATATCTTGAAAATGGCTTTTAATGAAGATGAAATCAATGATTTTTATAAAATTATTGAGCTACCCTAGATAAAAATAGCAAGCAGTGATCCGCACAAAACCTCCAGTTCTTACTAACCTTTGGCACAGGTACGCAACTGGACCAACGAAGACGGAGAAAGCCGCCAGCAAACCCACTACTCCCACTGCGACCAAATCGGCATACCAAGAGAGATAACCAATAAAGATGGCAACCTTTTGTGGTTCGGCAACTATACCGGCTGGGGGCGTCTGAAAAAGGATGAGCGCGTCTATCGGAATGTACATCAACCGTTCAGATTACAGAACCAGTACTTCGATGACCAAGTGTTGACAATGCTCGCGGTGTATATGATTAATGAAAGAATAAATTATGAATATAGAATTGCATATTGAAAGAGTACAATCTATTTTTAGATCAAATGGATCTACAAAAAGAAATGTAAATTTGCAGACTTGGTGCTGTAATGCACTGATCATTGAGAAAAAAATAAATGAAAATATGACTAAAATAACTAATTCAAAATGTGAACTACCAACTCTGTGATGTTATCATTAAAGCTGGTTGGTATGATTTCTCCCAAATAAATATTGGAATCTCTCAAAAAGCTATAGAAGATATAAATTGGAATGATGATGATCCATTAAATGATATGGTAGAAACACAAGGAACTATAGAATTATTAGCTTCGATTCGAAATATGTTACTAGGTATACAACAAAAAAATCATCTGATAGTTATTACTTTGTTGCATGTGCTGAAAAACGTAATTAACTGGAAAGATGCTTTTAGTGAATTTCCCATACTCCGAAGATGGCAAAATAGAGGACGAAAATTTAAAACGTGAATATGAAATTCAATTGTTATTTTTTAGATGATTTAAGAAATAGTATAATTACCTTACAGGATATTAAGAAATATAGATAAATGGATGCAAGCCTAAGTAGACTGTTTAGAAAGATAGGAGTTGAGTTGATGGAGTCACAGGAATTAACTTCTGAAATTTTTGCTGGAAAGTGTTTTAGAATGTACAGATTTTTGTAGTAAATGAGGTGCCAAACTTATACAGTGCAGTAATAGAGAGATTAAAAGCAAGACGATGAAGTATTCTTTATGAATTTTGTTGAAGATGAGGATGGTCAGGATGATTATTATGGATATGTCTATAATAAAACAAATGGAAAAATCTACGAATATGCGTTCCATGATGACAAATTAGTGAAAAATAGGAAGTTGTCTTTTACTGAAAAGAAAATTGGAGAGTTAACAACGAAAGATATTCTTGAATTACCTATAATAGACTTACTGTAATCCTTCTTTGAGGTCATCTGAAATGTTTGCTCTTTAACAACCTCATCACTAGTCAGCATCAAGGTCGTCTGGAAACTAACTTTTAGACGACCTTTGTTGTACCGTATTCAACCGCCGCTACGCCTACGACAAAGTCGGCAACCTGATTCAAAGTGCCGACCAAAGAGGCGGTGTAATCAACCTGATCATGTATGGGAATTACGATTAGGAGGCCCTGATACACGATCTAACTTAAAAATGCTTGATACCTTTACAAACTGGCATATCGGCACACAACAAATTTGGCCTCAAATAAGGAATTTACCTGTAGGTACTCCTATAAAAATCCGTATTCTATAGGATATTAATCACATTTATAATTGGAGATTGTTATGAATTTATCTAAAAATAATTAAACATTATAGAAATTGTTTGTCTGACTTGCCTGATGCTCCTTTATACGGAAATATTCCTCAAGGTGCGGATAGGATAAGTGAACAACTAGAGCAATTTTTGGCACCTGAACATAAACAATTTTTTTATTATTATGTAATGGGGGTTCTTTTGGAGATATAGAATTATGGAGTACAGAAGAGATATTGATAGACAATATAGAGTACCAAAAATTTACAAGATTATACTTATGAAATAGGACAAGTTTTATATGAACCAATTTTTTTAAATAGGCTCAATGATCAAGTAACATTTAATGTTAATAGTAAAAAGTATTCCTTTCTCTTCGTTTATTGAGGAATATATGTTTGGAAGTAGATATAAATATATATTTGATGGTGCTGATATAGATGATATGTGGTACACCTTTCTACAAGATAACCCTATTTAGAATCTAAATTGTGTAAGGACGACCTCTACTAAATCGCCTCTCCCGACGGCAAAGTGCTCAAGATCAGCAACAACCTCGGCGAAGAATGGATGTTCGACTACCGCAAAAGACCATACTGTCGTTACCGACACCTACAATACGACAGCTACGACCCCTTGGCGCAAGTCCGCGATTGGACAACCGAAGACGGTGAAAGCCGCCAACAAAACCAACTACTTCCACTGCGACCAAATCGGCATCCCGAGAGAGATGACCGATAAGGACGGCAACCTCTTGTGGTTCTACAACTATACCGGCTGGGGTTGTCTGAAAGAGGAAACCAAGGTAAAGGATAGCGATACCACCCCTTTTCGCCTGCAGAATCAGTATACCGACCTTGAGACGGGGTCGCATTACAACTTCTTCATGTATTATAAGCCGGATGCGGGGCGGTTTGTTAATCAGGACCCGATTCGACTGGTGGGGGATGCGTTTGCACCAAATACTCAAGATTGGCTTGATCTATTAGGTCTTTGCTCTAATTCGAAATTACCTAATGCAGATAAGGCTATCATTGACCCCAGAAAAATCACGGGATATGCCTTAAATACAGAACACCCTGTAGGTGGAAAAAGCAAAGGTTTTTCAATCTGCATTAGGATTTAATCAATCAAATGTAGATAAGTTGATTAAAAAAATCAACAAGGTGTTTGTGAAAACCCAGCAACTCCAGGTAAATGTGATGAACATGGGTAACGCTATACTGTTGATATTCCAATGACTGGTCCAATTGGACAGACCGCCACAGTTAGAACTGGTTGGATAATCGATAGCGGACAATCAATTCCACGATTGGCAACTACATATGTTTTTATAGTTAATTATTAAGGAGTTTATAGTGAAATATTCACTTTTAGAAGTAGTCAAATTGCAACAAGATCTTCCTGGTTTTAATTTTACAAAAAGGGAGACATCGGTGCTATTGTAGAAGTTTATTCAAATCCTTATGAAGCATATGAGGTTGAATTCTGCGATACTAAAGGAAGAACAATCGCACTACTAACTTTAAAGCCAGAACAATTAATGCCATTTCTTGATATATAATATTATTCTTATAAATCTTATAAGCAAGCTGTAGCCTACATGAAACCTTCAATTCCGCCGTAGCATGGGAGCGGTAATCATGTTGTTTTCTGCCTTTTCAGATGACCTCAATTCTTTTTCGAGGTCGTCTGAAATATTTGTTCTTTAACAATCTCATTACCATTAACAATGGCATTCTATCTAGGGGTCATTTTTTTCCTGATGGCTGAGAAGCTAATTGACATAGACAAATACAGGAAAGGATATATATTATGTTGAAAATATTGAATAATTCTTTGGATGGAATTGTATTGGGTCAAAAAAGGCTGACTTTGATGATGTTATTTTAAATAATCCTAATTATTCATTAGAGTTTGATAGAAAAACACAAGATACAATCTGATTCAGAATTGATTACTGTATCCTCCTTGAGGAATTGTGATGAATTTTTGCTTAAATGGAAAAGTTATTAACTTTTTCAAATCTTGAAAAATTTTTAGAAGAGGAGGATCCTCTAATAGAAGTTTCGGATGAAGAAAATTATTTTTATATTTTTTTCCAAAATATAATTTAGTTTTATATGTTGACTATAAGGATAATTTGTTTCTGCAGATATTAATTTACGATGAGAGTATAAGAGATTTATATGATAATAAAGGTAAAAAGTACTCAGACTTTCAAAAAGTAAACTTAAAAACTCAACTTTAAATCATGATAAATTAATATTTATTCCTTATAAGAGCATAGGCGATTTTTGAATTAAATTGTTCTCTATCAGATGTTATAAGAAAATATGACATATCAAACAATGTTATCCCTGAAGGTAAAAAAATATTATAGAGATAAACAATTTTGTACTAAGGTTTGATAATGAAAAGTTAACTGAGGTTACAATTTTCAATGATAAGAAAGTAGAGTTTGCAATATACTATAATGAAATGGACATATCATCAAAAAGGGCTTACTGAGTTATTAAGTCAATATGATGTTATTGAGAGAACGAAATCTAAATATCTTTTCAAAGAATTAGGTCTAGTTGTAGAAAAAGATCTCGTCCGAATTTCGTTTTTGAACAATCATTATTAAAAATTTTGGGTAAATTTGCATAGACCTATTACTAGCTGGTAATCACAAGTATGCTGTAGCAAGCCGTAACCTGCACAAAATCTTTAGTCCTGACGTAGGGTGTGTACAGTACGCACGTACGTGGTTTCGCCTATCAAAACCACATCAACGAAGACGGCGAAAACTGCCAACAAACCCACTACTTCCACTGCGACCAAATCGACATCCCACGCGAGATTGCCAATAAGGACGGCAATCTGGTTTGGGGATTATTATGGTTGGGGGAAACTGAAGAGCGAAACCAACGTAACGGGTGTCCAAGAATACCTTTTGAAAGATATACAACCAGACCCTATAGATTGGTGGTAATAAAAATGATATCAAATGACATTCAAGAATTACTTAAAAATATTACAAAGTCTCTAATTAAAATCGAAACAAAAGAGTTAGATGCTTTTAATTTCTAGACAGTTAACCCATATAGATAATATTGATTTTCACAGATACGAAATATCCCATAGGAAAAATTGAAAGTCTCAAATTTTCTTTCTGTTCATTTCGTGGTGCTTTCATAGCTATAGTTCCTTTTACTAATTGTAATTTTATTAATTGTTCTTTTATTACGGCAATAGTTTGTAATACAAAAATTTACTAATTGTACATTTATTAATTGTGTATTCAGATCAACGCATATACAAGATGATTTAATATCTAACTGCTCTTTTCAAAAACTGTCATATAGAAGATAATATATTTTCTACAAATAAAACATAATTTATGACAATGTTGAATAAGGCATCCGGGCCGCTTTTTAGGTGGAAACAGCAGTATTTCCTTTAGAGGCCATAGTAATACTGCAAAGAGGTGGAAAAATTCCCATGCCTTATTGAATTACAGAAAGAAACTTTAAAAAAATGGCAAGACAAAAAAACAGAAATGGCAGGTAGGCGATTATTTTGGCATTCCCATAGAAGATGATTTTTTTAGCTGTTGGACAGATTCTTGGAAAAATATGATTGGATAGGTGTAGCCTGCTTAATTACCAAAAATGAAATTTTTCCTCAAAAAAACCTTCCTTTATATGAAGATATAAAAAAATAGATAAAAAAACGATGTTATTGTCGCTATGTTTATTACTGAAGAATCGTTAGATAAAGGATTCTGGCCAATTATTCAACAAGGTATAGTAAATAAAAATATACTGAAACAATATTTTCCTAATATTGATTTAATTGAACAAGGAAATATTATTGGTATTAATACCGAAGGTTCAGCTATTATTGATGATTTTATTAAAGCTTATTTTAGTCTAGCACCTTGGGATGACTGGCATGACCCCTGAATACCTTGATAAACTTCTTATTTCTCCCGACAAAAACCTGAAAATCTCATCTATAAGAACAAATGATCTCATTCCAACTCAAAGCTTATCCTGAAAGTAAAATGTTTCGTACTCTTTGAAAAAGCCTTTTGAATACCTCACGAATATATGAATAGCAATAGATGTTTGGTCTAGATATGATATGCTAAATGGTATAGATAAATATATACAACGCATAACAGCTTGTTTTTTGTATCCTAATATAACAAAAATAGTAATAATAGATTCTAAAACAAAGATTTCAACTGTTATATTTCAAAAGGTGATTACTATGGATGATTTCGTAATTGAAAAAAATTTCAAGAGGTATGTTAATTGTTTCTTTAAATGGACATGAAATTTCATTTGAAGGGGAAATGTTCTTTCCAAATAATGAGTTTCACTTTTTCCCTATATGCGAAAAACAGCAAAATTTACTAAGACCAACCAAATTTTAAGCAAGGAAGAGTTAGATAATATTTTAGAACATTTAAAAAGAATTTATTTTAAAAAAATAGAGTATTAGACATAATTTTCTAAATTTAATTATTAACTGTAAAGTAGCCCAAGCAAGCCGTAGCCCGCATGAAACTTCCAATCCCGACGTAGGGTATGTGTGGTACGCACGAAGGCGGTTTCGCCTGTCTAAACCACATCAGCGAAGACTACGAAAACCGCCAACAAACTCACTACTTCCACTGCGACCAAATCGGCATCCTGAGCGATATGACCGATAAGGTCGGCAATTTGTTGTAGTTCGGCAACTACACCGGCTGGGGCCGTCTGAAAGAGAAAGCAAGGTAACGGATAGCGCATATCAGCCCTTCCGTTTGCAAAACCAGTACGCCGACCGTGAAACGGGTCTGCACTACAACTTCTTCAGGTACAACGATCCTGATGCAGGTCGGTTTGTGAATCAGGATCCGATTGGATGGTGGGGATAACTTTTATTTTTATTCAGCAAATATCTATAAATGGATAGACATTCTTGGACTTAATAAATGCAATGATGAAAGATGTGCAAAAATTATTATGAAAAACTTAGAAATTAAAGAAATTCTAATAGATTTAATATTATCTATTGACGATAAAGAAAATTCATATAAGCTTTAATACATTGCTTAATGAAGGATTAGATCCTAATGTATCATTCTCTTTTGATGAGTCTAACTCCAATCAGACTTTATTAGAACATTGCTGTCGTTTTGGATTAACGAACTATGTCGACATTCTCATTAAGCATAACGTTAAATTAGATATACTTACAGAAGATAATGAAACTGTACTACATTTATTAGCGTATAATATTTTTAGATAGCACCTTAAAGGAAAAATAGCAATAAAACCTATAAAAAAATTATAAAAACTGAAATACTTAATTAATCATCAGGATGGCGATGGAAGAACTCCATTAATGCTTGCTATAAAATCTGGAGATAAAGATAAAGCCAACTTACTAATAGAAAACGGAGCTAATGTGAGTATTGTTGATTATTGTAGCAATAACTGTCTTCATTTTTTTGCTTTTATGGAAAATCATTCAATCAACTTGCAACTAGATTTAATTGATTTATTAATTCAGAAAAAAATGCTGACCCCTTTACAAACTAATAAATTAGGTTTATCACCCATCAATTATTACTTAAAATTACACCTCCCTTATGCCAAACACCTTTTTCAAAAAAAGAAAGTAGAGAATGAAGAACTTTTTGTAGAATCAGAAGAAGGTATTTCACCAGGGAATATGAATATTAGAGATACTAAAGTACAACAAATAGGCTTTTCCCAAGCTCTAACGACCCCGTCCCCCAACAGGAGCAAGCCGCCGTGGCATTCAATAAAATCGTCTGTAAAAGCAGCGACTTCAGGTTCGTCTTTACCGTCCCCGATTTCTGCTGGCCGCCCTCTCCTGCTCCTCCAGTCGCACCGCCCCAGCCGATGCGCCATTCTTCCTCGGTTAAAATCCTCAAACGCTATATCGTGCGTACCGACGATATGTTCCATATGAACGGCAAGTTCAGCAAAAGACTCCACCCTAAAAACCTTTTTGTCCTGATGCGGGTCGGTTTGTGAATCAGGATCCGATTGAGTTGTTGGGGGGAGAGAATTTGTATCAGTTTGCGCTGAATGCGCAAAACTGGATAGACCCAAGTGGAAATATAGCTTTTGTACCAATTCTGATTGCACTGGGCGTGGGCGCACTCACGGGTGCAAGCAACTGATGCGGGTATGCAGGTCGCTTCTAATGTGATTAATGGTAAAGGTTAGAACGACATTGATTATGAAAAGTGTTGCACTCGGTGCCGGTATTGGTGCGATAGCAGGCCCTGTATTAGGCAAGGTAGGTAAATTGGCCATAGGTAAATGCCGAAACGCTTATGGCCCTTTTTAGAAAAATGGTATAGGAGAAAACCATCTTATAGTAGATCAGGAGGGTTTCGAACTAATAACTCTATTTCGTGGGAGCTTCTCCGGCTAGAAATGGTAGATATGTTAACCAAATAGGAAATCCCCAATTGCGTCAATTTAATCAGTATATTCGCAATAAAAAGACTTCCTCCAGGTCGATTATGGTGGATGACACGAGACACTGGACATTTCAATATTAAAAGGTAAATATATAAATTAAGGTGAACTATGTATACAAAGATTAAAAAAGAGAGCAGTGAAAAAAAGAGACACAAAAAAATTTGAAAACTCTTCTGAACATAGTAAATAATTCTTCTTGTTATCGTTGTTTTCTTAGTACAAGTGGTCAAGATTTAGATTTTTTTAGAAAGCTAAAAAGAAAATACTAAAGTTAATTTAGTATGGAATGGTAATTTAAAAAGGAATATTAGGATTTTTATTGGGATTTATTCCTGATCACATAGGAATAGTTGAATTTTTAAAACCAATTGATGAAGTTGAAGATACTTTATATGACTGTGGCCCTTCAACAGTATCTATAGTGATTATGAAAGATCAAGATAAAATTCAGAACTTTATAAAAATCATTTCAAGCTTCACCCTGTTCCAGATGATTTTGAAGCAAGCGTACTCAAAGACCCCTTACGCTTTAATCTACACTATTGGAATTAGTGATATTGATGATGGTATTAATCTTGAAGAGATAGTTACTATGACAAGTTTTTTGGGTGGATAGATTAATAGATTCTCATGAATATATTATTAACGATAATAGAAATATTATACCAATTATTGTAATTGATAGTGGAAACGTTAGTCTATTTGCCGATATCAAAGATGCTGAATTATATTTAGAACCAGACGATGTCAAACAAAATGCTTATGAAATATTTAATAGAAATGAGATTTATTAAATCCGATTATATTAAAGAAGAGTAAAAATTTCTTTTTGGTACCTTTGTAAAGGAGAGTATACAAATAATGCCATATATCCCTAATATAAATAATAAGGAATACCTCTTGGAATTATTATTCAAATTTTTGTGATAATGTTAAAATTGAAGTACCAAAAAGGAATTAATTTAAATAATTTAGTCGATAGGTTAATAAAAGAAATTGGTTTTACTAAATAATCGTAGTGTCAACTTTTAGAAGAGCAAGTGTAGCAAACCGTAGCCCGCATGTAGGGTGCCGTGCCCCAAGGTACGCCCCCAGTTTCTTCTTTCAATGGCTACCAGGCCGTTTGAAAAACTTGTTAGACGGCCTAAGTAATCATATTCTTTAATAACCCGATTTTTCACAGTCTGCCGCAACGGCTATTAGGAACAACTAATATTGAAGGTAAAGTTGCACCTCAAGATTTGGGGTTGCCTGGTGGACAAATACAAAATATATTAATGACTTAGAAAGATCAATAAGACAATGAATCAGGAGCAATTTATAAAAAAAGATCAATATAGTTTTTAGTCGAAATTGATAAAATGATTAATAATTGTGATGAATATAGTTATACAAATAAACAGCAGTTGATTTCTATAAAAATGAACTATATGATATGATTAATTATCTAAATTCAGAAAGTATTTTTTTCAACAAAATAAAGGAAAAAGAATTTTTTTATTGTCTCGGATAGTAATTGATTCTTGGCCATTTAATAATGAAGTTGGTAAACTCCTTGTAGAATTAGAAGAAGATTTCAATTCTTTGACAAGAAAAAAATATAAAAAAATGTCTAAGTTAAAAATTTTTGAATGAAACTCCTTTAGACTTTCAAGAAAAAAATTTTTTTGATGAATGGGAAGTCAGTTACCTTGATTTGATGGAAGTAAATCAAGGTTCTCCTTTAGTTGGAAGTCTATCCATTAACGGTCAATTTATTATTAAAGAACAGGGTTTTGGAGGACCTTTGTTGTATTTCAATAGAAAAAAATATATTCCAGTTTTCATTAGACGATTTTTGCGTTGTTGGATTTAGGCTTGCAATATTAAATTTAGATGATTTATCAATTGAGTATATTGGTGGCATCGAAGACTTGGTTTATCTGAAAGAGATAAAAAGATAATAGAATTTATTTCTATACAGATATGTATAAAAAGCACAGAAAAGAATTTAACTTTATATGAACAAATATAACTCAAGGATATGCTATAAACATCATAGCCAAAGGACTTTCATATTAATTAAATTTAAAGAATTTATTCAAAAGTATTGGATAAGTATAACAAAGCTCAAACAGATAGATACATGAGTAAGCAATTAACTAGAATTGGTGGTAAGGTTTTTGGAAAATACGGATCACGTAGTAAATGTGCATAGAAACTGATTGATAACAAAAAAACTTATAAAAAGGAAATTAAAATGAGTATTTTAAGTAATTATATAATTCAAGATTTAATCCAGAATGTATCTAAAAGGAGTTACAGAGACATTTAAATTTGTATTAGAAAGATATAATTCTAATGAAGTTTTTTTGCCTATACATTATATATTGATGACTATTGTTCATATCTGGGGTGGGCTGCTAACACTATTTCTCACTACGAAATAGAAAAAGTAAACTACCCAAAAGAAGATCAGCCTTTTTATTAAATGGTATTACCCTCAATTTGCAATAGGACTTGGAGAGGTTCCTGAGAAAATAGATAGTATATTCAATAATGAGATACAAAAATATTCTTAATGATACAAATACATTAATATCAGAAGATAATTTTTGAGCAATATCAGGCGGAAGTATATGATTCAATTATAGAAGGATTTAAAAAAAGCGATAGAAAATATAGATAAGAAAAACAAATAATGTCATATTTTTTTGTTTCTATTGTAGATAGTGATAATGCTGAAATTATGGAAAATTATTCTGCTGAACAACTAAATTCATATGATAAATTTCTTACGTTCAAAAAAATAGATTTCAAAAGCAAGCCGTAGCCCGTATGAAACCTCCAATCCCGACGTAAATAAGAACGCACATCCTAAGAGGGCTTTATAAAAAAATTAGGTTTAAAATTGGAGCAAGTAAAAAGTAATGGATTACTGTTAAAGGAGGTTGTTATGCTTTAGCTTTTTATGATTGCGATAAAAATTTATCTGAAATTGATTTCAATGATGTTGAGAAAAAAATTAGAAGTATCTTTTTCCATCTTCATTTAAGTCACATTATTTCAAATGGAATGGAGGTGATCCCAACCTTTCTTGTTTTTGTCAATGATAATATCAATTATGACTATATTGAAATTCGTGACTTCATTCCAATGAAATATTCTAAGCAATTTGAGGATGATCCAGATTTTTACATTGGAAGGAAGAGCAATAAATGAATGGAAACTTAATGAGTTACCTAAAAATCTGATTCCTTTTGCTTTTTGATTGGGGAGGGAATTACCTCTGTTTAGAAAAATAGTTGGCAAATTATTTATTATGTAAGGGATGTATGGAGTGAAAATATATCAAGAGAAGCTAATTTTAAAAAAATTCAATTATTATTGCGAAATCATTTGATGAGTTTTTAAATTGTTTGGAAGAAAATCCTGATGATTAATAAACTGGCGTAGCGTCGTGTATATATAGTAAGTGTAACAAGCCATAATCTTAGGAGGGTATTATGAAAAAGTTATTAGTGTGGGGATATGCTCTACAAAGTATGGATAAAAGCAGAAAAAAATGGGATTACCACGAGTAAGTAGTGGAGTCTTAGGTATATCGGAGGTATTCAACCCTAAAAAAACGCATCCTGATTTTGACTTTCCCTGGAGTTGGTTCGTAAAGGGGCAAGAAATTCCTCCAATGCCTGAAAAGGTTTATGTGTGCTTAAAAGAAAAGCAAGAGGTGTTACTTTTGATTTTTCTTCCATATAATGATTTCTTTATCATGTCAGCGCGTTTTTTTGGAATTTATAAAAAAATATGGGTTTGATCATGATTTTTGGAATGAGTAAAAGCATTTATTGTCAATACAAAAGGTGAGTTATTGACGAACGAAGTCTATTATTTAGTAAGAATAGTTGGTTGGGAAATCGAGGATGAAATTGTTTACCCAGATTTAGCATTAGATGAAGATGATTTTTCACTAGAGGCATATACTAATTCAGATAAGGATATTTTTATTGTCTTCCAATCACAATTATTCAGGAGCATTCATGGTATCAGAAAATTTAAAGGGTAAATTATTGGAAAAATTTTCTTTGCCTTTTCTTTATTCTTTGGAAGAGTGGAAGGAATTAAATAATTTAGACTCTTATTGGGATTAATATAAATCAAAGAAGTGTTGGATGAACTTTTTCCATCCTAACATCTACCCCTCTCTCGTGGGAGAGGGCTGGGGAGATGACCGATAAAGATGGATCGACCCTAAAGGCTTGGCAATTTTTGCAATACCCTTATTGCTCCCTGAATTGATTGCGTTAAGTAAAGCTGCGCTTGTAACTTTAGGTATAGGTATTATTTATGAAAAAGGGAAAAAGCTCTTGATACAGTAATGATGGCAGCAAATGGTAATCAAGTAGATACTGGGGTTGCTAATCAAGTTTATGAAAAAAAATAAATGAGTATTTTTCAAAGCATGGAAAAAAATAATATGGTAAATGATAGAATTTCAAGTTTTGACGCTTTTTTTAGAATGTAAAAGATCTATCAATCAATGACTTATTAGAAAAAAACTACTACATTCTAATACTATTATTCAATATGAAGCAGAAAAAAAGACTACAATTTTTTTCAGTATAAAGAGATTATTAATATAATCAGAAATATCCTCTTAACTAGTCGATATAGTAAACATAGAGAAATTGCAAATTTTTATCTTGGGACAAATACAAGAAGAACTTAGCACTACGGAATTGAAAGAAATTTTCTCTATATTAACTTTACTCTATTCAAAATGATAAAAGCATTAAAGTGAAATCATCTGCAATATCTTCTTTAGGACATCTATTCAAAAAAATATAATCTAGGAGAAGAAGAGTTTCGCACGATAGAAAAATAATATTAGTTCTATTTGGAATATAAATAGATATTCTATAATTATTTCTATTGCATTTAGTTCTGCATATTTCCCAAAAAGAAATTATATAAAAAGAATATCTTATAAAAAAACTTAAACAGCAAGCATCACAAAAATTATCTCATGGGTATTGTATGGATTAAAAGGAAAACATTATAAATCAGAATCAATTGAAAATTTACTAATACATAAACTAAGCCAATTTAATGAAAAATCTTATATTTACAATGAAATTATTGCATTTTTTTAATTTCAATTAGTTCTAAAAAGTTATCCCTTATATTGAAAAAGACACTATTTCACTCAAAGTAAAAATCGATGATGAAATTTATACTGAACTTAAAAATAATTTATCGGATGAATTTGCGGAATTAAGAAAAAAATTATTGGAAGAATTTAAATAGTTTCATGACGTATGCCTCAACCGTAAACTTGCTTTCGTCTTCAAAACCAGTATGCTGACCGTGAAACTGGACTGCATATATGGTTTCAACAAAAAAATAAGGATAAGCAAACGGATGTGGGTTCAGCCAAAGGCGTTGCTAGCTTTTATGACTTTAGTATTCAAAGATTGATTTTAAGGATGATAATTATGAAAAGTAAAGAATTTATTCAAGGGCTTATTGAATATTTAAAAAAATAATTTGAATATTCCTGATGCTAATTTTTCTAAAAAGATAGGATTAAATTTAAAAAGGAAAAATATGTTTATGGTGAAATATCCTTTAGCAATTCTCGTACTTTCGAGGGGTCATACTTCACCTATATGCATACAATTCTGAAATGGGAAAATTTTTTTCTCCCAAAATGTTCCTCCTTATGATAAATCGTCAAATCCATATGACTTAGTATTTGTACAACCATCTATCTCGCAGGCGCATTTTTTTAAAGCTCCCCTATTACCTCATTTCCTTATGGAGATACCATTAAATTACCTGAATCTGAGAATGATGCAAAAACATCTATCCAGATGTATTAAAGCATTTGCAACAAGATCATATTCCAATCATTATGGCCTTCCATTCCGGTAGCAAAAGAAGTTTTTAAAATATTTAGCACTTTATCCAGAGGCTTTTTCGTTTTAAAGCATTAACCGCTATTTTTTATTATAAATAAGAATGAATTACCACTAAATGATCCTTTAATACAGAATATTTTATTGTTTGATAAAAAGTATTAGAAAAATGATAATGGATTGTTTAGCAAGCATGATTTGATCTTCCTGGAAAATTCTTTTTGACCAAAAATTAAAAACAACAAATTATGCAATAATTAGTCTTTGTAACAAGCCGTAGCCCACACAAAATCTTCAATTCTGACGTAGGGGTGTATGTGGCATGCACGCGGTTTCTGTTTTTCAGACGACCTCGAAGAGGAAACCGGATTCGTTTTGGGCCGGCAGATATACCCTATATCTACACCGATTCCGACGGCTACCCCTCTTGGCCCAAGTCCGCGATTGGACACCCTGAAGACGGTGAAAGCCGCCAACAAACCCACTACTTCCACTGCAACAAAATCGGCATCCCACGTGAAATGCCTGATGATAAAGGCGACCTGGTTCGGGGATTATTATGGATGGGAAACAAATACGTATTGATATTATAGGAAAATAGATATGTTAAATTTAACTAATTTACAAACAAAAGGATATGATGAACTTATTGAAATTGATGGAGAGGTTGTTTATCAAGTATTTGCTATTAAGAAAAAAATAATGGAAGTTATAGCACATATTACTATACAGTACCAACAAATAAATTGGATCAGGCTGAAGATTATGAGATAGAAGAATTTAAATGAATTTAATGAACTTGAATTAGCTATAAAACATATTCAATCAAAAAGGAGCTAATCTATCAAGATTTAATATATTTAAAGGTAACAAGCCTCTTTAAGACCTTTTTAGACTATAGGTTGGGTCGAGCCCCAACAAAACATCAAGGTCGTCTAAAATCAATTCTCAGAAGACCTTCCCTATGATTTTTATCCAAAAAAATTCTGACAAAGGTATGCCTGGGAAAATAGTCGGTCAGCCATCAACAATGAAAAACGGTGCGTGCTACCGCTTTGCCTACGACGGCCTCGACCGATTGATCGACGAAAATGGAGATAAATATGCCCTTCCTAAAAATTCCCTATAGAGATTATCCTAAAGAAGGATTGTTCAAAAACCTTTATCGAGAAAACATCTATAAAATAGAGGAATTTAAAGATGAATTTAAGTATTACGAATATACCCCAATAGAGAAAAATTATTATTGATGAACATAATTTAGTACCATTCATCTTTTTCACCAGAAGGAATAAATTATTTAATGCCTAAAAATTATTGATAGCATCAGCAATGGCATTAGAAATGATGATATTCCAGTAAATATAGAAGAATTTATTATAAATATACCTGCATGAGAAAACATCACTCACGCTTTAAATCTCTTAAAAAAAGATGAGCTTATAATTCTAAAAAGTATTTAGAAAAAAATATTATTTGGGAACTCATCAAATTTGATACAGCAAATAGGTGAACATTCTTTATTCAGAAGTGTTGAATATCTCGAAAAGTTAATAAATAATTCCTAAATCTACTTATTATTTTTGTTAATCGAATACATAAGCTAAGGTTTCTAGAAAAACAAGGCTTATTTAAACTTAATGGAAAAGGTAACGGAATTATGTTACGTCAGGAAGTATGTCTTTATATAAACCAATAACAAAACAAGATTGGATTAGTTACTTAACATAATAAGGAATAATATAATGAATATAATATTAGGATTTATAAAAAAATAATTTATTAGAAGTATTAAGTAATTATCAAAACAGCCAATGGAAAATTATTCAAGATATTTCAGTAGCACAAAAGATATGCATATCAGCAGTATGATTTAGAGACTGTTTGGGCGGATTTGCGTGAATCAAACTCACTAATTTTAAAAGCTATCTACAGATGAAGATGACAATTTTTGGGATGAATATGCTGTTCCTGCAATTGAAAAACAAATTGAATTCCTTTTGCACTTAGAGGAGGGATTAAAAGATAGTTTATTTAGTGATATAGATGCCGATTTATTTAATTGTTATTTAAACAACAAATATAAGAAAAAAATCATCCTATTTGGAATATGATAGAAGATGCTTATTTTTAAAGGGTTTTGGCCTTGTGGATGGGAAGGTAAATATCCTGAGGGGAAGCTTGTCGTTTTTAAATTAAACTAGCTTAAATAAAAAACATGATAATCGCCATCTAGATAAAGCATTGAATCCAACGCAAGATTTTCAGACGGTCTTTAATAATCAGATTAACAGCAAGCCGTAGCCTACAAAAACCTCCAGTTCTGACTAGGGGAAGCGGAACGCACGCTGTTTCTGCTTTTCAGACAGTTTCAGTCGACCTCGAAAACCATACTCGCTTCGTTTGGGGCGACAGCCATATACTGCAAGAAGCCAGATTGGACGGCAGATATACCTATATCTACACTGATTCCGGCAGCTACGAACCTTTGGCACAGGTACACAACCGGATCAACGAAGAAGGTGAAAGACGCCAACAAACCCACTACTTCCACTGCGACCAAATCGGCATCCCAAGAGAAATGACCGATAAGGATAGCAATCTGTTGTGGTACGGCGAATACACCGCCTGAGGGCGTCTGAAAGAGGAAACCAAGGTAACGGATAGTGCATACCAGCCCTTCCGTCTGCAAATCCTCAGGATTTATTGGAAGTTGTGTTGATAAGGATACAGGAGATGAGACTCCGACTGAATGGGAAATAATTCATTCATCCAAAAAAGGAGTCCATATTGTTCCCGCATTGCCTGATATAACATAAATTCCATATTTTATTTGAGAAATTAATTATGAGAAAACAAGAAATTATTTTAAGTATGCAAATGGCTTTTTCTTGGGAGCAATTTGTAACAAAAGTCAGACTTATTGCATTTGATATGACCGAAGAATTATTTACTCTTTATGTATATATTGATTCACCACTGACAGATGATGAGTATGAAGCAATAGATAGTGCAGTTACAGATGTATTGGCTGATTTTTCCAAATTTTCTATATGAAAAAATATATTATTGAAAATAATGATAATATTCTTTTATTGAATATGTATAAAGGATGTTTTTTTATGCGATTTGAAAAATAAATTTGATTAAATAACTCGTTATCCCTACCGTTCAAGATAACCGCCTGAAAACCTACAACGGCACAAGTTACTACTACGACGACCTCACTATCCTCTTTTAAGGTCGTCTGAAATATTGGTTCTTTAAGAATCTCATTACCAGTCATTTACAAAAATGTAGTTTCTCGAGGAGCATTATAATATTATGGAAATTAAAAAGAGTCTAACGACTATATTATTAAATTTAACAACCATGAAGTCTTAGTTTTTGAATGGCTTGTTAAAGTTCGTTGAAAAATAATGAAATTATTGATGAAGCTGAGCAAAAAAATATTATATGACTTAGAATGCTTATTAGAATCCACATTAGAAGAACCTTTTATGGAGAATTATAAAGATCTAATACATATAGCTAAAAAAATCTATTATCAATAATTAGCAAGCTGTAGCCTGAACAAAAAAACTCTCAGTCCTAAGGAGTATTTTATGAAAATCAAAGAATTAATTGAGAAATTGGTTTCCAATGAAAAAGAATGGTTTTTGGTTAGATTCCTCTTTTCAAAGCTATGGTGATGCTTATGAAGATGAATGAGTAAGTTGTAGCCCGTATGAAACTTCCGATCCTGACGTAGGGCATGTGCGGTACGCACAGGCACACCCCTTTAATATCATGTAAACAACATCCGGAAAGAAATTTAAAATGACTAACTTTATATCAACAGGTAGTATTTATTGGCTTTCAGATGAAGAAATTCAAATTCTCGAAAAGAACGCCACTAATGGAGATAAAAACTCAGCATTCAAATTATATCAATACCATATGTTTTGTATCTTTAGATCAAGATTCGGAATTTAAATGGCTAGAGATAGCAGCAAAAATGGACATCCAATTGCCCAATCCAATTTAGCCGATTTATTTTTTCACTAAGGCAATAAAGAAAAAGCCATATTTTTGGGCTAAAAAGGCATATAGAAATGGTGCCAAACTACCAGATGAATTAAAAATATTGATAAATATCAATTAATTAATAAGATTTAGCGGATTATCGTTACAAACCCAAAAACTTCTGGAGGAGGATTAAGAAAAGAAGCCAAGAAATTTCTTAGAAAAATTGAGAAAAAGTAGGGAAGAAAATGCCCTTAAATTTTTTAGGAGAATCTAAATGGGAAAAATGGATACGTTAATTTTAACTTTTTAGATAGCAAATCCCAATATAAATAATATATTAGTTGGGCTAGATTTAGACTATTCAAATAAAGTGATAGCGCCAGATGGTCATGAGTTAGCATTGGTTGCTTTTTATACCAATTGAAAATCTATTAACTATTGCACCTCAATTTAAAACAGATTTTCAGGATATGGAATATAAAGATAAAGCAATTTACGTTTTTTTCTTATTATGATAAAGAAGATTATTTTTCTTGACTACATTACTGAAATTGACGATGCTATTCAAGGATACACGAAAGTTATCATCGGAGATAAAAATCAGTTCAAGTTTAATCTAGATAAATTTTTATCCAATTAATCCTATTGAGAATTTAGATGATATGAGTTTTCTAGGAGGACAACCTGAATATTTACAACAAGAGAGTGATGATTTTCTAGAAAAATATATTTTCATAGGTCAAATCTTAGGAATGGATCTACCTGAAGAAGTAAATGAAATTTTTTTATCTAACTGAGAACATAGGATATTTTTTTATAAATCGAGATCTATCTGGTGGATTATTCTTCGTACAAACGACTTAAACAAAACTAAAAAGGATTTAACCGGAGCAAAGAAGACGGAGAAAGCAACTAATGCGAAATAGCTACTATTTCCGCCACGACTTAGAAAGCCCTTTAGGTTATGCCTAGAGGTCTTTTTTATTATTGTATAGATTCTAAGCATGGTACTTTTATATAGCCAATCTTTCTCCTCTATGATATGCTAGCCTTATGTTTATTAGGTTTTTTGTAGAAAGGAGCTCGTATGAATCGACTTAGTTTCTCACGAACTCAGATTTTAATTCTTGTCAGCGTGTGGCTAACATTTTTGATTAGCTTTGTTATGCGTTTATCTTGGGCATCCTTGATGCCTATCGTTAATGAGGCCTTGAGTTTCACGCCTCAAATGGGTACGGCCTATTTATCCGCCTTTTATATGGGCTATGCCATTATGGTTTTACCAGGTGGTATCTTAGCGGATCGCATTGGTTATCGTTACACCATTTTGGTAAGCTTACTTGCCATGGCAGTTATTACGGCATTGATGAGTACTATAGATAATTACACCTATGGCTGGGTATTACGTTTCTTATTAGGTATTGTATCTGGTCCAGTACAAGCATCTTGTTTAAGTGCTATTGGGGATTACTTTGGGCCTAATCAACGTGGTGCAGCCGTGGGTATCTTCATGTCCTGCACATCCCTTGGATTGACTACTGTAAACCTTTATGCACCATATGTGGCAACTAATTATGGTTGGCAAAATGCATTTCTTTTAACAGCGGTATTACCAATCCTTGTTTTCATTCTTAGCTACTTTACGGTTCGTAAGCCAAGTGCTGAGATTTTAGCTCAACGAGAAGCAGAGGTGAGTGCTGCGTCTGCTCATATAGGGGAAAAGACTTCTTTAAAGGAAAACTTGTTACATGTTTTGAAGAATCGCAACATTTGTTGTCTTGCCTTTGCAGGCTTCTTTGCTACCGGTGCTACCTGGGCGGTGGCACAATGGTCAAACTTGTACATGGTTAAACAGCTCGGCGTTAATGCCATCTATGCAGGTCATGTAATGTCTGCCTTTGGTTTAGCCGCACTTATTGCGAAACCGACTATCGGTATTTTGTCCGATATATTACCGATTAAGAAGAACCATTTGGTGGCGCTTGTTATGTTCTTATTTGCACCAGCATTGATCCTCTTTGCGAGCACCACAAATCCAGATATGCTCTTTATAACAGGTCCAATTCTTGGTATTGGTGCTTTCATGCATAGTGCTTTAACAAATGCTCTCGTAATTCAATCCGCAGCACCTCATTTACGCGGTACAACTGCAGGCTTCGTAAACTTGTTTAATCAGATCGGCGTTATGTTGGCACCTATGATTTTAGGTAGCATGTTAACAGCTACAGGCAGTTATCAATCTGCATTGATGACCCTTGCCATTGCACCAGTTATCGGTGCTATTGCATTGTTCTTTGTACGTCTTAAATAATGTGAAAGCATCTAATTAGGATATATAGGTACATAAAAATATAAATACTATAACAAAAGAGGACCCGTATGGGTCCTTTTTTTGTAGTCTTGTATTCTATTGGATAAAGCTTTAAACTAATGAAAAACCTAGCTAATGTAATCGTAGTATAAACTCATATCTAAGGGATATAGTTAGAATAGAGATACGTTCCTATGGTCTAGGTGGCGCATTATAATCTGGTTGTGGGCCCCATTGACTCATAGGTGTGTTCGGATCTGGTAAATCTTGATTTTGTATATCAAGAGCCCAATCAGGACGTGGTCCTGTTGGAGGTGGTGGAGGAACTGGTCCATATACACCTAGTTTAGATGGCGCTAAGCGCGGTTGATGATATGCATAAGGCGATTCTAGTTGGTTCAGTGGTTTATATACACCTTCAGGTGGTTGAACCCCAAATAATGGTTTCTCTGCCGTAGGAGCAGGGGTGTTCATCGGTTTATATGGGCGTGGTGGCACATAGGGGTTTGTAAAGGTATATGTGATTCGCTCCATTTCTAACGCATTGTGCAAGATAAACTGACCTATTTCAGCGACGGCCGATCCTTTTGGAGCTACGCGAGCACCTGTAGATAAAACGGAGCGGTGATTGTCTGCCATTCCAATAGGGGCACCATTTACTTGGTAGAATTTAGCAGGAGCCACATGCCAGTCCATGAGGTAAATGTCTTTAGACGTTTTACCACGATGGTATGTATAATTAGTCATATAGTCTGCAATAATGTTTTGTTGTTTATATAGACTAATAGTACGAGCGTGTAATGTATTATACGTTGGTCCCGCTTGTGCTAAATTGATGGTGCTCAAGTCGATATACACAGTCTCAGTAGGGCTATTATAAGCAACTTGGAATTGGGTAGGTTTGTTTTCTAATTCGTATTGTGAAATAGCACTAGCTGTTTGAAGACTAGCCAGAGCAATCACTAAAAATGGATATAGTTTTCTCATCATTGACCTCTCTTATGTGGAAATAGTATACCATAGTCGTAGGTGTAATTCCATGAAGAGTGCATATAAAATTCTATAATATGTATATTGTGTATAACATGCTTTTATTATATGATTAATGCATAGTTACAGGAGGGATGAATATGGAAATCATCTGTTTTGGCGACAGCATTACGCGTGGCTATGATGTGCCTTATGGTCGTGGGTGGGTTGAAATCTGCGATGCATCCATTGAGAGCGTAAACTTTACGAATTATGGGGTGGATGGCTGCTCTGTACAAGCTATGATTTATAATATTGAAAACTGGGCGGTTACGGCTGTATCTGATCCAACGCGCCACATCTTCTTAATGTGTGGTACCAACGATATCTTACAAGGTCGAGATAGTGCATATGTGTTCAAGACTTTGGTGAAAGCCATTGAATTAGCTAGCACAAAGGGACAGGTTATTATTGGTTTGGAAACGCAAATCGACAGCGATATGGATGGTTTAGACCTCATCGTACGAGAGGTTAATGAACAGCTAAAAGCATACGCAGTAGCTCATGATATTAAGGTCATAGATTTCTATACGACCTTGTTTGAAGCGGATCAAATCGGACAAATCGTCTTTGCTGGAGAAGTACATCCCAATGAGCTAGGCTATCGCTTAATGGCTTACAAAGCACTAGAAATTTTTACAAGATTATAGACTTTTTACAAGGCCTAAAGATCTTTAGATGATTTTGAAGTCTTCATAAGATTGATAAAAGTCCCCTAATGAGCTACCTCATTAGGGGAGTTTAGTGATTTATAGTCTTTTTTTCATGAAAAGCTTATGGCTTTCACAAGTATAATTAAATTCGTAACGAATTAGTAGTTAGAATTAGCGACGTGCGTTGCCAACCTTAGCGGATTGAGCGATTGCGTATGCAGTGCCTTTTACTAAGTCGTAAGCATCAGCACTGTTGCCAGATACTGTTACAGCAGCTACAGTGTCTTCAGTTACTGCGAACAATGCAGTTGCGTAAAGGGTGTTGTGCACCATTTGGTACAGTTACAGCGCCGGATTTAACGATGATGTAACGGCCGCTGTTGTTGAATACGTCGTAATGAGCAGCTTGTTTTACACCATCATAGCTTTCATTGTAAGCGAACAATGCAGCTACTTCACCACCTGCTACTTGACCCAGTTTGTTGCATGGAACGCAATTTAGCAGCTGCTACAGCTGTTGGTTGAGTCATGTTAACAGTGATACGCAAAGAGTTGTTGTTTACAACTGCTTCAGTGATTACGTTTGTAGAGAATACATTCGCAACACCGTCACCAGCACGGTTATAAGTGCTAGCAGTTTTTCACTTGGTAGCCATTAGTGTATGCAGGCAAGTCATAGTGTAAGTTTTGCCGTTCAACAATAAGTCGAATGCATTTAATTGGTTAGTTTTGTAACGAGAAACGTATGCACTGCCGTTGCCATTAGCTGTTACGGGTTTACAGTTTCTTGGTATACAGGTTGGCTGTTAGTAGCGATAGGGTCCATGATTTGAAGACCCTACAGCAGTTGTTTGAGGTGCTACGAAGATTGGATCGCCCAATTCTTTAGATACAGGCATTTGTTGAGCCATGTCACCTGCTGTGTAAGGAACCGCTGGCAATGGTTTTGTAACCAGGGCGTGGTGCACTTGTTACATAGCCAGATTGGTAGCTGGTGTAGCCGCTGAGTGCTGCGTAAGTATATTGCTCTGCTGCAGCGCGTTCGTAAGCACGTGCATTAGCATCAACAGATGCTGCGAAAGCGGAGAAGGACATAGTTGTAGCTCGAATACTGCGAAAGCAACTGCTAAATGTTTTTGTTCATAATAGTTCACTCCTAAATACATGATTTTTACAAATAACACAAATACTAACATGTATTATATATGAAATTCTGTTAATTGTAAATAAAATATAAATTTTTCTTAATTATAAACAAATATAATCAAATGAGTCAAATATTGTACAATTAGCTTAAAATTAACCCCAGAATTAAGCACAGAATGTCATATTTACTATATAATAGTATTTATGTAATAACATTATTATATCGAAAAATAGTTTTAGGCTGAACCTAAGAACAAGAAAATATATAAATAAGATGAAATTTGCGGATTATATAAATTATATAAACTGAGATGGTGAAAGTTTCACTAGGGAGGTCTCATGAATATTAGCGTCTATTATGGACGAGCAGGATCAGGCAAGACACGTGCCGTATATGAACGGATACGTCAAGTCATGACCGATTGTCCAGGGGAACCTATAATCTTACTCGTTCCTGAACCAGCCACGTATCGAGTAGAGCGGAGCTAGCTGAATTTATGCCTGAAAAAGGCTTTACCACGGTTCGTGTCGTAGGCTTTGGTCGTTTGGGGTACCAAGTATATCAATCGATAGGCTCCAAAGGGGCCGGTCAATCAAGCTTATCTAGCTTTGGCCGGTCTATGTTGTTGCGCCTTGTTATGAAGCGAAAACAAAAGGAGCTGGGCCTATTAGAACAGGCTACTAAACGTCCTGAGTTTTCTTCTGTGTTGCAACAGCTCTTTCTCTGAGTTTCGCGCATTCCGTGTCGGTCCCTAATGACCTTGAACGTGGGAGCTGATTCCGTTAAAAAAATAAAGTATTACAAAAGAAATTGCGCGAACTTGCCATCTGTATGGCAGCCTATGAAGAGGAAATCACTCGTCATGGGGAGCGCGACATCGATCCTATCATGGAAATCGTTGAGGCTTTGCCTCAATCTCCACTGATGGAAAACAGCCATGTCTTTATCGATGGCTTTCATTGGTTTACACCTACACACTACGAGTTGATTTATACCTTGTTTGATTTGGCTAAGGAAGCAGTTATTACCATTGACTTGCCAATGGATCCAAAGGCATTAAACATTGCACGTCGAGGGGAACACCTCTTTAGCCGTCCTTTAGAGATTTACGATACTTTAGTGGCTCGTTATGGATCTAGTATTAAATTGGGTTGGTTTTGATGGTAAACGGGGCCCTCACATCGTACAAGAATTAGAATCTAATTACTTTACTAGCCCTAGTAAGCAAAATTCTACGGATACTACTGTTCCACTCATTCGTGGATATAACCGAGAACGGGAAGCAGATGCGGTGGCTCGCCGTATTTTAGCTTACGTAGAGTCCTCTCCAGAGGCACGTTACCGCGATGTGTATGTATTATGCTTCGCGAGTCGGAAACGTATGGGGATACCTTAGAAAAGGTCTTCAGTCGGTATGGTATTCCGCATTTTATCGACCGCCAGCGGCCTATGAAAAATCATCCATTAGGTGAGTTGTTGACGGCGCTCTTTGATATCGTGCGCCATAGTTACAGTCGAGACAGCATGTTCTTATTGCTTAAAACAGACTTGATGCCCCTTACCCGTGAGGCCGTAGATGAATTAGAAAACTACGTACTCGAGTTTGGTATCGACCATTATAAATGGGAACGTGAAAGCTGGCCCTATTTACGAGGCTTTCATGAAGGGCAAGATGAAGAAGGTCACTCAGATGCACCGCGTAGAGCTCGTGTCAACCAAGCAAGGCAAATCATTATGGACATCCTATCCCCATGGTTTGACTTTGCCGCTCATAGCGAAGGTCATACGGGCGCTGATTGGGGTGCGCAGCTGTATGGTCTGTTAGAAACCTTACAAGTGCCACAGCGTCTCTATGAATGGGCAAAAGATGCAGAAACGGTGGGGGATCAAGAGTCGAAAGCCAGCCATGAACAGATGTACAATGCGGTTATTTCTTTCATAGACGAAATCTCTATGGTCATGAAGGATGAAGTGTTGACCCTAGATGAGATGATGTTGCTCCTCGAAGAAGGCTTGAGCGATGTAAATTATTCTATGATTCCTCCGTCCTTAGATCATGTGGTAATCACCACCATCGAACGTGGTTATAGCCAATGGTGGCCTAAGGTATTCGTCATGGGCCTCAACCAAGGCGTATTCCCACAAAGCATGGGCGATGAAGGCCTTATCAAGGATAAGGAACGTCAAGAGTGGCCGATGCAGGTATTACCCTTGCTGAAGGTGCTTTGCCGAAGGCTTTCAACGAGAATTTCCTATTATACCTAGCTATGACGCGAGCATCCGATTCCTTGACGCTGTCCTATGCAAGCTCTGGCGAAGATGGAACCGGCCTTGAGCCGTCCCTCGTTGTAAAACGGTTAGAGTCCCTAGGTTATGTAGATAAGCCTATAGATATTCCTATTTCCATTGAGCCCGATACAGAGGCGGAGTACGTGTGGCGCCCACTGCAAAGTTTGTCCCTATTGTCTGAGCGCTGGGGCGCTCTCTTTAGTGGTCATGAGGTCAATCCATTGTGGTGGGGCCTCTATAACTGGGCTCGTGAAAGCGACACCTACCGTCCTCGTTTAGGTGAGGTGTCTCGTGGTATTCGAGATAATAATGATGTACCTGTCATTACGAAGGATTTAGTGAATGGATTGTTCCTATCTAAAGGCTATATGTCTGGTTCTGTGACACGTCTAGAGAGATATCAGCAATGTCCGTTCAAGTTCTATGCTCAATATGGTTTAAAACTGGAACCGCGTCGTGTACGCTCCTTTGGTGCTCCTGAAATTGGTACATTCCTCCATGCTAACTTAGAGCGTTTAGGTAATTATCTATTAGATAACAATAAACAATGGCGTGACCTTAACGAAGAGGATCAACATAACTTGTGCCGTACGGTAGCGGAAGAAATTTTACAAGAAAATCAGGGTGGCGAGGAAACGAGCGATGCCTACCAAAAGGCAATCGAGCAGCGTGTACAACGAACATTACATGTGACGGTAGACCGCCTTGTAGAGTGGTCAAAGCGCAGTGATTTTGATACGAAATACTTGGAGCAAGATTTTGGCCGTCAAGGCGGCTGGGATCCGATTCGCGTACCTCTTGGGAGAAGACCGCTATTTACGCCTCATCGGTCAAATTGACCGTATCGATGAATATACAAGGGATGGTCAAACCTATGGCATGGTTATTGACTACAAATCGGGCGGCGCTCATGTGACGGCTCAAGATGTATACTATGGCCTAAAACTGCAGCTTATGACTTATCTACTAGCCTTAGAATCTGCTTACGGTAAAACGCAAGGCGAATCTATAGCTCCTGCGGCTGTGGTGTATTCCTATGTGAAAAATCCTAAAATTCCTGCCGATGCGCCTATATCTTATGAAGATGCAGTATCTTTGGCTAAGGAAAGCGATGCATGGCAAAACAGTGGATACTTCTCTGATGATATCGAGTTGTTGACGCATATCGATAATAAATTTTTGTCCTATGGATCTAAACGAGGACCATATGTACCAATCGCTACGAAAAAAAGGATCAAACTATTTCTAGTAGAGATTTGCGTAAGGTTAAGAATTCTGGCGAATTTGACGTAATGTGTCGTTACACCAATCACGTAATGGCTGACATCGGTCGCAACATCGGGGACGGTCAATTCCCAATTCAGCCTTACCAGTTAAATAAGAATAGACCTTGTACATACTGTGACTATCAGTACTGTATGCCGCTTTTGACTCTAGCCGTAATAAGTATAATTATCTGTCCGGCTTATCTGAAGATGATGCATTAGAACGGATGAAAGAGGCTCTAAAACGACGAAAATAACAGTAGTGACGGAAACAACCGTAACGATAGAAATAACAGGAACGACAGAAATAATAGTAACGAAGGAGGTGAAAACCATGGGTGTTAAATGGACGCCAGAGCAGGAGTCTGCCATCATAGCGCCGAAGGACTCATCCTTAGATAATCAAACCTTGCTTGTGGCGGCTGCAGCCGGTTCAGGTAAAACGGCAGTCCTCGTAGAGCGTATTATTACCCGTCTTAAAGATATGGATAATCCCTTATCCGTACAAGAGCTCATGGTTGTAACCTTTACAAAGGCAGCTGCTCAAGAGATGAGTGCCCGTATCGGACTTGCCTTGGCAAAAGCCATGGAGTCTACTGATGATGAGGCTATGCAAGAGCGTCTTGAACGACAGCTCAATCTGTTGCCATCTGCTCATATTTCTACGTTGCATTCCTTCTGCCAATGGGTGATTCGATCCTATTTCTACAAGCTAGATATTAACCCTACTGCTCGCATTGGCAACGAAGCAGAAATGGCCCTCTTACAACAAGAGGTACTAGCCGATTTATTAACTAAATCCTATGAAGAAGGCCTTTATAATATCTATGAATTAGCGGACTTTCTTTAGTGATGATAAATCGGATGCAGGCTTAACGGCGAAGATTATGTCTTTATATAACTATGCCATGTCTCTCGCTAATCCTGATGGGTGGTTACGAAAAGCCTTAGAGCCTTATAAAGAGGCTATGACTGCAAACCCAAGTGATACTCTATGGGGCCAATATATGTGGGACAACCATGTAGCTGTTATTGACCGCATTCGTGAGCGCTTAGAACGGATGGAACAAATCTTATTGGATCCAGTGGGGCCTCATAAATGGCAAAATATATATGATAATCAACTAGCCGCACTAGGCATGCTTTCATCAGCTCAAACTTGGGATGATATGGGTGAAGCTTGTAAGCATACGGATACCTATATTAAGGACCAGTTCCGCATGGGGTCAAAAGAGGCGCAAGCCTTTGACCCTATATTGGTAGCAGAGTTTAAATCCTTAGGTTCCCAAAATAAAGATGACCTTAAAGCGATGCAAGCTGCTGTGTTTACCGTGCCAGAAGCTACCTTGCAAGACCAGTTCAAGGCTCAATATCCAATCATCGAAGGTTTAGTAGAGCTAACGATTGCGTTCCATAAGGCGTATCGAGATATGAAACAAGAACAAGGTATCATGGACTTTAGTGACTTGGAGCATCTATGTTTAGCTCTTCTTGTTGAGCCTGGCACAGAGGATGACCCTCAGCCGTCCGATGTAGCGAAGGAGCTGCAAGATACTTTCAAAGAAATCATGGTCGACGAATACCAAGATACGAACGGCGTGCAAGAGACGATTATCAACTTGATTTCTCGCGTCGATAACCGGTTCTACGTAGGGGACGTGAAGCAAGCGATTTATAGCTTCCGTATGGCCGATAGTTCTCTGTTTATGGAGAAATACAATACCTACGGTGACACTGATGCGGTAGAGCGCCGTATCGACCTAGCAAAGAATTTCCGATCTCACGAAAATATTTTAGCCGCTACGAATTTCTTGTTCTATCAAATCATGACGGAAGAGGCGGCGGAGCTCAATTATACTGAGGCGGAATCCCTTATTCCTGGCCGTATCGTTGAGGATGCACCGGAGGATTGGGTTGGAGGAGACGTGGAATTGCAGCTCTTAGATGTGAGTAAGGATACCCTCAGTGCTAGTGAAAGCGACGAGGACGAAGGTGATGACCCTGAAAACAACGAGCGTGAGCTAGATTTCATCATCCAAAAGATTAAGGAAATCCATGCGGCTAAGAAAAAGGTGCAAAATCCAGATGGTACGTTCCGTCAAATCGAGTGGCGCGATTTTGCTATTTTGCGCAGATCCTTAGCTGGTTGGGGAACTCGTGCTGTAGAGGCCATGCGCCAAGCGGGTATCCCTGCGGTAGTAAACGAACGAGATGGCTACTTTGAAGCACAAGAAATTCAGCTCTTACTAGCGTTGCTATCTATCATAGATAATCCGGAACAAGACTTGCCAATGGCGGCAGTCTTGCACTCTGGCCTTGTGGGGCTTGATGCAAACGAACTAGGCGCACTGCGCCTATCTGGAGAGGGTTCTCTGTGGTCTCTCATGCCAGCCTATGCTGAAGAGGCTAAAGATGAGCGCTTATTAGCGTTTATTGGCCATATGGAGCGTTGGCGTACCTTGTCGCGCCGTCACGGTGTGACCGATTTGCTATGGGATATTTACGAATCCCAAGACTATGTAAACTATGTAGGTGCCATGCCGAATGGTCTCGTGCGCCGGGCGAATGTACTCGCTCTGTATGACCGAGCTAAGGGCTATGAGGCATCTGGCTTCCGTGGACTCTTTAGATTTTTGCGCTTTGTGGAAAGCTTGCGAGATAGCAACCAAGATATGCCCCTTGCTAATGTGGTGAGCGAAGCGGACAATGTAGTGCGCCTCATGACTATCCATAAGAGTAAGGGCCTTGAATTCCCTGTGGTGTTCTTATCTGGCGTTCAAAAACGGTTCAATATGATGGATCTTCGTTCAGAACTCCTCATCGATAAAAATGCAGGACTTGGTCTTAAGGGGTACTTCCCAGATATTCGGGTTTCTTTCCCAACTATGCCGTGGTTTTACGTGAAAGACGTAAAAGAGGCGGCCCTCAAAGCAGAGGAACAGCGTATTCTCTATGTAGCCTTAACACGAGCTCGAGATAAATTGTTCCTAACGGGCTTTGTAAAGGGATTCAAGAATTCTGCAGGTAAATTATCTAGTTTAGGTGAGCTCATTAACAATGTTGCCGCTGTAGAAGGGCAACAGTTGCCGACAGATATTATCACCCAAGCTAATACGTATCTAGAATGGTTAATTATGGGCTTTACCCGTCATTTGGACGGCGGTAACCCATTGCGCGTAGCCATTGAGTACGAAGGACCGACCTATTTTGATTTACCAGATAAAAAATGTCGCATCAAGGTCGAAATCCACGATGGCTCTCTCTATGGTGACCTCGATTATAAAGCAGATATCGATGAAACTACCATCAATAAAGTGCGAGAATTACAAGCTGTTAACTCTGTGGAATTACCGCAAGAAATAATAGATCGCTTCAACTATAGCTATCCGTACAGCGACGCTACGCGGCGCACGGCTAAGATTTCCGTCAGTGAATTGAAACGACGATTCCAAGAACGGGAACTTGAAGCAGGCACTATTGATACTTTGAACGAACCGATAGTAACGGTAGATACAGGAGCTAAACGAGCCGTTTCAGATGCAATCTTAGGTCAAGCTATTAAGCTAGATCCAAAATCATCTGCAAATGTTGAGGCGAAGAATACCAATGCTGCTGGTTTACCAATTACGGAGACTTCAGATGTAACTGTTTCATCCGACGAATTGGCGAATTCCGTATTCGGTCCGCAAGCCTCAAGCACTACAGTCCGAAGAGGATGTGTTGACGGGGGCTCAATGGGGTACCTTGATGCATGAGGCCATGCAATGGCTTCCTCTTGCGCAGTATACTCAAGCTTCTTTAACGAAAGAGCTTGATGCACTCGTAACGAAAGGGACTTTCACAGAGGAAGAACGAAATTTATTGAGTGATACAAGCCTCTATAAATTCTTTAGTTCTGACCTTGGGAAGCGTCTTATCAATGCGAAGCGCATAGAACGTGAATTGCCGTTCAGTATGCTTTTTGAAGGAAAACGCGTATATGATACCTTAGAGGATGGGGAAGATCTATTCCTTCAAGGTATTATCGATACTGCCTTTGAAGAAGACGGTGAATGGGTTCTCGTAGATTACAAGACGGATCGAGTCAAATCTGGGGAAGACCTCATCAAGCGCTATAAAATACAAATGGACCTCTACAAAGAGGCCTTACAGCGATTGACGGGGATGCCTGTAAAAGCATGTTATATCTATAGCTTCCGCTTGCACGATGCAATCATTATAGATTAGCCTATAAAAATCCTATGATTGGCATAAGACTGTACTTATGCGTAGTGTATAAATCTATACAGATGTAGCCTATAGTCCAGCAAATATAAAAAGCTCTCTATCCTAGGATAGAGAGCTTTAGTGTTATAGATTACTGTATAGTTTTGTGTTATAGGTTGCTATATAGTTTCGTCTTATAGATTTCTCTACAAGTTCTTAAATGTGCGGTAGTTTAGGCAAATTCAAAGCCTTTTTCTTTTTATGTTTTGATGGAGCAAATACTTTTAGTACTCGTGGCAATACTTCGATATCTACAGGCATAGATGGGCCTGGATCGCCATCCATATTGGTTGCTAAGTCACCAACATTAGATAAGAGCTCGATGGATGCTTTATTCACAGTTAATGTAGTTGTATAACGAGAGTTATAAATAGCACCACTAATGATGAGCGGTATTACACTGAGAATATCGAGAATAAAGTATTCTTTGAAGATGATGATACGCATGTAGCCGTCATCGACAGAGGCTTCAGGCATAAATCGTTCAAAACTAGATACTACATTGGTAAGCAATGCTAAAACGAGAGGGGATTTACAGATGAAATCATCGTTCTCTGTTTTGATGCGGTATGTATAGTCTTTAGTGGTAAATAACGCTTGGCCTGCGCGCAAGAAGTAGGCGAGAGGGCCGAGTATGCTTTTTTCCTTTGGCGTAACCTCTTCTACTACCTTAGGGATAACGCCTGCTGCGATGTTATTGCAGAAATATTTGTCGTTGCAGCGTCCAATATCAATTGTTCTTGTTTCATTGATATCAATGCGTTTGATCGCTTGTGCTGGATTTTGGTGAATCCCAAGTGCGCGAGACATATCGTTAACAGTTCCAACAGGGATAAAGCCAAAGGTAGATTTGAATCCCCCTTGAGCAATGCCATTAACAGTTTCGTTAACAGTACCATCACCACCCATGCAAAATACTGCATCGAACTCGCGTTCGCAAGCGTCTTTAGCAAAACGTGTTGCATCGCCTTCGCCGGTGGTGAATTTGACCTCAATCGTTTCGAATAAGGTACTCAATTTCCATTGTAAGTCGAGGGCATACCGGCGTGCCGCTCCGCCCCCTGATACAGGATTGATGATAACTAAACAACGGCTCATAGTGTACTTCCTTACTTTCAAAAATGAGATATAGCTAGTATCTATTGTTAGATTGCTAGATTGACAGTTTTAGATATGAGTTTTATAATTATATTGTATACACTGTATTAGATATTGTGTGCAACATATTTTTATAAAAAAATGTTTTTGTATAATATATTATACTCATTTTAACCGTTCTTTGAAAGTGTGAAAGATAGGATGAGTATTAAGGTTTAGGGATTTAAATGGGAAGACAAGATTCTAAAGATAGATATAATTTGTCCGCAGTGGACTCTATTGAACGATTGCCACTTAGCGAACAAGTATATTTAACATTAAAAACAGCGATTTTAACAGGCGAATTGATGCCTCAAGAAAAGCTAAACGAAGTAAAGATTGCAGAACAGTTACAAGTGAGTGCTACACCTGTACGTGAAGCATTCCGTAAATTGGCTAAAGATAACCTCGTCGTTATCGTTCCTTGGAAAGGTGTTACTGTAAAAGCAGACACTCCAGAGGAAATCGTTGCATTATATCAAGTGCGCGAAGTAATGGAAGGTCTTGGTGCAAGACTGTGTGCACGTCATGCTACAGAAGAGCAAATTAAAGAATTGCGAGATATTTGTAAAGAGATGCATAAAATCGAAGATGCTACAGAACGCGTTGAGATTAACAGTCGTTTCCACACAATGATCGCTCATTACTCTGGTAATGAACGTATCGTAGACTACTTAGCAAGCTTCCGTGAACGCGTTAATCGAGACATGTATATCAGCTCCTTCAATGCAGTGCGTACACATGATTGCGATGATGAACATGATCAAATCGTAGACGCTATCGAGCGTCATGACGAAGTAGCTGCAGAAACAGCTATGCGTCAGCACATCAACAATGCATTTATCTTCAAAAAAGCAAATGCTGAAGTGCAACACAAAAAACTTAATGAAGTATAATGTCTAACGTGCCCATAGGCATAATGACACAAAAGGCTCCGCCCATGGCGGAGCTTTTTTTGCTGATAATCTAGTTCATCTAGTTTATTTAGCTAATCTAGCTAAATTAGTTAATCTAGTTAATTTAAGATAGCTAATTAACATGAGTTTTTTTATGTAAGTTGTTAACGGTTTGGTTTTTGGTATGGTTTAGAAACTCTAGCCGCTTATAATGTGATGTTAGGTGGGCATTGCAGTTTTTATAGTCAACGATGCGCAACCGCACTAGTTGACCTACGTCGATTTGAAAAGCTTGAGCGATTTTAAACAAAATCTCTAAGGACATACCAGAAATGCCCGTGCCACACTCTAGTTTGCTTAAATAACTGCAGCTGATGCCGACATGGCGGGCTAACTCATGTTGGGACATATTTAGAGATACGCGGATATTGGCGATTTTATGGCCTAAACATACGTATTGATGTTGTAAAATTGGATCTTCGTACGTATTAATCCGCAGTTCGGTCAATGGTGCCGTTGAGGGGTTCATAGGGACTCCTTCCTTTTCCCGACTCTCTAAATATAGTATACTGAGACTGTTGGCGATTGACTAATATAGAAAACTAGATAATTATCGGTTATTACAGATAATTACACGAATTGTGAAAGTCTTACTACCTATATACTTTGGTACTGTGACCAAAGCAGTTAGTATGTTGTTGTAAATAGAGGAGGCCCTATGGAAAAATATATAGCCGTTGCCCTCGGTGGAGCTGTAGGTGCATTATGCCGCATGGCTCTTGGTGAATGGGTGATGACAAAGGTGAGCTCCTTTCCCTTATGGTACGGTCGTAGTTAACCTTATCGGTTGCCTCATCATCGGTCTCGTGTTAGGCCTCTACATGCAAAAGCCAGATTTACCACAATGGGCTAGATTCTTCCTTGTTGTAGGCGGTCTTGGTGCTTTCACCACCTTTTCTACCTTTGCCTTTGAAATGCTACAACTCATGATGGCTGAGTCCTATGTACAAGCCTTATTCTATGGCTTTGTACAAGTTGTAGGCGGGTTAATTCTTTGCTGGTTTGGCGTATTATTGGCGCGTATGCTCTGGGCTATCTAATCTAAGCGAATAAGGTGACTTGAGTTACAGCGTAAATACATCGATTTTTATATGATTATTTAGTAAGAGATTTAGATAGAATACCAGATTATAGAAATTATAGAGGAAGATATTATGAAATCTATTAGAACACAAGATGCCGTAGGGCATGCATTATTACACGATTTAGTTCGCATCGTTATCGGCGAGGTGAAAGATACGCCGTTCCGCCGTGGTCATGTTATTACAGAAGAGGATATTCCTAAATTATTAGACCTCGGCAAAGAGCATATTTTCGTTATGGAACCTGAAGATGAAGGCTTCTTGCACGAAGAGGACGTAGCTCGCGCTTTGTATCGTATGGCCGGTGGCGAAAATATGCACGAAGGCCCAATGGCACAAGGTAAAATTGAAGCCATTGCAGACGTAGATGGCTTATTCAAGGTCGATGTAGAACGACTACATGCTATCAACAGCATTGGTGAGCTTACTATTGTAACGAGATTTAATAATACACCTGTAAAAGCAGGCGAAAAATTAGCAGGCATGCGTTGTATTCCTTTATTATTAGAGGAACAACAAGTAGAGGATGCTAAGAAAATTGCTAATGGGGATCCTTTACTTCACGTAAAACCATTCGTGCGCAAAACAATGGGCATCGTTACTACTGGCTCCGAAGTATTTGAAGGTCGTATTAAAGATGCTTTCACCCCTATAATTGAAGAACGATGCGCAGAATTTGGGGTCACAAAAGTGGCTCATGAAATTGTAACGGATAATACCGACGATATCGTGGCGGCTATCGACAAGGTAAAAGCAGCCGGCGCCGACATTATTTTCTGTACCGGCGGCATGAGCGTTGATCCTGATGATTTAACACCAGGCGCCATTAAACGATATGCAGATCGGGTAGTGACATACGGATTACCTGTATTACCAGGCTCTATGGTTTGTATTGCGTACTGTGCTGATGGTACACCGATTCTCGGCGTTCCAGGTGGCGTATTATTCAGTAAACCAACGGCATTTGATGAAATCTTGCCACGCCTCGTAGCAGATGATGAAATCACTAAAGAAGACTGCATTCGCATGGGTCATGGTGGTTTCTTAGGATAATCTTTGTAGCACTAAAAAAGCGGGTAGATCTACTCTACCCGCTTTTTGATGTTCAAGCAGTTATGTTTTATTAAAATGATTTTTCCTAGTGTAGGATGGCTATATCGTTTTAATGTTAATGTATCATTAAAATGATTTTTTCCCCAGTGTAGGATGGCTACAGCGTTTTAGTGTTAGCGTATCAATCATGTGAACTGCTTCGTCCAAGGTGATATCTTCACGCTTTGTTGGTGTTTCGAGAACCGCCAAAGGATGGTCTGTGCCTACTTCACCAGAGGGCAAGTAAATATATTCTTGGTTGATAGTATCTCCAAAGATATAGCCCGCTTGTAAATGCTCTTTATGAATGCGACTCATAGTCTCTCCTTACATGATTTGTTTTAGTGTAAAGTCTAGATAGTCTGCAGATACTAGCTCTAGTTTTGTATTGCCAAATTCCTTTGGAATGCGTTTAAAGGAAATTTGATCGTGTAAATGACCAAAGATACAAGTATCTACTTTGTATTGCTCCATAAGGTCCGTAAAGCGGAAGGGGCGTTGGACTCGTTGAATGGAGGATAGTGTAACAATAGCAGTTTTGTTACTGGTATGGTGTGTATATCTATTGTTAATGGCTCTGATGTTTCAGAACCTGTTGTTTCCATGTTTGTTTCAGCTGTGAGCTGTTCTAGGAGTGTTTCCATAGCCCTATCCATTTCTTGTAATGCCGCTTCGGTGCGCATTAATTCTCTTTCGTAAATAGATTGGTCTGTTTCTGGTGAGAAATGGGAGTCACCAGGGCAGAGATAGGCACGAGTTCCACCAAAAGCGATGATGCGAGGGCCTTCTTCTGTTTGAATAAGCTCTGCTGTGCCATGACCTTGTAAAAGGTGATAGCATTACCCATGAGGTTGCGCATCTTGTTTGCTGAGGCCCACCAGTAGTCGTGGTTGCCGCGAATCATATATTTCTTGCCAGGCATGGAGGCGATTTCTTGTAAATCACAAGCCGCTTCGTCGAGGCGGAGCGCCCAGCTCATATCGCCTACGAGAAAGACAATATCATCATCTGTTACATTGTTAGCCCAATGCTCTTTGATGCGGGCCCAGTGATTATCCCAGTGGGGACCAAAAATATCCATCGGCTTTGTAGGAGGATTGCCAGATAGATGGAGGTCGCCGATGGCAAATACTTTCATAAAAAAATCCTTTCAATTATCTATGGTCAAAATCATAGATGTTCAAATCTTATGTAATTAACTATATGCATGTTCAAAAATATATGTATTTGAGAACTATTTAGTAGCTATAACTATTTAGTAGCCTGTAAATAAGGCGCAATATCGCGCATGATTTTAGCAGCCCGTTCTTCGTCACAGGTTTGTGGAATTTTGTAGCCCACGTAAAGAGGAGTCGTTACATAACGAGCCACCACCTTGATGTAGTCGTAGCCGTCTTCAAGATTATATACAAAAATAGTTATAGGACTGGCTGTAATTGGCGATGCTGCGCAATACATACCGCAATATCTGTTGTAAACGCAATGCAACGGAGCGAACCGGTGCATCTGGCTTGAAGCGAATATTGTATTCAAAGAATCCAATTATAGGTTGTGTAGATAAGGTGATGCGCACATCTTGATCTTCGTACAAGAGCCAGCCTTCCATATTTTTGAGCCGTAATATCTTCGTGGTAATCGTAATCCTCAAGGCCTATAATTTGGCTGTGAGGGTGGCGGATGGAACCGCCAGACATGTATCCGTGATTTTTTTGAAGAAGAGCACCGATTTAAACTCTTTCCGTCCTCGTGTTTCACGCCATTTATCAAGGCCAAATTGGAGAATACGAGCCGCTTCATCGGCAGGCAATGTAGAAAAATTCGCCTTCGTCCGTTTCTGTTTCAATAATAACCGTTGGCCATGTTTTTATCTAATACAGGATATTTATTCATGAGCCATATGATATGACCTGATGTATCTAGAATATCCGTTAATTTTGAACGATCACAGAAGGGGCAGCGCACTTCTTCGTTGCGAATATTAACAGGCTTTGTGCGCCCTAGTGCGATGTTAAATCGTAGTGGTTTATTCATCATGTGCCTCCTTCCGTGTAAGAAAATCTATACTCTTAATCATACCATAATTAGCCCATTCGTACATGAAATAATGGTATAATAATAGGGTATTATTTTAACGATTTAGGAGGCCTTATGAAACCGACGACGCTCGTATTTCCCATTGATGAACAAAATCGAATATTGCTAGGTCGTAAGAAACGTGGTTTCGGGGCTGATAAATATAATGGGTTTGGCGGTAAACTCGAGGCTGGTGAAAGCTTCAGAGACTGTGCTATTCGCGAATTATTTGAGGAATCTGGACTTCATGGTCGCCCGGAAGATTTAGAATGTGTGGCTGCCTTTGATTTTCAATTTCCTTTTGATGAAAGCTTAACCCATGTAGGTTATGTGTACTTTTTGCGTGCTTTCACAGGCAATGTAGAGGAAACAGACGAAATGGAACCTCATTGGCTAACAGTAGACGAAATTCCTTATGAGCACATGTGGGACGGTGACCGCCAATGGTTGCCAATGCTGCTAGAAGGCAAGAAGTTAAAAGGGCCCATTGTATTTGGTCGAGATAATAGTGCGGTAGATAAGATGGATTTGACCGCTGTGGACACCGTGCTTGAAAGTGAACACTTGGCGCGCATTGATCTGTATATTAACGGATAAGTACACCGTATTGGCTGCAATATGTATACTATGCCTGTAGTCATGAAAGTGGTACTAGAGTCCTAAGTTTATAATATTTTGAGGTAATATGACTGATAAAAAGAACCCTAAGTGGGTGCCACAGCTGTTGGCGTGGTATGATGTGCATAAACGGGAATTGCCGTGGCGCGATTGTGGAGACCCTTATAAGATTTGGGTGTCTGAGGTGATGAGCCAACAGACGCGCATTGAGGCGATGAAGCCCTATTATGACAATTGGATGCGTTTATTCCCAACCTTGGAGGACCTAGCAAAGGCTACTGAGGATGAGGTGGTTCACGCTTGGCAAGGGCTTGGTTACTATAGCCGGGCTCGCAACTTGCGCCTTGGCGTAAAGGATGTCGTGGAAAACTATGGTGGTATTGTGCCCCGTGACCGCAAGACTATGGAGTCCTTGAAGGGTGTAGGATCTTATACGGCTGGGGCCGTGCTATCCATGGCGTACAACGAACCAGAGGTAGCTGTAGACGGCAATGTGCTGCGCATTTACGCTCGTTTATATCGCATCTTTGATGATATTTTGAGCACTAAAGGTAAGAAGGCTATAACTTCGATTGTAGAGGAAACATTACCTCACGATCGACCTGGCGATTTTAACCAAGCCTTGATGGATTTTGGCTCTGCTGTGTGCATTCCAAAAACTCCTCGCTGTGGGGAATGCCCTATTGTAAATATGTGCGAAGCATATCAACATAAGGATACGGACAAATTACCAGTGCGCATTAAGAAAACGAAGGTTGTAGAGGTACCTCTATTTGTAGGTATCTTGCAATACGAAGACTACTACCTATTGCATAAACGCCCGAATCGTGGGTTATTACGGTCCATGTGGGAATTCCCTTCGGTGGAAATGGTATCTACCTTTGACGAAGGTGAACGAGGCCTTGAAGAATTAGTTAAGGACCTAGGTTTTGAACTAGCTTTACAACCTGTATTGGTAAAAGAAATAACACATATTTTCTCTCATAGAAAATGGTTTATGAAAGCATTCCGCGGCGATTTGACGTACGTAGGAGATGCTAAAAATATAACGATCGGAGCCATCAAAAAGCAATTGCCAAAGGACTGGATGCTCATCAAGCGCGACGAGTTCGCCGACTATGCTTGGGCAGGTCCTCATGGTAAATTGACGGAGATGGCAAAGTAATTTGTAGGAGCAATGAATGAGAATTCTATTTAATATAATTTTTGGCACCATCCTAGTATTAGGTTTGGTGGGCTTTTGGGCTCTATTCCTCAACTTGTGGAAGCCTAAAAAGAAATGGCCTGCTTGGGTAGGGTATATAATTATTATCGGTGCGTGGTTCGCTGCCATCCGATACTACTTGTTACATCAAGTGGATTTATACGGCACGTTATACTATCCGCTAATGAATATGCTCCGTACTGAAAGCTACGGTTTCCTATTTGGCTTATTCTTGGCTATTCCTCTCTTTATCGTCTTCAGCTTGTTATACTGGGCGGTTAATAAGATTTGGAACAAAACTCCAGAGGAAAACAGAACGGGGCGCCGTGCCTTCTTTAGAACTGCTGCAACCGTAGTTCCTTTGGCGACTATTGGTGGCTCTAGCTACGCTGCCTTTGCCGGTCAACAGGAGATAGTGGTTACGAATGAAAAATTTGGTTACACGAATTTACCTCCTGGGCTAAAAGACTATAAAATCGTGCAACTTAGTGACGTTCACATAGGGGCTAGCATCGACTTAGACGACTTTGATGAAATCCTAAAATTGGCGCTTTTACAAAAGCCTAACCGCGTCGTTATCACAGGCGATCTTATCGATAAACTAGCGTGGTTGCCTGAGGTCTGTGAAAGACTGACAACCTTTGCAAAACAAATTCCTGACGGTGTAGATTTCATCTTAGGTAATCACGAGTACCATCACGATGTAACTAAAGTGATTGATTCTTTCAAGCGAAATACACCGATGAATATCCTCTTGAATAGTAATATTCAAATTATGGGGGGCAAACAACCTGTATATCTCGCAGGCGTTACATACGATAACAGCCGTCAAAAAGATAGCCGAGAAGCGATGATCTCTAAAGCCTTATCTGGTATTCCAGACTATGCCTTTGTTATACTATTGGCTCATCACCCTGAATTCTTTGAAGAAGCCATTGAACACAAGATTCCGTTGACCCTTTCTGGTCATACACATGGTGGTCAAATTGTATTTATGGGCGTTCCTGTAGTGCCAACGGGCACTCCATATACAAAAAGGGCGCTACGTAGAAGAACAAAGCGTGTGCTACGTCAATAACGGTACAGGCCACTGGTTCCCAATCCGTATCAACTGCCCACGAGAAATTACAGTCATTACATTCTTTGATGGAGTAGCTTAGTGTAAACGGCGATCTCACTATAGGGATACAATCATGTATAGTAAATCCTTTATCCATAAATTTCTTATATGTATCATTCTACTTGTTCTATTTGATATCTCTCGATCTACGCTATGACAGCGGATATATATAAAGGATATCTCAAAATAGCAATACTAGTGGCAATTGGATGCCATTTAGATCTATACTTAGAACTCAGTAAACAAGAACAACTGATAATACAAGCACTCCAGAATAATACATTTGATGAGACCTATGAACTATTAAGTACGAAACAGATGGTTTTTTATCATATCCTTGATTTTGCTAATGACTATAAACCTTATAAAATATTAGAAAACCATAGGGTATCAAATAAAAAGAGGTGTTGATATGAAAATACAATACCTCTTTTTATTATATGAACTTATATAAAATTTATGATATATTAGAGTTAAAATTTTGATTGTGTTGTGAAAATATAGTTTTTATTGTGGGAGTAGGTATATGTTTTTTAAAAAAATCTATAATTATTTTTGTGAGGGGCGTTGTACTTTTTCTTTCTTATAATTATCCCTTTTACTGTTGTTACAAATCCTGAAATGATTGAGGATGAAGTCGATTTTCTATTTTTTTGTTACTACGTATATTGTAATCCTTTTTGAGCTATGTGGTATGGAACTATATTTATAACTACTTTAAGACGTAGAAAGGGGTAGTTTTGTGCATATTCATTTTACCCTTAGTTTTCGTAGTTATCTTTTACTCGGTAATAGCTCTCTATTGGATTATATATAAAGATACTCTTTAAGAAAAAAAGCTTTCACCATTACTAGTATCTTTAATCTCTAATTCTAATTATGGTTTTATGAAAGTTATCTCTTGGGCGACAATTATTACATACCCCTTCATGCTATTTAGCATGTTTTTATTTCTTAGATTACATAGCCATACCAATTGTTATGGCTTGGTTCTTCATACCTATTTTTGTGGCAGCAGTATTATTAAAACAGCCACCTCGTAGTAGCTATTATGAATGGGCTAGAAAAAAACAAAATGTATGTAGTTCTTATTGTTTTTCTTACCTAATGGTCTGCTCTAATTGTGTTGAAAGTTAATAAGCTGATATAAAACTTAATAGAGAGGTGTCTGTATAACAAATGTTTTTTTATTAACGGATATTGAGAATATAATTCTTAAAGAACCTATACTGACTTTAATAATATTAATATTTTTACATATACTATTATAAAGGCATTAATAGTAATATTAAGAAAATGCGGTCTTGTGTCTATTGAATTAGGGGCGTAATTATAGTTGGTATAATTTGTTGAGTCTTTTTAATATATGGATCTCGTTAGGTTTTGTTTTACTAGTATTTGTTTTAGATGATACTTATTCTACGTTTACGATTATAGAAAAGAGTTTTTGTCAGGGGTTATATTATTAGATGCTTTATTAGCTTTTTAATATACATAACCATTTATTAGAATACAGATCATATACTGTTGGAATGATGAAACGCAGTGAATACATTGAGGTGAGGAAACAATATTTTAGACAAGCTATTTATTTGTTGCTTATGTGGGTACTGATAGTTTTGACATTTAATCTTGATTTGTTAATATATTGATACATTTTTACATCGCTTAAATATTAATTATATTAGGTCAAAAAGCGGTAAGAGGTTTATAAACTAGTGAAACATATAAATAAATTAACATACTGCTCTTATGATGGATTTATGGAAATGGATAATCTATGTAATAACTATGATTCTGTCTTAGAGCTTGATTGTAAAGATATAACAACAGAAGATAAGTTCTGGTTTTTATTTCGGATTATATTTTAACTTTCCTACACGGGTTGATAATTGGGACTGCTTTTTTCCGATTGGATGAGAAGAAATGAATACTTTTATACAAGCAGATTTCATTAAATTTAAGGTTGAAGTAAAAGAGCTAATTCAATACGTAAAGAAATTTAAAATACTTACGATGAATATACAAACTTATCTTTCAATAAATATTTTAGTTTTCTTGGGCATAGAAGCAAATATTTTTATGCTTTTCTCTTCCTTTTTGATAAAACAAATAATCAAGAGTACTTCAATATGTTATTTTATGTAGGGCATACTCTGTATATTTTGTTTGTCTGTATTACAAATTATATGCGCTTGAATTATTATAAAAAGGATTCTTTAATTGGATTAATGTCTTTATAATGATTTCTTTAGTAATGGTTTTATTTTTTTGGTAAAAAGTATTACTATTTCTAGTTCTAATTTTAGGTTTGGTGGCACTACTGATTATATATCGGGGAATAAAAGTGCTGTGGAGCGTGGATACCCCTGATCTGTTCTTTCCTTTTTGTTTGTGACTCTTCTGCTTTTTTGCATTTTGGAATTGATAAATTATGGTCTAACCCTAATGTTATTGAAACTAATGGGATTATTTTTTTGATAATAAAGTTATTGATGTGTGGTGGGGAAATAGAAATGATTTAACCGATGGGCAAATCAAGACTTTAAAAGCTGCATTACAGTAGTCAAGATAACTATCCGTTTTGGGTTGATATCTATAAAAGTATTTTTGATAGATAGTTTATGGTTTTATGGACGTAGTACTGTCCGTCAGTGGCATATGTTTAATGTGTTCTTAGCTTTTATTATGTATAATTTTGTTGTAACTTATACGATTGAAACTTCCGTTTTTAAGATATGCGTTATACATTTATCTTATATATACTGTAATTACAATGATATGTAGACGTTTGATGGATACTAATAGTAGCATTTTTCTGGCTTATTTTTCTTATTTGTACCATTCGTTAATATATATGTACTATACTTGTTATATAATAAAACTTCAGCAGTATATGATCAGGCAAAGTAATTCAATCTTTTATTATCCTTTATAACTAATAAAACCCTGCTACGAGAATTTCATAAAAATCTTCTCCACATTATCATAATTGTAAAAAGGATCTCTATTTATGTTAATGTACCCTATAATTGGTGTAGTTTTATATATATGGCTGAAATATAATGGGTTTTGATTAAGAACTATACTTGAAAAGGTATTATATATTAAATGAAAATGTTTCTAAGATATATAGGGTACATTGGGATTCTAATAATAGTGATATATATGATGACTTATGCTACTTCTACAACAACCTTTTTAGCTTCCTCTAATTATGACTCTTCTCTCAGTAGGAGGTTGGTTATCTTGATGATATGGATTATGATTTACGTGTTCCAGGCGAAAATACTGACCGTTGAAGTTTATAATGATTATGAGATTGCTTGTTTAACGTCTTTTGGTGCTATTTTTGTAAATGGTAATGAGGAAGTATTCACTATCTTATTGAAGTCGATGATGAGCCTCACTTTTAAAAAGAAATTGCTTCTTATAAAGATAAAGGCTAGGAACGACAGGTTGTAGTGATTGATAGCAGTCAATCGTTAAGTGATAAAGAAAAAGCTCTATCAAAAGTTAATTGATAGAGTTGATAAACGTCTACCTACTTATGTAGATGTAAATCGAGAACCCAAATGGCTTCAAGTTCTAAGAAATATAACAGGTAATGATAAAAGCTTGATATAATTGTTTCAATAAATCTAAAAAGGACGCTATAGTCTAATCTTCAGTGGTTTTATACTGATTGATTTAGAACTATAGCGTCCTTTATTTTCCGTTCATTTAAGGTATGAGAGGATGTTACATATATGTCATAGAGTTGAGAGAGATTTT